>Ga0172373_10004123_pt1 | contig 20662 bp, 23 predicted proteins | sample Lak10m_2_FD_114546 | JGI IMG/M metagenome (GOLD analysis project Ga0172373, IMG submission 114546) | Freshwater microbial communities from Kabuno Bay, South-Kivu, Congo - kab_092012_10m | ecosystem: Environmental > Aquatic > Freshwater > Lake | place: Democratic Republic of the Congo...
GCATCCTCTCGATTTTTGATAGCGAGTCGACCGTGTTGTGGTGTCTTGTTACCACGGATGGGGGGGGGGGGGGTGGTTTGGGCCAATTCGGTGATGCGCGCCTGATACGGCAACTATATAGTCAACGCTAAGGCGTCAGATGCACATGTCCATGACCACGCACCAGCTTATAGGGCGTTGTGGTTTCCACGGGGATCAGGTGCAGCTTGCCATGGTGTACGCCTTTTTGCGCGATGACGGCATCGGCAAAGGCCTTGACCTGCTGCGTCCGACCGCGCAGCACGGTAACTTCGAGGCAGTTGTCGTGATCGAGGTGCACATGTAGCGTGGATAGCGTGAGATCGTGATGTTCATGCTGGGCCGAGGTCAGGCGCTCGGCGAGGTCGAGCGCATGGTGGTTATAGACATAGCCCAGGGTAGCGATGCAGTCGCTATTAGCTGTGGATGTCTGCTCCGAAACATAGTCGCGCAGGATATCACGCATGGCTTCCGAGCGATTGACGTAACCCTTGCTGCGGATGAGTTCGTCGAACTTGCGCGCGAGGTCGTCCTCAAGGGAAATGGTGATGCGTTCCATGGATGAGGCCCCAATTTACCAGAGAGTCCTCATCCTACGCCCCTTCCGTTTGCCATGTACAAGTCTCAATAATTCTGAGAAAACGGCAGGAAAACCTGCCGCCTGTACAACGAACCCGGTTACGCCACGGCCAGATAGACGCCGCCCAACGCGATGGCGCAGCCGGCGGCACGGGCGATTTTTGCGTTGTTGAGTTTTTGCACGCCTACCCCCGCCGCAATGCCGGCCAAGTGCAGCAAGGCGGTTGCCAGGGCAAACCCGGCACTGTAGGAAACCGCGCCCATGGCGGCTGGCATTTCCGCGCCGTGTGCGTGACCGTGGAATATCGCAAATACCCCGACCAGCGCGCTGCTGACCGCCACCGGGAAGCGCAGCGCTCCCGCAATGAGCGCGCCCAGCACCAGCACCGAGGCCAGGATGCCCTGCTCGATGAAGGGTACAGACATGCCGGACATGCCAAGTGCGCCGCCAAGCACCATCATGCCGACAAATGCGGCAGGCACCGCCCAGATGGCGCGTCCGCCCATCTGCGCCGCCCACAGGCCAACCGCGACCATGGCCAGCATATGGTCGGCTCCGCTGACGGGATGGAAGAATCCGGCGGCAAAACCGGTCGCATGGCCGACACCGGTATGTGCCAGGGCGGGCATGGGTATCAGGGCGAACGCAAGCACGGTGAACAATAAAGATTTGCCAGATGTTTTCATGAGACCTCCTCAAAAAGTTTATTACAAACCCGTCAGGTATGATAACTGCAACACTTTTTCATACCAAGATTCGTGCCATTGCCATGAAACACCGATTTCACACAGCTTTGCGCATAAAACTCTACAACAAACCGAAAGCGGTACTGCCAAAGTGTAAAGCAAAATGGCACAAGGATTTGCTTTATTTTCCCTGCAATCCTATCCACACCATGCTGACGCAGGAGTGTTCCATTTGTATAGCTTAAAACAGAATAAATATATAAATACATATTCTTTCTAATTGTTTCAAGCCTTGGCTATAGTGGCGGCCATCGATTCAATGAGGCTACGCCATGTTCAAGAAACTCACTCTCGTCACCCTGTTGCTGGCCGCGGGCATTGCCCAGGCCGATGTCAGCCTGCTCAACGTTTCTTACGACGTGACGCGCGAGTTTTATAAGGATTACAACCCGGCTTTTGCCAAGTATTGGAAAGCCAAGACCGGTGAGACCGTGACCATCAATCAGTCGCATGGCGGTTCCAGCAAGCAGGCGCGGGCGGTGGCGGATGGTTTGGAGGCAGACGTGATTACCATGAACCAGGCCAACGACATCGATGTGCTGGCTGAGCGCAAGTTGATTCCGGCGGATTGGCAGAAGCGCTTGCAGAACGGCAGTTCGCCGACGGCATCGACCACGGTGTTTCTGGTGCGCAAAGGCAATCCCAAGGCAATCAAGGATTGGGACGATCTGGTTAAGCCGGGGGTGGCCGTGATCGTGCCTAACCCCAAGACTTCGGGCAACGGGCGTTACAGCTATCTGGCAGCCTGGGGTTATGTGGCGAAAAAATCAGGTGACCAGGGCAAGGCCCGTGAGTTTGTCGGCAAATTGTTCAAGAATGTGCCGGTGCTGGACACCGGCGGCCGCGGGGCGACCACCACCTTTGTGCAGCGCGGCATCGGCGATGTGCTGCTGACGTTCGAGAACGAAGTAGATTTGATCAAGAAGGAACTAGGCGGCGACCAGTTTACGGTGGTGTATCCGTCGGCGAGCATCCTGGCCGAGAACCCGGTCGCCGTAGTGGATAAGGTCGTCGATAAGCGCAAGACTCGAGCAGTTGCGCAAGCCTATCTGGAATACCTGTATTCCGAAGAAGGCCAGGAAATCGCCGTGCGTCATCACTTGCGGCCGTGGCTGGAGAGTGTCGCCGCCAAACACGCAGCAGAATTCCCCAAGCTGACACTGTTTACGGTTGACGATACTTTCGGCGGCTGGAAAAAGGCGCAGAAGGATCACTTCAGCGATGGTGGCACGTTCGACCAGATTTACACGAATAAATGATGAAATAGCTTGTAGAGGAATCCCATCATGGTTGAGCAAAGCATTGAAAGATTAAGAGAGGATTTATACGAGGCGCTGTACCTTGACCTGGAAGAGTTCGGGCTGGAGACGCAAGGTGACGAAGTCATCAGCAAATTCATCGGCCTCTGGCTGTATAGCGCATTCCAGCCGATTATCGATGTCGTCTCCGACCAGCCGTTGGGGCACGAAGCGCTGTTGCGCCCGTCCATCGGACCGGATGCGGCCAACCCGCTGTTTGCCTTCAGCTTTGCCGACAGCCAGGGCAAACTGGTCAAACTGGATCGCGTGGCGCGCACGCTGCACATGCTCAATTATCTGCACTTGCCGGAAAATCGCGGATTGCTGTTTCTCAACGTTCACCCCAAGCTGCTGGTGAGCGTCAATGCCCACGGCAAAGTGTTCGAGCGCATCCTGCATACGCATTCGGTGCCTACCCAGCAGGTGGTGATCGAAGTATTGGAAAATGCGGTGGAAATCGACAAGCAGCTCGTGGAAGCCATTACCAACTACCGCGACCGCGGTTACCTGATCGCCATCGACAATTTCGGCAGCAAGCATTCCAACCTCGACCGCCTGTGGCATGTGGCGCCGGACTTCATCAAGCTGGACATCAGCATCATCCGCGAAGCGGAAACCAACCCCAAGGTGCGCCGAGTGCTGCCAAAACTGGTCGAAATCGCCCACGAACTCGGAGCGCAGGCCATCGTCGAGGGTATCGAAAACGAAACCCAGCACCAGATCGCGCTGGATGCCGGCGCTCCATTGCTGCAGGGCTATCAACTGGGACGTCCGGCCTATGCCAGCGAATGGGCGAAAAAAACGCTGCTGAAAGCGGCCTAGACCAAGTTTCTTGCTTTTTGCTCTCCTCCCTCGGGCGCCCTTATGCGGCGCCTCTTTTTTGTCTATACATTTTATAGTTATAAATTTATAAAAAATGATTCTTTTTAAATCTAAAAGTAAATGCCTATCATGGCGGCGCTTTTAACGATCCCGGATGTCATGAAACTGAAGCCATGAAATTACCTCGCGCAAGACCTCATTCCGTGCTGCCCGGCTTTACCCCGGCGCTGGGCTACACCATCTTCTATCTGAGCCTTATCGTACTGATCCCGCTTTCGGCGACGTTTCTCAAGACCACGCTGCTGACCTGGGACGAGTTCTGGGCGACCGTCACAGCCCCGCGCGTGCTGGCTTCGTACCGTCTTTCGTTCGGCGCAGCCCTGATCGGGGCGCTTATCAATGCCTTTTTCGGCCTGCTGGTGGCGTGGGTGCTGGTGCGCTACCGCTTTCCCGGCAAGCGCCTGATCGATGCGCTGGTGGATTTGCCGTTTGCCCTGCCGACTGCCGTAGCCGGTATTGCGCTGACCGCCGTCTATTCCGTCAACGGCTGGATCGGCAGCATGATCGAACCGCATGGCATCAAGGTGGCATTTACCCCGCTGGGCGTCGTGGTGGCGCTGACTTTCATCGGCCTGCCGTTTGTCGTGCGTACCGTACAGCCGGTACTGGAAGATCTCGAGGCCGAGGCTGAGGAAGCCGCCGCCAGCCTGGGCGCCAATCGCATCCAGACTTTCGCCAAGGTCATCCTGCCCGCTTTGTGGCCGGCGCTGCTGACCGGCTTCTCGCTGGCCTTCGCCCGCGCCGTGGGCGAATATGGCTCGGTCATTTTCATCGCGGGCAACATGCCTATGGTGTCCGAGATCACCCCCTTGCTCATCATCACCAAGCTGGAACAGTACGACTACGCCGGGGCAACCGCGATTGCCGTGGTGATGCTGCTGATTTCCTTCGTACTTCTTTTGATCATTAACGGCCTGCAATGGTGGAGCGCCACTCGCCATGGCCACGGGAGATAAGCATGGCAATCGCCACTCACAGCTACAGCAATAAAGTCGCGCAAAGCCGGTCGATTGCCGAACCGGCGTGGATACGCTGGTTGCTGATAGGTACGGCCTTGGCTTTTCTCGGGCTGTTCCTGTTCGTGCCGCTGGCTGCGGTGTTTGCCGAGGCGTTAAGAAAAGGCTTCGAGGTCTACCTGGAGTCATTCAATGAAGCGGATGCGCTGTCGGCCATCAAGCTGACGTTCATCGCTGCCGCCATCGCCGTGCCGCTAAATCTGGTGTTCGGCGTATCCGCTGCCTGGGCGATTGCCAAGTTCAATTTCAAGGGCAAGAGCGTGCTGATCACGCTGATCGACCTGCCGTTCGCAGTGTCGCCGGTGATTGCCGGGTTGATCTACGTGCTTATTTTCGGCCTGCAAGGCTGGTTCGGCAGCTGGCTGTCGGATCACGATTTCAAGGTGATTTTCGCTATCCCCGGCATTGTGCTGGCGACGGTTTTCGTCACCTTTCCCTTCGTCGCCCGCGAACTGATCCCGCTGATGCAGGCACAGGGCAAGGAGGAAGAAGAGGCGGCCATCGTGCTCGGCGCTTCCGGCTGGCAGATGTTCTGGCGCGTGACCTTGCCCAACATCAAGTGGGGCCTGCTGTACGGCGTGATTCTCTCCAATGCCCGCGCCATGGGCGAATTCGGCGCGGTATCGGTGGTGTCCGGCCATATTCGCGGCATGACCAACACGCTGCCGCTGCACGTCGAGATTCTCTACAACGAATACAACTATGTCGCGGCGTTTGCCTGTGCCTCGCTGCTGGCCTTTCTGGCCCTGGTGACGCTGGCGCTGAAGACGCTGGTGGAATGGCAGGCGACGCGTGCGGCTGTGGTAGACCAGGCTTGAAACGCAATCTAACCACGGGGACACGGGGAATACTTGAATTGAGATGTGTTCTCCCCGTGTTCCCCGTGGTTTAAAAAACTAGGAAACGATTATGAGTATTGAAATCCGCAATGTGCAAAAGAACTTCGGCAGTTTCAGCGCGCTGAACAATGTCAGCCTGGAGGTGCCATCCGGCGAACTGGTCGCCCTGCTGGGGCCATCCGGTTGCGGCAAAACGACGCTGCTGAGAATTATCGCCGGGCTGGAAGCCCCGGATGCCGGCAACGTGCTGTTCAGCGGCGAAGACACCACCGACCGCCACGTGCGCGAGCGCCAGGTCGGCTTCGTGTTCCAGCACTACGCGCTGTTCCGCCACATGACGGTGTTCGAGAACGTGGCATTCGGACTCAGGGTGCGGCCGAAAAAGACACGTCCGAGCGAAGCGGAAATCCAGCGCCGGGTGCACGAACTCCTGAATCTGGTGCAACTGGACTGGCTGGCCGACCGCTATCCGCCGCAGCTGTCGGGCGGCCAGCGCCAGCGCATTGCACTGGCGCGCGCACTGGCCGTGGAACCCAAGGTATTGCTACTGGACGAGCCGTTCGGCGCATTGGATGCGCAAGTACGCAAGGATCTGCGTCGCTGGCTGCGCCGCCTGCACGACGAACTGCATATAACAAGCGTCTTTGTCACCCACGACCAGGAAGAGGCGCTCGAAGTGGCCGACCGCATCGTCGTCATGAACAAGGGCGTGGTCGAGCAGATCGGCACGCCTGGCGAGGTCTACGACAGCCCGGTGTCGCCATTCGTTTACCACTTCCTCGGACACGTCAATCTGTTCCACAGCCGCGTACATGCAGGTTTTGCGCGGATAGGCGATGTCGAGCTGGAAACGCCTGAACACGCCGCTGCGGACAACGCTGCCGCGCTGGCCTACGTCAGGCCGCACGACATCGATATCCAGCGCGAGGCGAACGGGGTTGCCGCTTTCAAGGCCGTGGTGAACCACATCCACCCCATAGGCCCGGTCGTCAGGCTGGAACTGCGCCGCGAAGACGAAAGCGAACTGATCGAGGCCGAGCTCACGCGCGAGCGGTTCCGGGAGCTGAACCTGCAGAACGGTGATCTGGTTTACGTGAGGCCGCGCAACCTGCGCGTGTTCCTGCAGAACTGACTGAGACGACAGTTAAGCCCGGATAACCCGGTCGCCCGCGAATACGGCACTGAAGGTGCTGCCTTTACCGTATTCGCTGGTGATTTCCAGGCGGGCCTGATGCCGGGTCAGGATATGCTTGACGATGGAAAGCCCGAGCCCGGTACCGCCGGTTTCGCGCGAGCGGCTGCGGTCGACGCGATAGAAGCGCTCCGTCAGCCTGGCGATATGCTGCGGCTCGATGCCGATGCCGGTGTCCTTGACGCTGAACACGGCCTGCCCTTCACGCAACAGCCAGTTGAGGCGGATTTCGCCGCCCTGGGGGGTATAGCGGATGGCGTTGTTGACGAGATTGCCGAAAGCGCTGTGCAATTCGTTGGGGCTGCCACGCAGTTTAATCCCGGCATCGACCGCTTCGACCAAAATCGTATGGCGCCCTCCGCTCAGGCTTTGCGCCTCCTGCCGTATCGTCCCGACTAACGCCGGGACATCGACATCCTCCTCCTGCCGCAAATTCTGGCTGCTCTCCAGTTGCGACAGCGTGAGCAGGTCTTCGACCAGATTGCGCATGCGGCTGGTCTGCTCTTCCATCAAATCGAAATAATGCAGCAGGTTATTCGGGATAGCGCCGTCGATATCCTTGAGCGTTTCGATAAAACCGCCAACCACAGTCAGCGGCGTACGCAGCTCGTGCGAAACATTGGCGACAAAATCGCGCCGCATGGTTTCGATTTTTTCCAGGTGCGACACGTCGCGGCAGATGAGCAGCTTCTGCTTGTCGCCGAACGGCACCAGCTGCAGCTCCAGCGAAACCTCCTGGTTGCGCGCCGATTTAAGCGCCAGCGGCTCGGCATAGTGATGCGCGTTGAGGTAGGCGATAAATTCGCTCTGGCGCACCAGAAAACCGATCGGCTGCCCGACATCCTGCACCAAGTTGAGTCCCAGCAAACGCTCGGCAGGTGGATTGCACCATTCGATCTGGTCGCTGGCATTCAACATCACTGCCCCGTCTGGCAGCGCGGCAGCGGCCTGCTGCAGGCGGCCCAATTCGCCAGTCAGGCGCGCCTCGCTGCGCACATGACCGCGCAGCTCCTGATAGAGATTGGCGAAAGCGTCGTCCCACATGCCGAAACCATTCGGGACCGCCTCGAGTTCAGGCTTCTGCAGCCAGTTGAGCAACACCCGCAACTGGCGCAGGTGCAGCACCAGCAAGGCCAGAACAGAGAGCATCAGCACCAGCAGCGCCGCTGCTCCGCCGACAGTGGCCCAGAACACCAGACCCAACATACCGATAGGCAACAGCGGCCACAGATTGCGCCACCAGAAAGCTTGCACTTAGGAGAATTCCAGAAAATTGAAGTGTATATATTATCGGCTAGCGCGCAGAAAACCGGTAGCCTACGCCACGTACGGTCTGAATCATTTCCTCATGACCGCTGGCTTCAAGCGCCTTGCGCAAGCGCCGGATATGCACATCCACAGTACGATCTTCCACGTAGACACGGTCGCCCCAGACTTTATCCAGCACATTGACGCGGGAATGCACACGTTCCGGGTTGGACATCAGAAAATGCAGCAGGCGAAACTCCGTCGGCCCGAGATCTATCGTCACACCGTTGCCGGTGACCCGGTGCGTGACCGGATCGACGCGCAAACCGCCGACTTCGATCGGATCGTCGGTCATCTGCGGCGCGCGGCGGCGCAGTACAGCCTTGATGCGCGCCAGCAGTTCGCGCGGGCTGAAAGGCTTGGTGACGTAGTCGTCAGCGCCCACGTCCAGTCCGCGTACCTTGTCGACTTCTTCGCCCTTGGCCGTGAGCATGATGATGGGGATGGCTTTGGTGTATTCGTCGTTCTTGAGGCGCCGCGCAAACTCGATACCGCTCATGCCGGGCAGCATCCAGTCGAGTATGATCAGGTCCGGCAGCGTTTCGCGCATCAGCAATTGCGCCTGCTCCACGCTCATGGCGCGCAGGGCATTGTGTCCTGTTTGTTGCAGATTGAGCGCCAGCAGTTCCTGAATCGCCGGTTCGTCTTCCACTACCAGAATGTTGGCGGGCATAGTCATTTTCCTTGTACGAAGTTTACGTACTTTATGACGTTAGTGTGACAAATTGATGACAGCCATCTGGTGATTGCCAACAATCCGGTTTTGTAACACTATTCGCTAACATACTGCATCCGCAAGAAGTGCAGACGGACTATCGTTTCAATCAACAAAAACAGTTGGGGAGAAGGAAGCATGTCGGGATTTTTGTCAAAAGAAAGAACTGTCGCTCATCACGGTTTCAACCGTTGGCTGGTGCCACCGGCAGCATTGTGCATCCACCTCTGTATCGGGATGGCCTATGGCTTCTCGGTATTCTGGCTGCCGCTCACCCATGCCATCGGCATCAGCCAGCCGGTCGCGTGCCCGGCCGACATGAGCTGGTTTGCCATGCTGTTTACGACCGTATGCGACTGGGACAAGCCCATCCTCGGCTGGATGTTCACGCTGTTTTTCGTTTTTCTCGGCTCCAGCGCCGCGATCTGGGGCGGCTGGCTCGAACACGCCGGCCCGCGCAAGGCTGGCGTGGTTTCCGCCCTGTGCTGGTGCGGCGGGCTGCTGCTGTCGGCGATCGGGGTTTACACGCACCAGCTCTGGCTGATGTGGCTGGGGTCGGGCATCATCGGCGGCATCGGGCTGGGCCTGGGCTACATTTCTCCGGTTTCCACCCTCATCAAGTGGTTTCCCGACCGTCGCGGCATGGCCACCGGCATGGCCATCATGGGGTTCGGCGGCGGCGCCATGGTGGGCTCGCCGCTCGCCGACAAACTGATGCACTTCTACGCCACACCGACCTCGGTCGGCGTGTGGGAAACTTTTGTCACCATGGCCGCGATCTATTTCGTCTTCATGATGATAGGCGCGCTGTCTTACCGCGTGCCGCCAACCGGCTGGAAACCGGCAGGTTGGACGCCGTCGCCGGCCGCCGCAGCCAATGCCATGATCACCTCCGGGCATGTGCATGTCAGCAAGGCATGGAAAACTCCCCAGTTCTGGCTGCTGTGGGGAATTCTCTGCCTCAACGTATCGGCCGGCATCGGCGTGATCGGCATGTCGTCGCCCATGCTGCAGGAAATCTTCGGTGGCAGGCTGATCGGTCTGGACATCAAGTTCGACGACCTCGACAAGGATCAGCTCGGCCAGATCGCCGCCATCGCCGCCGGCTTTACCGGCCTGCTGAGCCTGTTCAATATTGCCGGACGCTTCCTGTGGGCAACTTTCTCCGACTACATCGGCCGCAGGGCGACCTACTTCACGTTCTTCACCCTGGGATTCATCCTCTACGCCAGCGCCCCGTCGGCGGGCCACTCCGGCAACCTGGCGCTGTTCGCGGGCCTGTTCTGCATCATCCTCACCATGTACGGCGGCGGTTTCGCGACCATCCCGGCCTATCTGGCGGACATCTTCGGCACGCAAATGGTAGGCGCCATCCATGGCCGTCTGCTGACGGCCTGGTCTGCGGCAGGCGTGCTGGGGCCGGTGCTGGTGAATTACATCAACGATTACCAGATCAAGCAGGGCGTGCCCAAGAGCGCCGCCTACGACACTACCATGTACATCCTCGCCGCACTCCTGGTCGGGGGATTCCTGTGCAATCTGCTGGTACGGCCAGTAGCGCAGAAATGGTACATGACCGATGCCGAACTGGATGTCGAACGCAAGATCGCCCACGATGCCGCTGCGAAAAATGCCGTGGGCGGCGCCCCGGCAGAAGTCATCACCGGGCGCGGCGAGCACCGCGGCCTGGTTGCAGCCGCCTGGCTGCTGGTCGGCATCCCGCTCGCATACGGCATCTGGAACACCTTGAACAAGGCATGGGTGTTGTTCAACTAACGTGCGGCCCAGAGCATGCCGATCACTTCATGAAAGAAGATTCGGCTGCTCTCCAGACCTTCCACGCTTGGCAGAAAATCGAGCACCGTCAGGCGTTTGACCGAATGAAATCCAGTACCGGCGGGGATCACCTGCAGCCCCGCCTGCCGGAACAACCTGGCTGCACGCGGCATGTGCCAGCCCTGCGTCACCAGCAGGACAGACTGTATGCCGTTTTCAGCCAGGAGCTTACGGGTGAGAACGGCATTCTGCCTGGTGTCGTCTGACGCGCCCTCCTGCCAGCGTACCGGCACGTTAAAATCCCGCTCCAGAACTTTCTTCATCACGGACGATTCGGCAATGCCAAAGCCCTTGGGATCTCCGCCGGTCACCAGCAGCGGCAATTGCGTGCGCCGGTAAAGCCAGGCGGCGTAATGCAGGCGCTCCAGCGTCGCCGCGCATGCCGCACTTTCGCCAAACTCCGGCGCGTCGTAACAGACGCCACCGCCCAACACCACGATTGCCTGCGCCGTCGGCCTGGCCTCGGGCGCCAGCACTTGCCCGGCTTCCAGCTGCCGGGCAAGCAGGCTGCCGACGACCGGCAGGGAAAAAACCCACAGCAACAGCAGTGTACAGACGAGCATGGATTTGGCCAGACGCGGCCGGGAGTGCATCATCGCGAGGCCGGCGACCCCCAACAGCAGAAAGTTCAGAGGCGGCAGCAAAAATGCCGATAAAAACTTGGTAACAAGCCAACTCATGCGGCAAACGACACCAGCTTAGCGCATGCCCGGAAAACGTCCCTGCATGGCCCGCATCATCTTGCCCATGCCGCCCTTGGACAGCATTTTCATCATTTTTTGCACTTCTTCGAACTGGTTCAGCAGGCGATTGACCTCCTGCACCTGCACGCCTGCGCCGGCAGCAATACGGCGTTTGCGGCTGGCCTTGATGAGCTCCGGCTTGCGGCGCTCCAGCGGCGTCATCGAATTGATGATGCCTTCGATGCGGCGCATGGCCTTGTCGCCCGCCTCGCCGTCCATCTTGCCCGCAGCCTGCGCCATTTGCGCAGGCAGCTTGTCCATGAGCGCGCCGACGCCGCCCATGTTGCGCATCTGCTGCATCTGCGCCTTGAAGTCTTCAAGATCGAAATTCTTGCCTGACTTGACCTTCTCCGCGAGTTTCTTAGCTTCGTCCAGGTCGACATTTTTCTGCGCCTGCTCGATCAGGCTGAGCACATCGCCCATACCGAGAATGCGCGAGGCCATGCGCTCCGGGTGGAACGGTTCCAGCCCGTCCACCTTTTCGCTGACACCGACGAACTTGAGCGGCGCGCCGCTGACCTGCCGCACCGACAATGCCGCGCCGCCGCGGGCATCGCCGTCCAGTTTGGTAAGGATCACGCCGGTCAGCGGCAGCGTTTCGGAGAACGCACGCGCGGTGTTGACGGCATCCTGGCCCTGCATCGCGTCGACCACAAACAGCGTCTCGACCGGGTTGAGCAGACCGTGCAACTGCTTGATTTCCGCCATCATGGCCTCGTCGATGGCCAGACGCCCGGCCGTGTCGAAAATCAGCACATCATGGAAGTGGCGCTTGGCGTGATCGAGCGCGGCCAGTGCGATGTCGCGTGGCTGCTGCGAGGGATCGGAAGGGAAGAAATCGGTTTCCAGCTGGGCCGCCAAAGTCTTCAATTGCTCGATAGCGGCCGGGCGGTAGATGTCTGCGCTGACCAGCAAAACCTTCTTTTTCTGCTCCTTGAGCAGCCGCGCCAGCTTGGCCGAACTGGTCGTCTTGCCGGAACCCTGCAGACCCGCCATCAGGATCACGGCGGGTGGCACGGCGGCAAGATTGAGCGCGGCACCCTGCCCGCCCATGAGGCTGGTGAGCTCCTCGTGCACCACCTGCACCAGCGCCTGCCCCGGCGTCAGGCTTTGCAGCACCTCACGCCCCAGCGCGCGCTCCTTGACATGGGCGATGAAGTCGCGCACCACGGGCAGCGCCACATCGGCTTCGAGCAGCGCCATGCGCACTTCGCGCAGGGCTTCGGTGATGTTGTCTTCGGTCAGGCGCGCTTGTCCGCGCAAGTTCTTGACGACCTGTTGCAGGCGTCCGGTCAGGTTTTCAAACATAGGGATTCGAGGCGCGTTGCGCGGTCATGATATAGTTAAGTCTCAAGCTAATTTTACCCGAAGTATGGTCGATTTCCTGCCCTATCTGCTGACTGCCTCGATTTACCTGACTGTCGCCGCGCTCTACTGGCGACGTACCAGCGTTTCTCCGCTGTGGTCGCAAGCTGCGGTCGGTGCTGCGCTGGTGATACACAGCTGGCTGCTGCACGGCTCCCTGCTACTGCCGGAGGGGCTCAACCTAGGGCTGACCAACTCGCTGTCGGCGATTTTCTGGCTCACTGCACTGATCTACTGGGGTACCAACTTCCGCCACGACCTGCATCGCCTGCAGGCGTTCGTACTGCCACCCGCCGCGCTGGCCCTGCTGCTGGAATGGGCGCTACCGGAACATCACCCCGTGACCTATGCAGAGCCCTTGTTCCGCCTGCACCTGATCATTGCTTTTGCCGCCTACAGCCTGCTGACCTTCGCCGCGCTACACGCGCTGTTGATGGCTTGGGCGGAGCGAACCCTGCACCGCAAGCCGACGCTGCTGAGACTGCCCGATTTTCCGCCGCTGATCGGCATGGAACGACTGCTGTTCCAGATGGTGGGGGTCGGCTTCGTTTTGCTCACGCTGACGCTGGTCAGCGGCGTGGTGTTCTCCGAGCAACTTTTCCATCAGGCATTCCGCTTCAACCATAAAACCATATTCACCATTATTTCCTGGCTGATTTTCGCCGCTTTGCTGACCGGTCGCTGGCAATACGGCTGGCGCGGCCGCACCGCCGTACGCTGGACCCTGTCCGGGTTTGCCGTATTGCTGTTGGCATACGTCGGCAGCAAGTTCGTGCTTGAATTTCTGCTCGGCCGGTAGCATTTAAGGCTATCGCCTTTTTGAATTACGCTCATGAATTCACCCCGTAAAGTTTTTATCAAGACCTTCGGCTGCCAGATGAACGAGTACGACTCGTCGCGCATGGCCGATCTCATGAATGTTGAAGGCATGGAACAGACCGACAAGCCGGAAGAGGCCGACGTCATCCTGCTCAACACCTGCTCAGTGCGTGAGAAACCGCAGGAAAAAGTGTTCCACCAACTCGGCAGACTGAAAGAGTTGAAACAGGCCAATCCCAACCTGGTAATCGGTGTCGGCGGCTGTGTGGCCAGCCAGGAAGGCTCCGCCATCGTTGAGCGTGCACCCTACGTCGATATTGTGTTCGGCCCGCAAACCCTGCATCGCCTGCCGGAAATGATCGCGGCCAAGCGCAAATCCGGCCAGTCGCAGGTGGATACCAGTTTCCCCGAAGTCGAAAAGTTCGACAAGCTGCCGCCGCCGCGCGTCGAGGGTGCAGCCGCGTTCCTGTCGATCATGGAAGGTTGCAGCAAGTACTGCACATTCTGCGTCGTACCCTATACCCGTGGCGACGAGGTTTCGCGCCCGTTCGACGACGTACTGCTTGAGGCCGCCCAACTGGCGCAGCAAGGCGTCAAGGAAATCACCCTGTTGGGACAGAACGTCAACGCCTATCGCGGAGCTATGTCGAATCATCATGGCGAAGGCCATGGGAGCAACGGCGAGACCGCCGATCTGGCGCTGCTGCTGGAATACCTGGCGGAAATCCCGGAAATCGAGCGCCTGCGCTACACCACCTCGCATCCCAACGAGATGACGCCGCAATTAATTGAGGCCTTCGCCCGCATCCCCAAGCTGGTGTCGCATCTGCACCTGCCGGTGCAGGCCGGTTCCGACCGCATCCTGATGGCGATGAAACGCAACTACACGGTGCTGCAATACAAGTCGCTCATCCGCAAGCTGCGCGCCGCACGGCCCGATTTGTGCCTGTCTGGCGATTTCATCGTCGGCTTCCCCGGCGAAACCGAAGCCGAATTCGAGGCCACCATGAAGCTGGCCAAAGAACTCAATTTCGACGCCAGCTTCTGCTTTGTCTACAGCCCTCGCCCCGGGACTTCGGCCTCCTACCTGGAAGACGACACGCCGCAGGATGTCAAGCTGGCCCGGTTAGAACGCCTGCAAGGCCTGATCGACGCGCAGGCTTATGCCATCGCCGAAGCGATGATAGGCACCAAACAGCGTGTACTGGTCGAGAACCTGTCGCGCAAGAGTGATCAGGAGCTGGCCGGGCGCACCGACAACAACCGCATCGTCAACTTCCCCGGCCCGGCTGAATTGGTCGGCCAGTTCGTCGATGTGACGATCACCGCGGTCACGTCGCATACCCTGCGCGGTGAACTGCTTTAACGCTTTGCTTGGTATACTGTTTACAGTTGTAACTTTGCGAAAGGCATCGCCGTGGCATCTTCAACCGTATTAAGCGTGCGCATCAATCAGGAAGATGAGGCTTCGCTGCGCCAACTGGCTGAAGCCACCGGCGCCAGCAAGTCAAAACTCGTGGCAGAAGCCATTCACAGCTATGTGGAGATGAACGAGTGGCAGACCAAGGTGATTCGCGAGCGGCTAGCAATCGCTGACCGCGGCGAATATGCCTCTCGCGAACAGGTCAAAGCCATGTTCGCCAAATGGGGCGTGAATGCGGATTGAGTGGCTGCCACAAGCCCTGGCGGATTTCGACGATGCGATGAATTGGATTGCCGAGCGCAACCCGCAAGCCGCCAGACAAAGCGCCGAAGCCGTTTATCGCCAAGTCGCACAATTGATCGTACATCCGCATATGGGCCGTGTCGGCAGAGTCCCCGGAACGCGCGAACTGGTTATCTCGCAAACCCATTTTGTTGCGCCCTACCGCATCAATCCGCAAGAAAACATCATCGAGATCCTGGCCCTGATGCATGACGCCAGGCAATGGCCGGAAAATTTCTAGGAAACCCACTTGGAAGTCAATTTCACCCCCGAAGACAACGAACAGCTCGCCAACCTGTGCGGATCGCTGGACGAAAACCTCAAGCAGATCGAGGACGCGCTGGACGTGTCGATTGCCAGAAGAGGCGCACATTTCCGCATCGGCGGCGACAAGCAGCAGGCACATCTCGCGGCCCAGTTGTTGCAGAACTTCTATGCCCGCGCCAGAAAGCCGATTTCACTCGAAGACATCCAGCTCGGGCTGGTCGAGGTCGGCAAGCTCTCGCCCGAAGCGGTGAGCACCTCTGCCATGCCGGTACTGATGACGCGCCGCCACGACCTGCACGGCCGCACACCGCGCCAGGTGGAATACCTGCAACAGATACAGGAATACGACATCAGCTTCGGTATCGGTCCCGCCGGCACCGGCAAGACTTACCTGGCCGTCGCCAGTGCGGTGGATGCCCTGACCCGCGACCGGGTTAAACGCATTGTATTGGTACGCCCGGCGGTAGAAGCGGGCGAGCGGCTCGGATTCCTGCCCGGCGACCTGGCACAGAAAGTCGACCCCTACCTGCGCCCCCTGTACGACGCACTGTACGACCTCATGGGGTTCGACACCGTGGGCAAGATGTTCGAACGCGGCGCGATCGAAGTCGCACCCCTGGCCTACATGCGGGGCCGCACGCTCAACCAGAGCTTCATCATCCTGGATGAAGCGCAGAACACCACGCCGGAACAGATGAAAATGTTTCTGACCCGCATCGGCTTCGGCACCAAGGCGGTGATTACCGGCGACGTCACGCAGATCGACCTCGGCCGCGGCCAGAAAAGCGGCCTCGTCATAGCGCAGGAGGTGCTCAAGGACGTCCGCGGCATCGCTTTCACGCGCTTCCAGTCCGAAGACGTGGTGCGTCATCCGCTGGTGCAGAAAATCATCAATGCCTACGAAAAATACGAGCAGCGCGACGAATGAAACCCAAACTCTCGCTGGCCGTGCAGTATGCCTTTAAACCGGAAACCATCCCCACCCGGCACCAGTTCCGCAAATGGGCCATGGCGGCGCTGGAATGCGACGCCGAAGTCGCCCTGCGCATCGTCGACACCGAAGAAGGGCGCGAACTCAACCGCGACTATCGTGGCAAGGACTACGCCACCAACGTGCTGACCTTCCCGCTCGACGACGACCCCGTGCTGATGGGTGACATCGTGTTGTGCGCGCCGGTAGTGGAAAAAGAGGCCGCCGAGCAAGGCAAACCGCTAGAAGCGCATTACGCCCATCTGACGGTACACGGCATGCTGCACATGCAGGGCTACGACCACGAAAACGATACGGATGCTGCCATCATGGAAGCGCTGGAAACCCAAATCGTCACAAAATTAGGGTATGCTGACCCTTATCGTATTCAGGAGAACGCCATCCCCCATGGCTGATGACAGTAATAAACCGGGTTGGCTCGAACGCCTTTCCCACCTGCTGCTGCGCGAACCGGAAGACCGCGAGCAGTTGATCGAACTGCTACATTCTGCTTTCGAAAAGAACCTGCTGGACGCCGATGCCCTCACCATGATCGAGGGTGTGCTGCAGGTGTCGGAAATGCAAGTCCGCGACATCATGATCCCACGTTCGCAGATGGACGTGATCGACATCACCGACCCGCCGGAAAAATTCATCCCCTTCGTCATCGAAACCGCCCACTCGCGCTTTCCCGTCATTGGCGAGAACAAGGACGACGTGATCGGTATCCTGCTCGCCAAGGATTTGTTGCGCTATTACGCCGGCGAGGATTTCAACGTCCGCGACATGCTGCGCCCGGCGGTATTCATCCCCGAATCCAAGCGGCTCAATGTTTTGCTTAAAGAATTTCGCAGCAACCGCAACCACATCGCCATCGTCGTCGACGAATACGGCGGCGTGGCCGGCATGGTCACCATCGAAGACGTGCTGGAGCAGATCGTCGGCGACATCGAGGACGAATACGACTACGACGAGACCGAGGACAACATCTTTCAGGACGCCAGCGGCAGATACCGCATCAAGGCGCTCACAGAAATCCCTGATTTCAACGAAGCCCTCGGGGTGGAATTCAGCGACGAAGAGTTTTCCACCATCGGCGGCCTGGTTGTCAGCAAGTTCGGCCGCCTGCCGAAGCGCGGCGAATCGATCAGCTTCGAGGGCTTGAAGTTCACCATCCTGCGGGCAGACAGCCGCCGCGTGCACTCGCTGCTGCTCGAACGTCTGCCGGCGGTTACCCCAACGGGAACTTAACCAGAACCGGCACATCTCATTGCTATATTCTTCTTGAATTTTAAGAGGGGATTCGCATGAGACCATTGGCCGCTTTATCCCTGCTGGCGCTGACAGGCACGGCACTGGCTGCAGAGGTGGATTCCATCCCGACCAAGGAAACTGCCTTCGTCGATGCGATCCAATTCATCCCGCAAGACAGAATCGCCGAGTTGCTAGGCGACCCGTCACGCGTCTACACCATCCGCAACAATGAAGGACAGCCGGTCGGCGCCATCTGGCACTACCACTATGTCACGACCACGGATGACGGTGAATACTACAAAACCACCGAGCTCGACTTTATCGGCGACAAGGTAACCACCGTGGTGTTCATCAACAGCGACACGGAAGACTTCATTGCGGATGCCTCCGTCCAGCCCTGCGACGTGGCAATGCAATCAAACTGCTAGGCTTCCAGTTCGGACGTGCACTGCGGACAACGCGTCGCCTTGAGCGGGATGGCGCTATAGCAGTGCGGGCAGTCCTTGGTTGTCGGCTCGGCCGGGGCCGCCTCTTCTGCCGCACGCAGCCGGTTGATGGTGCGTACCAGCAGAAACACGGCAAACGCCACGATGGTGAAGCTCACCACGGCGTTGATGAACAGGCCGTAATTCAGCGTCACGGCGCCGGCCTTTCTGGCTTCCGCCAGCGACACGTATGGTGCGGCGGCAGCCGTTCCTTCCTTCATCACCAGGTACAGGTTGCTGAAATCCACATTCCCCAGCACCAAGCCGATGGGTGGCATGATGACATCGTCCACCAGCGATTTCACAATCGATCCGAACGACGCACCGATGATGATACCCACCGCCATGTCGACCACATTGCCGCGCATGGCAAACGCCTTGAATTCCTTGAGCATCTTTTTCTCCTCGCATCCCTGATGGTTTAACAACAACCGCTATAATGCAGAAAACTTTTGCAACAGGCCAGCCGCCTTGGGCGCAACTCTCCGTTTTTCCACCTTTTACCCCGCATTACTGGGCTGCTTTGCCGTGCTCGGCTACGCGCCGTTCTACCTCTATCCGGCCACGATCCTGGCACTGGCCGGGCTGTTCCACCTCTGGAATCGCGCAGCCGATGCAAAACGGATGGCGCTCCAGGGGTTTGCTTTCGGTCTGGGATTGTTTGGCACGGGAATCTCCTGGCTTTATATCAGCCTGCATGACTTCGGCGGCATGCCTATGCTTCCGGCTGCGCTGGCAACAGCTGCTTTTTGTGCGTTTCTTGCGCTGTTTCCGGCGGTGGCCGGCTACCTCGCAGCCAGATTCTCCTCCCATACGCGCATTTGGCTGTTCCCCGCCACCTGGGTGCTGATCGAGTGGGTACGCGGCTGGATATTCACCGGATTTCCCTGGCTGACCGCAGGCTACTCGCAGGTGCCGTACAGTCCGCTGGCCGGTTTTGCACCGGTTGTTGGCATCTATGGCGTGTCGCTATTGACCGCAACTTGCGCCGCGCTTGTCGCTGCGACGCTGTCAGGCCGGCTGCGGAAAAAATCGCTGACCTGGGCGCTGCTCGGATTCTGGGTCGGTGGCTCGGCAGTCAGCCACGTCGAATGGAGCACCCCGCAGGGCGCGCCGGTCAGTTTCAGCCTGCTGCAGGGCAATATCGCCCAGGACCTGAAATGGCGCGAGGACGAACTGCAACACACGCTGCAAACGTACCGGAAAATGGTCATGGCCAGCCATGCCCGGCTCATCGTGCTGCCGGAAATGGCCTTTCCGCTGCTCATCGAGAATTTGCCGCCCGGCTATCTCGACGATCTGGCCCGGCACGCACGGGACAACGGCAGCGATGCACTGGTCGGCGTCCCCGAGGCCGAACGCAGCAACGGCGAAACGCGCTATTACAACAGCATGCTGAGCTACGGCAGCGCTCCGCAGCAAACCTACCGCAAATCACACCTGGTCCCGTTTGGCGAATTCATCCCGTTCAAACCGCTCATCGGCTGGATTTATCGCGAACTCCTGCACATCCCGCTGGCAGACCTTGCGGCGGGCGAAACCGGCCAGGTACCGATGCGGCTTGCCGGCCAGCGGGTGGCATTCAACATCTGCTACGAGGATGTGTTCGGGGAAGAAATCATCCGCCAGCTACCCGAAGCCACCCTGCTCATCAACGTCAGCAACGATGCCTGGTACGGCCGCTCGCTAGCTGCCCACCAGCACCTGCAAATGTCGCAGGCGCGGGCATTGGAAACCGCGCGCATGGTGCTACGCGCCACCAATACGGGCGCGACCGCGCTCATCGATCGCGACGGCCGCCTGCTGAGCCAGTTGCCGCACTTCACCCTGGCTGCGCTCGACGGCACGGCACAAGGATATTCAGGGGCTACGCCCTATGTGCGCTGGGGCAACATGCCGGTGGTTGCGGTGGTTTTGCTGATTCTGGGGGCGGCCGGATGGCATCGCCGAAAAAAGGAAAATGAAGCTGGCCGGTAAGCCGGGTTCTGTCGTGGACAGTCATTCCTCTAGGCGCATGATTGCTCATGCGCTCAAGCAACCTACCCGCTGGCAGCGCGAGCCACGCCAATGCCAGCCTATTTGGTCTTGCTCCGGATGGAGGTTACCGCGTTTCACGTCCATCGCGCCTAAGCACGACTTACTCGTCTCTGTGGCCCTATTCCTCGCCTTGGGTGCCGTTGCCGACACTTGCTGCGTACGGCCGTTAGCCGTCATCCTGCTCTGCGGAGCCCGGACTTTCCTCTCCCCACCGAAATGGGCAGCGACTGTCTAGCCAGCTTCGAGGCGCATTTTACCACGTGCAAGACAGGTTCCCGGCATCGGGACCCGCCTCCAGTGCTTATAAAATTCCGTTACAATGAAACAATGCAAAATGCCACCGCCTACCAACCTCAACCGTTAACACTATGGGAAAACATAGTGGCGGACATCAAGGCGGAATACCTGTCTGAAACTCAATGCCACCCTTGGATCATCGGGTTTTCCGGTGGCAAGAACAGCACGCTAGGGAAGCCCTGAACAAGTCTGCCGCCCTGTAAAATTGTGAATGAGCCAACCACTCTCTCAAGCCACCATGAAACAAATGAGTTTTGCCGCCAGTGAATACGTGAAGAAGCCGAAGCAGA
>Ga0172373_10004124_pt1 | contig 20654 bp, 16 predicted proteins | sample Lak10m_2_FD_114546 | JGI IMG/M metagenome (GOLD analysis project Ga0172373, IMG submission 114546) | Freshwater microbial communities from Kabuno Bay, South-Kivu, Congo - kab_092012_10m | ecosystem: Environmental > Aquatic > Freshwater > Lake | place: Democratic Republic of the Congo...
AGCGCACGCCCGGCACGAGGTTCCCGCACGCCGCGAGCCGCTCCTCCACCAGCGTGCGCGCGAGCCGCGCGGCGGTGTCGGCGTCGGGGGTGGTCACGAGGACAACGCGGGTGTCGGTCAACCCGGCCTCCGGAGTCAACGTATCTGCGGCAGGTCGGCTGGTCGGCGAGATACGCGCGGGGCGGAGGTCGAGATGGGCGCCTGGGGCCGAGGGAGCTTCGAGAACGACGACGCGGCGGACTTCGTGGTCGAGCTCGGCGGGTCCGGGGTGGACCTGCTCGTGGACGTGGTGGGGGAGGTCGCGGACCTCTCCGACGTCGAGTACCTCCAGGCCGACGCCGCCAGCCGCGCCGTGGCCGCGGTGGAGGTGGTGGCGGCGTGCCTGGACGGCGCGGCGGGGGGCCTCCCCGACGCGGCGCGGGCCTGGGTGCAGCGGGAGCCGCGCGCGGTGCCCAACCACCTGGCCCGCAAGGCCGGTCGGGCGCTGGAGCGCGTCCTCCGCGACTCCGAGCTCAACGACCTCTGGAAGGACTCCCCCGAGCACGCCGCGTGGGTGGCCGACGTCGAAGCGCTCCGGGCGCGCCTGCCGTTCTGAAAGCCGCGCTCACCGCGGCGCGGTGTCCGCCCAGCGGTCGGCCCAGGCCAGCCGGAAGGCATCCAGGCGGGGGTGCGCCGCGACGTCCCAGGCCGACCGGAAGCGCATCCAGTCGAGCGTGGTGAACAACACGATCTCCGCGAAGCCGGGGCGGCCGTCCACGAAGCTCGTTCCCTTCAGCCGGTCGGCCACCCAGTCCAGCGCGGACCCGACCCGCTGCTGCTGCTTGACCAGGTAGGGCACGGCGTCGACGTCCACCCCCTCCCGGCGCAGGTAGAAGACGTTGACCGAGGAGTCGAGCGCCCCGTTGACCGCCAGCACGAGCTGGAGCTCGTCCTCGGCGTCCACGGGCGGGCGCAGGGGGCCCCAGCCGTGGCGGCGGACGAGGGCGTCGAGGATGGCCTGGCTGTCCCAGAGCACCTTGCCATCGAGCTCCACCGCCGGGACCTTCCAGAGCGGGTTGACCTTGCGCATCGCGGCCTGGCCCGCCTCGGTGAACACGTCGGTGAAGCCGTAGGGCACACCGAGCGCGTCGGCGACGATGCGGACGCGGCGCACGTAGGGGGAGGTGGGACTGCCGTAGAGGTGCACGGGGGCTCCGGGATGGAGCTTGCTACCCACGCCGCGCGCGGCGCGCGAGCTCAGTCGGCGCAGACGGTTCGGTGGACCACCCACTCCTCGTGCCCCACCGAGTCGCCGGCGCAGCTGTCGCGGGTGTAGACGAGCTCGACCGCCCCGTCCCCGTCGAGATCGTACAGGCCCTGGGAGAAGTAGCCCTGGCCTCCAGCGTCGCAGGGACCGTAGGCGGTGGCCGGGGCCGACGCGAAGGGGGTCGCGGCCGCGGTGAGCGAGGTCTCGGGGAGGGCGGCCACGATGGCGTCGCCGAAGCCCCCGCGCGCCGGGTCGGCGGGGTAGGCCACCCAGGTGGTGCGCCCGTCGGCCCACCCGCACCCGTCGGTGGTCACGAGGAGGTCGGCGGCCGCGTCGCCGGAGACGTCGCCCAGTTGCCAGGCCACGGTGGCCGGGTCTCCGTCCGCGCACCGGCCTTCGAGGTGAGCGTCGGAAGCGGCCAAAGGGGGCGCGGAATCGAGGGTCCAGGCGACGGTGGGCAGGGCCCACTCGATGGGGGTGCCGGAGAAGCCGTTGCCGGTGTTCGCGTACACGAGCCAGTGGTCCTCCCCCACCGCCTCGTCCCGGCACCCGTCCCGGAACACGACGAAGTCGGGCTTCCGGTCGCCGGTCAGCTCGACGAGGCCCCACGCCGTGGCCCCGTCCCTCCCCTCCGTGCACCGCCCGCTCGTTTCCCCCGAGAGCGCGGTGACGTAGGCGGTGTCGCCGGCGTAGCCGAGGTCCGGGAGGGCCCAGCGCGACGAGGTGGTCCACCCGGCGTCCGACCCGAGGTACGCCCGCCACTCGCTCCGGCCGGTGACCGTGCCCGTGCAGCCGTCCTCGGTGAAGATCAGGTCGGGGACGCCGTTGGCGTCCAAGTCCGCCGGTGCCCAGGCCCAGCGGCCCGTGCCCCCGTTGTTGCAGGTGCCGCTGCCCGACGCCCCCCAGGACGCCCAGTAGTCGGGGTCCGACATGAGCGGGCTGGGGAGCGTGAGCCGGAGGGACCTCCCGAAGCCCCCGTCGCCCCCGAGCCACGCCGTCCAGGTGGGCGGCTGGCTCACGGCGGCGCAGTCGTCGCGGAGCACCAGGAGGTCCAGGACCCCGTCCCCGTCCACGTCGTCGGCGTGCCAGGCGACGAGGCCCGTGTAGCTGCCGTCCTTGCACGTGCCGACCTCGCGGCCGTCCGGGTGGCGCCAGAGCCCGTCCACGTCGGCGAAGGGGTCGTCGGGCAGGGCGAGCGTGTCGCGCGCGGGACCGATGGCCGATCCCGAGTTGGGGTAGGCGTACCACGCGGTCGCGCCCACCTCCGTGCCCAGGCACTCGTCCTGGGTGAGGAGCAGCTCGGGCCGACGGTCGCCGTCCACGTCGCGCAGCGCGTGCGTGGAGGTGCCCGTCCCCCCGCGCTGACAGGCGCCGGTCACGTCCCCCTCCACGACGCTCCACCGCCCCACTTCCGAGGTGTGCGCCGGGGTGGGGAGGGGCCAGCTCTGCCCGGCGTCGAACCAGCAGTCCGGCTCGGGGCGGACCAGCCCGGTGTCGGTGTCGGTGTCCGCGTCGGCGTCGGTGTCCGCGTCCACGTCGGTGTCCGCGTCGCCCGGGCCCCCCCGCGCGCAGGGCATGCCCTCCACGCAGGGGATGTCGAGCGTCCCGAAGACGTGGCACCCCGCGAGGAGGAGGGGGCTCACCCGCCGCCCACGGCGCGGATGACCTCGATGACGTCGCCTTCGTTCGGCGGGGTGGCCGCGAGGGTGGCCCGGGGCACCACCTGGCCGTTCACGGCCACGGCCACGCCCTCCACGCGGAAGCCCAACTCGCGTACGAGCGCGGCGAGGTCCTCCGCGCCCGAGTCGAGCGGCTCCCCGTTCACCCGCACCCGGGTCATCGCGGCGCGAGCCCCTGGGGCCGCGGGGGGATCACGTCGTCGAACAGCTTGGGGTTGTTCGCGATGCGGATCGCCTCTTCGCGGTTGATCTTCCGGGCGAGGGCCAGCTCCTTGGCCGACACCTCCATGAGCTGCTGCCCTTCGCTCTTCCCCGCCTGCATCATCGACGGGATCTGGAAGAGCTTGTTCTCCCGGATCAGGTTCCGGATGGCGGCGTTGCAGATCATGATCTCCTGTACGGCCACGCGGCCCGGTTCGTGAGCCTTCTTCACCAGGAGCTGCGAGACCACCGCCATCAGCGAGGTCGAGACCATGGTCCGCACCTGCTGTTGCTGCTCGTGCGGGAAGGCGTCGATCAGCCGGTCCACCGTCTCCGGCGCCGAGTTGGTGTGCAGGGTCCCGAACACCAGGTGCCCGGTCTCTGCGGCGGAGATGGCGAGCGAGATGGTCTCCAGATCGCGGAGCTCGCCCACCAGGATGACGTCCGGGTCCTCGCGCAGCGCCGAGCGCAGCGCGTTGGCGAAGGACTTGGTGTCCGTGCCCACCTCGCGGTGGTTGATGATGCACCGGTTGGGGATGTGCACGAACTCGAGCGGATCCTCGATGGTGAGGATGTGCTCGGAGCGGTTGCGGTTGATGTAGTCCACGATGGCGGCGAGGGTGGTGGACTTGCCCGAGCCGGTGGGTCCGGTGACGAGCACCAGGCCCCGCTTGAACTGGGCGATGCGGGTGAACACCGGCTTCAGCCCCAGCTCCTCCATGGTCAGGACCTTGCTGGGGATCTGCCGCATCACCACGCCGATGCCGCGGTTCTGGGTGTAGACGTTCACGCGGAAGCGGGCCAGGCCCTTGAACGACATGGCGAAGTCCGTCTCCATGTTGTTCTCGAACGCGGTGCGCTGCTTCTCCTGCATCATCGAGTAGGCGAGCCGCTTGGCGTCGTCGTTGCTCAAGGCCGGCAGCTTCAGGCGCCGGATCTCGCCGTCGATCCGCACCGCGGGGATCTCGCCCGCGGAGAAGTGGATGTCGGAGGCCTTGTTCTCGATGGCGTGCTTGAGGAGGTCGTGGATTCGGACCGTCATGGAGCTCCCGGTGGAGGGTCGCCGGACGGCGAGCCGGGGGGGTGGCGACGAGGATAGCCCATCCCCCTGATCGAGGATCGACTCGGATGGGCAGCATCGGCGGAGTGGTGGGCCTGGACGGCGCGGCGGACGACTCCGAGCGGGAGGCCTTCGGCGACGGTTCGGTGTTCGCCGGGGACGGGGCGCTGGTCGGCGCCCGCGCGCGGTCCACGCTGGCCTGGTCCGACCGCTTCGTGGTCGCGGTGAGCGGGCACTTCGACCGCGCCCCCGCCTCCGGCCAGTCGGCGGCGCAGCTCCTCCTCGACAGCTGGACCGAGTTCGGCCCCGGCGCGCTGGACCAGGTGGACGGCGCGTGGGTCGCGGCCGTGTGGGATCGGCAGGCGCGACGGCTGCACCTGGCGCGCGACGCCTTCGGGATCCGCCGCCTCTACTTCGCCCGGCGCGGGCGGAAGCTCGCCTTCGCCACCCGCCTGCGACGGCTCCTCGACCTCCCGTGGGTCTCCCGCGAGCTCGCGCGCGAGCACCTCGCCGAGTTCCTCGCCTTCCGCTACGTCCACGCCCCCCGGACGCTCCTCCGGGACGTGCAGGTGGTCCCCGCCGGGCACCTGCTCCGCTTCGACGGCGAGCGCCCGGAGATCGAGCCGTGGTTCCGGCTCCGCTACGCCGCGCCCTACTCCACCCCGCCGGAAGAGGAGGCGACCCTCCAGGAGCTGGACCGGCGGCTGAACCGCGCCGTGGCGGCGCGGGCGTCCGGGCGCGGGCGCATCGGGGTGTTCCTCTCCGGGGGTCTCGACTCGAGCGCGCTGGCGCTCTACGCCTCGCGCCTGGGCCCGGTGCACAGCTACACCGTGGGGGTCGAGGGCGAAGACGGGGACGAGACCCCCTACGCCGGCCGGGTGGCCACCATCCTCCGCACCGACCACCACGTCCTCCGGGTGGATCCCACCGCCTACCGGGACGCGCTCGAGGCGGTGGTGGTGGGGACGGACCAGCCGCTCACCGACCCCGCGGCCGTCCCGCAGTACCTGCTGGCCCGGTTCGCCGCCCCCGACGTGGACGTGCTGCTCTCCGGCGACGGTGGGGACGAGGTCTTCGGCGGGCGCATGGTGGCGGTGCTCGGCGGGCAGTTCCGCGTCTCCGAGGCGCTGCGCCGCCTGCCCGGCCCCGCCCGGCGGGTGGTGGGGCGCCTGGCCAGCTCGGGTCGACCCGAGCTCGCCGCCGAAGGGGAGCCCTTCGGGCTGGCGCGGCTGGTGGGCGGGTTCCAGGTCTTCGACGCGGACACGCGCCGGGCGCTGCTGCGCGACCCGGGCTGGGTCCGCCCCGGGGTGCGGCGGGCCACCCTCGCCCCGCTCTACCGGCAGGTCACCTCCGATCCCATCAACGAGATTCTCCACGTCTACCTGGTGGGGCGGATGGCGGAGGACGCGCTGGTGCGCGCCGGCACCGCGACGGCCCTGGCCGGGGTGGCGCTGCGCTCGCCGCTGCTCGACCGCGACCTCGTGCAGTTCATGGCCGGGATCTCGGGCTGGTGGAAGGTACGGACCCGGCCCTCGGGCGCGGTCTCCAAGTGGCCGCTCCGCATGCTGCTCCGCCCCGCGCTGGGGCGCGCCCTGGTGAACCGGCCCAAGCGCGTCCTTCCCGGGCCCTGGTCGCGCTGGGTGCGGGGGCCGCTCGCCGGCTACGTCGCCGAGCAGCTCGCCCAGCTCCGGGAGGATCGGCTCCGCCTCTTCCTTCCGTCCGCGGTGGACGGTCTGGCCGACCGGGGCGAGGACCAGCGGCTGTGGATGCTGCTCTTCCTCGACGCCTGGGCGCGCACCAACCGGGTGGGCTAGCCCGTCCGCCGAGACGCGCGGGATAGGCGAGGTCGATGTCCGGCCTCCTCCTCACCGGCGCCACGGGGCACGTCGGCAACGCTCTCCTGCCCCGCCTGCTCGGCGACCCGGAGCTGACGGTGTACGCGCTCGTCCGGGCCGACTCGCCCGAGCACCTGCGCGCGCGAGAGGCCGAGCTGCGGACGCTCGCCGGGAGCGACCGCGTCGTGGCCCTGGCCGGAGACGTGACCCGCCCGGGCCTCGGGCTCGACACCCGCGACGAGGAGCGGGTGGAGGCCGAGGTCGGCAGCATCCTCCACTCCGCTGCGGCCGTGTCCTTCGACCTCCCCTACGCCGATGCGCTGGCGCAGAACGTCGGGGGCACCGAGGCGGTGCTGGGCCTCGCCCGGCGCCTCGCCGACCGGGGGCGGCTCACTCGCCTGGACCACGTCAGCACCGCCTTCGTGGCGGGGAAGCGGGTCGGCCGGGTGCTCGAGACGGAGATCGACCTCGGACAGGGCTACCGCAACACCTACGAGCGCACGAAGTGCATCGCCGAGGTGCGCATCGAGGCGGCCCGGGCCGCGGGCCTCCCCGTCGCCGTGCACCGGCCCTCGATCGTGGTGGGCGACAGCCGCACCGGCGCCACGCGCACCTTCAACGTCCTCTACTGGCCCCTGAAGGTCTACACCCGGGGCTGGTGGCGGATCTTCCCGGGTCGTCCGGACGTCCCGGTGGACGTGGTCCCGGTGGACTGGCTCGCGGACGCCATCCTCGCCCTGCGCGCGCGGCCCGACACGGTGGGCGGGACCTTCCACCTCTGCGCCGGCGACCAGGCGCCGACCGTGGCGGAGCTCGAGGCCATCACCCGGGCGGTCACCGGGGGCCCGCCCCTGCGCTACGTCAACCCGGTCCTCTACCGCTACCTCCTGCGCCCGCTCTTGTGGCCGTTCCGGCTCAGCCGGCGCGGCCGTCGCCTCTCGGCGGGCGGTCGGGTCTACCTCAGCTACTTCGCCCAGAACCCCCGCTTCGACACGACCCGGAGCGACGCCGCCCTGGGGCAGGGCGGCCATGCCCCCCCGGTCCGGGAGTGGTTCGAGCGGGTGCTCCGCTTCGCGATGGAGCACTGGGACCGCACCGAAGCGCGGGAGTGAGTCAGGGCGCCGCCGCCTCGCGCGGCCGGCCGGCGCCCCGCCCGACCTCCACCCACACCCGCGCCCCGCCCTCGGGTCGGTTCTCTGCGCCCGCCTCGCCCCCGTGCGCCTCGGCGATCTGGCGCACCAGGGCCAGCCCGAGCCCTTCGCCCCGCGGCAATGGCACCCCCTCGGGGGCCGGGGCCCGCCAGAAGGGCTGGAAGGCCTCGCTCACGTGGGCCCCGAAGCCCGGCCCGTCGTCCAGCACCTCGAAGCGCACGCGATCGCGGCGCCCCCGCACGTGCAGCGCGATGTGGGTGCCGCCGTAGCGTCGGGCGTTGTCCAGGAGCCCCGCCAGGGCGCGGGTCAGGAGCGTGGGGTCCACCCACACCGAGCCGGCCGGCTGGTCCAGGACCACGGTCGCGGCGGGCAGCCGGGCCACCTCCACCGCGCGGCGCGCGAGCTCGGCCGCGTCGATCTCGACCGGGTTGAGCGCCTCGAAGTCGATGCGCGCCGCGGCGAGGAGATCCCCCACCAGCGCGTCCATGGCGTCGATCTCGCCCTGCAGCTCGTCGTAGGTGGCCGGCGCGCCGCCGTCCCGCGCCAGCTCCACCAGCACCCGGGCCCGGCCGAGCGGGCTGCGCAGCTCGTGGGACACCGCCGCCATCAGGGCCCGCTGGTCCCGGAGCTGACGGGCCACGCGATCGGTCACCGCGCCGAGCGCCTCGGCCACCTCACCCACCTCGCCCGTGGCCCGGGGGAGCTCGTCGCGGCTCTTCAGCCGACCCGAGCGGATCTCGCTCGCCACCTCGGCGAGCTCGCGCAGGGGCCACGCGATGCGGAAGCTGGCCATCCAGGCCAGCGGCCCCACCGCGGCGAGGAGCCCGAGCCCGAGGCAGACGAAGCCGGCGACGCGATGGCCGGCGGCGAGCCCCATGTGGAGGGCCACGCCGGCGCCCACCCCGAGGAGCAGCGCCAGGACCAGGAAGCTCACCACCGAGCGGTGGATGCCGCGGGCGAGCATCCACCCCACGGGCGGGCGGCCCCCGGCGTGCCGCCAGGGACCGCCCATGCCCCTCCGGTGCTTCATCCCGGCTCCCGGACCAGGACGTAGCCGGCGCCGCGCACCGTCTTCAGCCGCTGGGGCTCGCGCGCGTCGTCCCCGAGCTTGGCGCGCAGGTGCGACACGTGCACGTCCACCGTCCGCTCGCTGACCATCACGTCGCCCCGTCCGGCCGCCTCCCACAGCGCGTCGCGCGGCACCACCCGCCCGGCGCGCTCCGCCAGGGCGAGCAGCAGGTCGAACTCCAGGCCGGTCAGGCCCAGCTCGCGCCCGCCGATCCGGGCCGACCGGGCTTCGGGATCGATCTCGAGGTCGGCCACGACCAGGCGGCGGTCGGGGGCCCGCGGGGAGGCGCGCCGCAGCACGGCGCGGATGCGCGCCAGGAGTTCCCGCGGGTAGGCCGGCTTGGCGAGGTAGTCGTCCGCGCCCAGCTCGAGGCCCACCACCCGGTCGGTCTCGTCCCCGCGCGCGGTGAGCATCACCACCGGCACCGCGCTCGTCTGGCGCAGGCGCCTGAGCACCTCGAGCCCGTCCATGCCGGGCATCATCACGTCGAGGACCACGATGTCGACCCCGCCCGCCGCCACCGCGCGGAGGCCGGAGGGCCCGTCCGCGGCGTGCGTCAGGACGACCTCGTGGGGCGCGAGCCAGGTGCGGAGCAGGTCCGCGAGGCGGGCGTCGTCGTCGATGAGCAGGGCGCGGACGGGCATGGACGGTCCAGTCTAAGCGGGGATGCCGCCGGGGGGCCCCGGCGGCATCGGCGTGTCAGACCCAGCGCCCTTCGCCGGAGGCGATGAGGTCGGCGGCCTGGGTGCGCTGCTCGGGGTCGAGCACCGCGTGCACCTGCTTGAGCGACGAGACCACCTCGCGGCGGGCGCGGGAGAGCGCGTCGTCGTGGCGGGCGAAGGCGGCGGCGAGGGCCGCCTCGTCCACGGTCTCGCCGCGGAAGGCGTCGGCGATGCCGGCGCGGGTGTCCTTCACCTCGTCCACGAGCTCCTTGACGGCCTTGCGGAGGTCGATGAGCGCGTGGTCGACGATGTCGTCCTGCTCGTCGTCGATGCGGAGGCGGCGCTTGAAGACCTCCCCCGCCGCGCGGGCGAAGCCGTCGCTGCCCATGCTGGCGGGGCCGCGGCGCCCGCGTCCCCCCCAGCCGCGCCGCCCGTCGCCGCGGTAGCCGTAGCCGCCGCACCCGGGGCCGGCCCACGCGTAGTAGCCGTGGTGCCGACGCCACATGGCGGCGCGGAACATCGCGAAGAGGCCGAAGAGACAGAGGATGCCGATGAAGAGTCCGAACACGAGAGCTCCTTGGGAGTGACCGGAGTCTCGGCCCCGACCATGAAGCTCCCGTGCGGCCCGGCGTGAAGAAGTGTGAAGGGGAGCGGTCGACACGGCCCCACCGTGCCGACCACCCGCCAGGCCAGCCCACCTCCGGCGGGAGTGTCAACCATGTGCCCGGGCTGTCGGGACCAGCATCTCCACCATCCGGGCCGGGTTCCGCACCCCCTGCTCCTCCATGTAGCGGGCGGTCACGTCGTTCCCGGGCTCCTCCCGCTCCCGGACCGCCGCCGCGTAGAGCGCCATGTGGACCTTCTCGAGCGCGATCCGCGCCCGGGGCAGGTGGGCGGGGTCGATCCCGGCCTCCAGGGTCCACCGGTAGGCGGCCGCCCAGGGGGAGAGCCGCTCCCGCTCGAGGCGGGCGATGGCGGCGCGGGCGCGCCGCAGGTCCCCCGAGGCGAGGGCGACCCGTCCCACGAAGTGCTGGTACTCGATCCACAACACGTTGTTCCGGGTGAGCAGCGAGGCGCGGAGCCGCGGCTCGTCCTGCGCGAGGCGGGCCTGGGCGCGCGCCACGTCCCCCTCGTAAAGGGCGGTCTGGACCGCGGAGAAGAGCGCCCCGTAGTGCTGCAGGTGGAAGGCGGAGCCCGTCCAGGCGGCCTGGTGCCGCTCCAACTCCGAGCGGGCGAGCTCGGGCCGATCGTCGATGAGGCGCACCATGTGGCCGAAGCGGATGCCCATCCCCACCGCGGCATAGCGGTTGGCGCGGTCCTCCGCCGCGCGCATGACCTGGGGCAGGCGCTCGTGGAGGAGCTTGAGCCGGCCGAGGAACCACAGGTTGGAAACGTTGTAGCGCTGGGCGGTGGCGAGCTCCCAGGTTGCGCCCCGGGTGTCGGAGAGGAGGCGCCGCTCCGCCTCGTCGAGCGCCTCGTTGGAGGCCTTCCAGTTGCCGAAGAGGTGCTCGGCCAGCCCCCGGGTGACGGTGGCGAGCGCGAGGGCGTGCGCGCGGGCGTGCGGATCGTCGACCCGCTCGGCCTGTGCCAGCGCCCGGGCGGCGACCTCGCGGACCTCGGGCTCGTTGCGCACGCCGGGGGTGCCCCGGAAGCCGGTCTCGAGCGCGAAGGCGCGCGCCAACCGGTAGGGGTCGCCGGTCTCGAGGGCGTAGAGCAGGTGTCGCGCCCCGAACTCGGCGCCCCGGATCACGTCCACCGAGCCGAGGCCCAGGGCGATCGCCCAGGCCGCGTCGATCCGGAGCCCATCCTCGGGGGAGAGCGGCGCCGGGTTCTTTTGCGGCTCCAGGCCGCGGAACCAGAGGCGCAGCCGGTGCCACAGGAGCGAGACGAGCGCCCGGCGCGGGGTCTCCGCCACCCGCAGGCCCACGGCGTCCAACACCTCCCGGAGCAGTCCGAGGCCCTCCTCGACGTGCCCACAGACGAGGAGCTGCTCGCCGGCGCGGCGCCGGAGCTGCAGGGCCTCCACCCCGCTCATCGTGCCGGCCACCGCCACCAGGGCCTCGGCGGCGGCGGGCCCGCGGCCGGCGTTGGCGAGCGCCTCGCCGAGCCGGAGACGCAGGTCCCGGACCTCGCCCGGCTCGGCCAGGTCCACGGCCAGGTGGTACAGCGCGGCGGCGCGGTCGAAGGCGAGCGAGGCATCCGCGGCCGCCGCGGCCCGCCGGGCGTGGCGTCCGGCCCGTACACGGTCGCCGGCGTGGAAGTAATGGACGGCGAGCTGCTCGTCGTCGCGGTAGCCCGTCGCCTCCAGCGCGTGGGCGATGTACTGATGCCACCGCCGGCGGGGGTCGGCGCCGAGCCCGGCCGCGACCGTCTCGCGCACGCGATCGTGGAAGGTCTCCAGCGCGCCGAAGCGCCCGGAGCCCACGGTGCGCAGGAGGTGCGCGTCGCAGAGGCGGTCCACCACCTCGTAGCGGCGCACGCCCAGGCCCACGGCCCGGCAGGCCGCCGCGGTAGGCAGGCGCCCGTCGGCCACCACCACGACCTCCAGCAGGTCCCGGGCCTCGGGGTCGAGCGCCTCGACACGACGGCCGAGCATCTCGTCCAGGGTGAGGCCCCCCGCGGTCCGGCCGGAGGCGGCGAAGCGCGCCAGCTCCTGCACCAGGTAGGGGTGGCCGCCCGACTCCCGGGCCACGACCTCGGCCGCGCCCGGGTCGGCCCCCACCGCCTCCAGGCACTCCCGGGCCAGGCCCGCGGTGGCGGCGCGATCGAGCGGGCGCACCGCCACGCGCACCACGTCGCCCCGCCGGGGGCCCATGTCCCGGGCCTTCAGGAAGTGGCGTGCGAACTCCCCGGCCTCCACGCTCTCGTCCCGGAACGCGCCCACCAGGAGCAGGGGGGTGTCGGCCGGAACCCGGAGCAGCTCCTCCACCACCACCGCGCTCTCGGTGTCGGCCCACTGCAGATCGTCGATGGCCAGCAACACGAGGTGGGTGCGGGCCAGGGCCTCCAGCAGGTGCCGGAGCGCGACGATCCCCCGTCGACGCGCCTCCTGCGGGTCGGTGACCGTGGCGGACACCGGCCCCCCGCCCGCGACGTGGTGGAACGAGGGGAAGACGCGCACCAGCGCGTCCACCTCCACCGGGAGGACCTGCCGCAGCTCCGCGGAGGGGAGCCCGCGAAGGTGGCGGACCAGCCCCTCGGCGACGTCGTCGAAGGCCTTGAAGCGGACCGTCTCCCGCTCGTAGCAGCGGCCGCTGAGCAGCAGCACCTGCGGGACGGTCTCGACCCGGCGCAGGAAGGCCCGCAGGAGGGCGGACTTCCCGACCCCGCTCGGGCCGTGCAGGTACAGCGCCTGGCGACGCCCGCCTCGGGCCCGGGTGAGCACGGCCTCCAGGCGCGCCAGCTCGGCGTCGCGACCCACCACGCCCTCCCCGAAGTCCACCACCTTCCGCGGGCGCGGGCGCCCGAAGTCCAGCGCGGACACGATCTCCTCGTACCCGGCCCGCCGCTCCGGTTCGGGCCGGAGGAGCTCCACCACGAGCCGGGCGAGGTCGTCGGGCACCCCCGCGGCGAGGATCTGCGGGTGCTCGAAGGCGTGGCCGAGCTTGTCGGCGAGCTGCCCGGCCACCGGGCCGCTGAAGGGCCGCCGCCCGGTGAGCGCCTCGTACAGCACCACCCCCACCGCGTACCAGTCCGACGCCGCCTGCGGCGGGCGCCCTTCCAGGAGCTCCGGGGCCATGTAGTCGATCGTCCCTTCCAGCCGCGCCGCCCCCACCCCGAACACCCGGGTGATCCCGAAGTCGAGGAGCACCACCCGCCCCCGCGAGACGAGCACGTTCCGCGGCTTCACGTCGTTGTGTACGAGCCCCTGCCGGTGGATCGCGTCCACCCCCACCGCGAGCTGGGCGAGCCCGTCGCGGAGGCGGGCCTCGTCGAAGCCGGCCGAGGCCTCCGGCGCGACGTCCCCCGTCGCGGGTCGGACCTCGTCGACGTCGTCCAGCGACCAGGTCTCGGGCCCAGCGGCCGCGCTCAGGCGGGTCCAGGCGAGGAAGTCGACCCCGTCCACGTACTCCATGGTGAAGAACAGGTCGTCGTCGTCGGCGAAGAGCTCGTACAGGCTCACCAGGTTGGGATGGCGCACCCCTGCGAGCGCACGGAACTCCCGCTTGAGCCGCTCGGTCGCCTCGGGACCGGCCGCGTGGAGGCACTTGACGGCCACGAGATCGGCCGACTCGGAGTCCTCCGCCACGAACACCACCCCCATCCCGCCCTGCCCGACCACCCGGTTCAGGCGGAAGCGGGGGTTCTGCGGAAAGGGGACCGGGTTCATCACGGAACCCGATGGTACTCCCGCCGCCCCCCGCGCGGGTCGGGCCCGCGCCGGATCGCCGTCAGCCGCTACAGCCCGTCCCGAACCAGGGGGCGGGGCCGTCGGGGTCTGCCCAGGTGGCGAGCTCGTCGGGGATGGGGTCGATCGGCACGGGATCCTCGGCGAGGGCGCCGGGGCGGGTCCAGGTCCAGGCCCCGCAGACGCCTCCGTCGCACCGTACCGACTGTTCCCCTTCGATCCGCACGCCCGAGGGGTTCACCAGGCACTCCCAGCTCCGCGCCTGCCCGGGCGGCTCCGGCTCGGGCCAGGTGTCGGGCACGCCGAGCTCGAAGTGTTGGAGCAGGCCCCACGCCAGGTTCGGGGTGCTCCAGACCTGGGAGCCGTCGCCGACCAGTCCCCGGTCCTGCATCTCGGTGGCGAGGGCCGCCGGGATGGTCAACACGGGGACCTCGGCCGTGTACTCGGTGGGGAGGTCCGAGTGGTACATCTGGAACTTGCCGGTGAGCAGGTTCGTGTTGGACACGTTCTCGCCGTGGTCGGCGAGCATGACCAGCACCAGGTCCCGCAGTCGGCCCTGCTCCTGCAGCCCGGCCAGGATGCGGTCCAGGCGATCGTCCACGAAGGTGGGACGGAAGGCCCCCACCTGCCCGGTGATGGTCTCGAACCACAAGCCGCGCAGGGTGGCGGGGTCGTCCGCGTAGACCCGCTGGGATTCGGCGACGATGGTCCGCATCACCGCGTACTCCCGCCACTTCTCCGCCGGGTCGTCGTCCAGGTGCGCGGCGCCCGCGTCGAGCCCAAGCTGGTAGAGCTGGTGGCACGCCGGCAGGTCCGGGTCGAACCAGCAGCGCGGCTTGTGGCCGCCGGCCTCGTAGGTGTTGAGGAAGGCCACCGCCGACCGGCCGGTCGCGGTCTCGGCGAGGAGGGCGTCGATCGCGAGGTGGGCGGGCCGCTCCTCCTCGGGGACGTCTTCCACCACCACCTTCTCCTGATCGATCGTCCAGGCGGCGTCGGCACCCTGGGTCCAGGGCGTGGAGCCGTCGGTGCAGGTGTCGGCGATGCTGAGGTTGTGGAAGAAGGGGTTGTCCAGGCCCACGTGGTACGACGCCCGGTGCGCGCTGGCGATCTGGACCAGGACGGACCGCTCCCCGCACTCCGGCGCCCCCAGTCGCGCGCCTTCGCCGACCGTGTGCTCGGGCCAGAGCAGGCGCGTGTGGCTCTCGCCGGTCCACGAGGAGGTGGAGACGGCGCGGTCCAGGCAGCCCACGTCGAGGCCGTACCGGGCGGCCACGAGCCCGATCGCGCCGCAGAAGCCGGTCTCCTCGGCCGCAGGCGCGGAGAGGGTGTCCACCGTCCAGTAGACGACGACGGGGCTGGACGCTCCGGCGCTCCCGGTCTCCGTCGGGGGCGCGGTGGAGTCGCCCTCCGGCTTGGGCGGGAGGTTCTCGGTGGGGGCCCGGCAGGCCAGCAGGAAGGCGAACAGCACGAGGCAGATTAGCGTCGGATCCCGCCCCTCGGGCGGCCCGTGGGGTCCCCCCGTCGGGCGACTCACGGCAACTCGTGGACTCCGGTGTCTTCGCCCACCGCCGGCGTCCTGCCCTGGAGCCGCCAGGTGGTCGCGAACCCCAGCGGCACGAGCACGAAGCCCGCCACGGTGACCGCAGACTCGCCGAGGAGGACCAGGAGGCCCAGGGAGCGGATCCCCTGGGAGCTCGCGAAGGACAACGCGGCGAACGCGACGATGGTGGTGGAGGTGCCCAGGGCGGAGGCCCAGCCGGTGGTGGAGAGGGACTTCTGGATGCGCCCCGGTCCTTCCTGCCGCATCCGGTGGATGAGGTGGATCATCACGTCGATGCCGATGCCGAGCACGATCGGGATGCCGACGAAGTTGACGATGGAGAGCTTCACGTCGGAGAGCACGAGGAGCGCCCCCCACCAGCACATCCCGGCGAACAGCACCGCGAGCGCCCCCAACGTGGAGCGCAGGTCCCTCAGGTCCGACCAGGTGAAGAGGCAGACGAGCAGGAAGGCGACGAGCCCGATGATGGGCGCGTCGTCGTACATGATCTCGTACAGCACGCCCAGGGTGAGGTACTCCCCCGCCACGTCGGCGCCCGGGAACACCTCCGTCACCTCGCGGCGAACCGCCTCGGCCAGCGCGGCGGCCTCGCTCAGGTCCCACATGTTCCCGGCCGGGATGAGCAGGAGCCGGTGGGTCCCGTCGCGGGCCCCCAGCACGTGCTGGACGGCGGGGGGGAGATCGTCCGCCGTGAGCGGCGCGATGGGGGTCGCGGCGAGGTGCTCGAGGTTCTGCCGCACCGACGGCGGCAGGTAGATGACGTTCGGGTCCTGCGCCATGCCCGCGATCTCCTGAAGCACCGCGGCGCGCTCCGCCTGGTCCAGCGGCAGGAGGGTCTGGATCGAGACGAGGCGGGCGATCTCCGGGAAGCGCTTCTCCTCGATGCGCGTGGACAGCCGGGTGTAGGCGGCCTCCAGCGCCGCGGCGTCGGGGAGGGTGACCACGAGCGGCGCGTACGAGTCCCGGGCGAGGGCGCGCTCCTTCTCGGTGAGGTCCTCGTAGGCGAGGCCCGCCTGACGCAGCTCGGAGAGGTCGTACTCGAACTCGATCTTCCGGATCAGGAGCCCGCTGACCAGGGTGACGGAGGCGATGACCAGCAGGGCCATGGGCGCGAGGCGGTAGGTGGCGGGGGCCCGGCGCCGGTGCCGGCGGTGACGGGCGTGCGCGTGGGCGTGCACCTGGTCGTGGTCGAGCCAGCGCAGCAGGAGCGGCATCAGCGTGAGCTCGGCCACGAGGCACAGGACCAGGCCGAGGGCGAGGAGCCAGCCGAGCTGCCGGAACCCCGCGAACTGCGCCACGAGCAGCGCGGCGAAGCCCGCCGCGGAGGTGAGCGCCGCCGATGTGCAGGCCGAGCCCACCAGGTCCCAGGCCCGGACGATCGACTCCTCCACCGCGTGGCCCTTGGCCCGGATCTCGCGGTAGCGGGCGTAGAGGTGGACGCCGAACTCCACGCCGAGCCCGATGAGCACGGCGTTCACGAAGGAGGTGAAGGTGTTCAGCGCCCCGACGGTGGCCCCGGCGACCCCCAGCGTCCACAGGTTGGAGAGGAGCAGCGGGGCGAAGATCACGAGCAGCGCCCGGGGGCTGCGGAACGCGGCGGCGATGATGATCAGCACCATCACGAGGCTCGCGCTGGTGATCCAGCCGATGTCCTTGACGATGCCCTCGTAGTCCTGGACGTTGTGGCGGTAGGCCCCGCCCACCCAGCGCACCGTTACGGACGGGTGCGCCGCCTGCTCGGCCGCCAGCGCGGCGTCCACCTGGTGCATGTAGGCGCGGGCGAACGGGAGGTCGTGCGCGGACCCGGTGGGGCGGACCACCATGCGGGCCATGCCCTCGGTGGAGACGAGCTGGATCGCGTCCCCCGCCTTGGCGAGGCGGTCGGTCATGGGGCCGAGATCGAGCACCCGGGCCGCGATGAAGGGGTTGGAGATGGCGGGGCCGAGCGAGAGGGCGGCGCGGAGGCGGTCGCGGATGGCGCCCAGGTCGGTGAGGGGGACCTGCAGGATGCCCACCTTCCACGCGAGCTCGGGCGAGAGCTTCCAGAGCACGTAGTCCGTGCCGGGGAGCGCCTGGAGCCGGGTCTGGAGGCTGTCCATGAACGCCTCGCGCTCGGCGAGGTCCTCCGCCTCGGCGGCGATGGTGAGGACGTTCACGCCGCCTTCCTGCTGGTCCAGGCGGCGGAGGGCCTGGGTGGAGGCCTCGTTCTCGGGCATCAGCGCGAGGATGTCGCTGTCCACCCGGAGCTGGGAGGCGAACGCGGCCGCCACCAGCGTGATGAGCGCGACGATCCCGAGCACGCGACGCGGGTAGTCCAGCACCCACCGGGCGAGGCGACCGTAGAACCCGGGGGGGTGGGCGGACATGGCGGCGCCCTATAAATCGTCGGACCATCCCGGGGTAGCTGCCGGACATGCCCACCACCGTGCAGATCCTGGGAGCCACGCGCCTGGCCCGCGGCATCGTGCCCTACCTGCTGGAAGGAGCCCGGGCCCAGGTGGTGGCCTGGGACCCCGGCGACGAGGACGAGACGCGCCCCTGGTTCGCCCCCATCCGCCAACTGGCGAGGGACAACGGCATCCCGCTGGGGCGGCGCGACGCGAGCCTGGTGCTGGACCTGGACCCGGACTCGCGACCGGACTGGGGGCAGGGGGTCGCGGTGCGGGTGTACGCCCCCGCGGGGGCCCCCTCGCCCGACGTCAACCGCGCCCTGTTGACCGGCGGCGAGTGGGCCATGGTGGTGGCCGACGGCGGCGGGCGCTCGGGTTGGTCCCAGGCGGCGATCGAGGTGCGGGAGGACGACGACGCGACAGCGCTGATCGAGCGCGCCACCCTCCGGGGGCTGGAGGCCTTCGCCGCGAGCCTGGAGAACGTGCTCGCGGGCGCCACCGCGCTCCCGCTCCCCCACGCGCTGCGCAGCGGTCGCTGGCGCCCCCAGGAGAGCTTCGTGCTCTGGGAGCAGCCGGCGCGACGGGTCGTGGCCCGGATCCGGGCCGCGTCGGGGCCGTGGGGCGGCGCCCGCACCCACCTGGGGGAGACCCCCGTCTGGCTCGAGGACGCCGAGCTCGTCTCGGAGGAACCCACCCCGGATCACCTCCCCGGGACCATCGTCGCCGTCGATTCCGGAATTCTGGTCTCAACTGGACGAGGGATCGTCCGACTCGGTCACCTACGTCCCTCGTGGAGACCTCGACGTCGCGCGGCGGACTACGCCGCGGAAGTCGGGGCGTCCGCGGGGTACCAGTTTGCGTAGCCGACGAGCGCTGTCGTATCGTCTTCTTCGAGGGAGCCGGCCACCATGACCCCCGCTCAACGCCAGCAGATGATCCTGGAGCACGTTCCCCTGGTACGGACCATCGCCGGGCGCATGGTCCGCCGCTTCCCGAGCAATGTGCAGGTGGAGGAGCTGGTCAGCGAGGGCATCGTGGGCCTGTACGACGCGCTGGACAAGTTCGACGACAGCCGCGGGGTGCCGTTCAAGGCCTACGCGGAGATCCGGATCCGCGGACGCATCATGGACGCCCTTCGGGCGGCCGACTGGGTGCCGCGCGCCGTCCGGCGCAAGTGCCTGCGCATCGAAGCGGCCCGCACCCGCCTCCGCACCCAGCTCAAGCGCGACCCCACCCGGGAGGAGATGGCGACCGACCTCGAGATGTCGGTGGAGGCCTACGACGACCTCTGCGGCGACGCCGAGATCCGTCGCCTGATCTCCCTGGACACCCCGCTCGACGAAGAGGGGGGCGCCACCATCGGCGACCAGGTGGCGGAGGGTGGCGAGGACCTCCTCGACTCCTGGATCGCGGGCGAGACCGTGAACGAGATGTGGGCGGCGGTGGAGCGGCTCAACGAGCGCGAGCGCACCGTGGTGACGCTCTACTACGCGCGCGGCCTGCAGCTCAAGGAGATCGGCGAGAAGCTCGGAGTCACCGAGAGCCGCGTCTGCCAGATCAGCGGCTCGGCGGTGAAGAAGCTCTCCACCTGGCTGCGCCGCCCGGATGTCGGGCGGCGGCTCCCCGCGCCGGCCGCCGCGGTGGGTGTGGGGCCGTAGCCCGCGAGGGGACGACCCCGAGGGGTCCCCCCTCGGAAACTCAGCGTCCGTGGCGCGTTTCGGCCTGGGTGCGGTCGCGGCTGGTGCCGCCCGAACCCGAGCTGCTGCTCGAGCTGCTGCCCGAGGAGCCGCCGCGGCCCGAGCCGCTGTTCGAGGACTGCCCCTCGCCGGACGAGCCGCCGCGGCCCGAGCTGCTGTTGGAGGCCTGGCCCTCGCCGGAGGAGCTGCCGCGGCCGTCGCTGGAGGCGCTCCCGCGGCCGTCGCCGCGCCCGTCGTACCCGTCGTTGTCCGGGCGGCCGTAGGCGTAGGCCTCGCGGTGCCCGTACTCGCGGCGGTCGTCGCGGAAGTTCTCGACCCGGTCGTGGTGCGCCACGTAGGCCGGCCCGTTGGACCAGCGGCCCGCGATCCAGCGCCCACCGCTGTAGTAGCCGTCCACCCAGCGGTAGCCGACGCGGCTGGCCGGGCGCCAGTAGCCGTCCACGTACACGCGGCCTTCCCAGTACCCGGGCACCCAGGTGTACCCGACGCGGGAGTAGCTCGGGACCCAGTAGCCGGGGACCCAGTTGCCCCAGGAGTCCCGGTAGCCATCCACCCACGCCCAGCCGGCGCGGGGGCCGGGCCGGTAGCCGGGGGCCCACGGGTCGATGACCACGCGCACCCCGGGGACGGCGACGCTGACGTGGACACCGGCTTCGGCGGGCGCCGAGACCAGGCCGGCGAGAAGGGCGAGGGTGGTGAACATGTTCGAACCTCCGCACCATGGACGACGGACGGGAGCGTTCATTCATCTCCGGCCGCCGGGAGCCGGCACCTGACCTTTCGTGACCCCTCGGAGTGCCCCGGCGCGGCGGATAGGAGGTCCCATGAACTGGACGTCCGGCTCGCCCGAGATCCGGTCCCTGTGGGGGCTCGACCCCGCCGTGACCTTCCTCAACCACGGCAGCTTCGGTGCCACCCCCCGGGTCGTCCTCGCCGAGCAGGCCCGCTGGCGCGACGAGATGGAGCGGGAGCCGGTGGACTTTCTGGCCCGACGCCTGCCCGAGCTGCTCGCCCAGGTCCGGCTCCGTGTCGCCCGGTTCGTCGGCGCGGACCCGGCCGGGCTCGGCTTCGTGCCCAACGCCACCACCGGCGTCAACGCCGTGCTCCGCTCGCTGGCCTGGTCGGCCGGCGACGAGATCCTCCTCGCCAACCAGTCGTACAACGCCGTCAAGCGCGCCGTGGTCTACCTGAAGGACCACTTCGGGGTGGTCCCGGTCGAAGCGAACCTCCCCTTTCCCATCCAGGATCCCGAGGAGATCACCGCGGCCTTCGCGGCGGCCCTCACGCCGCGCACCCGGCTCCTGCTGGTGGACCACGTGATCTCGCCCACGGCGCTCGTCTGCCCCGTCGCGTCCCTCGTGGCGCTCGCGCGCGCCCGCGGGATCCCCATCCTGGTGGACGGGGCCCATGCGCCGGGCATGGTGCCCCTGCACCTGGACGCGCTCGGGGCGGACTTCTACACCGGAAACCTGCACAAATGGGCGTTCGCCGCCAAGGGGAGCGCTTTCGTGTGGGTGGGCGAGGCCTGGCGCAACCGCGTCCATCCCGTGTGCATCTCGCACGGCTACGGGGCCGGGTACCTGCCCGAGTTCGACTGGACCGGCACGGTGGACCCGTCGGCCTGGCTGGCCCTCCCGGCCGCGCTGGACTTCCACGCCTCCCTCCCCGGGCTCAACGCCTCCAACCACGCCCTGGTCCAGGCCGGACGAGAGCTGCTCGCCGAGGTGCTCTCGTCCGGCCTGGACCAGGGCGTGG
>Ga0172373_10004126_pt1 | contig 20650 bp, 18 predicted proteins | sample Lak10m_2_FD_114546 | JGI IMG/M metagenome (GOLD analysis project Ga0172373, IMG submission 114546) | Freshwater microbial communities from Kabuno Bay, South-Kivu, Congo - kab_092012_10m | ecosystem: Environmental > Aquatic > Freshwater > Lake | place: Democratic Republic of the Congo...
CATCTGAACCCAGTTTGCAAGCAAAATCTGCCATATTACATGGGTACGTTTCCGCCTGAAAAAATAGCCGAAACCCTCTCTGCTCAAGGGTTCGGCTATTTCAGACGGTCAAAGTTCGGGCTAAGGGGTAATGGGATCGGCAAAGCTCGGCAGTTCGAGCAGGTAGAAGCTGCCGCGCACCGTGCCGGCCGTGGCGTCGAACAGCACGATCATGCGCATCGGCTCGCTGAAGCCCTCGATGAAGCGCCAGTCCCAGGCCAGCTCGTCTCGCTCGCGGTAGTAGGCCGTCATCGCGGCGTCTGGCGGGCCGAGCAGGCGCAGCACGGCCGCCTTGTCCAGGCCCGGCTTGACGGCCGCAAGGTGGGGAAGGTCAAGCACGTTCTCCACCGAGATCATCCGACCGTCCGCCGCCAGGCGCACCATGTAGGTATGGAAGCCGGCGGGGCCGCGCGGATAGGCCAGCTGCCGCGAACCATCGGCATCCTGCCAGCTCATGGCCGGCGTGCCCATCACCGCCAGGACCTCTTCCGCGCGCGACTCGCCGGGTCGCAGGCCGCGGCCTTCATAGGCGGCACAGCCGGCCAGCAGCAGTGCCATGCCCGCGGCCAGTGCCCTCAACATGGCAGTGCCTGCGCCGCAGGCGCGGGATGGCGGGCGCGCAACTGGCCGCAGGCACCGGCGATCTCCTGCCCGGCGGAGCGGCGCAGCTTGGCCAGTATGCCGTGGCGATAAAGGTGCAGGGTCATGGCCTGGGCTCGCTCCTCCGGCGGGCGGCGGAAGTCCGTGCCGTCGACGGGGTTGCAGGGGATGAAGTTCATCACCGCATACCTGCCCTTGAGCAGGCGCACGATGGATTCCAGTTCGTCGTCGCCGTCATTGACGCCGTCGATCAGCGTCCACTGGTATTGCACCGGGTAGCCGGTGGCGCGCGAATAGGCATCGGCAAGCTCGACCAGTTCCTCCGGGGCAATGGCCTGCGCCTTGGGCAGCAGCCTGGCGCGCAGCTCGGCGCGGGTGGAGTGCAGGGAAAGGGCCAGGGCCGGCCTGACATTGCCTTGCGGCAGGCGCTCGAACACGCGACGGTCGCCGACGGTGGAGAACACCAGGTTCTTGTGGCCGATGCCGCCGGCGGTGCCGAGCAGTTCGATGGCGTCGAGCACGTTGTCGAGGTTGTGCGCCGGCTCGCCCATGCCCATGAACACCACCTTGGCCACCTTGCGCCGGCGCCGCGCCAGCACTACCTGGGCAACGATCTCGGCGCTGCCGAGCTGGCGCAGCAGGCCGCTGCGCCCGGTCATGCAAAAGCTGCAGCCGACGGCGCAGCCGACCTGGGTGGACACACAGACGCCGTCGCGCGGCAGCAGGACACTTTCCACCGTCTGGCCGTCGGCCAGGGCCAGCAGCAGGCGTTCCGCGCCCTCCTCGTCGGGATGCACCGCGGCCACGCGCGCCAATGCGTCGAGCTCGGCCGCCAGTGCCGGCAAGGCGCCGCGCACGGCAGCCGGCAGCCAGTCGGCGGCCGCCACCGGGCCATGATCCAGCGGCATGCCGCTGGTCCAGGCGCGCAACATGCGTTCGGCATGGATGGGCCTTGCGCCGGCCTCGGCCAAGCGGCGGCGAATGTCGACAATGCGACTCCGGGCCAGGCCGGGCTCGCCCGGTGGCACGACGCCCGGCATCGCCACCGGATGGATGCCCGGCACCGCCACCGTTTTGTCGAAAGCGGCTTCCGGGCCGCGTGTATCGCGCGAGATCATCGTCTGCCCTTGCGCTCCGCTCATGTCAAGGTTTCAGGAGGTCGTCCGGCGCGGCAGCCATGAACCACTCCGGCGGTGTCCAGCGCCGCGGGATGTGCTTCTGCCCCCAACGGGCCAGGTGCTGCAATACCGGAAGCAGGTCCGCGCCCTTTTGGGTGAGGAAGTATTCATGGCGCGGCGGATTCGTCTGGTACGCCCGACGGATGACGATGCCATGGCCTTCGAGGCGGCGAAGGCGGTCGGCGAGAATGTTGGTGGGAATCCCCTCGGGCGAGGATTGAAAGTCCTTGTATCGCCGCTTCCTGACGATCAGGTCCCGCACCAGAATCAGGGACCATTTGTCGCCCAGCAGGTCAAGGGCCGCAGCGATCGGACATTGGGACCGGAACTGCGGAGTAAGGGCTCGGGTTTCCATGGCCGCAGTGTACGCCGTTTTCGGCATGTCGCTTGCAAAACGCAAGTCTCCCGCTACCATCCCGGTTGCTTGCATTTTGCAAGTAACGATCAGCTCAACAGGAGATCCCGTCCATGAACGACCCGACAGCATCCGCAATGACCGGCCGTTGTCTGTGCGGCTCGGTACGCTTTGAAGTCTCGGCGCCGCCGGTAATGGCCGGGAACTGCTATTGCACGAGTTGCAGGAAACTCAGCGGTGCCGGCCATGCCGTGCACGCGCTGTTTCCCGAGCATGCGGTGAAAATCGACGGCACCACGCGCGGCTTCGACTGGGTGGCTGACAGCGGCAATACCGTCACCTCCCGCTTCTGTCCGACCTGCGGCAGTCCGCTGTTCGGACAGAGTTCCGGCATGCCGGGAATGATGACAATCCGCGTCGCGAGCCTGGATGATCCCGCCAGAATTTCTCCGGGGTTGGCGGTGTACACCAAGCGTCTGCTGCCCTGGGATCATCTCGACCCGCAGTTGCCGGCATTCGCCGAAATGCCGCCGCCCGCGCCGGCAAGCTGAGCGCACGCCACGGCGTTTGGCGGCAGGCGCCGCCGTGCCGCCAGCGCCGACTTTGCGGTCGGCGCGACGATTCAGACGCAGCCGGTCGGCTTGGGCATCCCCGCGTAACGCGCGGCCTGCTTGGCCGGGCCGTAGGGAAAGAGGTCGAACAGGTATTTCTTGTCGGAAAACTGTTCGCCAAGATCGCCACCGATCATCTTCGACATCACGCGCAGGTTGGGCGCGGTGCCGTTTTCGGCGTAGTAGTCGCGAATCCAGCGCAGCACCTGCCAGTGCTCGTCGCCGAGCTTGAGTTCGTCACGCTCGGCGAGGGTTTGCGCGACATCCTCGCTCCAGTCGTCCAGGGTCTGCAGGTAGCCTTCGGCGTCGGTTTCGATGTCACGGCCATTGACGTTGATCATTTGAGTTCTCCGTTGAGGTTGGGGGGGGCAAGGAAATTACTTGAGTATTTTTGTCGGATTATAAGCCTATGCTAATTCAGCTGTAAAGAGCCCGCGGCGAATGCGCTCGCTATGGACGTCCCTGTTGCAAATCCGGATAATCCCGGACGATGGCCTGCGCAGGGGGCATCCCCGCGCAGGTCAATTTTTTTCTCTGGAGTTTCCCAATGGCCGCAGTCATGCCCAATCCCGCCGCCCAGCGGCTCCTACTTTCCGGCAACGAGGCCGTCGCGCGCGGCGTCTGGGAAGCCGGCACCCGCGTCGCCGCCGCCTACCCGGGCACGCCGGCCACCGAGATCCTTGAAACCCTGTCGCGCTTTCCCGACCTGCACGCCGAATGGTCAGTGAATGAAAAGGTCTCGATGGAAGTCGCGCTCGGCGCCTCGATGACCGGCGCCCGGGCGTTTTGCGCCATGAAGCACGTCGGCCTCAATGTCGCCAGTGACTGCCTGATGACCATGACCATCACCGGCGCCTATGGCGGCCTGGTGATCGCGGTGGCCGACGACGTCGGCATGTCCTCCTCGCAGAACGAACAGGACTCGCGCTTCTGGGGCCGCTTCGCCCACATCCCGGTGCTGGAGCCGGCGGATTCGCAGGAAGCCTACGAGATGGCGAAGCAGGCCTTCGTGCTTTCCGAGAAATACGAGACGCCGGTGCTGCTGCGCCTGACCACGCGCATCTGCCACGTCAAGGGCCTGGTCACCGTCGGCGAGCGCGAGGCGCACGAGCCCGCCGGCTTCGTCAAGAATCCGCAGCGCTGGGTGATGGTGCCGGCGCACGCCAAGGTCCGCATCCCCGCGCTGTTCCAACGCGACGAGACGCTGCGCGAAGTGGCTGAAACCTCGCCGCTCAACGTGCTGGAAAGCGGCAGCGACCACAGCGTCGGCTTCGTCACCTCGGGCCCGGCCTACATGCACGTCAAGGAAGCCTTCCCCGACGCGCCGGTGCTGAAGCTGGGCCTCACCTACCCCTGGCCGCCACAGAAGCTGCGCGAACTCGCGGCGATGTGCGACAAGCTGGTAGTGGTCGAGGAAACCGAAAAGATCCTCGAAACCGAGCTCAAGGCGGCCGGCATCGCCTGCCACGGCAAGGACATCCTGCCCAGCCTGGGCGAGCTTTCACCGCAGGTGCTGACGCCGGCCATCGACCGCCTGCTGGGCAAGCCGGTGCCGCCGCCGGCCCCCGCCGCCGCGCCGCCCAAGCTGTTCCCGCGGCCACCGACGCTGTGCGCCTCCTGCCCGCACATGGGCATGTACTACACGCTGTCGCAGATCAAGAACCTGATCGTCGCCGGCGACATCGGCTGCTACACCCTGGGCGCCGGCCATCCCTGGAATGCCCTCGACACCACCATCTGCATGGGCGCCACCATGGGCGTGGCGCTGGGCATCGACAAGGGCAGGGGCGCCGTCGACAAGAACAAGCGCATCCTCGCGGTGATCGGCGATTCAACCTTCATGCACATGGGCATGCAGGGCCTGCTCGACATCACCTATAACCACGGCAACGTCACCGTGCTGCTGCTCGACAACAACACCACGGGCATGACCGGAGGCCAGGCGACGCCGGCCTCGGGCAAGGACATCCACGGCAAGGAAGCCCCCAAGGTCGACCTGTTCAAGATCGTCGAGGCGCTGGGTGTGCCCAACGAACGCATCAAGGTGGTCGACCCCTACGAGTTGCCGACGCTGTTCAAGACGGTGCGCGAGGAGATCAAGATCGAAGGCCCCTCGGTAATCATCGCCCGCCGCCCCTGCGTGCTGATCGACGAATTCAAGGCCACACGCCCCTACCTGGTCGATGAAGACAAGTGCACCGGCTGCGGCAACTGCGTCGAGGTCGGCTGCCCGGCGATCCATGTCACCAAGCGTGACAAGGTCATCAAGCCCTCGGGCAAGGAAGTCGACCTGGCCTTCGTCGAAATCGACAGCCAGGCCTGCACCGGCTGCGGCCTCTGCGTCCAGCCCTGCGCGCCGGATGCGATCCAGCATGTGTCGCGCCGCGACATCCCGATCCACATCGTCAAGACCACGAGTTCGTCATGAGCGCCCTCCGCCGGGCCGCCCCAAGGAGGGCGCAGCCACTACATGAAGCCGCGCAGCGGCGCACCATAGTCACCCCTTCCCTTGGAGAGGGGGTTGGGGGGAGGACCCTTCGATGACCAACGACATCACCAACATCCTGGTTTGCGGCATCGGCGGCCAGGGCGTCATGACGGCGACCGAGATCCTTGCCGAAGCCGCCATCGCCGAGGGCCATGATGTGAAGAAGACCGAAGTCGCCGGCATGGCCCAGCGCGGCGGCGTGGTCACCTCGCACCTGCGCTTCGGTCGCAAGGTGCTCTCGCCGCAGATCGAACCGGGTACCGTGCAGGTGCTGCTCGGCTTCGAAGGCGCCGAGGCGCTGCGCTGGTCGCACTACCTGCGGCCCGACGGCCTGGCGCTGGTCAACACCGCGCGCCTGGTACCGCCCGTAGTCGAACTCGGGCTCTTCGAGTATCCCGACGACCCCACCGGCAAGATGCGCGAGGCCGGCCACAAGGTGGTGGCCTTCGACGCCATGACGATCGCTCGCGACCTCGGCGAGATCCGCCTGGGCAACACCGTGATGCTCGGCGCCATCGCCGATTACCTGCCCTTCGCCCCCGACGTTTTGATGGCCTGCATCGACAAGCGTTTCGCACGCAAGGGCGAGAAGGTCGTCGACGCCAACCGCCAGGCCTTTGCCGCCGGCCGCGAAGCCGTGGCCAGGCAACTCTCCGCCACGCCGGCATAACCCTTCACGAGTCCATCCATGACTGCACGAATCATTGACGGCAACGCCCTTTCCGCCGAGGTGCGCGGCCAGCTCGCCGAACGCGCCGCCGCCTGCACCGCCAAGGGCGTCACCCCCTGCCTCGCCGTGATCCTGGTCGGCGAGGACCCGGCCTCCGCCGTGTATGTGCGCAACAAGGTCGCCGCCTGCGAGAAGGCCGGCATGCGCTCGCTGAAGGACGTGTATGCCCCTGATGTCGATCCGGCAGTGGTGTTCAAGCGCATCGCCGATCTCAACGCCGACCCGACGGTGCATGGCATCCTGGTGCAGCTGCCCTTGCCGAAACATTTCGATTCGGAAGCCGTGCTCGAATCGATTTCGCCCGAGAAGGATGTCGACGGCTTCCACGCCGAAAATGTCGGCGCCCTGATGCAGGGCAATCCGCGCTTCATCCCCTGCACGCCCTACGGCGTAATGAAAATGCTGGAAAGCGCGCAGGTGCCACTGAAGGGCGCCGAAGTCGTCATCGTCGGCCGCAGCAACATCGTCGGCAAGCCGATGGCCATGCTGCTGCTGGCGCAAAGCTGCACCGTCACCATCTGCCATTCGCAATCGAAGGACCTGGCCTTCCACACCCGCCGCGCCGACATCCTGGTCGCCGCCGTCGGCCGCGCGAAGATGATCACCGGCGACATGATCAAGCCCGGCGCCACGGTGATCGACGTCGGCATCAACCGCACCGCCGAGGGCAAGCTCTGCGGCGACGTCGATTTCGACAGCGCGAAGGAAGTCGCCGGGGCCATCACCCCGGTGCCCGGCGGCGTCGGCCCGATGACCATCACCATGTTGCTGGCCAACACGCTGGAAGCCGCTGAAAGGTGTGTCAAATGAAGCCACTGGTAGGCATCGTCATGGGTTCGGATTCGGACTGGCCGGTGATGCAGGCGGCCGCCGCCATGCTCAAGGAATTCGGCGTGCCCTACGAGGCGCGCGTGGTCTCGGCGCATCGTACGCCGGACCTGCTGTTCGACTACGCTGCCTCCGCCCAGGACCGCGACCTGCGCGCCATCATCGCCGGCGCCGGCGGCGCGGCCCACCTGCCCGGCATGCTGGCCGCCAAGACCATCGTCCCGGTGCTCGGCGTGCCGGTGCCCTCGAAGCACCTGAACGGCCTCGACTCCCTGCTCTCCATCGTGCAGATGCCCAAGGGCGTGCCGGTGGCCACCTTCGCCATCGGCGAGGCCGGCGCTGCCAATGCCGCGCTGACCGCAATCGCTATCATCGCTACCGCCAACGACGACTATGGCCGCAGCCTGGCGAAGAAGCTCGAGGATTTCCGCACCCGCCAGAGTGACAAGGTGCTGGCGATGAAGCTGCCCGACCCCAAAGACGCCTGATGGACATCGCGCCGATCCGGGATTTCTTCACCGGACTGCAGGATCGCATCATCGGCGAACTCGAGGCCGCGGAAGGCAGCCCCTTCCTGCGCGACGCCTGGGACCGGCCGCAGGGCGGTGGCGGCATTTCGCGCCTGATCGAGGACGGCCGGCTGTTCGAACGCGGTGGCGTCAATTTCTCGCATGTCATGGGCGAGCAGATGCCGGCCTCGGCCACCGCGCACCGGCCGGAACTCGCCGGGCGACGCTGGGAGGCGATGGGCGTTTCGCTGGTGCTGCACCCGCGCAATCCGTATTGCCCGACCGCGCACATGAACGTGCGCTTCTTCGTCGCCTTCCCCGCCAGCGCGGAACAGCAGGCAATCTGGTGGTTCGGCGGCGGCATGGACCTGACGCCCTACTACGGCTTCGCCGAGGATGCGCAACACTTCCACGCCACCTGCCGCGACACGCTGGCGCCCTTTGGCGCCGATGTCCATGCGCGCTACAAGAAATGGTGCGACGACTACTTCTACCTCAAGCACCGCAAGGAAGCGCGCGGTGTCGGCGGCATCTTTTACGATGACCTCAACGAGGCCGGCGAGGGTGGCGAAACTCCGTTTCAGCGTTGTATCGCGCTGACCCAGGCTGTCGGCAACAGCTTTACTACCGCCTACCTGCCGATCATTGCGCGCCGCCGCGACATGGCCTACGGCGAGCGCGAGCGCGACTTCCAGGCCTACCGCCGCGGCCGCTACGTCGAATTCAACCTGGTCTGGGATCGCGGCACCCTGTTCGGCCTGCAATCGGGCGGGCGCACCGAGTCGATCCTGATGTCGCTGCCGCCCATCGTCAAATGGCGCTACGACTGGCAGCCGGAAGCAGGCAGCGCCGAAGCCGCGCTGTACAGCGACTTCCTGCCGCCGCGCGACTGGCTGGCGGCCTGAGCCGCCGTGGTGCCAGCGCCGACTTTTGCCGCTGCATGACGCACGCGTACAACTACTGCCCGAGCTGCGCCACCCCGCTGCGCCTGCTGGTGCAGGCCGAGGACGGCGGCCCCAGGGAACGCCTGCGCTGCCCGGCCTGTGCCTGGACCCACTGGAACAACCCGGTGCCGGTGCTGGCGGCGATCATCGAGATGGCCGACCGAGACGGTCAGGTGCTGCTGGCGCGCAATGCCGCCTGGCAGGGCCGCATGTTCGCCCTGATCACCGGCTTCATGGAAGCCGGCGAGACGCCGCAGGAGGGCATCGTGCGCGAAGTACTGGAAGAAACCGGGCTGCGCGCAGAGCCCCCGGTACTGGTCGGCGTCTACGATTTTCAGCGCATGAACCAGTTGATTGTTGCCTACCACGTCGTCGCCCGCGGCGAGATCGTGCTGTCGCCCGAGCTGGCCGAATACAAGCTGTTCCGTCCCGAGGACCTGCGCTGCTGGCGCGCCGGCACCGGCCAGGCGCTGGCCGACTGGCTGCGCTCGCGCGGCCTGAGGCCGCAGTGGCTGGACGAGGTGCCGCGCCCGTCACCGGCGGCCTGACAGGCAGCGCTGGCATTCCCGTCCGGCATCCCTGCCGAACGCTACAATCCGATCCCACCCAAACGAGAAGGCGTGTTCATGGTGCGCGTTATCTGCCTGCTGGCCGGCCTGCTGTTCAGCCTGTGGAACGGCATTGCCGTCGCCGCCGAGGGCGGACGCAATCTCGCCATCAAGCCCGCCGCGGCCGAGCGCCGTCTTGCGCTGGTGATCGGCAACGACAGCTACCAGCACGTTAACGCCCTGCGCAACGCCCGCGCCGACGCCCGCGCCATCGCCAAAGGGCTTGCCGACACCGGCTTCGACGTCACGCTGAAGCTGGACCTGAGCGAAAAGGGCATGAAGGAAACCTTGCGTGCCTTCAAGGCCCGCCTCGGCGGCGGCGACGTGGCGGTGTTCTACTTCGCCGGCCATGGGGTCCAGTTGGGCGCCGCAAACTACCTGCTGCCCACCGACATCCGCGGCGACAACGAGGAGCAGGTGCGCGACGAGGCGATCCCGCTGCAGCGCGTGCTCGACGACTTGCAGGAACAGAAGGCCAAGTTCGCGCTGACCATCGTCGATGCCTGCCGCAACAACCCGTTCAAGTCCCACGGCCGCGCCATCGGCGGCCGCGGCCTGGCACCGACCACGGCGGCCACCGGCCAGATGGTGCTGTTTTCGGCCGGCGCCGGGCAGGAGGCGCTGGACCGGGTCGGGCCCAATGATCGTCATCCGAACGGCCTGTTCACCCGGGTGCTGCTCAAGGAGATCGAGCGCCCGGGGCTATCCGCCGACCGTGTGCTGCGCAATGTGCGCGAGGAGGTGGTGAAGATCGCCAGGACCATCAACCACGAGCAGGTGCCGGCGCTCTACGACCAGGTGGTCGGCGAGTTCTATTTCCGCCCGCCGAATGCAAATGTCGGCGCTGGCGGTACGGCGCCTGCCGGCGCCGCGCGCCTGCCGACCGACGCCGAACTCGAACAGGCTCTGTGGGAAAGCATCAGGGACAGCACCGTGGCGGCGCCGGTCGAGGAATACCTGCGCCAATATCCCGCCGGCCGCTACGTCCCGCACGCGCGCGTGCTGCTGGCCAAGCTGCGGGCGACGCCTGCTCAGGCGGCACCGACGGCACCGGCGCCCCGGCTGGCCCTCGCTGCGCCAACGCCAGGCCCCGCCGCCCGAGCGGAACCCGCCGCCAGCCTCGCGCCGCCGGATACCGGCTACCCGTCGCGGCCGATACGCATCATCGTGCCCTTCGCCGCCGGCGGCAGCAGCGACATCGTCGCGCGCACATTCGCCCAGCAACTTTCGCAAGCCTCTGGCCAGCCCGTGATCATCGAGAACCGTGCCGGCGCCGGCGGCACGATAGGCAGTGACGCCGTGACCAAGGCCAGCCCCGACGGCTACACCTTGCTGCTCGGGACAACAGCGACTCTCGCCATCGCCCCGGCGACTCAGGCCCGCCTGGCTTACAACGCGCAACGCGATTTCCTGCCGATCGCGCTGCTCGCCGATACCCCGCTGGTGCTGGTGACCAGCACCGCCCTGCCCTACCACTCGGCGGCAGACCTGGTGCGGGACGCGCGCCAGCGCCCCGGCGCCGTCAATTTTGCGTCGAGCGGCGTGGGTTCCCTGCCCCACCTGCAAGGCGAGCTGTTCGCCGCGCGAGCCGGCATCAAGGTGGTGCACATCCCCTACCGGGGCAGCGCACCCGCGCTCGCCGACCTGATTGCCGGCCATGTGCAGTTCGCCTTCTCCGAAAATGCCAGTGTCGAACCGATGCGCCGGGCCGGCAAGTTGCGTGCCCTTGCCGTGGCCTCGGAGCGCCGCTCGCCGGCCATGCCCGACGTGCCGACGCTGGCCGAAGCCGGCATCGCCGGTGCGCCCGCCAGCAACTGGTACGGCCTGCTGGCGCCGGCCGGAACCCCCGCCGGCATTGCCTCGCGCCTCAACCAGTTGACCCGCACGGCACTGCAGGCCACCGAGTTGCGCGACCGGTTTTCAACGATGGGCATGGAACAGGCAGCCACGCAGACACCCGCCGGCTTTGGTGCGCTGCTGCGGGCAGACATCGAGAAATGGGCGGCGCTGGCGGCAAGCGCCGGGATAAAGGCGGATTAGACGCAGTGACCCAAAGGCCGCACCGGCCTCAGGACAGGGTGGCCGCCTCGCGAAAGTGGCGTGCCGCCAGCGCCGACTCTTCGAGCTGTTCCAGCAATTGCGCCAGTTCGACATGCGCCGCGCGCGTCGGGCCCACCGCCAGCGCGGCCTCCAGATAGCTGCGCGCCTTGCCCCAGAGCTGTTGCTGGCGACACAGGCGGCCGAGGGTCAGCAGCAAGTCGCCGTCGTTGGGCAGGCGCTGCAGCCACTTCTCGGCGCGGGCGATGCGGCCGAGGACATCGCCGGCGGCTTCACCGGGCGCGCCGCAGTGGCCGTAGGCCAGTACCAAGGCGCCATCCCAGTGCTCCTCAAGTGAATCCTCGATCACGCGCTGGGCCTCGCGGCAGTCGCCCGCGGCTTTCAGGGCGCGGGACGCCTCCAGGGCCAGCGCCGGCTGTGCGCGGTCCGCGTCATCAAGCTCACGCCAGAAGCGCATCAGGCCGGCCGGCTCGTCGCGCAGGTCGCGCAGGGCTTCACGCAAGGCACGGCTGCGTATCGGCGCTGCCTGCTCGGGCGTCAGCGCCTGATGCTTCTCAAGTTGCCGGACCAGGCGCGCTACCTCGCGCCAGTTGCCGATGCCCTGCTCGGCGCGCAGGCTGAGGCGCAGCGCGGCGATGTGGCGGCCTTCACGCGCGGCGAAGTCCTGCAGGGCATTGCGCGCATCGTCGAAGCGACGGTCGTCGAGCGCCAGCTCCGCCTCGGTCATCAGGCGCGCGGCATCAAGGCGGGTGTCGCCCGTCGCGCGCACGCGCCCGGCCCATTCCGCGGTGCGTGCCGGATCGCGCATGGCATGGGCGGCGCGCCAGCCGGCCAGCGCCAGCAGTCCGGCGGCGGGATCGCCGGCATGGACCTTTTCGGCGCTACGCAAGGCATGTCCATAGCGGCCTTCCAGCAACAGCCGCCAGGTGTCGCGCAAGGCCTGCGAGGCCTTGTCCTGCTGGCGGCGGCGACGGAACTCGGCAACCGAGCGCGGCAAGCCCAGCGTGTGGCTGACGGCGCGCGCCAGGAGGTAAATGACAAAGAAGGCGGCGATGCCCAGCAGGACGAAAAGGTTCAGTGAAACCTCGGCGCGCCAGGGCGGCAGCACCAGCAGGACATAGCCCTCGTTGTAACGCGCCGCCAGCGCCAGGCCGACGGCCAGTGCACCCAGCAGCAGGAGCCAGAACAGCGCGCGCACGGGCCGCCTATTTCCCTGCCGGGGCGCGTCGTTCGCGCGCGAGTTTCAGGTTGCGCAGGGCGGTCAGGGTCTCGGCGAGCCCCGGCAGGTCGAAGCTGACATCCGTCGTGCCCAGGGTCGCCAGCGTCGAGCGCGCGGCCTTGACCGGCTTGGCACTGGCATCGAAGTAGCGATCGAGCTGCTCGCTGGCCTGGCGTATTTCTTCGCGGAAAACCTTGCTGTCGCGTTGCAGCAGCGCGAGGCGGGCATTGAGCAGGCGCAGCTTGAGGTTTTCACGCAGGAAGTAGCTCTGTTGCGGCGCCAGCAGGGCAGGGTCGCCATGATCGATGCGCTCGATGCGTACCAGCTGGCGGAATTCCTGCCACAGGTCGTTGCCGAGTTCGCGCCAGTACCCGGCAGTGGATACCTTGGCCGGCCGGGGGGGCGCGACCCGTTCCTGCCGCGGCCGCTGTTCGTAGGCCAGCGGCAGGCCGTCGACGGCGGAGACGACGCTTTCGATCTTCAGCGACAGGCCGCTGACATTGGCGCCGGGAATGCCCTTGAGGCGCTCGATGTCGCGGGCGATCAGTTTGCGCGCCGGCAGGAACTGCGGTTGCGCCGAGCGCGACAGGCGCGATTCGGCACCCTGCAGGGCGATCAACGCGGCTTCGACGTTGCCGGAAAACTGCAGCTGCTGCATGGCGATGACCACGGCCTGCTCGACCTCCGCCAGCAGGCGCTCGTCGCGACTGCTGGACAGTTCGGCGTACATGGCGTCGAGCGCGACTGCCTGGCTCTGGGTTTCCGCCAGCCTGGCTTCCAGCGCACCGACCTTGGCCTGCTGCGCGGCGAGGCCTTCCTGCACCTGCTTCGCCAGCGTTCGCGATTCCCTGGCCGCGGATTCGCCGTCGGCCAGGCGCCGCGCCAGCTCCTGCTTCAGGTCGGCAACCTGCATGCGCGTGTCGATCCACTGGACGGCGATGACGGCCAGCGCAACGAGGCCGACGCGCACCGCCGGGCTGCGCAACAGCGCGCGCGGCGGCTCGCCGGTGACGGACGGTTCAGTTGCCTGGGGAGTTTCCATGGGATGCGAAGTATTGCACGAGTCCGGCCATCAGGCCCTCGTCGCCGGGGCCCGTGGGTATTACATGTGCAAGCCCGAGCGCCTGTGCCTGCTCGGCGATGCGCGCATGCGGCACGAAGGCCGGCGTCTTGCGCAGCCAGGCCTGGCCGAGGCGGCCGACCATGTCGGCAAAATTGCGCAGCCCTTCGCTGCTGGTCAGGGTCACGGCATCGAGGTGCCCCTGCTCCCAGAGCTTGAGCAATGGCGCCGGGTCGATCTGCGGCCGGCCGCGACGGTAGCAGGTCAGGTAGTCGACGCTGGCGCCGCGCGCCTTGAGCGTGTCGCCGAGCAGCTCGCGCCCGCCATCGCCGCGAAACACGATCACGCGCCGGCCGGCGACGTCGATCAGTTCGGGCAATTCGAGCAAGGCCTCGGAGTCGAAGCGCAGCGGCGGCGATATGACGTCGTGGATGCCGTAGCGGGCGAGTTCGCGTTCACTGCTCTTGCCTATCGTGGCCACCCTCAGGCCGGCCGGCCAGGCACGGCGCGCCAGGATCACATCGAGCGCCTTCTGGATTGCGTTCGGGCTGACGAAGACAGCAAGGTCGTAGCCGTCAAGGCGGATGGCGGCATCGAGCAAGGGCGCGCTGTCTTCGATATCGCGGATCTCGAGGACGGGAAACAGCACGGGAAGGGCACCGGCCTCGCGCAGGGCGGTGGCGAAGTGCGCGGCCTGCCCGGCCGGGCGCGTGACCACGACGTGGCGGCCGGCGAGGCTCACGTTCAGGAGCCGAGTGTCGCGAGTATCTCGTCCGCGCCCTGGCGGCGGAGTTCGCCGGCCAGCTGCAGGCCCAGTGCCTCGGGGTCATCCGGGCGGCCGCGCAGTTCGGCCCGTGCCATGCGCGTACCATCCGCCGTAGCGACGAAACCACGCAGGCAAACGGCGCCTTCCTGCATCTCGGCATAGGCGCCAAGCGGTACTTCGCAGCTGCCGGCCAGGGCACGCGACACGGCGCGCTCGGCGCGCACGCAGGCGGCGGTTTGCGGGTCGTTGAGCGGCGCCATCCAGGCGGCCACGTCGGCACGCGACGCCAGCGCCTCGATGCCGAGCGCGCCCTGCCCCGCGGCCGGCAAGGAGTCGGCGGCGGGCAACACGGCGCGGATGCGCTCCCCCAGCCCGAGGCGCTTGAGGCCGGCGGCAGCAAGGATGATGGCGTCGAACTGGCCTTCGTCAAGCTTGCGCAGGCGGGTATCGAGGTTGCCACGCAAGGGGGTGACGGCGAGATAGGGGTAGCGCGCATGCAGCTGCGCCTCGCGACGCAGACTGGACGTGCCGACCACGGCACCGGGCGGCATGTCGTCGAGGCTGGCGTACTTCGACGACACCAGGGCGTCGAGCGGCACTTCGCGCGGGCCGATGGCGACCAGCGCGAACTCGGCCTCCATCTGCATCGGCACGTCTTTCATGGAATGCACGGCGATGTCGGCCGAGCCATCCAGCAGCGCGGTTTCCAGTTCCTTGACGAACAGGCCCTTGCCGCCGACCTTGGCCAGCGGACGATCAAGGATCTGGTCGCCGCGCGTGGTCATGCCGCGCAGTTCAACGCTGCAGGAAGGGTAAAGCTGCTGCAGGAGGCTGCGCACGTGCTCGGCCTGCCACAGGGCGAGACGCGACTCGCGGGTGGCGATGACAATGCGCTGGGGATGCGGATGGGCAGGTGTCTGGTTCACTGGGCAACCGATCTGGAGTTCTGAATCCGATGGGAATTTGTTCGACCGAAAGTCCGCTTCAGCCTATGGCGGCGGCCGTTCCGGACATGCGATCCTGCGCCGGATTCTATCAGCCACGGTGCCCGCCCGAGTGCGCCCCACCTGTCCGCAGAGAGCGCCGGCCAGGACCGGGATCAGCCCGGTGTCGGGCTGTTCAGCGCGGCGCTCTCGATCCAGCGCTTGATGCGGTTCGCATCGCCGATGCGCGTCAGGCGCCCCCAGGAATCGAGCAGCACGATGATCGTCGGCTTGTTGTTTAGCCAGGCCTGCATCACCAGGCACTTGCCGGCCTCGCTGATGTAACCCGTCTTCGACAGTCCGATCTCCCAGGTCGGGCTCGCCACCAGCGTGTTGGTATTGCGGAACTGCTGCGCGCGGCCGGCGATGCTGAATTCGCCGCCCGAAGTGGTCGAAAACTCGCGGATCAGCGGATAGCGGTGCGCGGCATCGACCATTCTGGCCAGATCGCGGGCACTCGACACATTGGCCGGATTCAGGCCGGTCGGATCCTCGAAGCGGGTGTCGGAAAGGCCCAGCGCCTGCGCCTTCCGGTTCATCGCGGCGAGGAAGGCATCGCGCCCGCCGGGATAGTGGCGCGACAGCGCCGACGCAGCGCGATTTTCCGACGACATCAGGGCGAGGCGCAGCATCTCCTCGCGCGAAAGCCGGGTGCCGACGCGCAGGCGCGAGCGCGTGCCCTTGATGCTGTCGACGTCATCGGCATCGATCGAAAGCACTTCGCTGAGATCCGGACTGGCGTCCAGCGCGACCATCGCCGTCATCAGCTTGGTGATGGAGGCGATCGGCAGCACAGCGTTGGGATTCTTCTCGTAGAGGATGGCGCCGGTCGCCTGATCCTGCACCAGCACGGCGGTCGAACGAAGCGCCAGTTGCTGGGCGTCATCCATGGTCGCGCCGCGCCGCTCGGCCTTGGCGCGCCGCGGTGCCTTGGCACGGACAGGCGACTTCTTGGTGACCGTCACCTTTTTCTTGGCACCGGCATGAGCCTCCGAAGGCATCGACCCCATGCCCAAAAATGCCACGGCCAAAAGCGCCATCAACGCATTTTTCATTGTGAATGCCCTTCTCCAGTTGGGGCGATTGTAGCAGAGCAGGCCCGACACAGACAGCATCAGCGGAAACATTCTCTTTTTAAAATAGCCGCTTGGAAAACCAGTTTGAGTAATCGCTTTAAACACCGTCAGCCCCCTGGACTCACTCGGAGTCCAGGACACATGCCTGCCGGCGCCCATTCATGTGCCGCCCCTCGCGTGTTGCTGGGCTTCCACCGACAGCAAGGCCGTGACATTGACGATGCGGCGCACGGTGGCGGTCGGCGTCAATACATGCACCGGTCGCGCCGCGCCCAGCAGCATCGGTCCGACCGTAAGGCCGTCACCGGCCGCCGCCTTGAGCAGGTTGAAGGCGATGTTGGCGGCATCGAGCGTCGGCATGATCAGCAGGTTGGCCGGGCCGGTAAGCGAAGAGCCGGGGAACACCTGCTGGCGGATCGTGTCCGACAGCGCAGTGTCGCCATGCATCTCGCCGTCGACTTCGAGGTCGGGCGCGGTCTTGCGCAGGATTTCCAGCGCGCGCCGCATCTTGATCGCGGTAGGCGTGTCTTCGGCACCGAAGTTCGAATGTGAAAGCAGTCCGGCTCGCGGTACCAGGCCGAACCTGCGCACTTCCTCGGCTCCCAGGCGCGTAAGCTCGGCCAGTTGTTCGGCGCTCGGATCGTAGTTGATGTAGGTGTCGCCGATGAACAGGGTGCGCTTGGGCAGGATCAGCATGTTCATGGCATAGTAATGCTCGACCCCTGCCTTGCGCCCGATGACATCGGACACATAGCGCAGGTGCTGGGAATGCTTGCCAAAGGTGCCGCAGAGCATGCCGTCGGCGAAGTTGTGCCGCACCAGCATGGCACCGATCAGGGTGGTGCGACGGCGCATTTCGCGTTTGGCGTATTCGATGCCGACGCCCTTGCGGCAGGTCAGCTCGTAGTAGTCCTGCCAGAGTTCCTTGTAGCGCGGGTCGGAATCCGGGTTCACCAGCTCGAAATGCTCGCCGGCGCGAACGCGCAGGCCGTAACGCTGGATGCGCTGCGCGACGACTTCGGGGCGGCCGATCAGGATGGGGTGAGCCAGTTTCTCGTCCACCACGGTCTGTACCGCACGCAGCACGCGCTCATCCTCGCCTTCGCAGAAGACGATGCGCGCCGGGGCCTTCTTCGCCGCGGCAAACACCGGACGCATCAGCAGGCCGGTGTGATAGACGAAATCGTTGAGCTTGTCGCGGTAGCGCCCCATGTCGTCGATCGGCCGCGTGGCGACGCCGGAATCCATCGCGGCTTTTGCCACCGCAGGGGCGACTGTCAGGATCAGGCGCGGATCGAAGGGCTTGGGAATCAGGTATTCGGGACCGAAGGAAATCTCCTCGGTGCCGTAGGCGGCGGTCACCACCTCGGACTGCTCGGCGTGGGCAAGATCGGCGATGGCGCGCACCGCGGCGACCTTCATGGCCTCGTTGATCGTCGTTGCACCGACGTCCAGCGCGCCGCGGAACATGAAAGGAAAGCACAGCACGTTGTTGACCTGGTTCGGGTAGTCCGAGCGGCCGGTGCCGATGATGGCGTCGGGGCGCACGGCCTTGGCATCTTCGGGGCGAATCTCGGGATCCGGATTGGCCATGGCAAGGATGATGGGGTCGCGGGCCATGGTCTTGACCATCTCCGGTTTCAGCACGCCGGCAGTCGACAGGCCCATGAAGACGTCTGCATCCGGCATGGCGTCGGCCAGGCTGCGGGCCTCGGTCTGCTGGGCATAGCGCGCCTTGGAGGGGTCTAGATTTTCGCGGCCGGTATGGATCACGCCCTTGCTATCGACGGCGAACACGTTTTTCGGATCCAGGCCCAGGCTGACCAGCAGGTCAAGGCAGGCAATCGCGGCGGCACCGGCGCCGGAACACACCAGCTTGACCTTGGCGATGTCCTTGTTCACCACACGCAGCCCGTTGAGCACCGCTGCACTGGCAATGATGGCGGTACCGTGCTGGTCGTCGTGAAAGACCGGGATCTTCATGCGCTCGCGCAACCTGGACTCGACGTAGAAGCATTCCGGCGCCTTGATGTCTTCGAGATTGATGCCGCCGAAAGTCGGCTCCAGCGCAGCGATGATGTCGACCAGTTTGTCGGGGTCGTTCTCCGCCACCTCGATGTCGAAAACGTCGATGCCGGCGAACTTCTTGAACAGCACGCCCTTGCCTTCCATCACCGGCTTGCCGGCCAGCGGGCCGATGTTGCCCAGACCAAGCACAGCGGTGCCATTGCTGATCACGGCCACCAGATTGCCGCGCGAGGTATACAGCGCTGCGGTGGCTGGATCGCGCTCGATTTCCTCGCAGGCCGCGGCGACGCCCGGAGAATAGGCCAGCGACAGGTCCGCCTGGTTGGTCAGCGCCTTGGTGGGCGTCACGGCGACCTTGCCGGGTTGGGGTAGGCGGTGGTAGTCAAGCGCCGCAGCGCGTAGGCGTTCGTCCATGCTGGCTCCAGGTTGGGGTGTGGCTCGGAATCCAGTGATTCTAGCGCCGTGCCGCCAGCGCCGACTTTTGCTCAAGCCCTATCTTTGCCACGCAATTCGTTATGCACAAAGGGGATTTCGCTGCCGGCCGGCGCTGCGGACTGCCCATGGCGGCCCTTGTAGAGACAGCGGCCGGCCGAATGTGGGATAATTTGCGGCTCACCAGATCCAAGGTCCAGCGGCCCGATGCACCCGTCGGGCCTCAATGGACAGCCGCAAGGCAGGTCGATTGCCGACACCGCGATCCACTGCCCGGCAACAGCGAATTCACAAACAGTCCGGAGACACTTTCGCCATGAGCCAGCCCAAGCAGTTTGCCGCTCCCGATTACGTAAAGCACACGAAACTGATCGCCTGGGTCGCCGAAGTCGCGGCGCTGACCGAGCCCGATGCCATCGTTTGGTGCGACGGTTCGCAGGAGGAATCCGATCGCCTTTGCGAGCAGATGATCACCGCCGGAAGCATGATTCGCCTCAACCCGGCGAAGCGCAAGAATTCCTATCTGGTGCTGTCCGATCCTTCCGACGTTGCTCGTGTCGAGGATCGCACCTTCGTATGCACGCCCGAACCCGACGAAGCCGGCCCCAACAACAACTGGGAGCATCCCGACAAGATGAAGGAGACCCTGCGCGGCCTGTTCAAGGGCTGCATGCGCGGGCGCACGATGTACGTCGTGCCCTTCTCCATGGGCCCGATCGGTTCGCCGATTGCCCATATCGGCGTCGAGCTTTCCGACAGCCCGTATGTCGTGGTTAACATGCGCGTCATGACCCGCATGGGCCGCGCCGTGCTCGATCAACTCGGCGGCGACGGCTTTTTCGTGCCCTGCCTGCACAGCGTCGGCCATCCCATCGAGGCCGGCCAGGCCGACGTCAAGTGGCCCTGCAACAAGACCAAGTACATCTGTCATTTCCCGCAGACGCGCGAAATCTGGTCATTCGGCTCGGGCTACGGCGGTAACGCGCTGCTCGGCAAGAAGTGCTTTGCCCTGCGCATCGCCTCGACCATGGCACGCGACGAAGGCTGGCTGGCCGAACACATGCTCATCCTTGGCGTCGAGTCTCCCGACGGTCAGAAGTCCTATGTCGCCGCGGCATTCCCCTCTGCCTGCGGCAAGACCAACTTCGCCATGCTGATTCCGCCGCAGAGCATGGGCGGCTGGAAAGTCACCACTGTCGGCGACGACATCGCCTGGATCAAGCCCGGCAAGGATGGCAGGCTCTACGCCATCAACCCGGAGGCCGGCTTCTTCGGCGTGGCCCCGGGCACCAGCGAGAAGACCAACTTCAATGCCATGGCGACGCTGAAGGAGAACGTGATCTTCACCAACGTCGCGCTGACCGACGACGGTGATGTCTGGTGGGAAGGCATGAGCAAGGAGCCCCCTGCCCACCTGATCGACTGGCAGGGCAAGGACTGGACGCCGGCCGATGGCAAGGCCGGCCGCAAGGCTGCGCATCCGAACGCGCGCTTTACCGCTCCCGCCAGCCAGTGCCCGTCGATCGACAGCGAGTGGGAGAGCCCCGCCGGCGTACCGATTTCGGCCTTCATCTTCGGCGGTCGCCGTTCGACCACCGTGCCGCTGGTGTTCGAGGCCTTCAACTGGAACTACGGTGTCTACATGGCGTCGACCCTGGGCTCGGAGACCACCGCGGCCCAGGCTGGCGCGCAAGGCGTGGTGCGCCGCGACCCCTTCGCCATGCTGCCCTTCTGCGGCTACCACATGGGCGACTATTTCAACCATTGGCTGCGCATCGGCCATCAGGTCGAGCATGCGCCACGCATCTTCACGGTCAATTGGTTCCGCCAGGACGCCCAGGGCAACTTCATGTGGCCGGGGTTCGGCGAGAACATGAGGGTGCTGAAGTGGATTGTCGGACGTTGCGGCGGCCAGGCCGACGCCCGCCAGACTGCGCTTGGCTGGATGCCCCGTTTCGAGGACCTCGACTGGAGCGGCAGCGACGAGATCAGCAAGGAGCAGTTCGAGCAGCTCACCGCGGTAGACACCGATGCCTGGCGCGAAGAGCTGAAGCTGCATGCGGAGTGGTTCGAAAAGTTGAAGTCGCGCCTGCCGCGATCCCTCACTCTCAAGCGCGAGCTTTTCGAGTTGACCCTGG
>Ga0172373_10004127_pt1 | contig 20650 bp, 18 predicted proteins | sample Lak10m_2_FD_114546 | JGI IMG/M metagenome (GOLD analysis project Ga0172373, IMG submission 114546) | Freshwater microbial communities from Kabuno Bay, South-Kivu, Congo - kab_092012_10m | ecosystem: Environmental > Aquatic > Freshwater > Lake | place: Democratic Republic of the Congo...
TGTGGATAAATTCCTAATACTTTTCCTTTGCCATTGACTCCGATGATTAATTGTCCCCCTAAAGTATTATGCAGTGAAGTGATTTTTTGAGCAAATTCAATTTCCTCGAACGAACTAACTAGTATATCTTTTTGACTATTGGGGATTAAAAAGTTGTCCATAGTTCCCAAGATTTTAATGCTTGTTCTTTTAGCATAGATTCGCCGTTGAGAATTGTCGCGCCATGGTTTTTTGCCTGTTGAAGGAATAAGGTTTCAGCAGGATTATATATTAAATCAATGACCAAATGTTCGTTTGTTAAATAGTGAAATGGAAAAGTAGGACAGTCATTTACAGAAGGAAATGTACCTACGGGGGTTGTTTGTATAATTAACTTACAGGCGCGAAGCATATGCTCGTTAATATCGTTATACGAAAATTCGTTTTTATTTGAAGGATTTCTTGAAATATATAGTACTTCAATGCCAATGTTTTTCAAGACATAAGCTACGGCTTTTGAAGCTCCACCAGTACCTAAAATTAACGCTTTTTCATGCAAATTTGTTAAAAAAGGTTTTATAGATTGTTGGAAGCCAAATGCATCTGTATTATGACCGATTGTTTTTCCATCCTTAATAATTACTGTATTGACAGCACCAATTACTTTTGCTTCTGGGCTTAGTTCGTCGAGAAATGGGATAATTGTTTGTTTATATGGTATAGTAACATTAAAACCAGAAAGATTATTTAATCTAAAAATTTCTTCTACTTTATCTATGGTAGAAATTTCAAAGTTGTCATAACTCGCAGCTACTTTGTTTAAAGCGAAATAATCTTCAAAAAATGATTTTGAAAAAGAATGGTGTAATGATTTTCCAAGAAGACCAAATCTATGCATTTTTCGTGCCTAATTTAGCTTTTAAGAAACTTAATATCATTGGAAAAACGGAAATAAAAATAATCCCTAAACATACCAAATCAATGTGTTTACGAATCCATTCCACTTCACCTAATAAATAACCTGCTAGCGTTAAACTAAAAATCCACAAAAATCCACCCAAAATATCAAATAGCAAATATTTTCGGTAGTTCATTTTACCTATACCGGCAGCAAAGGGAGCAAATGTGCGTACAAACGGAACAAAACGTGCCATTATAATTGCTTTTACGCCATTTTTTTCAAAAAAAGCTTCTGTGCTTTCTAAGTGTTTGATTTTTACAATAGGATTTCCCCTAAATTTAATATTGAAAATCTTTAACCCTATCGTTCTTCCTATCCAATAATTACAATTATCCCCAACGACAGCTGCAATAAATAATAAACCTAAAAGTGCTCCTAGGTTCAATTCTCCTGAAGCTGCAAAAAGTCCTGCAGTAAATAACAATGAATCACCTGGTAGGAAAGGCATTGCCACTAAACCAGTTTCTATAAAAATGACCAAAAATAAGATAATGTAAATAGCTGTGTCATAATTTGCAAAAAGCCAAACAAAATCAAGGTGTAAAATGTGTTTAAAAAGTTCTATCATTGCACTGTAAATTTAGGCTGTAAATATACGCATATCTTTTTTTGTTAGCATACAGTTAGTTTTTCAACAATTTCCTGGATACTTCTTATCGCCTTAACGTGCTCTATGGAAGGACCAGCACACCAGACTTTTTTATAGGTTGCGCTGAAAGCAGCTTTTTCTAAACGTTTCATACCACGGTAAAAAGTTAATGCTTTAAACCATTTTTTTAAACGTTTATTTTTGTTCAGTAAGCGTTCGAGATAATTTTGGCTTGTACCTATTTCTGAAACATATGGAGTCTTTATTACCGTACATGGAGTTCCAGAAAGTTTGGTAGAAAGTACAATGTCTTTAGCTCCATAATCTACACATGCTTGTTTGTATGCTTCGGAAACATCCGATTCCTTGGATGCGATGAAAATACTTCCTATCGACACCCCAGAAACTCCTAATTGCATTATTTTTTCATATTCCTCACGACAACCAATGCCACCAGCGGATATAACCGGAATTTTACACGTGGATAAAAGTGCTGGTATTAGTGTATTATATGAAATATTACCCGCATGTCCTCCCGCTTCTTTGTTTACCGCGATTACCGCGTCTGCACCAAGTTTTTCAACTTTTTGAGCGTATGTACTATCTGTTACATCACAAAAAACTTTAATACCAACATCATGTGCACGCTGTATTACGAATTCGGGAGAACCTAACGATGTAATAATGAATGCAATTTTTTCTTGACAACAAATTTCAAGTTGCTCTTTATATAAGAAATTAGAATTGTTAACGATTAGATTGATTCCAAATGGACCATCAACTTCTTTTTTAATCGCTTGAATTGCATTGCGTAATTCTTCAGTTGTTCTAAAATTCATCGCAGGAATTGCACCTGTGATTCCTGCCTTTAGTGCTGCCACAATCATTTTTGGATTGGACACCAAAAACATAGGAGCCATAATTATTGGATATTTTATCGGAAGAATATCCGTCAGTGATGGTGGTCGATACTCCATGGTTTTAGTTTATTAAATGTAACCATAAATTAAATATATCTAGCAACTTTATAGGTAATAACTCCGATTAATTCATGCAAAAAATTATTCCATTCAAGTAAAATTTCTGCTTGTGGTAAAAATAGATTTTTTGGCAATACTTTTTCTAGCCTATGTTTTTTTCTTCTTGGAGAATAAACGAAAGTTTTATAACCTTGTTTAGCAAAACATGCTTGAGCACGGTATTGGTGAAGGGGAGATGTTATTAGAATAAGTCGTTGGTTATTCCAACCCAAACTATCCAATATTTTTTTAGAGAAAAGCGCATTTTCATACGTGTTGTTGGATTTGTTTTCAATAAAGATATCTTTTTCAGACAGTTTAAAATACGTAATTAAGTAGTTTTTTAACAAATTTGCTTCTCTTTTTTTTGGGTATATAATACTTCCAGAACCACCGGTTATCAATATCTTTTTAACCATGCCTTTTTTATACAACTCAACTGTTTGTGTAAGTCGATTGATATTAGCGTTAAACAAAATTCGATCGTTTGATTCGTCATAAGATATCATTCCTCCTAATAGAATTGCTGCATGAAATTTTGCTTTAGTTTCTTGGATAATTACATTTTCACAGGTAGGGATTAGATTACCAAACAAGGCTAAAATCAATGGGTTTGAAAAAAATAATACGCTTACAAAGGTTATGATTAATGTTTTTCGTTTGCGAATAGCATTTTTGGTAAATACAGTAATGGCTAATAATACTACTATCCATGTAATTGGGGAAATAAAAAAGTCTAATATTTTAGAGAATAGGAAGAACATTGGTAGTTTTATTGTTGTGTTAAACAAATATAGTTATTCAAATTGTTTTCCATTCTTTAGGGGGAAAAGGAAGGAGATTTAATATTCAATCCAAGTATTACCCTACAAGGTTAATTCTCCCAATATTTTTTTACTCCTACCCAAATATGTATATTTGCACACAAAAATTACCTGCTTAGGAAAAAAGTTTAAAGATGAAAGTTAATCCTCAATACACTACCAAAGAAACTCTTATTGAGTTATATAATAAACCATTGTTAGAATTGGTTTTTGAAGCTGCAACGATACACAGACAATTTCACAATCCTCGTGAGGTTCAGATGTCTTCATTGTTGAGCATAAAAACTGGAGGTTGTTCGGAAGATTGTGGGTATTGTCCGCAAGCAGCGCGCTATAGTACAGGTGTAGATGCCCATAAATTAATGACGGTAGAATCTGTTATCGAACAAGCTAAAAATGCAAAAGCGAATGGTTCATCCCGCTTGTGTATGGGGGCTGCTTGGAGAGAAGTGCGTGATAATAAAGATTTTGATAACGTTGTGGAGATGGTACAAGCGGTAAATAATCTGGATATGGAAGTATGTTGTACGCTTGGAATGATGAATGAAGATCAAGCGAAACGTCTTAAGAATGCAGGTTTGTTTGCATATAACCATAACTTAGATACTTCTAAAGATTACTACAAAGATGTAATTTCTACGCGTGAATACGAAGATCGATTACAGACTATTGAAAACGCAAGAAAAGCAGGGATTACTGTTTGTTCTGGTGGAATTATTGGAATGGGAGAAGCAATTGAAGATCGTATAGGATTGCTAATGAGTTATATGGAAATGGAAACTCCGCCAGATTCTATTCCAATTAATGCATTGGTAGCAGTGGAAGGAACTCCAATGCAAGACCAAAAACCAATTGAGCAATGGGAATTAATTCGTATGGTTGCTACTACACGTATTGCATTTCCAGAATCCGTAGTTCGTTTATCTGCTGGAAGAACAAAAATGTCTATGGAAGGACAAGCATTGTGTTTTATGGCAGGAGCAGGATCTATTTTTGCTGGGGATAAATTGTTAACTACTCCAAATCCTGAATTTAATGAGGATAAGGAAATGTTTGAAATTTTAGGATTGCTTCCAAAACAAGCATTTGCGGATGGTGAAAAACCTGAAACAAAACCGGATGCTATTATTGAAGAAAAGAAACGTAAACAAGCATTACGTGAAAAGGAATTAGCAGAAGCATCTTTTCATCCGCGAAAAATAACAGTTGAATAAATCGTGAAACCTAAGTTTTTACAATTATTAGAAAAAAGAAGAGAATCAGGGAGCTATCGCTCCCTTTCTTTATTTAAAGACTATATCGATTTTTATTCGAACGATTATCTTGGATTGAGTAGAAAGTTGAAAGTTGAAAGTCAATCTGTTTATTCCAATGGAAGTACTGGATCAAGATTGATTTCTGGAAATTCCTTTGAAGCAGAATCTTGTGAAACTTTTCTAGCTTCATTTTTTCAAGCCGAAGCAGCATTGGTATTTAACTCTGGGTACGATGCAAATGTTGGTTTTTTTTCTTCAGTTCCTCAAAAAGGAGATACGGTTATTTACGATTCTCTCATTCACGCTTCTATTCGGGATGGAATACAAATGTCACATGCAAAAAGTTATTCATTCAAGCACAACGATTTACATTCATTAGCAAGTAAATTAAAATTAGCTGAGGGAACTGTTTTTGTTGTAGTAGAAAGTTTATACTCCATGGATGGTGATTGCGGTGTAATGGACGAAATTATCGCATTATGCAAGACCTATAACGCGTATTTGATTGTTGATGAAGCACATGCTGTTGGTGTTTTGGGAGAAGATGGGAAAGGACTTTCGTTTCAAAAAGATGTGTTTGCTCGTGTAGTTACTTTTGGTAAGGCTTTTGGTTTTCATGGAGCAGCCGTTCTTGGTTCGGAAGATTTAAAACATTTTTTAATCAATTTTGCTCGATCGTTTATATACACAACAGCTTTACCAATTCAAGATTACGCGTTGATTCAACAACAAATTGAATCTTCAGTAGATAACCAACTTAGAATTCAGTTACAATCAAATATTGACTTTTTCAGATCTAAATTGAATTACCAAGGTGTTAGTTCACCCAATTCACCCATTCAAATAATAGAAGTCCCAGGAATAGAAAATGCCTTAAGATTAGCCAAAAGCTTACAAGAAAATCAATTTGCAGTCAAAGCAATTCTCTCACCGACAGTACCAGAAGGTCAAGAACGTATCCGTATTTGTATTCATGCTTTTAATACCAAAGAGCAAATTGAAAAATTAGCCGAAATTCTCCTTCCCTCATTGAGGGTCCCGATAGCTATGGGGAGGTGACCCTATAGGTAATTAGATGTTAAACCAAAGCTGGTCTAAGAATAAGTGTAGAAGGTGCATTATTCAACCATTCTTCGTCTTCTACTACTAACGATTCCCAACTTTCTAATGTCACCAACATAATATCGTATTTGTTGACCAAAGTTTTCTCAATTTCCCATTCACTTAAGATTTGTAAATGATCTGGAAAGTAGTCTTGAATTTGTTTTAATCGAGAACTTAATTCGTTGTTTGATTTAATGAATCCGTTTATATCTACAACGGTTACTAACGCTTCTGCATTAGTAATCATTTTTTGGAAATAATTAACCAATTGTACATCTGAAGCACTAAAAAATGGAATAATTATATTGTTAATTTGAGAAATATTTTTTTCAATAAAAATACCTATAGGAACATTGGTATTCAATAATATATCCCGTGTTCTATCATCAAAATGCGATTTATCAAATAATTTTTCTTTACCTGTAATTTGATTTTTCAAACGCTCAGGATTAATAATTCGCGTAGTGAATCCTAGTACTTTACCTAAAAAACTTCCTTCATACATGGATTGACCTATACCTACTAACAGGAGGTCATAGTTTCCTTTATTAGCTTCTTCGGCAACGTCTGTAGGTACATCATTAGAAGCACGAAAAATCGTTGTGATACGTTGTTTTAATGACCAGGCTTCTTCTTTGATTGGAGTCATTGTCTCCACTTCTAAATCTTTTATATTGAATTGGTGTATTTCGTTTGTTTGAGCTAAATGCATCACATCAATTTCCGCTTTGTCATTTAATTTTCTTACTAAACTGTTCGCTAGTCTAAGCAATACTTTTCCTCTTTCTGGATTACCAAAAGAGATTAAAATTCGGTATTTATTAGATTCTACGGTATCTGTTAAATCATCTTCTTTGGAAGATTTACTAAAAATCCATTCGATAAAATCTAGTGCAGGTCCAGTCATAAACGTGGTTACTAAAGCCATTAATACCAACATTGTAAAAATTTCTTTGGACAAGATCCCCAAATCGTAACCAATATTCAGTACGATTAATTCCATTAATCCACGAGTATTCATGAGTGCTCCAATGATGAAGGAGTCTTTCCAAGTTTGCCCAACGAATTTAGCCGCAAAGGCACTTCCGAAAAATTTACCTGTAACAGCTACAGTTATAATTATTCCTGTAACCATCCAAAGATGCCCATCGTTTAATAATCCAATTTCTGTACGCAAACCAGTAAATACAAAGAATAACGGTAGTAATAATATAAGGGCAATATCTTCTACTTTTGAGATGAAAATATCTCTAAAGTTCGTGTTCTCTGGCATGATAGCCCCAGCCATAAATGCTCCAAACAATGCGTGAATTCCTATGCTTTCTGTAGCCCAAGCAGAAAAAAGTAAAATGATAAAGAAAATTGCAACAACTTGTTTGTTTAAGTGTGTTTTAGTAGCATTGATTTCACCAATTCGAGTCAAAAATGGTCGTACAACTTTTAACATAGTAAACACGTAAAGAGCGGCTAATAATATAGTGTACAGAGCACTAACAAAGGTACCTGCTTTTGCGATTGCGATTACTGCAGCCAAAATACACCAAGCAGTAATGTCGTCTGCTGCAGCGCAAGTAATAATAACTGTGCCTAATTTTGTCTTGTGCATACCACGTTCTTGAACAATTCGTGCTAAGACAGGAAAGGCGGTGATACTCATTGCTATTCCCATAAATAATGCAAAGGAAAGGAACTGTGTCCCCTCAGCAGCAAAGGTATCATAGACATAATAAGCCAATCCCATCCCTAGTGCAAAAGGTATAATGATACTCGCGTGACTAATTACCACGGCGTCATTTGCTTTGTTTTTAAGTACTTTAATATCCAATTCCATTCCTACAACAAACATGAAGAATATTAATCCTATTTGACTTAAAAACTGTAGGTTACCCAAAGATTCTTTAGGGAATAAGACATGTGAAAACTCAGGGAAGTACATTCCAACCAAGGATGGTCCAAGAAGTATTCCGGCTAAGATTTCACCGATGACTGTAGGTTGACCAATTTTTTTGAATAACCAGCCAAACAATCTTGAAACTAATACAATGATAAGTATTTGAGCCAGTAATAGTGCTAATGGATGCTCTAAGTTATGTAGCAAGGTAGTTTTAAATTCTACCCAGTTGGAATTGTGTGAGATAGGCAGTTTTATTTTCTTACCTAATTCTAATTTTTTACCAAATTCAATAATCCAATATATCGCTACCGAAAACCCGATGATAGTAACGACATAAAATATTAGATTTTTAAATTTTTTCATGTAAATTATTGAACAATTGGTCATGAATTTGACCGCTGCAAAGAAAATAAAAAAATAGTTACTTTACTCAAGAGAAGTAAGGTATTTTAAGCACGAAAAGAATTATTTTTTGTAGTATATACTTTTAGTATGTATCTTTATTAAAAATATAAGAAATGAAAACTCTTTCCTTAAAATTAGACGATGCTATTTTTCAAGATACTGAAATTTTAACGTCAAAATTACATTTGGCTAGAAATCGCTATATAAATGAGGCTTTAAAGCTTTATAATGAGTATAATAAACGAGTGTTGTTAAAAAAGCAATTGATAAAAGAATCAAAAATTACGCGACAAGAATCATTGGCTATATTAAAGGAATTTGAAGATTTAATAGATGAAGATTAAACAATTTGATATTTGGCTTGCAAATTTAAATCCAGCAAAAGGTACCGAACCAGGTAAAGTCCGTCCTGTTGTAATTGTTCAAACAGATTTATTAAATGATACTCATCCATCTGTTATTATTTGTCCAATAACTACCAATGTATTGACTGAAAGTGAAATATTGAGAGTTCATTTGAATGTGGGACAACTGGAAACAGTGAGTGATATACTTGTGGATCAAATTAGAGCAATTGATAAAAAAAGACTAATATCTAAATTGGGTGAACTAACAAAAGATCAAGCAGATAAACTGAGTGAGAATTTAAAGATTGTCATAGATTTGTAATTATATCTCCAAACTTTCCACCACTTTAACCCTTTCTTTATCTTTTAAGGCCAAACGGATCATACTCCCCGCCAAATCACTTACCAACGTCGGCGCGTATTTCTTCAAAAATGGTAATTTTCCAAGTTTGCGCATTATGTGGAGCGCGAAAAATTCTCCAGACCTATGCTCAAGCCTATTCCCGTCTAAAATTGAAGGTCTGAAAATAATGAAATTCTCAGGGTTTAATTGTTCAATTGCATCTTCTAATTCACCTTTCATTCGTAAGTAAAAATTAGAAGATTTCGAATTTGCACCAATCGAGGATACTAGAAGTATTTGTTTTACGCCGTTTTGAATCGCAGTTTCGATACATTGGTATGGGTAGGTAAAATCAACAAGATATTGTTTGTCTTTCGAACCTGCTGTTTTTAATGTTGTTCCCATGCAGGAAAATAAAGTATCTCCAACTACATCCTTTTTCCAATCCGTAAGATTATCGAAGTCTATAAGATGCTCTTCCAATTTGGAGTGTGAAATTCCAAGTGTGCGACGTACAAAGATTTTTACTTTCGCAAATTCAGTTGTGTTAAGAAGTTGATGAACCAATGCATTCCCAACTAATCCAGATGCTCCAAGTACGATTGCTGTTTTCATTTTTATGGAGTAGAAAGTTAAAAGTTAAAAGTAGAAAGTTAAAAGTAGAAAGTTAAAAGTTAAAAGTTAAATTCTGTCTAATTGTCTAATGTCTTTTGTCTAACGTCTTTTGTCTCATGGTCTCATAGCCTAAACCGGATAACACAAACAATATTTATCTACAGGCTGTGCCAGAGCAGAAATGTTTAAGGTGTCTGAAGCTTGAGAAATATCTATTATTTCGCCATTTTTCATCAAAATATTTATTTTTTGATATTTCTTATTATAGGCATTGTTACTTCGTTTTTCACTGTAAACAAAATAAGAAAGTTCTTCATCGCTCAATGCATATTTTGCTTTCACAATTTCACGTTCCAATTGTATACGTTCGACACTAAATGGTTCCTTGGACAATTCAATCTTAAATAATTCACGGTTAATTAGTCTTTTACATAAAAAAGATAAAATTTTATCGGAATGGTTTTGCCAAACTTTTACTGCGCCAAGAATATCATAGTCGTCCATTTGAGCAAAATAATCTAACACCTCAGGATTGTTTTGAAAGTCATCTTTTGTTATTGCGTTTTTCAAGAAAAATTGAAAAGCAGGACTCCCAAACAACGCTACTTGCTGATTACTCAATTCTTTTGCTCGCTGCATAATTTTAATTAACATCAATTCAGAAGCGGTAACTGTTTTGTGCAGATATACTTGCCAATACATTAACCGTCTAGCAACAATGAATTTTTCAATCGAATAAATTCCTTTTTCTTCTAAAACTAAATTTCCTTCGTGTATATTCAACATTTCAATAATGCGGTCAGATCCAATTTTTCCCTCCGATACGCCAGTATAAAAACTATCCCTATTTAGGTAGTCCAAACGATCCATATCCAATTGACTGGAAACTAATTGATATAAAAAGTGTTTGTGGTATTTGTTCTTAAATATCAATAAAGCTAAGTCCAATTTTCCATCAAATATTTTACTTAATCGTTCGATAAAAAAACTAGAAATATTTTCATGACTTACTTTGTTTACAATATCGTATTCTAATGTATGGCTATATGGACCATGTCCAATATCATGCAATAAGATAGCGATCAACACTGCACGTTCTTCTTCTAGGGTGATTTCATGACCTTTACGACGTATTGTGGCTATAGCTATCGTCATTAGATGCATAGCACCCAAAACATGGTGAAATCGCGTGTGTAATGCGCCCGGATATACTAAATTAGTAAGTCCTAATTGTGAGATTCTACGTAAACGTTGAAAATAAGGGTGTTGAATAATGTCAAAAATTAAATCGTCTGGAATGGCAATAAAACCATAAACTGGGTCGTTAACTAATTTCTTTTTGTTTTTATGGTGGTGAATTGGCCTCAATTGAATAAATTTAAACGTTTTTATAAAACTATAAAATATTAGAATATGGCAACAAAAATTCTTTGGGTAGATGATGAAATTGATTTATTAAAACCGCATATTCTTTTTCTAGAAGCGAAAGGGTATGAAGTTGAGACAATAAATAATGGTTCCGATGCGATTGATTTGAGCGTTGAAAATACCTACGACATCATTTTTTTAGATGAAAATATGCCCGGTATTTCAGGGTAGATGCATTGGTTCGAATCAAAGAAAAAAAACCTAGTGTGCCGATAGTGATGATTACCAAGAGCGAAGAAGAATCCCTTATGGAAGAAGCTATTGGAGGTAAAATTGCAGATTACTTGATTAAACCGGTTCACCCCAATCAGCTTTTGCTATGCCTGAAAAAGAATTTAGAACACGAGAAAATTGTTTCAGATAAGGTGAATTCCAACTATCAACAAGAATTTAGAAGTTTAGGACAAAAAATAGATGCATGTAATTCTATCGAAGAATGGATTGAACTATATCAAAAGATTGTTTATTGGGAATTAGCATTAGAAAAAATTCAAGATTCTGGCATGAGCGAAATCTTACTCTCCCAAAAGAAAGAAGCAAACGATTTATTTTCACGATTTATGGAGGATAACTATACGGATTGGTTAAACGACAGTAAGTCAGCTCCAGAAATGTTACATACATTAATTAAAAATAAGGTTGCTCCTCGTTTAGGTGCTGAAAAACTCTATTTTGTAGTAATTGATAATTTGCGTTACGACCAGTGGCAAATCTTAAAACCGATTGTATCTAAATATTTTACAGTTACGAAAGAAGAGATTGTATTGAGTATTTTACCTACAACGACACATTATGCTCGTAATGCAATGTTTGCTGGTTTAATGCCTTCTGAAATTCAAAAAATGTTTCCAAAGTTTTGGGTAACCGAAGAAGAAGAGGGTGGAAAAAACATGTATGAAAAAGAATTATTGGAAGCAAATTTGCAGCGTTTAGGCAAGTCGTGTAAAATATCGTACACCAAAATCACCAATTTAGACGCAGGAAAGAAGTTGGTCGATAATTTCAATCAGTTGAAAAATAATGATTTGAATGTTATTGTATACAACTTTGTGGACATGCTTTCGCACGCACGTACAGAGATGAATATTATCAAAGAATTAGCGGACGATGAGGCTGCATATCGTTCTCTCACCGCTTCTTGGTTTGAACATTCGCCTTTACAAGATATTTTCAAAAAAATCGCAGATGCTGGAGGAAAGGTAGTTATAACAACCGACCACGGAAGCGTTAAAGTGACCAATCCAATCAAACTTGCAGGTGAAAAGGAAACGAACCCAAATTTACGTTACAAGTCAGGACGTAACATGACCTATAAAGAAAGAGACGCCTTTTCCATTCGCGATCCAAAAACTGCTTTCCTACCAAAATCAAACCTTACAAAGTAATACGTTTTTGCACGCGAAACGGATTACTTTGTATACCCAAACAACTACAATCACTTCGCAAATTATTACATGAATACTTTCCAGCACGGCGGAATATCCTTAGAAGAATTGATGATCCCATATGTGGAATTGATGTCGAAAAAATAAATTAACGTGGATACACAATGCATGTAGATACGCAATGCATGTAGATACGCAATGCATGTAGATACGCAATGCATGTAGATACGCAATGCATTGCGTATCTACATGCGGACGTCAAAACATGATAAATTTTGTTGTATTTTTATCCACCTAATCTACGTCATGGACTTCCATATCGCCTCTCTTCAAGATCTTAAATCCCCTGCTATTTACCTTGCGGAGCTATTAAATAATCAAAAAATTGTAGCTCTCGAAGGACAAATGGGTGCTGGAAAAACAACTTTTGTACAAACCCTACTGAAGTCTATTGGGGTGGAAGAATTGGATGGTTCTCCAACCTATTCCTTAATCAATGAATACCATTCTAGTTTATTTGGAAAAGTATATCACCTTGATTTATATCGTTTAAACTCGATAGATGAGGTGTATGATATAGGTATGGAAGAATTAATCTACCAAAATGTAGTGTGTTTCATCGAATGGCCAGAAAAGATGCAAGAAATGTTGCCAGATAACACAATTTGGGTGTATCTTCGCGTAGAAGAAGATGAAAGTAGAATCATAACAATAAAACATGAAGACTAATCCGGATTTATTAAAAGCATTAATCAAAGAAAGTGGTTTGCTACCTCAATTGGAAATGCTAGAAATTAAAAAGAAGAAAGGAAGTTTGTTAATTGGAATCCCAAAAGAGACTACTTTTCAAGAAAGACGTGTTTCACTTGCTCCGGAGGCAGTTTCCCTTTTAGTTTCTAATGGACATAATGTTAGAATAGAAACAAAAAGTGGTGAAAATTCAAACTTTACAGATAATGAATATTCAGAAGCTGGAGCGGAAATTTGTTATGATCCTGCAGAAATTTATAAGTGCGATATCATCTTTAAAGTTGCACCCCCGAATGAAGAAGAAGTAGAAATGATGCCTGGTGGTCAAACGTTGATTTCTGCTTTGCAACTATCGGTTCAGCCAAAAGAGATTCTTCAAAAATTAATGCAGAAAAAAATTACAGCGGTTGCTTGGGATTATATACAAGATGAAGATGGATCCTACCCAGTTGTGCGAACAATGGGAGAGATTGCAGGGACTACTTCCATTACAATTGCAGCGGAATTACTTTCCAATTTTGAAACAGGTAAAGGTGTCATGTTAGGCGGAATAGCTGGTGTGCAACCTGCAGAAGTGGTTATTTTGGGAGCAGGAATTGTTGGAGAATACGCCGTTAGAGCAGCAATGGGATTAGGTGCTTCGGTACGTTTATTTGATAGTTCATTGTCTCGTTTGAGAAGATTGCAAAATAATTTAGGGAGACGCGTTTTTACATCTGTTTTACAACCAAAAGTACTTGCTAAATCAATAAAACGTGCAGATGTTGTAATTGGTGCTGTGCGTGCGCCGCTTGGAAGAACTCCTTGTATTGTAACAGAAGAAATGATTGAAGCAATGAAACCTGGGTCTGTGATTATAGATGTGAGCATAGATCAGGGTGGTTGTGTAGAAACTTCCCGTGTTACAAACCATAAAAATCCTTTCTTTGTAAAACATGGTGTTGTTCACTATTGCGTTCCAAATATTGCTTCTAGAGTTCCAAGAACAGCTTCTTTTGCACTTTCCAATATTTTTGCGCCAATCTTATTAGAAATGGGTAACAAAGGTGGATGTAAAGAGTTGATTAAAGATGATAAAGGATTCCGTTCAGGAGTTTATATGTATAAAGGAACATTGACCAGCGAGGTGCTTGGGAAAGTTTTTGATTTAAAATATAAATCCATCGAATTATTGATGCTAGGAATGTGATTTCGTGAACCTCAATCACCAAATGAGTGACGAAGAGACGAGTTTCGAGCGACGATATTAAAACAGTTTTTTTGCTTCATTAGTTAGTAGTGAGATTTTTGGATATGTTAATTAGCGTGTCTAATAGTTTGTTCACTAAAAGATTACTGGTGTTTTAAAGTTTTTTTGTGTATCCAATGAAACTTCTTTGTAGCTAACAAAGTTAGCTAGTCTCTGCGGCCTCAACAATCAGTTTAAACACCTGATTTTTATATCTTTAATATTCGGAAATTATCTTTGTGTGCATTGTGCCCTTGGCGTTCATTGTGATTATTTTGTCACTCCAAAAAGTAACAAGATTTTCCTCAAATCACTTCCTTCCCTCAAAAAATCTCCTTAAATTCGCATAGTAAATTTGAAATAAACAAAATAAGTATACCATGGTTTTTGATTTAGACATGATCAAAAAGGTTTATGCAAAATTCCCAGAGCGTATCGACGCAGCAAGAAAAGTAGTAAACAAACCTTTAACACTTTCAGAAAAAATTCTTTATGCTCACTTGTGGGATGGAAACGCTACAACTGCTTTCGAAAGAGGAAAGTCATACGTAGATTTCGCTCCAGACAGAGTGGCTATGCAAGATGCAACAGCGCAAATGGCCTTGTTACAATTCATGCAAGCTGGTAAAAAACAAGTTGCTGTTCCTTCAACAGTGCACGCGGATCACTTAATCCAAGCGAAAGTTGGAGCAACTAAAGATTTACAAGAGTCTTTAAATCAAAACAACGAAGTATATAACTTCCTTTCTTCTATTTCTAGTAAATACGGAATCGGTTTCTGGAAACCAGGAGCAGGTATCATTCACCAAGTTGTATTGGAAAACTATGCATTCCCTGGTGGTATGATGATTGGAACTGACTCTCACACAGTAAATGCTGGTGGACTAGGAATGGTTGCTATCGGTGTTGGTGGTGCGGATGCTGTAGATGTTATGGCTGGTATGGCTTGGGAGTTGAAATTCCCTAAACTTATCGGTGTGAAGTTAACAGGTAAATTGAACGGATGGACTTCTGCAAAAGATGTTATCTTGAAAGTTGCTGATATCTTAACTGTAAAAGGTGGTACAGGTGCAATCGTTGAATATTTCGGTGAAGGAGCTGTAGCTCTTTCTTGTACTGGAAAAGGTACTATCTGTAACATGGGTGCTGAAATCGGTGCTACAACTTCTACTTTCGGTTACGATGATTCTATGCGTCGTTATTTAGCTGCTACAGGTCGTCAAGAAGTTGTAAATGCAGCAGATAAAATCGCTGATTATTTAACAGGAGATAAAGAAGTGTATGACAACCCAGAAGCTTACTTTGATCAAGTGATTACGATTGATTTAAATACATTAGAACCACACGTAAATGGTCCTTTTACACCAGATAGAGGTACACCAATTTCTAAATTAAAAGCGGAAGCAGAAGCGAACGGATGGCCTTTAAAAGTAGAGTGGGGATTAATCGGTTCTTGTACAAACTCTTCGTATGAAGATATTGCTCGTGCTGCTTCTATCGTAGAACAAGCTGTGGAAAAAGGATTGGTTTCTAAAGCTGAATTTGGTATCAACCCAGGATCTGAACAAGTACGTTATACAATCGCTCGTGATGGTTTTATCGACACGTTTGAGAAATTAGGGACTAAAATATTTACAAATGCTTGTGGACCATGTATCGGACAATGGGATCGTACAGGTGCTGAAAAAGGGGAGAAAAATACTATTATTCACTCGTTCAACCGTAACTTCTCTAAAAGAGCAGATGGTAACCCAAATACACACGCTTTCGTAGCTTCTCCAGAAATGGTTGCAGCTTTAGCAATCGCTGGTGATTTAGGATTCAACCCTTTGACTGATACGTTAACTAACGCGAATGGCGAACAAGTAAAATTAAATGCTCCTACTGGTGATGAGTTGCCAACAAAAGGTTTTGCAGTAGAAGATGCAGGATACCAAGCGCCTGCTGCAGATGGCTCTTCCATCGAAGTAGCTGTTTCTCCAGAGTCTTCTCGTTTACAATTGTTAGAGAATTTCCCAGTTTGGGATGAGAAAAATATTTCTGGCGCTAAATTGTTAATCAAAGCACAAGGAAAATGTACAACAGACCATATCTCTATGGCTGGACCATGGTTGAAATTCCGTGGACACTTGGATAACATTTCAAACAACATGTTAATTGGTGCTGTCAATGCGTTCAATGGAGAAGCAAATAAAGTGAAAAACCAATTGACTGGTGAGTTTGGAGAAGTTCCTGCTGTACAAAGAGCGTACAAAGCTGCGGGTGTTCCTTCTGTTGTTGTGGGTGACCATAACTACGGGGAAGGTTCATCAAGAGAGCACGCTGCTATGGAGCCACGTCATTTAGGTGTACGTGCCGTAATCGTTAAATCGTTTGCACGTATCCACGAAACAAACTTGAAAAAACAAGGAATGTTAGGTTTGACGTTTTCCAATGAAGCAGATTACGATAAAATCCAACAAGATGATACATTCAACTTCGTGGATTTAGTAGATTTCGCTCCAGGTAAACCATTAACATTAGAAATCGTTCACGCGGATGGTTCAAAAGAAACTATTTCTTTAAACCATACATACAACGATTCTCAAATCGAATGGTTCAAAGCTGGTTCAGCATTAAACTTAATCAAATTACAAGAAGCGTAATAGCGGATACATTATCGTTGAGAAGGGTCCAAGCGAAAGTTTGGACCTTTTTTTGTTGATTAGTAAATAAATACTACCCATCTTAATTCCTCAATTTCTGAATGGTGAAAATGAAATAATACACGAATTTCCCTACCTTTATATTTAAAAGGACAAACATGGAAGAAATCAGAAATAAAGTACAAGAAAGTGGATTAATTTCAATGGATTTGGCAGATTTCAAACCAGATTCAACACGCATTCGTTCCATAGATATCGCAGATCAATTGTGGCAGGGATTGGTATTGAAAGAAAAAGATTTTAGAGAATTTATTGCAACGCACGATTGGTCTACCTATAAAAGTACCTATGTTTACATCCATTGTTCTGTAGATGCTATAGTTCCAACATGGGCATATATGCTTGTCGCTTCAAAATTGTTGGGAATAGCAAAAATAGCCTTGGTAGGTTCACAGGAAGAGTTAGAAAAACAAATGATTGCATTGAATATTCTTTCGTTGGATGTTACAAACTACATCGATGGTAGAATTATCATTAAAGGATGTTCGGATATTACCGCTCCAGAATTTGCTATGACGACCTTAATTCAAAAACTACAACCTATAGCAAAATCAATTATGTATGGTGAACCTTGTTCGACGGTTCCTGTATACAAAAGAAAATAGTTAGGTAGGAATTTTTTCAAAGTCTAAACCTTTACTTCGAATGATGTTAATCAAATTTGGTAGTAATTCCTTTTGACGTTCGGTAAATTTAGGGTTGTCGTGCAAGACTAAAATATCGCCGCCTGTTATTTGTTGTTCGGCTTTAGATAGTATTTTAGAAATGCTAATACGATCATCAAAATCGTAAGACAACCAACTCCATAGTATAATTTTATATTGTTTAGCAAGCTTTCGTGCGCGAAATGAAGATAACCTTCCATAAGGAGGTCTGAAAAGGGTAGAGGGGATATATGTAGCTGCTTCGCGAATACTCATTTGATATGCTTCAAAAGAAGATTTGTGTGATTTGGTATGATACATGGTATGATTACCTACTTGGTGTCCTTCCGCCAGTATGCGTTGAAAAATTTCAGGATATCGTTTTACATTTTCACCTACGCAGAAAAAACACGCTTTAATATTCTGTGCTTTTAAATAATCTAAGACCCATGGTGTAATGTCTGGGTGAGGTCCGTCATCAAACGTTAAATATACCTCATTGTTATTCAAAGAAAAACCCCAAGTACGTTTGAAAAAGATTTTTCGAACAATACTTGGGGTTTTAAATATTCTCATTTACGTGACTTCTAAAAATTGCTTCTTTTGTTCAACTACGAATTTAAAATTAGCTACGAAATAACGAATTATATTTATACATTACTGTGCTTGCATCTGCATCATTTCTTGTATCTGCTCTGTAGTCAACTGCTGACTACCTTGCGGAGCTCCTTGTGGGGTAGCAATTTGAGGTCGAGCTAAATAACCAAATTTAATTGCTACAGCTTCTAAATGCGCTTTTAACTCACTTACTTCTGCATTTGGATACCCTTCATTGCGTAATTCAGAACAGATACGAGGTACTACCACTTTATATATTTTGGAAATACGTGTTTTAATTCGTTTAGAAACAACACTGTTTGCATTCCCAACCTCTGGGTCAGCAGCAAACGTTGCAAGTACCATATAATTATTTAATGCTGAAATAAAATCTTCTTTATTTCCAAGTGCAAAGCGAGCAGCACTAAATTCAAAATAGTTTAAGATGCTTTCAATTTGTGTAGCAACTTCACTAGCAACTTGTTCTGCCCGTTTTTTATCTCCTGCTCGGAATAAAACACCAACGTAATCATGCAACGTTCCATCGGTATATGCAGAATAGCTCAAACCAGGACCTACCTCATACGTTTCACGACTTGGAGTTGGTTCACCGTAATCGATTACATTAGCTATCGGCATTACTTCTAAAGAACGGTTGATTAATTTAATTGCGAATTTTTTATTCGATACAATTTTTTTATCAGCACCATCCAAAATAGCTTGCAACGAATCTGCTGATTTCTTATTTCCAGTTTGACGAAGCACTGAAATTTGAGCTGGATAAATTGATTTGTTTGTACTAAGTTCCTCAGCTTCACGTAAAAATGCATCTGCTAAACGCGAGAAATGATCTCTATATTGAGAAGTATGTCTTCTCGTGTAGTAATCCGATAGTACACCTTTTTTGTTCATCAAACCAAAATTGTACACTTTCGTTAAATTCGCTAACATTTTTTCTTTGTCAATAGGATCATTATTACGAAGAGGAGTAAACTCGTATGCGATACCATTTTGTTTTACAAAACCATTTGAGTATAGTGCAATCGATACATCAGATCCCCCAGGTGATGAAAAGTAAATAGGGCGTTTCCAGTCGTTATTAGCTATCACATCTAACATCATCACTTGTTCACGAGTGATTGCTTGTTTATCCATCGTAAAACGAATTTCATTTGGTAGGTATTGCGCATCTGCTTTACTTACAATACCTGAGGCAACCACATTTTGTTTGTTTACAGGCACAATAAATCCTTTAGAAGGAAATACACGTAATACATTTCCTTGATTATTTAGTAGATTATTATCATCCCTAACAAATTCCATTGCCACATCGATTGGTAAATAATCCCATCCCGTTTCCCACGCTTTTAAACCTTCATTAAATTGTTGCATTTGTTCTTGGGGAGCCTGTAACATACCATTAGAATATGCCATTAATAATTCCAATGCTGACCCCATCATTTCTTCCACATTTTGGTAGGAAGGTTTTGCTACTGGAGTACTAAATATTTTTTTGATTTCATCTACACGAGCTTGTAATGCAGGGTCTTTTACTTGTACACCATTCACAACAGCCGCATTATTTGCTTGGAATTGTTGGAATGCTTGCTCAAATGCAGCTTTATTGTATTTGATTTTAGTGGAATAAATTTTAGAAAGTGTTTCTTTCGAAATCCCCATATTCATCATATCTAACATAGACAAAAAGTATACTTGATCCGTATTTCCTGCATACATTAAAATTTGATCTTCTCTAAATTTGATCGGAAGTGGATCTGAATCATACGCTTTCATTTTCATTTGATCGGTATACCAATCTGTTTGCATTAATGAAAGGTTACAAACTCTTACATCTGTGCGTTTTTCCTCTACTTCTTGCAAGTACCATAATGGGAAGGTGTCATTGTCACCATTTGTAAATAGGATAGCATTCTTTCCACAAGACTCTAAATAGTTGTAAGCTAAGTCACGAGCAGAAGTTTTATCACTTCTATCATGGTCATCCCATCCTTGAACTGCCATAATTAATGGTGCACCGATCGTTAATAGAATTGCAACAACGGCACCTTGAACTTCATTCTTCGATTTTTTCCCCAATACATTCGCGATAAAGGCTATTAATAGTGCTATGATTGCAATATAAATCCAAGACAACTTAGCTGTATGTGCTTCATCTCCCATGTCAATTAAACCGAAGAATACGAGTCCTCCAAGCGCAATAATTCCTATTTTTTTATATAATTCTTTCGAAATCCCTTTGGAGAATTCATACAGTGCGTAAACCGAAAGTCCAATCCACATGGAGAACGCATAAAAAGAACCTGCATAGGCATAGTCTCGCTCTCTTGGCTCAAATGGTTTTTGATTCAAGAAAATAACAATTGCTAATCCTGTGAAAATGAAGGTTAATAATACGACAAATGCATCTTTTGGAGCTTTGTAGAAATGGAAGCACATTCCAATAACTGCAAGAATTAAAGGAAAGAAGAAGAATTTGTTGTTAGATTCATTTCCAGAGGTGTATAATGGAGCATTTGTACCATCTTCACCAACATGCATTTTATCGATAGAACTAAA
>Ga0172373_10004128_pt1 | contig 20646 bp, 17 predicted proteins | sample Lak10m_2_FD_114546 | JGI IMG/M metagenome (GOLD analysis project Ga0172373, IMG submission 114546) | Freshwater microbial communities from Kabuno Bay, South-Kivu, Congo - kab_092012_10m | ecosystem: Environmental > Aquatic > Freshwater > Lake | place: Democratic Republic of the Congo...
GGAACACCGGCGCGGTGCATGATGCGGCGCGGTTGTGGCGGACGAACCCGATTGCAGCGAATCAAACGGACAGCCGCTTGCCCAACCTGCGAAGGCGGCTGCTGGAACAAATGCCCTTTTCTACGAATGCCCGTTACTACCAGTGGATTCGGGATTGAGGATTCAGGAGGTCTTATCTGAGCCGATGGGCGGCACCAGCGGCAGGCGCAGCGTGAACATGCTGCCTTCGCCCAGACGACTGCTGACATCCACTCTACCGCCGTGTTGTTCCACCGCCTCTTTGACGATGGCTAACCCCAAGCCTGTGCCGTTGGAGAGCATCTGGCGAGCTTGATCCGAACGGTAGAAACGCTCAAAAATGTGCGGCAGGTCTGTTTCCGAAATGCCTAGACCTTCGTCGCGTACCGTAAACAGCGCCCATCGGTTCTCGTGCGCGGTGACGATGTGGATGGTTTTGCCATTCTCGGTGTAATTGATGGCGTTGGAAACGAGATTGACCAGCACCCGTTCGATCAGCCGGATGTCAATCGGGATGAGTGGCAGATTCCACGCCGTAGTGAGTTTGAGCGATTGCTGTTTATTGATGGCGACTGGCTCATAAGTGTTGAACACGCGCTGAACGATGGCGTTCAGATCGGTCAATTCCAGATCGAGTACCCGTTTTTCGCGCCCGAACTGTGCCAGCATCCGCAGGTCTTCGAGCAGATGCGTGAGATGCGCGACCTGATTTTCGAGCGCGGCGGTGTGTTCTGACAGCCGTTCCGGGCTTCGCTTGAGCAGGTACAGGCGGGTATTCAGGCCGGTGATGGGCGTGGCGAGATCGTGTAGCGCGTCTGCCACAAAACGGGTTTTGAAACGCTCAAACTCTTTCGACTGGGTGATGTCGCGGGCGCTGACCAGCACCCCCCAGCGTTTATCATGCTCGTCCATTTGTACTGGAATCAAGACCAGATCCACATCGCGGCTACTGTGGTCTTCGGTTGCAATTTGCACTTCTACGCGGTGGCGCATACCGCTTTCGATGGTGTTGAGCAACGCCTCGCTGACCATTTTGATCTGTTCTTCGTCGTCAATCAGGTGCAGGATTTGCTCGATGAACAGCGAAACCGGCGCGTCGAAAGCCGTCTGGAAAGCGGGGTTGGCAATCTGCACATCCCCGTTGGAATGAGCAAGCGCAATCGCGTCGCTGGTGTTGTCCAGAATCAGGTCAATGCGGGATTTGGCGTGGCGCAGTTCGTCGGTGCACGCACTGACTATTTGCTCCAGCTGGTCGGTGTAACGCTCCAGTTGTTCCGCCAACCGTTTTTGTTCCGAAATGTCGCGGCTGTAGGTGGCAAAAGCTCTCACTTCACCAGAAGGGGACAGTACGGGATAGATGGAATTATCCGACCAACTCCCGCTGCTGGAATCCTCAAAGCGTACCGGCTGCCCGGTGCGCGAAACCTGCTCGAAGTGTGGCATCCATTCGGCACGCTGCTGCGGGGGCATACTGTCGAAACCATTCTTGTCCACCATCTCGTCTACGGTGGTATGCCGCAAATCGGCAACGGCCTTGTTCAAAGTGAGGAAAGTGCCGTTGGTGGACATGAGGAAGGCGACATCGGTGGTGGCGTCCAGCAGCGCCCGCAGGCGGGTTTCGCTCTCGCGCAGGGCTTGTTCGGCCTGCACCCGTTCGGTCACATCGCGGGAATTAATCACGATCCCGTTGATGATCGAATCGGTCAGCAGGTTATTGGCGCGGGATTCCATGTGCCGCCAACTGCCATCGGCATGCAGCAAGCGGTATTCAACCGTCTTCTGTTCATCTGATTGGTGGACATAAACCGAGTAAACCTGCGCAATCCGTCCCAGATCGTTCGGGTGGATGTACTGGCTAAAGTGTCTGCCGATCAGGAAATCGGGACGATAGCCCAGAATGCGGGTGGTGGAGTCGCTCATGAAGGTGACGTTGCCCTGATCGTCCAGCACCGTCACAACGTCGGAAGCGTTGGCGACCAGCGTTTTGAAGCGTTGTTCGCTTTCGCGCAGGGCTTGCCCTTTCCGTATACTTTCGGTCACATCGCTGGTGCCGCCGTAAATGCCGACCAAACGATTGTTCTCGTCGTCCCACACGGGCGTGGCGTCCGAACGTACCCAGCGTAGTTCGCCGCTTTTTGTGCGGATGCGCAGTACCGAATTTGTGCCGTGATTGGTCGCCAGCATTTCCATATCGCGTGTATCCTGCTCCAGATCATCCGGGTGCAAGATGCCACGCCAACCGCCGGCGGTGGTAATGAATTCTTCCGGCGTGTATCCGGTGATGGCTTCGACAGCGCCGCTGAGTTCAATATGGGCCATCGTGCCATCGGGGTTCATACGGATGGCATAGATATAGTCGGAGGTGACGGACGAGATGAGTTGCAAGCGTTCCCGGTTGGCGCGCAGGTCGTGTTCGGTCTGCTGAAACTGTTTGATCTGGTTTTCCAACTGGCGGTTTTGCGCGGTCAAGCGGCTCATTTCGGCACGCAGGGTGCTAAGGTCATCCCCTGCTGGCGACAACCGACTCCGGCGTAATCTGTGGGTAAAGGTTTGAAACCACCTAGAGAAATTCATTCCAAATTCTCAAAACCATTCTGCGCGGATTTGCTCAATCCTTTATGAGCCGCGAAAAAATCAGCAATCCTCTCATTCAAACGGATGATTTATACTTATGAGGATGATTTTCACATAACTATACACCACTTCTTAATTTAGTAAAAAGCAAGTGTCACCTCTGGGGTAGTCGCCAGAGGTGGTGATCGTCAGTGAATGGTTAGCGGCTGGCCCACAACAGGCCGCGCCGCACGATTTCACGGGCTTCTGGCACGTCAAAATCGCTCACGACATGCCCCAGTGAGCAGTAGAACACCCGCGCCGCGCCCCATTTGCGCGTCCAGACCACCGGCATCACGGTGCCGTTGATCCACTGCACAGGCTCGCCGCTGAAGGTGGTGGTCGCCAGCACTTCGTTGGAGGGGTCAACGTGCATGTAATACTGCTCGGAGTGCATCCGAAAATCCGCCAAGCCCTGCGTAATCGCGTGGTCGGCGCGGGTGATGTTCACCGTGTAGTCTATGATGTTGCCGGGGTGCGCCACCCACTGCCCGCCGACCATGAACTGATAGTTCACATTGTCGCGGAACGAGTCGCCCATTGTGCCATGCCAGCCGCCCACGCCCACGCCGCCAGCGATGGCATCCAGCAGCCCTTTGGACTGCTCATCGCTGATCTTGTCCATCGTCCATGTCGGCACGATCAAATCCTGCCCGCGCAGTTTTTCGGCATCCAGATAGGTATCCAGCGTGTCGCTGATTTCGACTTCGTAACCAGCTTCCCGCAGGAGTTGCGCGAACAACGCCGCCGACTCGAACGGGGTATGCCCCAGCCAACCCCCAACGACAAAGAGTGCCTTTTTCACCATGTTGTTTTATCGCTCCTGTTAATCGGCGCAACCGCCGAGTGCCATCAGATCAAGTAACCACAGGCCGCCGTTCAAACCGTTGGCCGCCAGCGCCAGAAAACGGTCATCCGGCGAAAGCCACCAGCGCGCCCGTTCCTCGCTGGTCAGGTTCAGCGGCAGCGGCGCCAGATCGGTCAGCGTTTGTGTGGCGCTGTTGTAGCAGGCCAGCCGTGCCGAACCATCATCAGCCGGCAGTGCCGCGTAAAGCCAGTCCACATCGTCCGCCGTCACCACCCATGCCGGCCCCGGCCAGTTGTTCCCCGGCGCGGGATGCTCGAATAGCAGTTCCGTCCCCGGATAGGCCGCCCGCTTCAGATAATATCCGGTGATGCCCGCTTCCTCCTGCGCGATCACCAGCCGTTCACCGTCCGGGCTGGCACCGGGGACGATGAGCGAGGGCAGACTTTTCGGCACCGATTCGCTCAGGGTTTGCCCGTCCACGCTGGCAGTGAAATACGACACCGGATCACCAGTGGAGCCGTAGTAGTAGGCCAGAAACCGCCCCTCGCGCAGCCATTGAAGACCCTCCAGACTGTAACTGGAGAGTTTTTCAAACACGATGCGCTTGAACGCCCCGTCTGCTTCGGCGGTCACAACCGTACTCAGTTCGGTCTGGTAGACCAAGCGCCGCCCGCCGGTCGGGTCGTAGCTTAAGGCGGAGTGCTGGAAGTAGATCGGCTCGGTCAAGCCCAGTTGCGCCCGCAGCGCATCCGTCACCCGCGCCGCCTGCGGATGTTCGATAGGCGTGGTTTGCGCGGCCAGCAAGTTGTACTCGCGCCAGCTTTGCGCGGTGAACAGGTCGCGGTAGCAGCCTCCGGCAAAGCGCAGGTTTTCCGCGTCAATCCATTCCACATTCACGATTTCGCCCGTCGCCACCGCCGTGATGCCTTCGGGCAGCGGGGCGGCATCGGGGGTCAGGGCGGGGATGGTTTGTGTACCTGTTGCGCTCACTTCCACACGGTCAACGGTGACACCTTCTTCGTATAGTTCCAGCGGGATGCTGTAGAACTGCGACACGTCCGGTTCCAGTACAAACTCGTAGGGCAGCGCCGCATGGCAGGCGTTCACCAGATAGCCAAACCCTTCGGCGACGGCTTCACCTGCCGCGTTATAGCCAGTGGCGGTCAGTGTCACATCGGTGAAGGCCACCACACCCGCGTTGAGCAGCGTTCCCCGCACATTCAAGACCGGCACGCCGTACACGTCCACTTCCGGCGTGAGCGTTTGCGATTGAATCGTCAGGGGGGAGTCCTGTGCAGCGGCAATCTGCGCCACACCCATGAGCAGACCTAGCATAACCAGCACCAGCAGTCGGCGCATGACAACCTCGCGCTTTCTCCATCCGCGCTGCCGAACGATGGGCGGCGGGTGGCTTTTGGATGACTCTCTGGAGAAGATTGTAGAACAGGCTGCGCTGGCTGGCGAGAGTGGTGGCCTGTGGGGGTGCATTCGGAAAGGGGGGGCGGGGCGGATGTGCGCGTGCAGTCGGTCTTCCACCCCTCCCGTCCAACAGGCAGCCGGAAGGGGTGAAAAACCGCAAATTCTGTAACTCATTGTGCAGCCATGCTACGAACACAGCGGCACTTCAGGTGCGGGAACTTAGCTGCTGCGGGTGGGCAGCTTAGGAATCAGCCAGCCGACGAACGCTTCTTCCGAACGCGACTGAATCAGCACGCGACCGGGGCCAGTCAGCTTGCACACCAGACCTTCGCCGCCGAGGATGGTGGACTTCCAGCCGCCGGATTTCTCGACCTTGAAGCCGATGGTGACATCGAAGCCGACGATGTGGCCGGTATCCACGATGTATTCTTCGCCCGCACGCAGTTCGCGTTCTTCAATCGCGCCGTAGCACGAGGCCAGCAGCTTGCCGCTTCCAGTCACTTTGAGCAGGATCAGGCCGCCGCCGCCGAAGAACCCTTTTTGACCGCCCCAGCTGGCATCCACTTTCACCGACTGTTCGCTGGCGACATACGCGCCGCTGGCGAGGTAGAAATCTTCGGTCACGGGGATGACGATCATATCGCCGGGGAGCGAAGGCGCGAGGGACATTTCGCCGCCGTTGGCGGGGGCTGTCCATGTGTTCTGGAAGAAGCTCTCGCCGGCAGCCATGCGCTTCAGGCCACCGAAGAAGCCGCCTTCGGCTTTGGTTTCGGGAATCATGCCGGCGCTGTGGCTGACCATTGCGCCCGGTTCGACACGAACAACTTCGTTGGGAGCAATTTTGATCACAGCCAGTGCATAAGACGGTTGATGTTTTAGCGTTACTTCCATGAGGATGTTGTCCTTTCAACACAAATGTCCTTCATCCAGTATATACGCGAATACACCGTCATTGTTGCTCTGTTTTTGAAAATGGCAGAAGCCGCGCAGCGCATATGGTTACTCTTTGATGGCGCGAATCTGGCGGAAGCCCATCACCAGCAGCACGAATCCACCCAGCACGATCAGCCGGTGAACGAAGTTGTTGGTCGGGCCGTCGAAAATCGCCAGCTGCCCCGGCCCGGCGAATGTGGCGATCAGATGCGCCACGCCCAGCACAATCGCGCCGGCCACGATCAGGTTCAGCGATTTTCCCACAATACCGCCGATGCCGCGTACCACAATAACCATCCAGATTGCTGCGATCACCAGCACAAAGTCCATAAACAGATTGACCAGCGAAACATCCATTTGCATTGTTCTAATCCTTTTTGAAAACTTATTCCGAAAAATCAGGTCACTTCTCAAAACGTTGATCGGCGCTTACAGCACATCAAAAAGCTCGTACAGGCGCAGTTCCTTCACCACATTGAGCATGCGTTCGTCAAACTGCTTGTCCACGCTTTGCATCCCCTTCATCACCATTTTCTTGCCCACAAGGTTGACCCCGTAGGCCATGCCCTTCGCCAGCAGCGCCCGGTAGTTGTCTACATCTGCTTGATTCATGCCCACCTGAATCGTCCCTTCGCTCATATTCACCGCCCACACATTGCGCTCGGCGGTTTCGTTGACGATCCGGTCGAGATTGCGCCCGATGCGCGGCCCGCCCATCTGCACCAGCGAATTGCGAAGGGCGCTCATCTGCTTGACGAAATAAGTTTGCAGGAAGGTTTCTTCGGTGCTGTCCAGTACATTGCGGCGCTGGCTGGAATCGCTGGCAGGCCGGATGCTGTCCAGAACGGGTTGCAGTGTGATGTCTGCACCCACAAACGCGCCTTTATCATCCCGCGTGGCGCTGGCGCTACACCAGATGCTCATCACGATCCCGCTGCTGTCTTTAATGTCCATGCTTTGCTGCGACACTTGCCCGGTTTTGGCGATCTGCTGCATGAGCGTTTCGGTCTGTTCGCGGCTGATCCCCAACACGTCGGACAGCGGTTTGCCGATGATGGAACGGGCATCGTTCTGTCGCCGTTTGAGCAAGCGCAAACAGGGCTGATCCAGAAAGATGACCTGCCCGATCATGTTCGTCATCAGCAGGGCGGTATTGCTCACTTCCGCTGGAGCCGTGCCCAGTTCTTTGATCGCCGTTCGTAATGCGTAAGTGAGCGCCTCCGAGAGGGCACTCGGCGTGGTGAAGCGGGCATCCACCTTTTTCGCCATCGAACGGTCAATCACGTCCTGCGTTTCCTCCGGTAGTTCAGGCCGGATGCGGTGGATGTACGGAATGGGTTGGGTGACATGCGCCATTAACATGCCCATCGGCGTCGCGGCGTCATACGGGACGCGCCCGGTGAGCATCTGAAAAATGGTCACGCCCAGCGCATACACATCGGCGGCGGGGGTCAACAGGTTCGAATCGGCCTGTTCGGGAGCCATGTAACTAGGGGTGCCGAGGATACTGGTGCCGGTCAGGTGCGAATCGCCTTCGCTCATCTTCGCCAAACCGAAATCGGTCAGATAGGTATTGTGCTTTTCATCCAGCAGCACATTGTTTGGCTTGAAATCCCGGTGGATGACCCCTTTGCTGTGAGCATAGTCCAGCGCATCGGCCATTTCTTGCACGATGCGTATAGTTTCTAGCGAATCCATCGGCCCTTGACCGATCAGGTCAGCCAGCGTCCCGCCGTTCATATAGGCCATCACGATATAGGGCATGCCATCGTATTCGCCAAAATCATAGACGGGCAGGATGTGAGGGTGCTGCAAACTGGCGACAATTTCGACTTCGCGGTAGAAGCGTTCCAGAAAGCGTTCTTCGTGGGTGAGGGTGCGCGGCAGCACTTTGATAGCGACGCTGCGCTTCATCGAAGCCTGCGTTGCGCGATAAACCGTTGCCATACCACCTTTGCCGATTTGGGCAGTCACCGCATACTGACCGAGTTGATGACCCACAAGATCGCTCATAGCGATAATATTTCCGTTGTTAAGCTAACTTAATTCGTTTCAGTGTAACATATATTGTGGTAGCAAGCGACTTTCAGGTAGTAACAAGATACATGGAAACTATTATTGATTGCACAATGGATAGTTTCTACAAATAATCATCTGTTAGCCGTTTGGCCTGCGTTGCTAGGCCGCTGCTGGTGGGGATGGGATGCGGTTTCGGCGGTGGTGTTGCTACAAGGGTTACGGGTTTCACTTACGATGCGTATCATTTGTCATCAGACCGAAAGCCCTGTTTGTGCTATGCTTCACTATAGCAAACTCACGATTGATGCGAGGCGTTCATGCGCCCCGTTACCACACAAGAAGCAGGAAGCAAGGAGACACAACACGATGACCGTACCGCTTAAACCCCCCGTGAGCGGAGAGGACATGCAGCGCCAATTCCAGTCGTTGGACGCCATTTTCGCCCCCAAGAATGTCGCTGTGATCGGCGCTACCGAAAACGTGGGCAGCGTAGGTCGTACTATTATGGCAAACCTGATCGCCACCCCGTTCGGCGGCGCGGTTTTTCCGGTGAACCCCAAGCGCAGCAGCATTCTGGGCGTGAAGGCCTATCCGAGCATCAAGGATGTGCCCGATCCGGTTGATCTGGCGGTGCTGGTTACGCCCGCCAAGAGCGTGCCGGGGCTGATTGGCGAGTGTATCGAAGCGGGTATCCCCGGCGCGATCATCATCTCGGCGGGCTTCAAAGAAGTGGGCGCGGAAGGGATTGCGCTCGAAAAGTCCATCATGGATCAGGCGCGGGGCAAGATGCGTATTGTCGGCCCGAACTGTCTGGGCGTGATGATGCCGCGCTACGGCCTGAACGCCACTTTCGCCGGCGGCATGGGACAACCCGGCAATGTGGGTTTCATCAGCCAATCCGGTGCGCTCTGCACCTCGGTGCTGGACTGGAGCTTGCAGGCCAACGTGGGCTTCAGCGCCTTCATCTCCATCGGCTCGATGCTGGATGTGAGCTGGGGCGACCTCATCAGCTATCTGGGCGATGACCCCAACACCCATAGCATCGTAATCTACATGGAATCGGTGGGCGATGCCCGTTCGTTCCTGTCTGCCGCCCGTGAAGTGGCACTCAGCAAGCCGATCATCGTCATCAAGGCCGGACGCACCGAAGCCGCCGCCCATGCCGCCGCCTCGCACACTGGCACGCTGGCGGGTAGCGACGATGTGCTGGACGCGGCTTTCAAACGCGCTGGCGTGCTGCGCGTGGATAAGATTTCCGACATTTTCTACACGGTGGATGTGCTGGCGAAGCAACCGCGTCCGCTAGGCAAACGCCTTTCCATCCTGACGAACGCGGGCGGCCCCGGCGTGCTGGCAACGGATGCGCTCATCAGCGAGGGCGGCGAACTGGCAGCCATCGCCCCCGAAACGATGGAAAAGCTGAACGCGCTGCTGCCGTCGGCGTGGAGCCACAATAACCCGATAGACATCCTCGGTGATGCCCCGCCCGATCGGTACGCGAAGGCGCTGGAAATCGCCGCCGCCGACCCCAACAGCGACGGCTTGCTGGTCATCCTCACCCCGCAGGACATGACCGACCCCACCGCGACCGCTGAACAGCTCAAGCCGTATGCCAATTCGCTCGGCAAGCCGGTGCTGGCAAGCTGGATGGGCGGCAAAATGGTGCGCGAGGGCGAAGCCATTCTGAACAAGGCCAACATCCCCACCTTCCCGTATCCCGACACGGCTGCCAAGCTGTTCAACTATATGTGGAAGTACAGCGAAAACCTGCACGGGTTGTACGAAACGCCTGCCATGCCGCCGCAGACACCGGAAGAAGTGTCGCCGCGTGCGAAAGTGGAGCAGATGATTGCGGATGTCCGCGCCACCGGACGCACCATCCTGACCGAAGCCGAATCGAAGGAGATTCTGGCGGCCTACCACATCCCCACTGTGCCGATGCGGATTGCACCCACCTCGGATGAGGCGGTGGCGGCTGCCGATGGACTCGGTTATCCGGTGGTACTCAAAATTCATTCCGAGACGATCACCCACAAGACCGATGTGGGCGGTGTGAAGCTGAATTTGCGCGATGCCGATGCGGTACGCGCCGCCTTCAAGAGCATTCAGGACTCGGTGCTGGAGAAGGCCACCGCCGCCGACTTCCTCGGCGTGTCGGTGCAGCCGATGGCGAAACTGGACGGCTACGAACTCATCATCGGCAGTAGCCCCGACCCGCAGTTTGGGCCGGTGCTGTTGTTCGGCATGGGCGGCACGCTGGTAGAAGTGTTCAAAGACAAGGCGCTAGGCATTCCCCCGCTGAATACCACACTCGCCCGCCGTATGATGGAACAGACCACCATCTACAAGGCGCTGAAAGGCGTGCGTGGTCGCCCGCCGGTTGATCTGGCGGCACTGGAAGAACTGCTGGTACGCTTCAGTCAGTTGGTGGTGGAGCAACGGTGGATTAAGGAAATTGACATCAACCCGCTGCTGGCCTCGCACGAACGCCTGCTGGCGCTGGATGCCCGCGTGGTGCTGTACGGGCCGGAAGTGACCAAAGCGCAGTTGCCCAAGCTGGCGATCCGTCCGTACCCCGCCAAGTATGCTCGTCCTTGGACAATGCGGGATGGCAGCGAAATCCTCATCCGCCCGATTCGCCCGGAAGACGAGCCGCAGATGGCGCACTTCCACGAAGGGCTTTCGGAGCGCAGCGTGTACCTGCGCTACTTCTACCCGATGAAGCTCAGTCAGCGCGTGGAGCATGAACGACTGGCGCGCATCTGCTTCATTGACTATGACCGCGAGATGGCGCTGGTGGCGCAGATGCCGGATGGTCAGATCGCGGCGGCGGGTCGTATCATCAAGCTGACCGACTCGACGGATGCCGAATACGCGATTCTGGTAGCGGACGCTTTCCAGCGGCAGGGCTTAGGCACGGAAATGCTGCGGCGGCTGGTGGAAATTGCCAAGCAAGAAGGTGTGGAGCGTATCTTCGGCAACGTGCTGTACGACAATACCGACATGTTGCGCGTGACCGAACGCCTCGGCTTCCACGTACAGGGGATGCCCAAAGACGGCGTGATGCGCGTGATGCTGGAACTGTAACCGAACCTATTTTTCTGGCGGCGGGGCTTGATGTGGTCAAGCCCGCCGCTGGAATCTCCATCCCCGCTAGGCCGTTCCGTTCCGGCAGCGTTCGGTATGAACGCCCCCCCCTCGATTCCTCGCGGCAAGCCATCGGTTAGGCGCTAGGGTACAATCAAGACCATGAACCGACGCACCTTATTCACCCTCGGACTGGTGTTCACGCTGGCGATCCCCGTCCACGCCCAGACGCCCACACCGAACCCGGACACCCTGCACAGCGATTGCGCCGCCAGCCTGCCGCCGGATCGTCCGCAGCCCAACGGGGCAGATGCGCCCACGATTCGGATTGTGTCGCCCGCCTCTGGCACGCTGATTCGCAGCAGCGCGGACAAATTCGCGGAGGTGACGCTCACCGTCGAGGTGAATCACTTCACGCTAGGCGACCCGGAGGCGGGCGAGAACAGCCGTCACTGGCATGTGTGGTTGAACAACAGCGTGTGGGGCATGGCCTACCAGAACAGTGTGCTGGTGGGGATTCCGTATGGGCGCTGGCGAATTTGCGCCTCGCTAGGTGACAGTGACCATACCGACATCGGTCAACCGGACGCGATCTACCTGATTGTGGAACGCGCCGCCGCCGCCAGCAGCGAGACGGAAATCCCCGCCCCGCTGCTCATGGTACTGGGGTTGCTGGCGGCTTTGGGCGGCGTCTGGTTAGGAGTCCGGCGCGATCACCCACCCCAACTGAGCGACCACCGGTAAATGATCTGACCCTAGCGCGGGGCCAACGGCAGCCTGCGCCGCTTTGAAATGGGCGCTGTGCCAGATGTAATCCACCCGCACCAGCGCCGGAAAGATGGCCGGCAGCGTCCCCATTAGGTCATCCGTAACCGCCAGCGGCCATGTGGAACCCAACCCGTAGCCGGCCTCGCGGTACGAATCGTCTAGCACAGCGGCATACTGCCCGTACAGACTGCTCTGATCGCTCAGGCCAAAATCCCCTAGCACAATCATGGGCAGCGGTTCGTTTTGAATCGCTTTCAGCAGATTGTGCAGTGCCGTGTCGCGGTTGGTCGGGTCATAGCCCATCACATAATGCCCGATGCGGTTGTTCATCAGCGGCAGATCGAAGCGAACTGCCCCCAACGGCGGGGCGGTATCCACGCCATACAGTGCCACCAACTGCCCATTCCAGCGAATAGCGTAGCGCAGCAGGCTGTAAACAGGGGTGCTGGCTTCCATTTCAAAATCAGTCACCAGCGGAAAGCGCGATAGCAGCACGCTGGCGAATTTTTGCCCCTGCGGTTGATAGGTGGTGATATACGGGTATTCTTCGCCGAGGGTATAGGTGATTGGAAGCAGCATCCCCATCGGGATTTCTTGCAGGAATGCGACATCCGGGTGTTGCTGCCGCAGCCAATCCTCCACCCGGCTGAGGTCGCGGTTGTACTGGTTCACATTCAGCGTGACCACCCGCAACGACTCGGCGGCGGCGGCAGTGGGCAAATGTGGGATGAACAACGGGCCATACGCCACCAGCGCCACCAGCGCCAGCGGCAAGCTGAATCGCAGCGCATGCCACGCTTTCGTCAGCAGCCCCATCCCTAACTGCAGCAGCACTGGCGCAAACAGGTAGGGCAAAAAACTGCCGATGACCGACAGCGGCCACATTCGATCACCGACAAGAACCCATAGCACCACAAACAGCGCCAAGGGCAGACAGTACAGCCAAGTGACGAACGTGACGAACACACGCGCCAGATCGCCTAGAATCTCTCGCAAACTGACCATAGAGGTTACACCTGCACTTGAACAAGCTGGCACGGGTATCCTGCCAACTCAGCGATGTTACAAACAGGGTAACGGATCATCCTTGCAGGCAACGAACAAAGAGCGTAAGGCGAATTGTAGGAAAGGGAGGCTGAATCGTCAGTCAGCATTCCCTAGTTTGAGGGGAGAAGCGGCAAGATGATCTACGTGCTGTTCATCCCCTTTATCCGCAAGGATGAGGGGATGATGGCAAAGTGCAGGACGGCTCTTAACGCGCTTCGGTGCGGTAATCATCTCGTGGGGGGGAGAAGCAGTCAATAATCAGCGTATCCACGACGGCCCGCGCACTGTGGACAATCCCACCGGGGATTGCATAACTGTCGCCGGGGTTACAGATGGAAATCACATCGCCCACCGTCATTTCGATCTGACCGTAAATCACATAGCCGACCTGATCGTTGCGGTGGCTGTGCGGCGGAACCAAGCTCTCGCGCTCGATAAAGAACTCACAGAGCATTGCCTCGTCTGTCGTCCCCATCGTGCGCCGGTGGATACCCGGCAGCATTTCAACCTGATGCGCGTCTTTCGGGGTAATAAAGTAACCATCGGCCATTGAACACAGCCTCCCTCGCGGCACATTCTCAAGATACACACTATTATGCGGAGCGAATCGCGCCTTGTCCAATAAACGGACTTATTAAACACATCCTAATGAATCACAACATGACAATGGGAGGGTGTTTCAGCGGTCATGCGCCCATGAAAGAACGCGACTACCAACCTTGACCGTCCCGGAGTGGCCTATGCCCATGGGATGTTTGTGTCGCGCCGGACATCAATCTGGTCAATGGCGGCTCGCCCGCGCCGCGTGACGAGAAAAACCACTGTTTCGGCGATTTCATGCGGCTGAATCAGGCCGGACGGGTCGAGGTCGGGGCGCATCTGCGTCACCATCTCGGTCGCCACGCCGCCCGGACAAATCACATGCACGCGGATATGATCCGGTTGCACTTCCCGCGCCAGCGATTTGCTCATGCCGAGCAGCGCGTGTTTGGAGGCGGCATACAACGCCTGATTCGCGTAGCCTTTCACCGCCACCACCGACGCGATATTGACGATGAACCCGCCGCCCTGCGCCCGCAAGTGCGGGATGGACTCGCGGCACAGCAGGAACGGGGCGCGGAGGTTGACGCGCATCAACAGATCAAAATCATCGGTGCTGCTCTTTTCCAGCGTTTGATTGACCGATGTCCCGGCGTTGTTGACCAGAATATCCAGCCGTCCCAGTTGTCCGGCGACGGCGGCGATCAGCCCGATCACCTGCGCGTCATCGTTCAAATCCGATGGGAACACCGCCGCTTGCCCGCCTTCGCTGCGGATGGCTTCAGCCAGCGTTTGTAGTTCCGGTTCGGTGCGGGCGGTAAGCGCCACCGTCGCCCCGGCGCGGGCGAGTTCCAGCGCAATCGCCCGCCCGATGCCGCGCCCCGCGCCTGTCACCAGCGCGACCTGTCCTTGAAGGGATGGAATCTGCATCATTCGTTTCCTTTGGTATGCCACCCTCACCCTTTATCCCTCTCCCTCAGAGCGAGGGACTTAAGAATTGTGTCTCCTTCGCCATGACGCGCAGCGGAAGGGGATGGGGGATGAGGGTAAAAATAACTACGCTTCGTAGACCAGCGCCCCGCCCACATACGTCTGCTCGACGTGAATCTCCAGCAGGCGTTCGGGCGGCGTGGTCAGCGGGTCGCCGCTGAGGACGGCTAAATCCGCCCATTTGCCTTCGGTCAGGCTGCCCACCACCAGCGCGTCACCACTGGCAACTGCTCCGCCCATCGTGTAAGCCCACAACGCTTCGGCGGCGGTGATGGCCTGATCGGGCGCGATGGCCTGACCGTTCTGGTCGAGGCGATCCAGCGCCGCTTTCATCCCCAGCAGCGGGTTATCGTCCGGCACAACCGGCGCGTCCGAACTGAGCGCCACCGTCAGCCCCGCGTCCAGCATGGCGCGTACCGGATAGCAGCGCGGCACGAACTCATCCGGCAGATAGCGGCGGAAACTGGCACCCAGCGCCGGCAGGAATACCGTCTGCGGCACAGCGATCACGTTCAGGGCGCGACAGCGGCGCAGATGGTCGGCATCCGGCAACCCCAGATGCTCGATGCGGTGGCGCAGTTCCGGGCGCGGCAACCGCGCTTGAATATCCTCGTAAATCCCGATCACTTGATCGAGCGTGACATCGCCAATCGCGTGTGTGCCGATGCGGAATCCGGCGGCGTGCGCCTCCCACATCAGTTCACGCAGATCGTCGGTGTCGAAGCGCAACACGCCCTTCTCGCCAGTCACTTTGTAGGGCGTACTGACGGCAGCCGTCGCCCCGCTTAGTCCGCCGTCCCCGAAGAATTTGACGGTATCAATCCGCAGGTGTTCGCTGATAAAGCGTTCCGGCAGCGGCAGTGTTTCGGTTCCGCCATCGGGACGGCGAATCGGCAGGCCGTTCACGCGCACCGCCAACCGCCCCTCGCGCTCCATCTGGCGGTAGACGCGCACATGCGCCGGCGTGAGCAGCGGATCGGTGGCGCTGGTGATTCCTAGCCGGAGTTGATGCTGGTTGGCGGCGGCAATCGCGTCCGTCATTTCCGCATCGGACGGTTCGGGGATGACCCGCGTCATCAGCCCCATCGCGGTTTCTTGCAGCAGGCCGGTAGGTTCGCCATCGGCATCGCGCACCACCACGCCCCCCGGCGGGTTGGGCGTGTCGCGGGTGATACCCGCCAAGCGCAGCGCCAGCGAATTCGCCACGATCATGTGACCACAGGTGCGGGTGAGCGCGATGGGATGTTCGGCGCTGGCAGCATCCAGATCGGCGCGGTTGAGATGACGGCCTTCCGGCAGTTCGGCCTCGTTATAGCCGCGTCCGGTGATCCACGTCCCCGGCGGCAGGGCGGCGGCTTTGGCGCGGAACTTGGCGGCAATCGCGGGAATATCCGGCGCGGTGGCGCGGTTGGCGACCACTTGCCGCGTGAGCAGCAAGCCCAGTTTCCAGATATGCACATGGGCATCGTTGAAGCCGGGAATCAGCGTTCGCCCGTCCAGATTCACCCGCTGCGCCCCGTCCGCTGCGGCCAGCGCCGCGCCGCCCAACGCCCGGATGCGCCCATCGTCGCCCACCAACAGCGCGTTGGTTTGCGGCTGGCGCGGGTTCAGCGTGTGGAAAATGCCATTGGTGAACAAGATCATCGGGGGTACTCGTTTCGCTAAACTGGCCGCACGACTATCCTAGACGCGACTGCTGAATGAGCAGATGGCTGTTGCACATCCCCTTTTCCCTTTTTTCGTTCCCCGTTTTGGGGCGCATCGGAGCGCCAGAAACAGGCTTGGATGACCATGACCAAGCAACCGGACGGGGTGGGGAGAATAGCGGCGATTTTATCCACAACTCACGCGAACACAAAGTTTCGTGGATATGACGGGGGAAAGAATCCGCAGGGGCATGATGCGCCACGCCTTTGCGGGTTGGCGTTCGGGGTGCGAACGTGTGTGCCTTACGTTTGCGGCGTGAACAGCTCCATTGGCAGGTTAATCCCCGCGTCGTGGATTCTTTCGAGACAGCGCGGGATCGCGCCGGTAGCAGTGAAATACCCCTGCGCAACCATGCCTTCGTCGCCGGTACGCTGGAAGGTAAAGATATCCTGCGTTTGAATGATGTCGTCCTGCAAACCCACGATTTCGGTCACTTTCGTCACCCGGCGCACACCCCCTTTGGTCATTTGCTGGCTGACAATGATCTGTATGCCCGAAGCGATCTTTTGCCGTATGGCAAACAGGGGCAGCGAGGCGTTGCCCATGTTCATCATGAGTTCGATGCGCTGAAGGGCATCCAAGGGGCTTTCAGCGGTCATAGTCGCCAGTGCGCCATGATGTCCCTGATTGAGCGCCTCCACAAAGGGTAGCGCCTCTACGCCGTTCATCTCGGTCAGAATGATGCGGTCAGGGCGCATACGGGTGGCCGTTTGTACCAGTGTGGAAAGCGTAATCGTGCCTTCGGGGTGGCTGGACTGACGCGGTTCCAACAGCAGTGCAGTGCGCGGCGGTTCGTCAGGCGGGCCTCGCCGCCCACGTTGATGACGCGCTCATCCGGGTTGGTCATGGCTGCGAGGACGTTGAGAACCGTTGTCTTGCCGGAGTTTGCGCCGCCGGCCACGATAATATTGAGGTGGGCATGGACGCAGGCTTTCAGAAAATCGCGGATGTGGGCGTTCCAACTCTGGTGGTGCAGCAGGTCGTCCGCCGTCAAATCGAACACCGAAAACTTGGAAAGAGTCACGGTGGGGCCAACCGGCGAAATGGGCGGCAGCACGATATTCACCCGCGAACCATCCGGCAGATGACCATCCAGAATCGGGTTTTCGGCGCTCATCTGCTGCCCCATATAGGCCGCGAAATATTGAATCTCGGTCAGCAGTTGTTCATCACTGGCATACGGCGAAGGAACATCCTTCAACTTACGGTCGCTGCGATGATCCACATAGACATGGGCGCTGCCATCCACCATGATTTCGATCACCTGCGGATCGTTCATAAGGGCGGTCAGCGCCGGGAAAAATACAGAAGGCTGTGCGTTGCTCATGGTGCTTCTCCTTCATCGTTCATGACTATTTCGATGACATTTAGAGGCGGGTGAACCGTAGCCTGTCGCATCAGGCTAGGAGTAGGTCGGAAGGTTGGCGGGTATCCTCACTGGATACCCTGTGAGTTGGCCTCGTCTGCGAGTTATGCAAAGTGTAATCTTTAGAGTATAGCTCTTTTTTGCGGATATTTCACCACACTTCTTTATGCTACATAAGCAGCGTTGATGTTACGATAGGTGTAGTTCGCAATAATCCGAAACACCATCACGGATTGCTCGCTTGTGTAAATCCGAAAGGGTTGCTTTGGTACGGAGATGCCTGATCGGATTTTAGAAGCGATCTCCGTCGCATTTGTTCTGGGAATAGGAGTAGATCATGCAACCGGCTCAGACTCAACAAAAACTTCCGCTGTACCGCACCATTCAAGGCCAGTTAATTGTCTGGTTTTTGGTGATGGGCATTATTCCACTGATTATCATCGGGGTGGTGGCCGCCGTCAGCGCCAACAATTCGCTGCGCAGCACCATTACGAACACGCTGACCGGCGTGGCGAACGCCAAGTCTTTGCGGCTGGCGGCCTACCTCGTGGATAGTGGTCATGCGGCGGAGGCTCTGGCGGCCACCACCGGGATTCGCGGTAGCAATAAATTAACCGATCTGGGCGTGGGGATGATTTCGTCCACGCGCTCAAACCCCGACCAGTTGACCGTTTATCAAAATGCGTATGAAGCCGCGCTTTCTTCGATGACTGGGTTCAAAACAGCTTATGCACGCATTGATGAAGTGTTCTTGATAGATCGTAACGGCACGGTTGTGGTATCCACCAACAATGATCTCATCAAAGAAGGCTCGCCGATTAGCCAAGTCGCCAATATTGATTTTGAGGCCGGCCTGAAGGCAACCGCTGTGGGCGACATCACCCTGAGCGTGGACGGTGTGACGCGCATTTTCGTGGTGGTCACGCCGGTGGTTGCGCCGGATGGCCGCGTGATTGGCGTGATCGCCATTCGCAACAATCTGACCGCGATTAACGAAATTATGATGGATAACACCGGTCTGGGCGAAACCGGCGAAATCTATCTGGTGGATATAGAAGACCAATTGATGCGTACCGTCTCCCGCAACACCGGGAGTGCGTACGATCAACCCATCAAGACTTACGCGATGCAGGAGGTTGCAGGGGGTGACGTAACCGGCGTAGGCGAATATACCGACTATCAGGGTGTTCAGGTGCTAGGAAGCTGGTCGGCGGTGGGTAATTCCCACTGGGTACTGATCGCCGAACTGGACAGCTCCGAAGCCTTCGCGCCCGTCACCAGCCTTCTGAATGTCATTGTGCTGGTGATTGTGTTGTCGGCGGTCGTGATACTCTTGCTCAGTGCATGGGTGGCGCGCACCTTCTCACGCCCGATCATCAGCATCACCGAAGGCGCTGTAAAGGTGACTGAGGGTGCGCTGGATGTGCAGGTGGATGTGAAAAGCTCGAACGAGTTGGGGACGCTCGCCAACGCCTTCAACCTTATGACTGAGAACTTGCGCCGGATGGTGCAGTCCGAACGCGACATCAAGAACCATCTGGAAACCACACTTTCGCGCTATGCCGCCTTCATCGAGTCGGTTGCGCACGGCAACCTGAAGGATAGGCTGCAAATGAATGGCGGTGGCCTGAGTCAAGAAGAGGACGATCTGATCCGGCTTGGTCACAACCTGAACACGATGGTCGAGAACCTGAACCAGATGACCTCGCAGATTCAGCAAACGGTTGCGGTGCTGTCGTCTACCGCGATGGAAATTCAAGCCTCCACCACCGAGCAAACTGCCGCCGCCACCGAACAGGATGCCGCCGTGACTGAAACCGTCTCCACGGTCGAACAAGTGCGCGTCACGGTGCAGCAAACCTCGGAACGCGCCAAATCGGTCGCGCAGGCTTCGCAACAGTCGGTGAGCGTGTCGCGCAGCGGGCAGGATACCGTCGCCGACACCGTGCGCCGTATGGATACGCTGCGTAAGCAGGTGGACAACATCGCCGAGAACATCCTCATGCTCTCGGAACGCACGCAGCAAATCGGCGAGATTATTGATACGGTGAACGGGCTGGCAGAACAATCGAAACTGCTGGCGCTGAATGCCAGCATCGAAGCAGCCCGCGCTGGCGAAGAAGGCAAGGGGTTCGCGGTGGTGGCGATGGAAGTGCGCCAACTGGCGGAACAATCCCGCGAGGCGACCAGCCGTGTGCGGCAAATCCTGAGCGAAATCCAGCAGGCGACCAACAGCGCCGTAATGGTGACGGAAGAAGGCAGCAAGGAAGCCGAAAGCGGCATGAAGATGGCGGAAAATGCCGGACAGGTCATTCGCAATCTGGCGGGAACCATCGAGGAAACCGCGCAGGCGGCTTCGCAGATCGCCGCCAGCACCAACCAGCAGAGCGTGGGTATGAATCAGCTCGTGACCGCCATGACCCAGATCAAGCAGGCGGCCACGCAAACCGCAGCCAGCACCCGCCAGACCGAGATAAGCATCCGCGAGTTGGGCGAGATGGCGAAGCGGCTGGAGCATGTGGTGAAAGGCTACACCATCTAACGAACAAACGCGGGAACGTTGCCCCGTCAACAGCGGCGGGGCGCTGAAAAAACAACAGCGCAAAAACAGGACATGGAAACCCATGTCCTGTTTTTATGCAGGGAACACGGCGAGTCAGGTGTGGAAGCTGTAGAAAAATCTATGCAAAACTCGAATCCTTTACGATTCGTAGAGGTATGCAATGTTATCATGTGTATTATGAACTTTCAGTTAATCATACGGGCTGGTCGTTCATGGTTGATGATGGTCTACCCCACACCCACTTCCCCTTTCTCCGAATAGGAAAAAGGCAAAGCGAAGCGAGGTCCATCCCGACCTGATGTCACAGTGGGACTAGCTGGTTGAAGCGAGGCACATCATGCAATCTGCGCACACACAACGGAATCTTCCCCTATACCGCACTATTCAAGGCCAATTGATTGTCTGGTTTCTCGCTCTGGGCGTGATTCCCCTCATCATCGTTGGCGTTGTGTCTTTTAGCAGCGCCAACACCGCGCTGCGGGACAGCATCACCAACACCCTGACCGGGGTGGCGAATGCGAAATCAGATCGGTTGGCGTCATGGTTGCAAGATACAGGACGTGCGGCGCAAACGATGGCTAAGCTGCCGGGTATCCGGGGCAGTCAAGGGGCGGATAATCTCGGTATTCAGATCATTTCGGATGCCCGGTAGTGCAGTGAGATTATCTCGTACCGGGCAAAGGTGAGGACGTGGGGTAGGATTGGGAGTATGAACACAACCAAAACTACCCAAACACGACCTCAATTGGAAACTTTAGCCTGTGTGAA
>Ga0172373_10004131_pt1 | contig 20633 bp, 11 predicted proteins | sample Lak10m_2_FD_114546 | JGI IMG/M metagenome (GOLD analysis project Ga0172373, IMG submission 114546) | Freshwater microbial communities from Kabuno Bay, South-Kivu, Congo - kab_092012_10m | ecosystem: Environmental > Aquatic > Freshwater > Lake | place: Democratic Republic of the Congo...
TCATTATTATTAATATTTTCATTTATTGAATCAATTATTTCACTATTATTAATATTGTCATTTATTGAACCAATTATTTCACTATTATTAATATTGTCATTTATTGAACCAATTATTTCATTAATATTTTCATTTATTGAACCAATTATTTCATTATTAATATTTTCATTTATTGAACCTATTATTTCATTATTATTAATATTTTCATTATTATTAATATTTTCATTTATTAAACTAATAATATTGTCATTTTGATGATTATAAATATTGTTATTTTCATTATTATTAGTATTATCATTTATTGAATTAATTATTTCAACATTATTAATATTGTCACTTATTGAATCAATTATTTCACTATTATTAATATTGTTAATTTCATCATTATTAATATTATAATTTTGATGATTATAAATATTGGTATTTTTATTATTATTAGTATTATCATTTATTGAACCAATTATTTCATCATTATTAATATTGTAATTTATTGAACTAATTATTTCATCATTATTAATATTGTCATTTATTGAACCAATTATTTCACTATTATTAATATTGTTAATTTCATCATTATTAATATTGTCATTTTGATGATTATGAATATTGTCATTTTGATGATTATGAATATTGTTATTTTCATTATTATTAGTATTATCATTTATTGAATTAATTATTTCATCATTATTATTAGTATTATCATTTATTGAATTAATTATTTCAACATTATTAGTATTATCATTTATTGAATTAATTATTTCAACATTATTAATATTGTAATTTATTGAACCAATTATTTCATCATTATTAATAGTATCATTTATTGAACCAATTATTTCATCATTATTAATATTATCATTTATTGAACCAATTATTTCATCATTATTAATAGTATCATTTATTGAACCAATTATTTCATCATTATTAATATTATCATTTATTGAACCAATTATTTCATCATTATTAATATTATAATTTATTGAACCAATTATTTTATCATTATTAATATTATCATTTATTGAATCATTTATTTCATCATTATTAATATTATTAGCATTTATTGAATTAATTATATCATTATTATTAATATTATTAGAATTTACTGAATTAATTATTTTAGCATTATTAATATTATTAGTTTCAGAATTAATAATTTTAATATCATTATTTAAATTAATTATATTATTATTTAATGAATCAATATTTTCAATATCATTAATTAGTTTAATTTTATTATTATTTAATGAATCTATTGTATTATTAATTAAAGTAGTTGATTCATTACATGTTTCGTTATTTAAAATAACATTATCATTACTAGATTCATTATTTAAAAACATATTATCGTTTATATTATTTAATTTATTTATAAAAATATTATTAATATTTTTTATGTTATTTACCGTTCTATAAATATTTAAATATTTAGAATTATTTTTATTCATAATAAAATAAAGAAGAAATATTTAGTTTATTAAACTTTTATAATACATTTAATTATGATAAAAAAATATAATATAAATTAATTAATGGAAAATAAAAATTATAATTTAATCCCAGAACGTATAGAGATCATTAAAAATATGATAAAAAATAATATAGATCCTATTATAGATTTTCAAAAAAATGATAATTGTGTAGAATATTCAGTTAATACTGATGACATAAGAGATTTATTACCAAAAAAATATATTGATTTTGGTAAAGCAATTGCTGAGTTAGGAGGTAAATTATTATATATTAAAAGTGGATCAACAGGTCATACATTTAAAGGTATTCATTTAAATGAAAATAATGAATGTATTTCTGATAAACAATCGTATGCTGTAAAAATAGTAGCATATCCAAAAAAAGAAAATTATGGAGATATGTATAATATAAAAAGACCTGAAAATGTAGAATTATTAATAATTAAATTATTATCCTATTTTGTTATTAATAAACAAACGCCTCATATTGTATTACCTATCACTACATTTAATACAAGTATTAAACCATTTTTAAGTTTAACAAAATCAAATATAGTAAATAATAAAAAATTTGAATTATTTGTAGATAAATATGAAAAAGGTGAATATTATCAAAATGTTTCAGTTTTGGTTAGTGAATGGGCTAATGGAGGTGATTTATTAGATTATATTAGGAAAAATTATAAAAATTTTAAAGTAAAAGAATGGAAAATTATATTTTTTCAAATTATATCAGTATTAGCTGTAATACAAGCTAAATACCCTGCTTTTAGACATAATGATATGAAAGCTAATAATATATTAATACATAATATTAATAATGATAATGATAATAAATATATGTATAAAATTAATAATCAAATATATACTGTTCCAAATATTGGATTTCAAATAAAATTATGGGATTTTGATTTTGCATGTATAGATAATATAATAGAAAATTCTAAAGTAGATGCAGAATGGACTAATAAAATAAATATTTCATCAGCTCAAAATAGATATTATGATATACATTATTTTTTTAATACATTGTATAGAAAAGGATTTTTTCCTGAATTTTTAACAGCACCTGAAATACCTGATAAAGTTAAAAATTTTGTTAGAAGAATTGTTCCTGAAAAATATGCTACTGGTAAATATGTTTCTGAAAGAGGTAGAATATTAATAAATGATGAATATATTATTCCTGATGATATAATTAAAAATGATCCTTTTTTCAAATCAATGAGAAAATAATTATATAAAATATACTCATTCTGTAAATACACTAGTTTTCATGAAAAAGTTCATAAAATGAATATTATAACTTTATATTCATTTTATAAATATTATTTTGTGTATTTAAACATAATATTTATAAAATTTTTCATTTTTTATTAAATTAAAATTAATTTTAATAATTAACTATCATTAGTTGAATCATTTGATATATCAACTGTACTAGGTATTAAACTATTATCACTATCATTATTTATATTAGATTTTATTAAATTATCATTTTTAACAAAATAATTTTGAAATAAATCATCTATTTGAGTATTTCTTGTTCGCATATCCATTATTGCTTTCATTTTATTATTATTTGATGGAATATTTATTAATTTAATATTTAAAATAGTAATATAATCAGAATTATAATGATCATTTCTAATAAATATTTCAATATAAAATGTCATTTTATTTATAATTTTATTTTTAAAATATACATCAGCTGAAAAATTAAATGGTTCTATATCTTTACCCCTATAATTTTCATAATAATATATTTTATCCAATAATTTTATTTTTTCAAATTTATAATGTTTGCAATTTAATACATTATATAATTGTTTTAATATATTATTTTCTAATTTATAATCTGCAGGTATTCTTTTACTATTAGAATTATTTAATTCATAATTATTAATATTAACTGTTCTTAAATTACTTATATAATTATATAAACCATCCATTATATTATCATTCATTGTTGTTGATATATATGGATAATCTTTTTGATGGCTATATTTAATATTTGGCACATTGTTAAATACTCTTTCTTTATTTGTATATGTAGAACCAATAAAATTTTCAATATTAGTCATACATGATTGTAATGATTTTTCAAATATTATTTTTAATTGACCTTTTGTAAAATAATTTAATATTAATAATATTAATATTACAAGTAATATCTGATTTATTAATATCATTCTATATTTTAAATGTAGATTTTTTTTATATGTTTATTTATATTAACCGTTATATTCGTCTAATTCATGATATGTATAAAATAAATTATATTTTAATATATAATTAACTTATTAATCCAACTTTATTATTTGGATGATATTGCCACGCTTGATCATAACGGATTTGAACCGTGCCTCCGGCATCAAACGCAATATAGCATTACAATCTATTATTATACTTTGATTTGAGCTCTCGTACCATGATTCCGGGATCTGTGCTACGGAAGGCGCCGAGATCATTTGCAAAGGCTGGTACAAAAACTGATGCGACGGCATAGATGATTCATACGTGCTGGGCTGAACTGGAACATGTGTAAATGCATGTGATTCACACATGTGGTCCATTCTCACATGTTGAAAGTAATCAGGCGAAATCTTGGACACATTTTCGTGCAAGTTGTCTCCAGTTTCCAGCTCATCTTCCGTCTGATAGCCATCGTCATCGATTTTAACCGATCGATGCCCTTCGTGGATAACATCATTAGCCACCATAATATCTTCATCTGCAGTGTCTAGTGTGTCATCAGCCATGCAAGCAGCCATGTTATCAGCTGCGTTGTCTTCCATGTCACCAGCCCTTCCGCTTGCTGTACCATCAGACTTGTCACCTGGTGGATCACTAGCCGTGTTGCTTGCAATGGCACTAGCCGTACTGCTTGCCAGGGCACTAGGCGTACTGCTTGGCATGGCACTAGCCGTACTACTTGCCAGGGCCCTAGGCGTGCTGCTCGGCTGCTCCTGCTGATCGTCTTCTTCGGATTCTAAACATTGATAGACACGATCTATATGCCCATAATCCAAAAGTGCTTCCAGCAACTTGCTCGGTCTCTTTTCGGATTCTAAACATTGATGGACACAATCTATATGCCCATAATCCAAAAGTGCTTCCAGCAACTTGCTCGGTCCCTTTGAGTCCTCTTCTACATGCAATGACTGGTTTAACACCTGTACATCTGCATAAATAGTGTGAGAACTCTCGCCCGATGAAGACGACCCTTGGTGATTAGCAGAAATGAGGCACTCACATGTTCCAGGATGCTGTACTACCTGGGTGAAAGTGTCCGAGCTACTACTGGTCTTCTCAACACCCTGGGTCGAGCTCTGATCCTCTGTAGCTTTTGTGTCAGCTGCCTGTGAAATAGGCCTAGAATGGGGCACAGCAACCCTTGATTTCCACTCAGGTCTGAATTGTGAAGGTTGTGCCATTAATGATATCCTTGGCACCGTGCTGGGTCTTGGTGCTATGTCACACCATTTACCAGGGTTTCTAGTGATATTGTTAAAATCTATAACTTCATCATCATCATCGTATAACTCACCCCCATCACAGTCCATCCCCATTTGTGATCCTGCATCCATCTCTGGATGTTCATCTTCCTCACGTGTGAAGGGGGGAATAAAATGATTAGATGTTATACGAGGCCATTCATGGGCCAAGCTAGATGCATATGCAGACGTTGAATGTTCTGCCTGCATGGCTAGTGATGATGCATGAGCAATGGACTTTTTAGGCAGTACCGTTGCTACATGATCATCATGTGAAACAGGTGTAGGTTTGCTCATATTACCGAGTACTACTTGGGCAAATGAGCGTTGTGCAGGGCCATCAGCTCCAACTTGTCTCAAAGCAGCAGCACTTTTGCACCCATCAGGTGCTACCACTTGAGCAAATGAGCAACGGGCATTACCTTCCGACACACCTTGCGAAGATGAACTCTCTGTAGCAGCATCTCTGCACCGATCCGATGCTACTACTTGAGTGAACGAACGCTTGGTTGTGTTCGGTGGTGGCAATCCGATGACGCTGCTGCACTTTCCAGGCACTATGTGCGATTGTGAAACAGGTGGTGGGGGTAGTGCTAGTTGGCGCGGGACTCGAATTGATGGTGTGTTCGCATCCAGAATCCGGAGGTCTCTTGGATGCAAGGCTGTACAAAAGATGTTGAGGCAGATTGAATAATTGCAGGTTGGACCATCACGAAGTTCACGTTTGGCATTTGTGGAAAGGGTGTCTAGGTAAAACTTGCGCAACTTGACGAAGGATGGTTCATCGCTAGTATGCACGAACTTGCACTGGCTCTTGTCGTGTTTGGGATTGTCGTTGTGTCTGCACAAGTATGCATTCAATACAACCTTGTTCAAGCCGCAACACCCTTGGTAGATGCGCCAGTCATTGGACGTGTCCCGGCCCAGCTTTATGCTGTGCTCGATGTCCGCCGAAAGGCGCTTCCCAAAGGTGTATCCTGAAAACGTCATCTTCCCCAATGATGGCGCAGGCAGGTAGAAACTGGTTAGATACAATCCGGCTTGAGCCAAAATGGCTACGGTAACAAAAATTATCACAGGCGCTATTAAATAATTTATTTTTCAATTTTTTATTAATATAACTATAATAAAAAATTGATAATAACATTATATAAAAACAATTTTTCTATATAAATAATGACAAATCAATTATTATCTATATTGTTAAATTTTGAAGATTTTATTAAAAATAATGATATTAAACTATTATTTAATAAAATGAATAATTATGAGAATGAGATTAATTTTCTTAAGGAAGAAATAAATAAAAAAAATTTAGAAATAGAAAATATTAATAAAAAATTTAATGATCAATTAAAAATAAATTTAGATGAGATAAATAATAAAAATCAAGAACTTGAAAATTTTTCGAAAGTATCAGTTCTTATAAAAATAAATAAAGAGCTTTCACAAAAAAATGATTATATAAAAAAATTGGAATCACAATTAAATAAAATTAAATCAAATAATAAATATTCATATAAAAATAATATAATTTCTGATTCAATAGAAGATAATATATCTAATCAATTTACTGAACAAACAACAAATCAAATTTCTGAACAAACGGAAAATCAAATTGCTAAAATATCGGTAAATACAATTGCAGAGGAATCAGTAGATAAAATAATAGAAGAATCAGTAGATAAAATAATAGAAGAATCGTCAATACCAATTGTTGAAGAATCAGTAGATAAAATAATAGAAGAATCGTCAATACCAATTGTTGAAGAATCGGTAGATAAAACAATAGAGGAAACAGTAGATATAATTGCTGAAGATATAGAACCGATTATAGAAAAAAAAGATGTTTCTATTAAAAAGAAAAAAAGTAAATTACATGATATAGAGGAGACTAATATAGATAAAAAGAAAAAAAATAGATTACCAAATAATGCAACAAATGATAATAATATAATGGAAGTATATGATAATAAATTTAATATTGATGAATTTACTAATATAGATAATTATGAATTAGTAATGTATAAAAAGATATATTATTTGAAAGATCCAAATACTAACGAACTTTATGATATAATTAATAATAAACCAAATAATATAATTGGTTTAGTTTCATCAAAAGGGAAAGTAATTTTAAATTAATGTATTAAATTTAATGTATCTAATACCTGAAATAATTTTAATTCTAAAATTTTTTTTATTAGTTTTAATATAATCTTTAGATTTTGGTATTAACATTTTATATGGAATACATCTATTAATATATGATTGATTTGTACAATCATATATTTTATCAACATTATCATATGTTATATATTTTTGCATATTTTTATTAATATCATCATTATTTTCTTCTTTTGAATAACCTAAATTATATAGAATATTTATGTATATATTATGTTTCATTTTATTTAAAAATAAATTATATTTATTTATATCAAAATAAAAATTATCATTTTTTTTAAATATTGGAAATGTTATAGTATTATTATCATAAATTAATCCAAAATTTTTATGTAAATTAATTTTATTCATTTTATTTATTTTAAATAAAAAATCCGATATTTCTTTTAATTTAGGGGATGTTTCATAATTATATATCCATTTAATATTTCTAATACGATGATTAAAATATAAATCTAATATAAAATTACATCCTTCTAAATAATTAATTATTTTTTGATTAGTACTGAATTCAGTATGTTTTTTTTTTCTAAATAAATTGTAGCATTTATTATTATAATACCAAATACCTTCAGATAAATAAAATAAATCATTAAATGTATCAATATCAATATTTAGTATATTATTATCTGGATGAATTTTATATAAATCTTGCATTTTATATAATTCATCGGTAACCTTTCTATATTTTTCAAATACAAATTTTCTATTATATTTATTCATAATATATGTTTCACCATAATATTTTTGATGATGATTAAATTCATAATTTTCAATACACTCATTTATGTTGTCAGAATCTGATAATATTATATTATCATTTTTTTCTACTATTTTATATAAATTATATATATATAATTGAAAATTATGATAATTAATAGTTTTATTATTATTAATTATTTGTATATCTAATTTATTATAAATATTTATCATATCATTTATACTATTAACATCAATAGATGGTATTATTGGTAAAAAATCATCACCTAATAATAATAATATAAAACAAATATCATTTAAACTTGTATTATTATAAATTTTTAAAAATTTTTTAACTTTTAAAATATCAACATAGTAATATTCTCTTCTAAATGGTGAAATAATATTATTATTTATATTTTTATATTCATATTTATTTCCATTTTCAAATATTAATATTTGATGATCATTTATTATATCTATTGTAATATTATTTTGATTATTTATTAATGCTAATATAATAAGATCCGCATCAGGTGAAGATAATAATATATTACTATTTTTAAATATTTCTTTTTGTTTTATATAAAGCATCATTTGATGTTCTGCTTCACCATAATTATTTTTATTATTTATATTAAATTTACCTAAATTAGGATCTTTAATATTACTAAGTTTATATCTAATATTATTAGTAGTATAACTATTAATACCTATAGCAGGTGGATTTTGCATTAATAATTTAGTTCTAATTTCTTTTTCACTAATATCTATATCAATATTCTTTAATTTTTTTTTATTTAAATAATCATTTATAATATATTTATTAATTGTTGGATATAATCTTCTACCTATTTGTTCTTTGATTTTTGCTAATGATGGTATACCATCAAAAAATATATATGTTCTTGAATATTTGTCTTCATATTTATTACTCACAAGATTTATTGAAAGTTCTTGTGTATAATTAACTATATAATTTATCAATGTATCACAAATAATTTGCTCATCATTAAAATTTAAATTTAATATATCATCAAAATTATTCATATTAATCATTTTTTTTAATTCATCTACATTATATAATATATTAAAATATATATAATGTGTATTAATTATATAATTTAATATATTTGTCCAATTTGAATATTTAGAATTCATTCCTTCTAAATTATATTTTAAACAAAATAATATTCTAATAAAATAATTAATTTCACTATATAAAATTTGATAATAAGTATATAATGATGATTGGAAATCAAGTATTAAAAAATCATATTTATTATTTTTTTTTAAATCATAAGATACATTTATTGCATTTGAATTATTTAATATATAACGTGTAAAACCTTGTATACCCATTAATTATATTATTAAAATATTTTAATTAATATAATATTTTATTAATTTACAAAATTTTATAATATTATATTTTTTGCTTAATAAAAATAAATTTATAATTTTATTATAAAAATCTCTATTATTTATATGTATAGATTGATCATTTTTTATTGAAAATTTATTAGTACTAAAATCATAATTTATTTTATTACTATCTATAATATTATTAAATAAAATAATAATATTATTAAAATTATTTGGAATATTATTTAATTTATTTGATTCATTATTATAAACATTTAAATATATATTATATATCGGATTATTATTTAAATCTTTGTAATTATCATATATCATTTTAAAAAAAGTCTTATATTCATTTAATATTTGTGTACATTGATTGCAATTATCATCACTATCGATATCTCTATAATTAAATTTTTTACAATCAATTTTATTATCTCCTAATTTTTTATAACTCATAGTATTTATTTTATCTAAAATATTATCATTTTGTATTGTATGATCATCAAATAAATATTGTGGTTGTTGATCTATATTTTGTAAATATAGATCATTTGATCGTTGATTACTGGCAGATATACCCATATCTAATTGTCTTTGTATGTTTGACGGTCCTTGTATACCTGGTATGTGCATTTCTGATGATGGATACATACCTGATTGTCTTCTTGTATCAGGTATGTGCATGGCTGATGATGGATGCATATCTGGGGGTATTGCGCCTGGTGTTTGCACGAATGGTGGTTGTGGTCTTCCTAATAGCATATCTGGGGGTATTGTGTCTGGTGTTTGCACGAATGGTGGTTGTGGTCTTCCTAATAGCATATCTGGGGGTATTGTGTCTGGTGTTTGCACGAATGGTGGTTGTGGTCTTCCTAATAGCATATCTGGGGGTATTGCGCCTGGTGTTTGCACGAATGGTGGTTGTGGTCTTCCTGATGGCATACCTTGGAGTCTTGTAAATGATGTTGGTTGTTGTATGGCTGTTTGGTACCTATTATCAGGTCCTCCTCCAACTGAATAAATAGTTGATTCAGTATTATATTCCATATAACAAATAATATCATCAATATTTTCAATTAAATTATGTTTATTTTGTTCAAAGAACTCATAATAATAAATTATATTTTGTAATTCATCTACTATATTATTATAATTATTATATATTAGAATTGGTAGTTCATTATTAATATTATAATCAGGAATTATATTAGTTTGTTTAATTGTTTCGATATAATTTACTATACTATTATAAAGTTTATTAAAATTTTTGTGTTCCTCATAAATATTATTATTTTCAAACATATATTTAAAATTATCATAATTAAAAATATAATATATAATTAATTTTTTAATAATATTACTAATATTTGTATCTTTACTTAATACATGATTACTATCATTAATACTAGATGATAAATCACTGGTATTATCTTTCCAAAACCACAAGTTATTCATTAAATTATTAAAAAATGATTCCATTAAAATATATTAATAAAATATTTTAAATATTTATTATTATATTAATAAATATATATGGTTTTATGTGGTATAGACTTTGGGACGAATAATACAATTATAAGCATATTAACTGATGGTATACCAGTAATATTAAATGATGGTATAAGTGATATAATACCATCAAGAATAGGATATGTTGATAATAAATTTTATTGTGGTAATCATATTCCTCATAAATGTGAATATATACTAACAAAATTTAAACTTGATATTGGAAATAATCAATTATATAAAATGGATAAAGATTATAATGATATTGATATTTTAATTATATTTTTTCAACATATTTATAATATAATTAATGATAATATTAATCAAGAAAAAATTTATGCAGTAATAACAGTACCATCAAATTTTAATAATTATCAAAGAGAAATTATATCAAAGGCATATGAATGTGTAGGAATTACTATAACACGAATTATAAATGAACCTACAGCAGCAGCATTATATTGTGGTATTAATATAGAATTAAATAGAGTTATGATAATAGATATTGGCGGAGGTACTATTGATTTTACTATATTAGAAAAAACAGATAATTTTTATGAGGTTTTATATAGCGAAGGAATAAATAATATAGGAGGTAATAATTTTACAGAAATAATTAAAAATGATATGTTAAATATGAAAAATATATCAAATAATAATTTATTTGATATAGCTCAAAGTATAAAAGAAAAATTAGCATGGTTAGAAACATATATTAATGATAATATAAATTATAGCATATCAAGAAAAAAATTTTATGAATTATCAGCTAAATTAATTACTAATTTTGAAAATATTATATTAAATGTAATTAATGATTATTCTAAAATAAAAAATGATAATAAAATAGATACAATAATTTTAGTTGGTGGATCAAGTAGGATGCATTTAATACAAAATTTAATAAAATCTATATCATTAAATGAAATATTTATTTCTGATGTTAAAATAATAATACATAATGAATTAGAATATATTGTTGCTAAAGGTGCATGTTATTATAATGATATTATAAATAAAAAAAATAATGAATTAACATTAATTGATGTTATGCCATTTTCCATAGGTGTAGAATTAGCAGATGGAACATATTCTATAATTATACCAAAAAATATACCGTTACCAATTAAATTAAATCAGAAATATACAATTAGTAAACCTGGTGAAAAATCTGTTACTATAAAAATATATCAAGGTGAAAATAAAATAGCTAAAAATAATTATTTATTGTGTGATTATATATTTGATAAAATATCAATATGTGAAACACCCGTAATAACAATATGTGTTAGAGTTGATTTAAGTTCAATGATTAATATATCTATACTTGATAGAAAATCAGGTTGTGAAGAAAATATAACTATTAAACACGTTATGAAAGTTAATAATATTCAAAATATTACAAATGATATTAGCGATGATGAAATAAATAATATAAAAAATATTTATTTAATTAAAAATCATATAAATGTAAATTTAGAAAATTTACATAATAATAAAATTATGTCTAATGATGAAAAAACAATCATTATAAATAAATTTAAAAATATAGAAAATACTATTGATAAAATGAATAATTATCAACTAATTAAAATATTAGAAGATTTAATTAATAATTATACTATTATTAATCAATTTAATGATAATAATAATTATTCATACCTATAAATATTATTTTTATTCAATTTATAAATTTTATAAATTGAATAACTATTTAAAATATATTTATTATTATTGTTCTGTCTTTTTAACTTTCTTTAATGAGTTTTTGAAATTTTTAACAATTTCTCGTCCATCTTGAATTTTATAGGTAACTGGTACATCTAGTTTATGACGTTTACCAACATAAGTATATACCATTTTTTTACTACGTCTTGTAGATTCGCAAATACTGAATGTAACTTCAGATTCCATATTACCTGATTCTCTAAAATATTTACTTAGTGCTTTATTGGCTGCTTGATATGGTGTAAGCCCTGTAAATCTACCTTCGAAATCTTCTCTATTTGGTAATTTTACTTTGAATGATCTAACTAATTTACCATTTACAAGTTCTTCACCCTCTTTATCATCTTCCTTACTTACTTTAGTTTTAGTTTTAGTTGTAGTTTTAGATGATTCACTTACCTTTTCAGGTTTTTCAGGTTTTTCAGATTTTTCAGGTTTTTCAGATTTATCAGATTTTTTGGAAACATTCTTAGATGCTGATTTTTTATCTGTACTAGTTTCTTGTTTTTTTGCTTTGGATTTAGATTGAGCTTTGGGTTGAGCTTTTGATTTACCACTTCCTGTTTGTGATTCGGTATTATCTAGGGTAACTTCTGTATGCTGGGGTTCTTGCTTTACTTCCTGTTCTTGCTTTACTTCCTTTACTTGTTCTTCTTTTTGAACTTGAGATTTTTGAGTAACTGTTTTTTTACCTGGCATTATATTAATATAATGTATATATTATTTTTTTAAATCAAACTCACTTAATCTTTTTAAATATATTTATAGTCTTATAATAAATATGATTTTAATACATTAATTAAATATAAATCTTAATAAAATTAATGGATAACATCAAAAAGTTTAAAAAAATAATATTAGAATATAAATATAAATATTTATTAGATATTATAATAAAAATTAACAAACATATTGATTATTTGTATGTTAATAATTATATAAATATAATTAATAAAAACACAATATTAAATAAATTAGCATTATTATTATATAATATTAATAAATCATATAATAATTTTATAATTAATATAGATATTAAAGATCAATTATATTATTTATTATTAGATGTGGAAGACATAAATATAAATGATATAAAAACATTATTCAATGATAAAACTGTATTGCCATTGCATAATGAAGAAAATTTAATTAAAGAATTTATATTAAATGTTGGATATATAAATTTAGAAGAATTATTTAAAATATTAGAAATAACATTATCGTATGTTCAAAAACAATTAATAGATGAAATTAATGAAATTTTTATACCTATAAAAATTAGTTATTATGAAAATATATATGATTCTTATATATGGTATATTCCTAATATTTATGATGATAATGATATTTTAGAGTTGAAAAGACAATTATATATAAATAATATAATAATTGATGGATATTTTATAAATGATTCATTAGTATCTTATTATAAGACATCTCATATATGTTATCCTTTATATAATATTAATATAACGAATATTATTAATAAAATGAAAAATACTAATGAATATGATACAAATTTTATTTATAATTTTATTAAATATGATTATATTGGGAATATATATTGTTATACTCTTGAAAATTATATAAAATATATAGATCGTATTTATATGAGATATACTGAGATAATTAATTCAAATTTATCAACAATTATTAATAAAATTAATTTTGATGAATTTAATGTAAAAATATTTTATGAGCATATATTTTTATTATTAATTGGAAATAATAATACAATAGATATAGCAAATGTATTATTAAATATATTAAAACATAAATATAATAAAAAACATTTAATATATAATATAATTAATAATAGGTTACCTAATGCATTACTATTAAAAATTGAGAAATCTAAAAATAGAATAGATAAAGAGATGTTCAAGTTTAAATATTTAAAATTAAATAGTTTAGATTATGAAAAACAATTAATTATAAATAAAAATATACCTGATAATATTAAAGCATTAACTTTTGAAAAAATACAAGAAATGAAAATGAATAATAATGATTATTATAAACAATTAATATATGTAAAAACAATATTAAATTTTCCTTGGACTAATGATGAATCTTTATTCAAAGAAATAAATCTAGATATATCTAGAGCACCTAACTATCTATTAGATATACAATCTAAACTTGATAATTTTACATATGGACATGATGAAGCTAAACAAAGTATATTACAAATAATAAGTAAATGGATAACAAATCCGGACACAATAGGTACTTGTATTGGATTAATGGGTCCGCCTGGTGTAGGAAAAACATTATTTGCTAAATCAATTGGTCATGTTTTAAATATTCCATTTAGTGAAATAACTCTAGGTGGACAAAATGATGGTGAATTATTACATGGTCATGGATATACATATTCAGGTTCTCAACCTGGTTTAATTATTAAAAAAATGGCAGATATGGGTAAAGCTAATTGTATATTATATTTTGATGAATTAGATAAAGTTAGTGTAAAATATAATAATTATAATGAGATATCAAATATATTAATACATTTAACAGATTCAAATATGAATAAAAAATTTCAAGATCGATTTTTTCAAGGTATAGATTTTCCATTGGATAAAGTAATTATGATATTTTCCTATAATGATAGTTCAGTAATAGATCCTATATTATTAGATCGTTTAAAACAAATAATAATTCATCCTTATACATTACTTGATAAAATCCAAATAGTTAAACAATTTATTATTCCAGAAATATCAGAAATGATTCAATTAGATATTAATATTACAGATGATTTAATTAAATATATTATTGAAAATTATACAAATGAAGCAGGTGTGAGAACAATTAAGAGACATATAGAACAAATATATTTAACTTTAAATTTAGAAAAATTCATACCTAAATTAAATTATTCTAATACTATAGATAAAGATATTATTAATAAAATATTAACTAAACCGAATATATATAACACAGTTATTAATGATAAACCTTTAATTGGAATAATTAATGGATTGTATGCAACACCGATTGGAAATTGTGGTATTATACCGATTCAGATATTTAATAATTTTTCATATAATTCACAACAAAATTATATAAAAATAACTGGAAATCAAGGAGATATTATGAAAGAATCAATACATTGTTCTCTAACAGTAGCTATTGAATATTTAAAAAAAAATGAAGATAAATATATTCAAAACATAGATAATTACTTATTATCTAATTTTAAAAATGGATTTCATGTACATATTCCATATACAAGTATTCCTAAAAATGGTCCAAGTGCGGGTTGTGCATTTGTAATTGCATTTATATCACGAATATTAAATTTACCTATTAAAAATGATATTGCGATAACTGGTGAAATATCATTAATTGGTAAATCATATAAAATAGGAAATTTAAATTATAAATTAATAGGAGCAAAAAAATCAAATATTAAAAATGTTTATGTTCCTAAGGATAATTATAATGATTATGAAGCAATTATTGAAAAGGATCCTACATTAATAGATGATAATTTTAATATTTATTTTTTTGAAAATATAGATGAAATAATAGATAGTGTTTTAATTAAATAATTTTATTTTCAGATTGTAATTTTTTTTTAGATATTTTTTTTATTTTAGGTTGTTCTAAATCAGGATTAATAATAGTAATATTATCATTAGATAAATCTTCTTGTGGTTCTTTACTAGATAAAAAATTTTTTTTTTCAATAATAAGATCAGTTATTTTATTATTTAATAATATTTTATGATAAGGCCATATTTTTCGAAATGTTTTAGATATAGTTACATCAGAGATTTCAAATATTTCTGATATATTTTTTTTAGAAAGAGGAATATTATAACACTGTGAAACTAATAATATACAACCGACAGCAACAGATGGTGGTTCATGTGTTGAAGCTAAATCTAATTTATGTATATTATTAGATACATCTTTAGAAATATTAATATATTGATTATCAATATTTAATTTTTTTGCAAATCTTTCTATAAAATCACATGATTCTGAACTTTTTATTTGATGATTAAAAAGTACATTTGAATCTATTATATCACAAAATCTTCTACAACCTCGATTTACATGTTTTATTTCTAAATCATATACATCGGCTATCTCTTTTGGACTTCTTGATTCATTTTGTAATTTACAAGCATGAAATAAACATGCAGCTATCATAGATCGTCTATTAATACATCTCATTATAATATTCTTACCTTTTCGTTTCCCTTTACTATGTACTGATTCTGAAACTTTTTTATATAAAATTTTAGCACTATCAATAATGGGTTGTGTAATACCATATTTTTTACATTTATATTGAATAGTTTCTAAAACATCCATTAAACTTTTTTCTTTATAAGGCATTTGTCCTTGTCTTTGTAATAATATTAAACGATTATAACCTTTTGAGACTATTTTTGTTCCTAGAGATGCTTTAGGAAAGAAAAAACTAGACGGTGCACCATATCTTGCATTATTATTTTCAGAATCATTATTAACAATATCTGGTTTTTCATCTAAAAATTCTTCATTTATCATAGCACAATCAGTACAAACCATATAACCTTTTGTATTATCAATAACCAAATTTGAACTTTTACATCCTTTACATAAAGATTTAGATTCACTTGGTTTTATTTTTTGATCTAATTCAAAACCTAATAATAAATTATCTATCTGTTCATCTGACATGTCTAGGTATTTATCCATATTTAACATTAAGTTATTTATAGAGATAAAAAACCTTTAAATCATTTATTCAATTTTTTTTATAAAAAATCTATTATATAATATAAATGGATAATTTGAATGATCAAGAATTATTAAATTATTATAAATATTTAAAATATAAAAATAAGTATATTACCTTATTGAAACATTATAAAGGTGGTACACCAGATTATGAAGTTTCGCCCTATCAACATAGATTTTCAAAAAATATAAGTACAATGACCGAATTAACTAACTGGTTATCTGATAAAATGAAAACATCACATAAGAAAAAAAATAACAGAAATGTAACATTTATTGATAAAACACAAGAGAAAATATATAATATGTATAACGAATATTTATATTTAATATATACACAAACATGTTCAGATTTCATGGTTATTATAAAAAATTATATAGAGAACATAACTCATAACAAGACCCTAGATTATAAAATTATTTATCAAAAATTACAGTCCATATTAATTAAATTTATATCTTTATATCATAGTTTAAACACTTTACAAAAAGACATTTTACCGGAAGAATTATATTCATCTATTTCAGAAATTATATATGATGAAGATAATTCAATATCTATTATTATTACAAAAATATTTACTTTTATTATAAACCAAATTGAGAATTATTATAAATTATTACCAGGACTAAAATTATTAGATGATAGAACTAAAATATTGGAAAACTATAACTGTATGAAGACTAACAAATTAAATGATACAGCTTTGTTTATGATAAATAATTACACACAAAATATAATATTTATATTAAAATATCATAAAATGAAAAATAATGATAATTATAATGCCTATAAACAAAAAACGAAACCATATATTCCTAAAGATTGGGAAGATTTGAATGAAGATTTTACTATACCAACTTTCTTATTATTGGCCGATTTATGTAAAGAATATGGTAATCTAAATAATTATAATATAAATATACATAAATCCACAATAGACTATTTTAAAAAATATTCAATACCTATAATTTTAGATTCAAAATCTAATACTGATTCTGTGACTAGAAGAAAATCTGATATTAAGGATGACCGTGATACTGATTCTAAGAAGCCTAAAGGTAGATTTGGTTCAATATTTGGAAGATTTCCCAGGCAATTTCAAAATAAAAGAGGAGGATATTTAAATGTATCTAGATATGATTTTACTCATACAGGCGGTGTTAATGATAATTGTAAAAATAATGATACAGAATTTAAAGATGAACATGAAAAATTTAAAAATATATCTAATGAATGTATAAATAATATTAAGGAAATACAACCCTTTCCTTCTGTTAAATTTGAGTCTAAAAATGATGTTGATAAATATGTTATAATAAATTGGTTAATAATAAAATATATAAAATATGTATTCACAGAAATAAAAAACCATATAGATTCTACAATCTTAAATGATAATATATTATTAAGTAAAAATATTATTTTATTAAATTATAAAGTTTCATATTATGATAATCTAATAAAGAGTGCTAATATTATTCGAGACAATATGAAAGATTCATCAGGAAAGCGCTATTATGACTACAATGTAAATGATGATGGCATAAATGATGAGGACCCAGATGGTAAGCCTATAATACAGCAACCCCACACTAGCCTGAACACCCACCCTAGCCGGAACCCCACCCCTAGCCAGGAACCCACCCCTAGCCAGGAACCCACCCCTAGCCAGGAACCCGTAGTACCCATAAATGGTGTCGTAGGAGGAACAATAAATAATAAGATAAAGATTAGCAATGATATTGTCACAAAACATATCGAACAATTTAAGATAATTGTAGATAATTTACAATCTTATGTGACTCAAGGTAAGACTAAGTATATTTATGAATTATATAATTGTATAGACAAACACAATAAAATTAAAGAACAAATTAATAATATTAAAACATACATAGAATATACTTATCAAATAGCTAACGATGTCATAAAAAAAATTAAAGAGAAGATTGATAGTAAAATTGAGGAAAATGGTAATCCTGACATAAAATATGATATACTACAAATTAATCCTATAATTGAGAAAAGTATATTATATTATATAGATGAGTTAAACAACTACACTAGATATGAATCTGAATTAAAAGAGGTTAAAGTAAATAATAATACAAATAAAGAAAATATTACACATATTTATAATATCATTATAAATAAACAAAAAAACCATATTAAATATAATTATGATAATATATTTAATACTTTTTTAGATAATATAGTTAATAGTGATTTAGGTTTATATGCAGAATATAAAAATTTTGAGGATCTTACCAATGAAAAATTTGAAATACTAAATGAAGATATTGTCGCTTTACGTGGCTGTTTTAACGAAGAATTATCTACTATAATAAATGATAATAAATTATCTGAAGAAATCACTAATATAACAGAATTATATAATAATTATAAGAAAAGTATTACAGATAAATCCGAAACTATTAAAAATGATTTATATATATTTTATAATAACTTTTTATCTGACTATAAAAATTATTATGATAATAAAAAAAAAGAATTTGATATAATAATAGAAGAATTAAATGGATATTCAATAAATGTTATGGATACAACTTCATATGCAGTAAATAAAATTGACTATATTAGTAAGGCTGAAGAAGCTATATCAAGTGCTAATAAAAAATTAAATGATATTAAATCCGTTAATTTTGTTAAAGATGGAGTACGTAATTTATGTGATAATACTGATAAAATAAAAACCATAATTAAAGAAAAATTGGATGAAATTAATGTAAGTGATAAAAATAATAAAGATACTATATCTAAGGCTAATGCAATTTACAAAGATGTTACTACTTATCGGGGATCTATTGATAAAAAAATAGATGAAATTACAACTAATATTAAAAAATATTCTGATATGTTAGAATCCATTAAATCAAATAATGAACGAATAAAAAATTCAATACTACAAAAAGATAAGAACGCTTACGACATTTTAAAAAATTTTTTAGGACCAAAAAAAGATTTATTAGATACAATATTTATCCCCGAAGGAGGAGGTCCATTGTCAATGATAAAACAAATATTCCAACCACAAAAATATTCAATTGAAAATTTAAAAAGAGAAATTGAAATTAAATACCACAAATATATTAATAATGTCTATAATAAGGATTGTATTATTGAAAATTATTATATTGATTGGTTATTGATCATGATATATTTTTATTTAAATATAACTAATCTCAAAATATAAATGTTTTGCCGAGAAATAAATCGAAGATTTATTTCTCGGCTTAATAATGAGATAAAAATCTTTGATTTTTATCTCATTGTTTCAATTAAGTATTAATAATTTTATAATAATTATTAATTATTAGAAATGTTTCGCCGAGAAATAAATCGAAGATTTATTTCTCGGCTTAATAATGAGATAAAAATCTTTGATTTTTATCTCATTGTTTCAATAAA
>Ga0172373_10004139_pt1 | contig 20612 bp, 27 predicted proteins | sample Lak10m_2_FD_114546 | JGI IMG/M metagenome (GOLD analysis project Ga0172373, IMG submission 114546) | Freshwater microbial communities from Kabuno Bay, South-Kivu, Congo - kab_092012_10m | ecosystem: Environmental > Aquatic > Freshwater > Lake | place: Democratic Republic of the Congo...
CAAGATCTTCTGTCTCGTCGGCTCGATGACTGATCCGCTCGACCTCAAGGGCTTGCCGTACATCACCGACGGTGAGGTGCGCTACGCGCCCGAGGCGATGTTCCGGTACGCGATGGAGCACAACGGCAACGTCGTCATCTTCCTCGACGAGTTGACGACCTTCCCCGGTGCGGTCAAGGCGACCGCGCTCAAGATGATCCACGAGCGCATCGTCGGCCCGCACCAGCTCCCGAGCAACACGCGCTTCATGGCGGCATGCAACGCCGCGATCGACGCGCCCAACGGCCGCCCGCTCGACGCGGGCAACATCAACCGCATGGTCGTCATCGACATGCCGCCGCTCACGCGTGACGACGTCGCGCGCTGGAATCGCATGAACGTCGACGGCTTCACGGCGGTCGCGCAGCCCGACTGGACCATCGTGCCCGCCAACTGGCGCGACACGCACCGTGGCGAGGCCGCCAAGCTCATCGAGGCGTGGGCAGACGTCGGAGACAACTGGAAGGCGTGGGATCAGCGCGCCACCAACAACGACAAAGGCGACTACATGCCCTACGGCTCGATGCGTTCGTGGGACATGGTCACCGACGTGATGGCTGCGGCGCGCGCCGCTGGCATCAGCTACGACCACGAGCAGATGTCGCTGCTCGTCAAGGGCTGTATCGGTGACGCCTCCGGCGCGTCGCTTCTCACCGAGATGCGCGTGCTCATCCGCGTGCCGACCGCTGCCGAAATGGTCAGCGGCGAGAAGTCCCTGCCGACCGGCATGTTCGAGACGCGTCTCGCTGCGACGCGCCTCTTCGACCACGCCGTCAAGTACCCCGACCAGAACAGCGCGCGTCTCGTGACGCAGCTCATGATCAAGGCTGCCGACACCGCGGGCGCGGGCGTCTGCCGCAAGCCGCTTGGTCAGCTCTTCAACCTGCTCATGGAGCGCAAGCTCAGCAAGCAGCCGTACTTCGAGGAGCTTGCCAACGTGATCTCCTCCAACCGCATCCGCCTCGGCGTCGAATGATCTCTTTCCCCTCTCACCACAGGAACATCAATCATGAACACCCCCAACAACCCGATCAGCAGCAGGTTCGTGGCCATCAACATCGACGACATGCCCGACGGTTGCGTCGGTCGCGCCGTCTTCTGGGTGCCGAACGGCGCCGTGCCGTACCAGCCCGTCGAGGACGCGCTCCGCGCTGCGGGGTTCGTCGATGACGACACCAACATCGTCCCGAGCAAGCCCGCTCCCATGGTCGCGCTGCGTCGTGCGATGGACGCCGTCAGCCGCGCGCACACGGTCGCGGGTCAGCCCGCCTTCTACGTCCAGCCGCTCGGCGCGGGCGGCAAGGGCAAGAAGAACAAGACCGGCTGGTTGATCGCGCAGCAGCGTGACGACGGGCAGCTCGTCGCTGGCAACAGCGCGGCGACCGTCGATCTCGTCTGCCACACCGAGTTCTACGAGCAGGACGGCGAGCAGAAGATCAAGTTCCAGTTCGATCCGCCCGACCACCCGTACCGCGACGAGATCGAGGCGAAGTACGAGTACTACCTCACCCACCTCGTGGGCGACGACATCTCGTACTTCCTCACGCAGACGGTGGCCCGCTCTAAGCTCTTCTCGATGGTGCCGCTCCGGCCGTCGGGCGGATTCTACTACGTTCCGCCGCAGATCATTCCGATCTGGGAAGTGTTCACGCAGGCGTTCACGCCCGTCAGCGGCGCGAAGTTCCACCACATCAACGTCCTCAACACGGAGAAGTCCATGGTGGAGGCGGCGCTCGCTGGCGTGACCGAAATGTTCGGCAAGCGCATCGCCGTGATCACGCAGGAGCTTGAGAAAGAGCCGGGCATGCGCAAGCTCAACAACGCGACCGACGAAGTCGCAGAAATCTTGCGCGTCGCCGCATCGCACGAGGCTGTCCTCGGCGGCGTGCTCGGCGATCTGCGCGAGCAGGCCGATCGTCTGACGCAGACCCTGCGCCTGATGATCGCGAAGCAGGAGGCCGACCGCATCAAGCAGGACGCAGCGGCCTGAACCAACCAACAACCACAACCAACCAGACAATCGAGGCACACATGGGCATCGAAGACATCCGCAAGAAGATCCTGGAGAAGGCTGGCAAGACCCAGCAGTCAAAGGCCATCGACTCCTACGACCGAGTCATGGCGATGAAGAAGGAAGTCGAGGGTCGCGAGCTTGCCAGCGTGATCGAGTCGATCGCGACGCGCGGCAAGGGCACGAGCTTCGTCGACTGGCTCGACGCAGCCGTCTATCGCGTGACCGAACTCTTCCCGGAGTTCACGCGACTTCTCTTGCAGGTCACGTTCGTTCAGGCGCCCGGCATGTGCACGGTCGCCATGGACCAGCACGGTCGCATCTACATTGACCCGCGCCTCAAGGACGGGTTCCAGGCTCCCAACGGCGACACCGTCGCCCCGTGGACGTGTGGCGAGCTGGCGTACGGCATCTGCCACGAGCTTTTGCACTGGCAGGAGGCGCACTACGAGCGCGCCCGCGACATCAACATCAAGGGCAAGGAAGCAAATATCTGCGCCGACTTGGAGATCGAGTCGTTCCTTCAGGAGGACGCCAAGCAGTACGGCGTCTACCGCGACCGTGACACAAAATTCCGCGTGCGCGACTGGGCGATCATCCGCCTGCCGTCCATCACCGGCGTCTGGCAGATGCCCGAGAACGCTGCGCTGCCGCGCGGCAAGACCTTCGAGTGGTACGTCGAGGAGCGCAAGAAGCTCCGCAAGGACGATCCGCCCCCGCCCCCGCCCCCGCCTCCGCCTCCGGACGACGACGACGACGGCGATCTCAAAGGCGATTTCCCGATCGGCGGCAGAAATCCTGAGGACAAGGAGGGCGACGACGACGGACCTCCGGGCGACGGACCTCCGGGCGACGGACCTCCGGGCGAGAAGCCCGGCAAGCCGACGAAACCGTGGAACAACGAGCCCATCCAGTGCGACGACCAGCGCGACGAGGGCAGTTCTGTCGTCGATGGCGTCCCCCGCGAATACGAGCTTCCCGAGCCCGACGACAAGATCCCCGGCATCACGCCGATCCAAGCGGAGGGCATCCGTCGCGACATCGCGAAGGAGATCTTGTCCTCTCCCGGTCGCAGCGCTGGTAGCGGTGGCTATCGACGCATGGCCGAACGCATCCTGTCCGTGCCCCCGATTCCGTGGGAGGCCAAACTCGCCGCTGTTCTTCAGTCGAGCACCGAGGAGCCGCGCGCTGGCAAGATCGACTTCTCGTGGTCGCGTCGCTCACGTCGTCAGTCGGCCATGGGCGACTTCGTCATCCCCGGCAACGAGGACTACGCACCGAGCATCGCGTTCGTTCGCGACACCTCCGGCTCGATGAGCAACGCCATGATCGGCTCGGTCAATCAGCACGCCGACTCGATCCTCATGTCGTTCGATCTCGACGGTACGCACGTCGTCGACTGCGACGGCGATGCGTTCTCGCCCAAGCTCGTTCCCAGCCTGACCGCATATCAGCCGCACGGCGGCGGCGGCACCGACATGCGGCTCGGTATCAGCGCTGCGCTCACGATCGTTCCGCGTCCGCGCACCATCATCGTCCTCACGGACGGCGATACTCCGTGGCCCGAGTCTGCCCCGCCCGGCGTCAACCTTGTCACCGTGCTGGTTCCGCACGAAGGTTCCGACAAGGTTGCCGATTACACGGTCTCTCGCGTTCCACCGTTCATCACGACCATCGTCGCTGAGCCGCCCGCCGCGCGGCGCTGACACGCGACACTGACTCGCCGCTCGACGCACAGGCGCTTACCAAGCGTCTCTGCGTCGAATTGCGTTAGCGCCGTGGCGACACGGCGCGTATGGGGCCGTAGCTCAGTGGTAGAGCAGCGGGCTTTTAACCCGACGGTCGTGGGTTCAATCCCCACCGGTCCCACCCATCTTCTCAACATCGCTAATGAAAGGACCATCCATGTACTACAAGAACAACATCGAAACCTCAACTGCCGACTGGATCAGGCTCAACTTCGACGGCATCCACGGCCCGCTGATCGCGCACGCAGTTGGCAACGACCACTACGCGCTGGAACGTCTCGGTAGCCCGGAAGAGCCCTGGATCGAGGAGCCCGTCGAGCCGGACGAGCCGGACGAGCCCGAGCCCGCAGACGGCATGACGGCACGCGAGTACGACGTGCTCCTCCAGGCGCACAAGATCGAGAGGCAGATCTACGACAAGGCGATGGTGGAGTATCTCATCGCGCAGAAGGCGTACGACGACGCATGGGCCGAGTACGAAGAAGCGCAGGAGTCGTTCGAGAACCTCAACGGGTTTCCAGTCGCGTGGAACAAGATGTGGACCCCGTGCGACCAGAACCTTCGGATCGCCGAAATCGCCGCTCTCATCGAGTCGGGGTTCGTCGTGTACGATGCCAGCCGCTCCGATATCGACTTTGGGTTCAACCATGTGTTCGGCGTCGATGGCGCCGGATACTCGTTCTACGAGCAACACTGGCGCCCGCTTCGTGCGCGGCTGTCCCGCATCCTGGCAATTCGCTACCACTCTGACGAGTCGGCTGCGCGCCACAACGAACTGGTGCGCTTTCTGGCGTCCGAAGAACACGGCTCGTCCGGTCCCGACGACGATTTCATCCGCGAGTTCTCACTCCCAACCTGACGAAAAGAAAGGTCCACACAATGCCGAACTGGTGCGACAACACTGGATGGATCAAGGTCACCGACCGCACGACCGAGCGTGGTCGGGAAATCTTCAAGACGCTGGCCGAGCACGGTAAAGAAGCCAACTGGTTCTCGACTGTGCTGCCCGTGCCCGCAGAGATGCACCTCGGGCTCGGCTGCACTCAGGGGAACCGCGAGTACATGAGCCTCGAATGGCTGCGCGCCAACAGCAAGTTTGAGGGCGACTTCGGTGAGTTTACCGAGGACGACAAAAACACTCGCGGCGAGTTCAAGCCGTCGCCAGAATACACGGACTACCTCAAGCGCACGTTCAGCGCGACGGACTGGTATCACTGGTGCGTCAAGAACTGGGGCACGAAGTGGGACGTCAGCCTAAACTTCAGTCACGTCGACGACAGCTCGCCCGACAAGCTTGATTTCTCATTCTCAAGCGCATGGGGGCCTCCGGTAGAGTTCTTCACGTGGCTCGGCGATGAAGAGCTTGACTGGTCGCTCGACTACATCGAGCCCGGAAACTGCTTTGCTGGCGCCGCTTTGTACATCGACGGCGAAGCCGCGCACATCGAACACACGGACGAAGACATGATCCTCTTCGGCATCAATCGCTTTGACATGGAGATCGAGTTCTTTACTCCTGTCGAAGACTACGACTCGTTTGACGCGTACACCGCAGACCACACGCACGGCGAGCGCGTGACCGAGTTGGTTCTTGGATACTACGCGGCGCGCGCGGAGCACGCCGAGCAACGGCCCTGACACCAGCAAAGGAAACTACCCATGCTCTACACCTACGAAACCATCGAAGTAGAAAACCTCAAGGTCGAGATCGTCCACGACGACGACTCAGGACACATGAACCCGCGCACGGACAGCGACTGCAACGGCAGCATCCTTGCGATCTACGAGCGCAATATGCTGACCGGCGACGACCTCTCGAAGACGCCACTCCCTGAGAGCCGGGACGCGCTACGCAACAACTTCGACGACTGGGACGCGTTTGAGCAAGAGATCCGGCTCCAGTACTCGCCACTGATCATCCGCGGCATCTACGGCTACGACGGCAACTACCACGCAGACGGTTTCAGTGGCGAAGACTTCGACGACACTCGCCAAACCGGTGTCATCTTCGAAGTCTACGAAAAGCACAAATACACCTACGAGGATGCGAAAGAACTACGCGAACTCGTTGAGAAGTATCGCTCGATGATGCTCGGCGCGATGCGCGACGCAGATCAGTACGACGCTCGCGACTCGTCCGGCGACGAGGACGACGCGGACGACGACGAAGACTACATCGATCAGCAGCGCGTCAGCGCGCGCGCGAAGCAGCTTGATGAGCTTTGCGAGACGTATCGCGAGCGTCTGTGCTCTGAGATTCCAAAGTACGGCGAGGCGTATCGCAGACTGCTGGAGTCGCTCGACGGTCAGGTCGAATACTACTCCGACTGGTGCCAGGGAAACGTGTACGGCTATGTCGTGCGCGACGAGGACGGCGACGTCCTTGAGTCTTGCTGGGGCTTCATCGGCGAGCCAAGCAAGTCCGGCGTGATCGATGATGGCGTTGGCGCCGCGAAGGCGCTCATCGAGTACGAGAAGAAGCAGACGCGCCTGTGCGAGCAGGCGATGCACCTTTGACGCCCGCGCCTGTCCCGGCGCGCGGCAAGGAGCGACAATGAACGCGCGAAACGCACGCAAGCTGCGGCTTGGCGACCGCGTGACGTTCAAGGATTGGATTCCTGTGCGTCACGGCGTAATCCTGAGCGGCCCGAAGCTCGAAAACAAAAAGCTTTACTTCCAAGTTCAGCTAGACGACGGCGAGGTGCTCGAAGCCGTCCATCTGATGTTCTAACACCAACAAGGAGGCAATCATGATCACCAATCTCGACCAAATCTCCGAGCATCTCGCTTCTGTTCGCGCTTTCGCCGACCGCGTTGGCCTGCGCGAAAGCCTGGAAAGCAATCTGGAGCGGCTCCAGCTCCCGGCCTACGGGCGCCCCGCTCGCGTGCGGCTGTACAAGGACTTCGCACCGTACTCGTTTGGATTCGTCAAGGAGTACCAAGCTGAGTCGGGCGAGTGGTGCACCGCCTACAACGGGGGGCTCATCTACCACGGTCCGCACGATCGCGGCGGCGACGGCAGCGGTCCGACATTCTCCGTGAACCTGAACCCGCACGACGGGTGGAGCATCCACACGTGACCGTCGACGCTAGCCGTGAGCCGTTTCTGGTCGTAGTAACCTATCACCACGACGGCGACGTCGACTGCTGGGCCTGTCATCCCTCTGACGCCGAAGAATTTACTGCCCATGTAATTCTTGACCGGGTCATGGACTACATTATTAACGACAACAGCACCGAGTGGGCGAACGAAGTCGTTGACCGCATCAACGACGGAGACTACGAGAGCGCGCGCCAGTTGTGGGCAAACGAAACAAGCGATTACTTCGATTTCTACGACATTGGGTACGTAGTTGGTCGCGCGGTCACGCTCTTCGATTGGAAGACGCGCACTGCCTACGAGCGCGAGCCGAAATATTTGCTGGATGTCCCAAGTCGTGTGCGCGAAATGCTTGCGAAGCGCGACGCGCGCGACCCAGGACATTGCGCCGAATGCAACGGTTGGCACGAGGTCGCACTCAGACTTACAGACCGCTACTCGCGAGGCGTCCGTCGCTGCAAAGCGTGCAATCCTGACGGGAAAAACCCGCCAGATGCACCGTACCGGCTCGACGGAGAGTTTATGATCGATGGCGTAGTTCAACCAAAGAAGGAGAAGAGTGCATGAAGAAGTACGTCATCCGCGCAACGCGGCAGGAGAGCGAGATCGGCCCTCTGTTCTGGGCCAACGCCACCGGATGGGTCGACCGGTCCTCGGCAGACGTCTTTGACGAGAGCGAGATCACCACGCTGTCGCTTCCGATCGGCGCCGTGTGGGTGCTGGCGACCTGCGAGAGCGGGCACTCCCCTGACTGGGACACGTGCCGCGTCGCAGACACGCAACCCGGCAGCACGATCCTCGACTTCTGGTGCTCGCGCTGCGGAACCAGCGGGTCAGTAAGCGTTCACACTGACGACATCAACTGGGAGTGACACATGACAACCGCACAGACTATTGAGACCGTTCACATCCCTGTCTACATGTGGGACGACATCGTCGACCTCTTTCCGGAAGGCTTCGCCGATGTTGCCTGCGAGGCCCTCGAAAACTCCAACAAGGTATCCTTTGGTGACGCTGAGTACACGATCATCAAAGGCACGCTCGCGCAGCGCATCCTGTTCGACGCCTAGGATAGGTGGGACGGCGCGGAGGACCACGACCGCACCGAGGTGTTCGGCCGCCCGCCCTCCCTCATCAACGCCCAGGTCGCGCTCCGCGGCTGACGCTCTGCAACGCATGAAAAAGAAAGGAAGGTGACACATGGGAGTACGATCTGACGTAGGCGTGGCTCTGAAGAATAGCCTGTTCGAGCAGCTCACCGACGACCAGAAGAAGTCGTGGTTCGGTGATGCTACTGAGATTCTTTACCACATGGACGGCGCACTCTACGTCTGGCGTGACGTGAAGTGGTACGTCGAGGAGTACAAGGAAATCGAGGAAATGTACGCGTGGCTGAAGAAAAAGAGCCTCGAAGACTTCCTCATTGTCGTAGCCTGTCATGACTACCCCGGGTCGGATGAAGACGACTGCGGTGGCTGGCATGACAACCCGTGGGGGCTCTCTCGCTCCGTCTCCGTAAGTCTCAACTACTGATCAATCTATCACAATCAAAGGAGCAATCATGAGCAAGCGATTCGTTCTTCGTCGTGGCGCCAACGCTGACACGTATGAGTACTTCAACAATAAGCCGCGAGGAGCCTCCAAGGTCTTTTGGGTTAAGGAGCAGCGCGACGCATCGGTATTCAACACCAACGAGGCAGAGGTCTGGAACAACTGCTTCAAGGGTATTTCTATCGCGGTGGTCGAAATGGTCGAGTACAACCCCTGTGTCGACGGCCACGACTTCAGTGACGTCGAAGTCGACGCGTGGTCGGCGTCTGGATATCCCGATAACGAAGTGAATCTTGACCTCGTGATTCACTGCCGTGCGTGCAAGCAGACAGCATGCGTCAGCACCACGGTCGACGTCGGGCCGCGGGACTGGACCGTGAGCGGAGGACAGTGACCATGGCGACGAAACGATACATCGTCGGCACAACCTGCGGCAGCGAGAACGGCGTCCAAGCGGCGCCGTATTTCGTTGTGGGAATCGACCACGATCAAGCCCAGCGCATCTTGTCGTGGATGGACAAGTTCCAGCAGGGCGGCGTTCTCAACAGCGCTGCGTTCGTTGCGTTCTGGGACTCGCCGTGCGTGTTCTTGGAAGGATCCTGTGCCGGGGTAATCTCCGATGAGCAGCTTGATGATCTGCTCGACGGAAGAGTCAACGAGAAGCAGCTCGTGCTCAGCAAGGAGCAGCTGTCCCGAGACCCGGACACGCTCTGTTCCGAGGACGACGGCTTCGTCCGCACCGAGAGCGACCTTGAGGTTGTCTGGACTGGGTACGCCTGCTTCCGCGGATGGATCTCCGGCACGGACGACCTGATCGAAACTACTCCCTTTCCGCGCGCCACGATCGAGCGGATTGCGCGCGAGACTGCGCCCACTAACCAGATCGGAGAAACATCATGAAATACACCATCATCGGCAGGACACATGGCACGCACATTGGCGCGCAACAACTCAGCGAGACGTACCCCTATTATGCAGTGCCGATCGACCACGATGAAGCACAGTTCATCCTCCACTGGATGGACGCATTCAAAGAGGGCGGCGTGCTGCACAAGGCCGCGACAATGCTTGGCTACGATGATCGGGAAATCCAATGGCCAGAGGAAATTGGGTTCCGCCGCAATTCGTGCTATTTCTTGAGCGACTCCATCGAAGGACTGCTCTCCAACGAGCAAGTCGAATTTCTGTCCGACAACGCCGAAAACCGGCTCGTCCTCACTCAAGGCGAATTCAATTGCGACGCATTAAATTCTCACGACTATTGCGTCAAAGACACGAGCTCGAAGTGCATCTATCCTGACGATGTCGTCTTTCGCGGGGATTGCAGCTTCTATCTTGCCGAAGGAGCAGATGGAGATTTTATCGGCGTGATCGAAACCATCGCAATACCACGAGAGACGATCCAATACATTGTCGACCCCACCAAATCCAACACGCGCAACGGAGACGGTGCTCGAAGAGTGGAAGGTAGACTGCTTCGGTAACTTCGTGGAAGCCATCGAAGCCATCGACACTGTCCACGACCCGAGCCCCGACAACCTCTGGACCTGCGCGACGTGCGGCGCAGACGCAACACGCGAGGACTACGAAGAGTAAGCCCGTCTTGTGGCCCGCGCCTGTCCCGGCGCACCGCGCGCGCGAAATATGTCGCACAGCGCACCTGAACATGAAAGGACACCATGAAAAAGAAGCCTGGCATCAATCTACGCAACGCAAAGCTCACCGACGCGGACCTGAGCCACGTTCGTCTCAAAGGAGAGAACTTTCAAGGCAGGGATCTCTCGCGCGTCAACCTTGAAGGCGCATCGCTTGTGCGCGCAAACCTGATCAACGCCAATCTAAGCGGCGCCAACCTGTCCAACGCGACAATGATCCGCGCAAACCTGCGAGACGCAAACTTACTCAACGCAAATCTTGACGGCGCAGATCTCGAAGACGCGAAGCTTCGACGCGCCACACTCTGGGGCGCATCGATGATTGGATGCGACTTGACTCGCGCGGACGGCAAAGAAGCCGACATGCGTAGCGTTGACTTGAGCAGGGCGTATATCAACGAGGCACATCTATGGAAGTCAAACTTGTGTGGCGCAGACCTCACCGGCGTCTCCGGCATCGGCGCATACATCCACAGCGCACAACTCAAAGAGGCGTGCCTGAAAGAAGCCAACTTCGAGAGAGGACGCTTCGACAGCTCCAACTTTCACGGCGCGAACCTGTCCGGCGCGGTGTTGAGCAACGCAAGACTTTTGTCGGCGCGTCTCGACCACGCGAATCTGTCTGGCGCGGACCTTACAAGCTCCAACCTCTGTGGCGCAAACTTGGAAGGAACGAATCTGGACGAGGCCCTTCTCGACCGCGCAGAGTTCGGCAACACCACCGTGTTTCCGGCAGGTTTTTCGCCAACGGAGTGCATGATTCACGAACACGAACGGCAACAACTGGCCAGTCTGCTGCCTGAGCACAGCTCAAGCCCTGTGTTCACGAAAGGTTTGCCTGAAAAACCCATCGAGTTCTTATACTTTCATCACCCGGAATGGTTCTCGTTGCTTCTCAACGGCCGATGGGCAGTTCCTACGTCTCGCGTGCTGGACCGTATCTCAGACACCTTCTGGCGCGTCACAGCCAAGAACAAAGGCGACGGCGTGATGCCGTTTGCGACGGAGCGCGAGAAGTTCGCGTGCATCTTGCACCACTTCGATCAGGTCACCAAACCAGTGCTCGTCATCGCGCGCCTTGACGCGGCAGGCGACAACGGACAGGTAACCGGCCGCCTCGACTGGCTGGAAAAAGACATCCGCGACAACATGACAGCGTCGCGCAAAAACGCGGCAAAAGAGGCGCGTAAAGCCGCAAAGCTTGCTGAAAAGCAAGCGGCGAAACTTGCCGCCGGATCGAACCAGTAACCATCTACACTGACCAACAAATCGAGGCACCATGCACCACCACCCCAACGGCACGCCCCTCTACCTCTGCTCTAAGAATGAGTTGCTTTCGCGGCTCGCCGCATCGTCCGAGGACGAGCGCATCACCGTCTTGGACCTTTATTTCGCGAACTTGGATCTCAGCGCCGTGGACTTCAGTCGCGTCGATTTCGAGAACTGCGTCTTCACGAGTTGCCACCTCGATTACTCGCGCTTCAATGGCGCGAGCCTCAAAAACTGCGAGCTGAAAAGCTGCTCGCTGATCGGCGCGTATATGTCGAGGGTGAAGCTTCACGGATCTAAGTTCAACGTGTGCAAACTTGACTTCGTCTCGCTCGACGGGGCAGAAGTCAGACAGTGCATGTTTCTTCAATCCAATGCGGAGAGCACCAACTTCAACGAGTCGACGATCGTCGACACGAGTTTCCGCAACAGCATTTTCATCAAACCCGCTTTCCAAGACGCCGACGTCCGAAAGGTGGATTTCGTTCATACCAGAATTGAAAATGCCGACATCCGAGACGCTGTGTTTGATGACTGCGTATTTGACTATAGCAAGTTCCGACGCTCGTTTTTTGTCGACGCCGAGGTGACAGGGTGCAAATTCAAATCGGGATCGCGCATCGAAGAGTGCAGCATCTCGACGAGCAAATTTACACGCGGCCAGTTCACTGAGAGATCAGGCGTTTCTCATTGTATCATTCGCCAAACATCCTTTGCACGCGTGACGGCTGACGAATCCTTCAATCTGGAGAAGAACAGTATCGAAGATTGCGACTTCACGGATGCGACGATCAAAGGTGAACTGAAAGACAACATATTTGTCGACGGCACGTTTGCGCGAACGCAGCTCATCACCGTCGGCGTCCGTCACGGAGAAACTCCGCGCCGCTTCAAGTTCGCCCCTGGTAACGGGCGATTCGACAAGCGGTGGTTTCTGTTTGGGCCTGGAGTGCGGCTCGACGGCGTCAACTTTGGATCGATAGACCAGACTGACAGCACTATCCTCGCCGGTGTGCGTACTGGTTCCAGCTTCGACAGCTGCAAATTTGAGCACGTGCGACTCGGTCCCGGCGACTGGCGCGATGCAAATTTCCGGGCCTCAACATTCTCGTTCGCCTGTGTACGCGATGTTGATTTTAGTGGAGCAGACTTCACCGACGTGAAGTTCATGCGCAGCGACACCTCCAAGGCTAATTACGACAAGCCGTTGGAGCGATACGGATTGTTGGGTCTTCGTGGAACGAGCACGTTCGCGCCTGTCATGTACAACGACGGCACCGCGTGGCCCACTGGATTCAGCGTTCCGGAAATCGCCTGTCACGAAAAAGATCTTGACGCTGCAATGCGACTCAATGCGAGCATCTGCGGAGTCGACGCGCCCTTCTTCACTGGGCTGGTGTTCATGCCGAGTCCGGACGTCTACAACACCATGACGTACCTCTTTGCTGTGCTGCCGGACTTGTTCGAGATCTGCGGCCCGGTCGCCGTGCCGACCCGAGCGGCACGCGTCGCAGAACAGGCGCTCACCGCCTTCGCGGCCAGCGTTCGCAAAGACGACGGTGGCAACAAGATCGAGAACTTTCGCGAGAAGCTTGAGTTCGCAGCTATGGCTGTGGCTGCCGCTGGATGGTCCGCCGCACAGGTCAGCGCCACTCAAGACACGCAAGCTAAACCCACAGAGTATCTTGCCAAGACACTTGCTGAAGTCGTGGCATCGCGTCGCCGCGCGAACCGTTACGCCGCAAAGAAAGGAACCTAACAATGAGAGCGGAACGCCTTGTTCTCCAACAGCAAGACAGCAAGCGACAAAATCAGGCTCGACTCGCAGCAGCCCTTCACGGTCTTGAGAGGTTTGGACCAGAGTGGTCTGACGCGATCGAGCATCATTACGTCAAGTACCCAAATCTTGATGTCATTGACGACCAAGGCTGGGAATGTTTCATTCGAGGAGCACATCGGATGGGACCGATCGCGTCAGCGATTGACACACTGGCCCTCCAATGGCCAATGCTTATCCACGGCGACCGGCATGCAAGTATATGGGTCACATCAGCTGGCAAAGTAGCGTGCTGGGCTCTGATCCACGCCTATGACATGTGCTTGAGCGCGTATGCGCGCGCACATTTTATTCAATACTTCACCGACACTTCACAGAACGAACCGTATCCAGCTTCACGGTCGTGGGGCTTTATGGACCTTGTTCGAGGCATGGTCGATTGCATGACGCCTGTTACCGTGATCGCAATGCGAGACTGCGGCGATGACACGCAGGCGGCCAGGAAGATCGCAGTGTTCGTCTTGGATCATCTTGAAGAGTCAGCAACCAACAACGTCGAGGAGGCCCGCGTATGACCCGGCCGCTGCAAGAAAACCCGTACCTCAAAGAAATCTGGCTCCGAGACATGCGGGATGTGTTTCCCGAAGGCTGTCGCGTTCGCATCAAAGAGAGCGACGAGCCGCGATACCTTGGGCTGACGGGCGTGGTCGTCGGCCACGACGTCGGCGTCGATGGCGACTGGCCGCTAATCTCCGTCCGCTTCGACCACGCCGTCGGCAGCGTCGAGCGCGATGGCTTCTACGACGACGAGCTTGAACGCATCTAATCATCTACCCTACCCCGCTAACATCAACAACGACAGACAGGAGAACCGTCCATGACCACAAAGGAAGAAAAGCCTCTGCCACGCGTCTCGCAGCTGCCGGTGATCTACTTTGCAGATCTTCTGAAGCTCCTCGACGAGAAGCTCGCAGAAAAAGCGAGCGACAAGCTCGCGGAGTCCGACATCTCGTTTGGTGACGCCGAATACACGCTCGTCCGCGGCGAGCGCATTGTCGACCTGCTCGAAGAAGCGTACGATGACCTCCACGAGAACGAGGACACGACAAAGCCTGCCTACGGCATGGCGAAGCAGCGCGCTCTCTACTTCCGCCACTCACTCCAGAAAGCATGGCGTGGCGAGCCTGTGCTCGTTGCCATCTACGGCTGAGCTACGTCTAAACCACGGCTGAACCATCTCTAATCACTGCCGGATGACGGCAAGAAAGGTAAGGCACATGGCCTTTTGCAAAGTACACGTATTCCCTAAAGGCATCCAAAACGCGCCGATTCCTAGACACGATCCCGACTGCACCAGCTGCACGTGCCTGTACTTCAAAGGCTCTTTTAGCCGTGACGGTTCCGTCAAGTCTATCACCGACCAAGAATTGACCGTACGAGCTGACCACGGTCAGCTCACGGGCGCGCTGCTCTCTGGCAGCACACTTGCCGGATGGTTGGACACTGCGGAGATGTCACACCTGCGCGTGGAAAACAGCGAGTTCCGCGACTTGTGGCTCTACGACGCCAACATGAAGCTCGCGTCTCTTGACACAGTGCGCATCACCTCGTGCACTGCAAAACGCTGCCATCTGACGAACGCAAACATTCAGAACACTGTCGTATCGGCCAGCCACTTCAATGCAGCCCTCTTCGATCATGCAGTGCTTGAGTCTTGCGAGTTTCAGAAGGTAGATCTCAGTCACGCAGACTTCAGCTCAGCATCGCTCGAACAGTGCAACTTCAGCGACGTAGTATTTTACGAAGCGAGGTTCGTGGGCGCGACAGCTCGCTCTTGCCGATTCCAGCTTTCTGGCAACCAATCTCACTTCACCAACGCCAGATTCACAGAGTGCCACCTGGAGGATGCAAACTTCAAGTCGCAAGAACTGATGTCCGCACGTTTTGAGCTTTGCTCTATCGTCGACGCACGGTTTCAAAACGCGCAGCTTGGGTACTGTAGCTTCGACGGTTCAGATCTGCGCGGTGCAAAGTTCATCAATGCCAAAGTTGCCCACTGTTCGTTTGTCGGCGCAGACCTCAGAAACGCCAACTTCTTCGCAGCTGACATTAGTGGCTCCGACTTCCGGATGGCAGACCTCTCCGGCGCCCGGTTCGACCGCACAAGGTACGACGAGCACACCGCCTGGCCGGAAGGCTTCATGGTGCCTGACACCGCATTTTCTCATCGCGAAAAGAAAGACGCCGTAGAAGCGTTTAAGCAGGCGTACGGCTGCGGACACGAGGGGCCGGGCTACTCGTTGTCAGGGCAACCGTGCTACGTCCGCCGCTGGGTAGAGAAAGGTTTTCCGGTTACGTTTGTAGTGTGCGGCAACAAACGCGCGGTCAGCTACAGCGTGTACAGCGTGTATCCGGAGTTGTACATCGTTCACAACGGGAGATGGGCGGCCCCATCCGGAGAGCTTGCAGCGTGCGTTGAACAAGTAGTCAAGGAATTGATGGGTTCCTTGCGTACCGGCGACGGCGAAATGCCGTTCAAGGAAACCCCCGAGAAGCTCGCGTGCGTCACCAAGTACCTCCGCGAATCTGCGACCAGCGACGTGCTGCGCGCCTACTGCGACGCCAACGGCGACACCGCTGTCGGAGAATGGCTGACCGCACGCATCAAGTCCAGCCTCGCATCAGCGCGTCGCAAGTCTGCGCGCGCACGCGAAAGCAAGGCTTTCCCCCGGACAGAGCCGACCGGCGACGCCCAAGAAACGGCACATGAGGTAGCGACCCGCCCTCTTGACACCGACCAAGAACTTGACAGCGCAGCGAAGTAACAACACACCATCAAGGAGAGCACATGGACAAAAAAGCGAAAAGAACTGCTAAGCACGCTGAGAAGCGCTTGCTACGCCCCGGCGGGCACCTCTACGGGCAGAAGTTTGAAGATGGTTTCGCTGTCGCGCGACGCCATCACAGCGACCTTGAAGCCGCGATCATCGAGGAGTGCGAGTTCCAGGACGTAAGCATGGAGTCCTCGAATCTCAAGGGCGCCAAGGTCATCGCATCGAAGATGATCGACATCGGCCTGGATCACTCAGACTTGGACGGGATCGAGATCACCTCATCCGAGATGACCGGCTACGTACGGCACGGACTGATGCGCGGCGCTCGCATCAAAGACTGCAATCTCGATAGCATCGATCTGACGTCAACGATCGTGACGCAGGCTGTGGTCGAAGACACAAAGCTCAGTTCGGCAGTGCTCAACAACTGCGATTTCAGCGACGCGACCTTTCGTCGTTGCAATCTGAAAGACGCGTACACGTCTGCTTTCAGCAGAGCAAACCTCGCCAACGCCGAGTTCACCGACTGCGACATGAGCGGCGTGTCGTTCGTGTCAGGGATCTTGATGCGCGCAAGCTTCAACGGATCGAAGCTGGTCGAAAGCAAACTCACCTTTGCGATGCTTGACGGGGCAGATCTTTCTGGCTGCGACATGAAAGAAGCGCAAATCGACAGAGTGTATGCCCGCGGCGCCAATTTCCGTAATGCTGTGCTCAAAGACGCTACCCTTGATTGTGGCGTGTTTACCGGCGCGGACTTCACCGGCGCAGACTTTGGCGGCGCGTACCTTTGCAGATCAGACTTTAGATTGGCGAAGCTGGATGGCGTTTCGCTCGTGCGCGCATCCTACAACCACCTGACTCGCTGGCCCTCAGGCTTTACGCCTCCGCAAGAAGCAATCGATCTCGAGCGCCTCGAAGACGCTAAAGAACTTGCCGCTGAAACCGTTAATCAGCGCACTGGCATGAACCCCACCCCGGTGTTCATCGACTCCCCAGACCCGACAATTACGCTCGATGTGATCTACGCGGTATACCCGGAGTTTTTCACGGTCATAGACCGATGGGCGTTTGCCGAAAACCTCGGGTGGGCAGTCTGTCACGTGCTTAGACACGCGATGCAGTCCATCCGTGTCGGCGACGGATCTATGCCGTACGAGACGGAGAACGACAAGCTGTACTGCCTGATCTACCACCTCCAGAACGCGATCTCCGCAGCGCAGATCTCTGCGACTGCTGAAACCTTCGGGCTCTGCAAAGGCTCGCGCGTCAAAGAAGACAAGCATCAGATGTACATCTACAAGCGCTTGCAGGACGAGATCGCCGCAGCGCGTCGCAAGTCTGTCAAGAACGCCAAGGACCAGACCAGCTCACAGGCAGCTCAATGAGCAGCAGGACCACTGGCCAACGTGCGATTGATCTGAACGAACTTGGCTGGCGGTGCGTGCACGACAGCCACTACGCACCCGCCTTGAACAGCGACGCGGGCCCGCTGTTCACGCTGTACCCAAAGCTCTACCAGCGACACGGGCCCGGCATCTGGGCCACGGCACCCGGGCTCGCAGCTCTCGCTGCGTACCGCAAGCTGGTGGACGCCGACACGCCTCCCCGTGAAGCCGCTGCCGCGATAGGGGCATGCTTCACGGACGCAGCGCTGATCGCGCTGTGCGATGCCAACGAAACCAACCGAGCAGCAGCCATCATATTGACCGCAGCCAAAGAGGAGTACGAGAGTATGCACGCAAAACCAATTGTCACAGACAGGAGCCAGGCCGATGACACAACCCGGACATGACGAGTACGGGCGCGTCCTGATGAGCAGCGTGCACAGCGCACGCGAGCGACGAGCAGCCATCCGGATTCTACAAGAAACGTTTCCTGCGTTCTTCTACGAAGACGAAGAGCGAAGCGTGTGGGCCACGGCAACAGGAGTCATCATCCACAAAGCGATCAACATCACTGCGGACAAAAACGGCCCGTTCAGCCGCGTGCATCCATCGCCTATCCCTTTCAAGGCGATGAACCGAGCCAACGGCGCAGAGTGGGTCGTGAACACCGTTGCGCGCGCGATCCAACGCGCGTTTACAAACCCCGTTTTGATCGCTATCACCGATGCCAAAACCCAAGAAGAGGCCGCATACAATCTTGCCGCAGAGGCGATGATTGTGATCTGCCGCGACTGGACGACCCCCCGCAACAACGCCGCAAGATCTTGACGAAAGGAAAGCCGACATGGGAAGACCACGCAAGGAACCACGCAACTTCACGCTGCCTTTCTGGAGCCGCTGGCAGCAGAAGCCTGTCGATCAGGGTCAGATCGTCTCGCGCCACTACTGCACTGACGGCGAGCATCTCTTCCGCTGGGAACACGACCGCAGCGACCGCACGGACAGATATTACTGGAGGAGGCTGTCGAAGCGGGTGGACCTCGAACACGACCACGACCCGATCAACGGAAAGCTTCCCCAGACAGTCGGGCAGTGGATGCGTTGCACGGTCAGCAAAGAGGAGCACAAAGAAGCTTGACAGGGAACGCCGCCGCGTCATCTCTTGCGCCGCGCAATCACGGAGCGCACAGCACCACATGACCATCTACGAACGAATTACATCGATACTCGCGTTGTTTGAGTGGGCTCGCAGCAGCACGCCCAAGCGTAGCGCCATGGCATTAGCAAAAATTCACCGCAAACACCGACCCAACCTGACGACGCCTATCTACAAACAAAGGAGCCAGAACGCGTGAAGATCCGCAACAAAAACCCCTTGTTCGACCACGTCCATACCATGGTTCTCGACGAGCACTCTGCGCCTGCTTTCTCCAAAAAGTCAGGCGCCAGCGTTAAGCCCGGCGACGAAGTCCGCATGTACGTCGACAAGCGCGGCCTCGCAGCGCAAGCCATCGTCTCGCGCGAGAGCAACTCCGGAGCCGTAGCATACAATGAACAAGACGGGTTCCTTTGGGGCGTCTTGCTAGAGGGCGGCGACAAGACATTCCTTGTCGGCGAAGGGAGCCCATGCGTAATGGTCGATCTATCCAACCTCGCATTCTGGTACACCGAGGACAACTGATGACTCACAGCAAACCCAAAAACCAAGATTTCATAGACCTGCTGCCAGCGATGCTGCGGCAAATGTCCAGGCCAGACAGCGGTCTGACTTTTGAGGAAGCGCAAGCTACTACTGCCAAGATCACGGCCGACTGGAAGGCTGGCCGACCCGTCTTTCGTGCAGCCGCAAAGTTTCGAGAGCAGACCGTTTCGTTGCTCAACGTGCCGACGGTCGACTGGTTCTCTGAGCTGATCCACGATCCTGTCATCCACCAGGAACTCAAAGACAGTTACACGGGCAACACAGTGCACGTGCAGACTGCGTTCGTGGTGTGGCTCGCGCAAAAACTGCGCGCGGTCAGCCATACAAGCAGTTGGTTCCGCGTGTCCGAGGGGCTTGCATACAAGCTCCTTGCTACAGACTTGAAAGGCGCCGTCATCGGCGACCTGAAGCTGCCGTTGCCAGCCTTCTACATCGAGATCCCTGCTGGCATGTTCTGGTTGGAAGACAAACAGACAGGCTGGCACGAAGTCCGGATGCTAGGCGCCGTGCTCGGCAACATCACACAGAAGACCATAGACCTCGCAAGAGCCGCTGGCGACCACACAGCCGACGACATGCTGATCGGCGAGCGGCTTGTCGTAGAAGCTTACGGGGAACCCAACGCGACCAGCGTCTCACCGTTCGACGACACTTGGATCTTCAAGTCATACAACATTACCGACAAAGATCTAGACATCCACGAGTCGCTGGAGCGCATCTCCGGACCGGAGCGTGACCACGAGGCGCACCTCAACCGCGGAAAGATCGGCAACCGCATCATCGATGGCTGGGAGCTGCGACAAGTGATGATCCGGTTCGTGCTGAACCTGTGCATCTACCTTGGCTCCGAGAAGGCTTCCGTCGAACACGTCCACGAAGCGGAGATCAAGCGGCTGCACAACGGCAAGAAGTTCAAACTGCTTCGCAAGCACATCCAAGAGAAGATCCGCTCTCTCCAGCACGACCTCGTCTTCGCGGTTGGCTCGGACGTCACGATCTCGCCTGAGATGCGGGAACTGGTTCGGAACGACGGCACCGGAGTGCAGACTCAAGCCTACCGAACGCTGGTACGCGGCCACTGGCGCAACCAAGCACACGGCCCAGGTCGCACACTGCGCACGCGCCGATGGATCGAGCCCCATGTGCGCGGCGCAGACCTGCCAACGCCCGTGGTCGGTCACAACTACCAAGTGAAATAGGAAGGAAAGACATGAAATACCACTATCAAATCGGACTCGAAAAACTCCAAGGCAAACCATCGGCAAACGAAGTGACGTACTTTGCGCATGAGATCAACCGCTACGTCACAGTATCGACGCAAGACGTAGAGCGGCTCGGCTCGATGATCGCTGCCGGGACCGAAGACGCGTACAGCCACTGGTGCGCGGAGACGCCATCGGGTTCTTTTCACATCCACCCCCGAGAGCAATCATGACTGAAACGATCATGCTGGTGGTTCCAGACGACTACGCCGAGCACATCGACAACGGATTTCAAGATCTTCTCGACGGCGACTTCGCGATCAACTTCCTCGAAAG
>Ga0172373_10004142_pt1 | contig 20600 bp, 10 predicted proteins | sample Lak10m_2_FD_114546 | JGI IMG/M metagenome (GOLD analysis project Ga0172373, IMG submission 114546) | Freshwater microbial communities from Kabuno Bay, South-Kivu, Congo - kab_092012_10m | ecosystem: Environmental > Aquatic > Freshwater > Lake | place: Democratic Republic of the Congo...
TCGGAAATATTTGTGCCAATTACTGTTTTCAGCGACGGTCTGTCGGAAGGACAGGAATCAATAGAACTGCTTCTCAGCAATTCCTGTCAGTGCCAGCAAACCGCTGTCACTTTTCTGATGAATGACCTGGAGCCGCTCCAGCTTGCTGCTTCCGAAGATACGATAGTGTGTGAATTTTCATCTGTACCGCTTTTTGTCTCCGTCAGCGGTGGTGAAGCCCCGTACGACTACAAGTGGAGTAATGGTGCAACAACTGCGGATATTACCGTCACGCCCGCTGCTACATCTATCTACACAGTAACAGTTACAGATAACTGCGGACAGGTCGTTTCGGAACAAGCCTCAGTAATCGTGATTCCGTTTGAGCGAAAAACATTGCAGATTCCACTTTGCTTCGGGGAATCGGTTGACATCAACGGGCAATTGTACTCCGGTACGAGCACAATCGTTGATACAACCTTTGCCGGAACACCTTGCGGTTCCATCACTACGTACAAACTGACAGAACTGCCGGAAATAAAGACATTTCGAACAATTACCTTCTGCCCGGGAGACACTGTTGAAGTCGGTGGAATGCAGTACACTGATGAGGGTGTCAGATTCCTGATGTTCACGGCGGCTAACGGATGCGACAGTACGGTTGTCTATACACTCCAGTATGCCGTGCCATCCCCCTCTGTGGTTAGTATTACCTGTCCTGCTTCGGTTACCGTATTCACCAATGACGGTGCCGGATCTGAAATACAGTACGCTCATCCTGCTGCTTCCACCAGTTGTGTCTGTCCGGGACTTGATGTGGAAATGATCAGTGGTCTGGCATCGGGCAGTATTTTTCCGCAAGGCACAACCAAAGTGTGTTACAAGGCAGAGGACGCCTGCGGGCAGACAAAAACCTGCTGCTTCAATGTTTCTGTACTGGAAGATGCTCCCTGTGATGTCAAGGTTATCGGCTGCCTGCGCTATGAATTGCTCACCATTACGGAGGATCCCGGCGGAAATAAAACCTACCGTGTTCAGGTCACCAATTACTGCCCTGACCCGCTGATATACACGGCTATTCAGGTGCCCAGCGGTGTGCTGGCCATGAAACCGCTCGACAATACCATTTATACGGCCCCGGGCGGGAATCAGTATCTGGTACGAAATCCCAATTTCGCCCCGTTCTATTCCGTAAGATACAGAGCACTGAATCCGGGTATAGCCAACGGACAATCTGAAATTTTCCGCTACACGCTGCCCGCCCAGACAGATGTGCTGTTTTTCGAGGTAATCAGCCGCCTGAGTATCCAGCAGTTCTTTGCGGCCCACATGAACACGTTTTACTGCCCTATTGGTGTTACACCTCCCGATAACAGGGATGGTGAAGGCGGTATCTATCAGTCTTTTGCGTCCGGTGCGGTCCCCAATCCGACCACCGGAACATTCAGAATGATGCTTGAAACAGAAGAAGATGCTCCTGTTGAGTATCGGGTGTTCAACAGTCAGGGACAACTTGTTTTGTCTGACAGAGGAGAATTGTTTGCCGGACAGGCTGATATTACCCTGCCCGAAAGCTTGCCCAACGGACTGTATTTCGTTGAAATTGTTGGATTCGACGATCTCGGAGGAATGCAGCGAGTGGTGCTGCAGCGTTAATTCTTTCAAAAATATGCCTTTATTTCAGGTAAAGGCATATTTTTGTGGCTCATATTCACCAAAATTAATTGAAAACAATGGCAAACCAATTACATTGGAGGAGCGCTCTGCTCCTCTGCGTCGCCTTTATGTGGCAATGCGATCTCTCTGCTCAAATCACTGTTGATGTAACATCCGGCTCTGCCGGTACACGCGCTGCGCTGGCAGTCAGGCCTGGCGTCAGCGAGGTAACTCTCTACGGATTGCAACCCGGCAACCCGTGCCGGATTGTGGCCCTGCGAACGTCCACCGAACAGTTGGCAGATTTCTCCCTGAAACTTTCAGAAAAACAGTCTGTGCAGGCAGCGGGCAATTCCGGCGACAACACCATCTGGTTTACTCCCGATGGTGCTACCGCATCACTGAATCTGTACGCCACCTCTCCGGTCAAGACGGATGATATTCCGCTTTACCTGTCTGTTATGCAGGAAAATCTGCAAACGGGGAAGGATAAACCCGGAAGCAATGCCGAATCACAGGCCCTGCTCCAGACAACACCCAACGTCAATCCGCAGAGCCTGATCGCTAACACACTCATCGGCGGTGGCTGCTATGCCGTCTCGAATGTAACGGCCAAGGGAAATTCATCCGCGAAAGGAACATTTTCCGGCGGATCACAAAACATACAACTGTCCTCGGGTCTGGTGATGAGCACCGGCAATGTGAATATACTCTCGGGCCCCAATCTGGCAGGTGATTCTGACGGAGGGTTCGGTACCCCCGGTTACGATGCCAGTCTGGATGCACTGGTTGTTGGCAACCTGTATGATGTGAATGTGATTGAATTTGATTTCGTACCAACGGGCAGTATGGTCGAGTTTGAGTATGTGTTCGGCTCTGAGGAGTACTGTGAGTACGTGGGCAGTGAGTACAACGATGTGTTCGGTTTTTTTATCAGCGGCCCTGGAATTAATGGTGTGAAGAACCTGGCGGTTCTGCCCGGAGGAACCACCCCTATTTCTGTAAACAGTATAAACCACGACGCAAATACGCAATATTACGTCAATAACAGTACCAATTTTCTGTCCTGCAACTTCATGGGATGGTCGGCCAGCAACTACGCCGAGGTTGAGCTCGACGGCTGGACGAAGCCGCTGAAGGCCATTGCCAATGTGCAGCCCTGTCAGAAATACCATATCAAACTGGCCATCGCCGATGTGGGCGATGGACTCTATGACTCGGCTGTCTTTCTGAAGGCCAACTCATTCAGCGCCGGCGGACAGGTGGCTGCCGCGCCCGCGTACGCGCAGAACAGACCGGCTGCCTCTGAAGGATGTGTGGGCGGAGCCATTCGTTTCTTCCGCGCAGGATCCACTACAAATCCGCTGACTGTCAGTTATACCGTTTCTCCAACGAGTACAGCCGTTGCCGGTACTGACTACGCTCCGCTCCCGGGAATGGCAGTGATCCCCGCAGGGCAGAACGAGGTATTGGTTCCTGTGACAATTTTCAATGACGGACTGCCGGAGGGCACCGAAAAAATCGTTCTCGACATCAGTAATTCCTGTCAGTGCGAAACAAACCAGATTGAGTTCCTGATCAGTGATTCCGAGCCACTGTCACTGTCGGTATCCGGAGATGCGTTGATTTGCGAGATGGGGGAGAGTAATCTTGCTGCTTTGGTGACGGGAGGAGAAGCACCATATAGTTATGTGTGGAGCAACGGAGCAACAAATCCATTCACGCAGGTATCGCCCGCTGCAAGTACGACTTATTCTGTGACTGTAACGGATTTTTGCGGGGATACCGTCTCCGGAAGTTTTTCGGTTGACGTCCTGCCGTTCGTCAGGGAAAATATATCAATTACTGTCTGTGCAGGCGAAGAGGTTGAAATTGGTGGCGTATTTTATACAGCACCGGCAGTTGTCAATGACACGATTTTTCTGAATATCCCCGACTGCGGGCAAATTACAACCTATACACTGCAGGCACTTCCAACGGCTGCCGGTAGTGAAACTTTCACTTTTTGTGCCGGAGGCTCTGTGATTGTCAACGGCCAGATTTATGATACTCCCGGAATATTCACCGACACGCTGACAGCCGCCAATGGCTGCGACAGCGTCATGACGTACACGCTTGTCAGACGGCCACCGCTTGCAGGGGCTGAACTCATTCTCCTTTGTCCGGGAGATCAGGTGACGCTGGATGGTATCTCTTACAGCAGCGAGGCAGATATTCCGGTTACCTACCAGACGGCTGCAGGCTGCGATAGTATTGTTACTTACAAGTTGAGATATGCCACACCTGCTCCTTCAACAGTCTCCATGAACTGTCCTCCTTCAGTAACCCTGAATATACCCACAGGTGCTCCGGGCACAGCGGTTCAATATGCCAGTCCGCTGGCTTCCACCGATTGCACGTGTCCGGGGACGGTCGTTTCCATGTTGTCCGGCCAGGTATCGGGCAGTTTGTTCCCGGTTGGTGTGACACAGGTGTGTTACCGAGCCGAGGATGTTTGCGGGCAGTCGCGTACCTGTTGTTTTTCGGTAACCATCTCGGAGGAAAATCCGTGTGATGTGAAAGTAATCGGCTGTATGAAGTACGAATTGCTGTCGGTAACACAGGATCAGGGCAAGAACAGAACGTACAGGGTGCGCGTTACCAACAACTGTGCCCGCGAACTGATCTACACGGCGTTCCAGTTGCCCTCTGCCATAACGGCGATGTCGCCGGCGAATAACTCCATTTATACTTCACCGGAGGGAAATGCCTACCAGGTCCGGAATCCCAATTACGCGCCTTTTTACTCCGTGCGCTTCCGTCCAACCGGTTCGGGACTGGCCAATGGAGCTACTTCTGTTTTCCGTTACACCCTGCCCGCCCAGGCGGATGTTGACTACATACACGTCATAAGCAGAGTGTTTGAGCAACAGTACTATGAGGCCTATCTGAACACCTATTACTGTCCGGTTGGTATCACGCCGGCTGATAATTTGACGGATGGAAGTGATGAGAGAGCCGACGGAGAGTTGACACCGGATCAGATATCGCTGTTCCCCAATCCGTCTGACGGTTTGTTCTATGCAGATTTAAGTGCCTGGAAAGGCCTCGATGTTACTATTCAGGTATATGACAGCCGCGGACAACGGGTGGTACACACGGGTACGCGCGCAGGCGATGTGCCATACCTGGTGACGATGCCCGCCGGTGTTCCTGCCGGACTGTATTTTGTGGAACTGGGTAATAACGACGGAGAAAAGGAGGTACTGAAAATGGTGGTGGAGCGGTAAACTACTGAATTCCAGTATATTGCCAACGGGCGCGTCTGTTTATCGGATGCGCCCGTTGGTGTAATGTATTCATTTGTGATTTAATGGCAAAGCACAGGTTAAATGTATTTAAATTATTGATTTACAACAACTTAATTTTAAATTAATTCTCATTGGTGTAATCATCGAAGTCTCGGATTCTACCTTTGCAGCGGTCTTTTCCCCTGACGGGAAGATTCCTGTTTCACAGCAGCGTCGGTTGAAAAACCACCATCAGTCCATACTTCCGGCGACTGTGACAGACAAACTTTAACCTATTTTTTCCATCTATGAAGGATTTACACTCAGCCTTCAAGGGTACGCTCTGTACTCTTGTAATTACCCTGTTGTGCCTTGTTTCGGCCTCGGGTCAAAAAATCAGCGGTTCCGTTCAGGACGCTGTCAGCGGGGAAATGCTCCCCGGTGCTACTATAGTTGTACAGGGAACCACCCGCGGTACTGCTTCCGACGCTTCCGGTAATTTCGTACTGGACGCCCGCAAGGGAGAAGTGCTGGTTGTTTCCTATGTAGGCTACAAAACACAGACAACTGCAGTTGGTGACGCCGCAACTATTGTTATTCTCATGTCAGGCGATAACGTCCTGAATGAGGTGACAGTGGGTGCACTCGGTATCAGCCGCGAGAAAAAATCGCTCGGCTATGCAGTTCAGGAAGTGAACGGAAACGAGTTGCTGAAAGCTCGTGAGCCGAACGCCATCAACACGCTGGCTGGCAAGGTGGCTGGTCTGACAGTAGGTGCATCACCCGAATTGCTGGGCGCACCCAACCTCAACCTCCGCGGCTCAAACCCTATTTTCGTGGTGGATGGTGTACCGGTAAACTCCGACACCTGGAACATCAGCGCTGATGACATCGAAACTTTCACTGTGCTGAAGGGTCCTGCTGCGGCAGCCCTTTATGGTTTCCGCTCAAAAGATGGTGTTATTATGATTACCACCAAAAAGGGAACCAAGGACAAGCGTGGTGTGAGCATTGAATTCAACAGCAGTCAGATGGTGGAATCAGGTTTCAATGCCGTTCCGACTGTAAACTACGAGTACGGTCCCGGCGATCACGGTCGCTATGGTTTTGTTGATGGCCGCGGCGGTGGTATCAACGACGGCGATTATGATATCTGGGGTCCTCGCTTCGAGGGACAGCTGATTCCGCAGTACGACAGCCCTATTGATCCGGTAACCGGCCAGCGTATCGCGACACCCTGGGTAGCACGCGGTGAGAGAAATCTGGAGCGTTTCCTGCGCCCGGGCATGCTCTCCAACAACAACATCGCTGTTTCTACGTCTTCTGAAAAGATGGATATGCGCTTCTCCACCTCCTACAACTATCAGCAGGGGATGGTTCCGAATACACAACTGAACGGCCTGAATTTCAATGTTTACAATAATCTGCGGTTCAATAAGCGGGTGAGCCTTGAGTCAAATCTGAACTATAACCGTCAGTTTACCGACAATATCCCTGATGTACAGTATGGCCCTAACTCACTGATTTACAACGTCATACTGTGGGCTGGTGCCGACTGGGATGTTGATGACATGAAAAATTACTGGCAGCCGGGCAAGGAAGGTGTTCAGCAAATTTATGCCGAATACCAGCGATACAATAATCCGTGGTTTATGGCGCAGGAATGGCTGCGTGGTCACTACAAGACCGACATTTATGGTCAAACAGCCCTGAACTGGAACATCGCCAAAGGTCTTGATTTCAAACTGCGTACAGCCATCACAACGTATGATCTGTTCCGCAATGAAAAATTCCCGTACTCTGCTACTGTTTACGGACGTGAAGAGGCACGTGGCGATTACCGTGAAGACAAGCGTACCATGTTTGAAAACAACACGGATGCTTATCTCAGCTTTGACCGCAACATCACCGATAATATCAGCCTGAAAGCGCTTGCTGGTGGTAACCTCCGCTCGTTCAATTACGAATCCAGCTACACCACCACGAACTATTTGAACGTTCCGGGTTTGTACTCTTTCTCCAATACTGCCAATCCGCTGTACGCATCCAACTTCCGGTCGAAGATGCTGGTGCAGAGCGGGTATTACTCACTTGATCTCGGAATCCGCAATTTCCTGTATCTTTCGCACACTGGTCGTGTGGATCACCTGTCAACACTGCCCAAGAACAGCAATACGTTCTATTATCCAAGTGTTGGTGCCAGTGTTCTGATCAGCGAGCTGGCCGATCTTGGTCCGGTTTCATACCTGAAACTCCGCGGTTCTTATGCCAACGTAAAGGAGGCACTCACCACCCGTTACATTGGTGCTACACCTGCCGACCCGTACCCGCTCGGATACGGTTCTTACTACTCGTCCACTTACGACGGCCCGTCCTATTCCAATGCTTCAGCTTATTCATCTCCGCTGGTTTACAACGGACAGCCGGGATCGTACTTCACCAACACGATTGCCAATACAGGTCTGCAGCCTTCATCGCGTACCAACTACGAAACTGGTCTGGAGGCGCGTTTCTTCGGAAGCCGTATGGGGCTGGATGTCACCTATTTCCAGTACATAGATGGTCCTCAAATTTTTGCGCTCCCGATTTCGGAAGCTTCCGGCTATACAAGTCAGCTGATCAACGCTGTGAAAACAAAGAAAGCCGGCTGGGAAGTGGGTCTGACCGGCTCGCCAATCAGAAATGCAGATGGCCTGAACTGGGATGTCATGGTTAACTGGAGCACTTACAAGGAAACACTGGAGGAACTGCCGGAGGGTACAGACGTAATCAACGGTTTCTTCCGCCTCGGCGACCGTCTGGACAAGTACTATGATTCAGCTCCGGTACATGATCAGCAGGGAAATATCGTGCACGACGCCAGTGGCCGCGCCATCAGAAATCCGGTTGCACAGTTTCTCGGTTACTCCAACCCGGACTGGGTTTGGGCAGTTAACAACAAGTTCTCCTGGAAGAATCTCAGCTTTAACTTCCAGTTTGATGGTCGTGTAGGTGGTGTCATTACCAACTACGTACAGCGTCAGACGTTCCGCGGTGGTCGTCACCTCGCTACCACACAGGGAGAAATGGGCGAAGCGCGCTATGCCGACTGGGAAAATCAGAAAAATGGCCTTTTCACAGATCCGCAGGTGAACGGCAATTATGTGGGAGATGGCGTACGCCTTGTGAGTGGTACCATCAAATACGATCAGTACGGCACTATCACCAACTGGGATGAACTCGAATTTGCTGATAATACGACCAAAACATTCCTGCAGGACTATATCAGCCGTCTCTATGCAACTTCGGAAGCCAACCTGATGTCCAAAACCTTCTCCAAGCTGCGTGAAGTGACAATCACTTACCAGATGCCGAAGAAGTGGTTCGAGAACAGCAACTTCATTCGTCAGGCCAATGTTTCGCTGGTTGGTCGTAACCTGCTTTATTTCGCAGAGAAGAAGGATATTGATCTGGACCAGTACATCACCAACAACTACTCCGGTCTGCAGTCGCCAACGGCCAAGCGTTATGGCGTGAACATCAACATCACTTTCTAAACCAAAGGGTTCAATCATTCGACAATGAAACAATTCAGATATATCTTCATGCTGGCAGCACTCATTCTCGCTGCCGAAAGTTGCCAGAAGTTCGATGAACTGGAGGCAGACCCCAACCGCTCCACTCAGGTGCCGCCTTCGCTGGTACTGCGCGGTATTCTCGTGGATATGAACTACGCTCCATGGGGCGATGTTTCGCGCTGGAACCAGTACTGGTGCTCCAATTACACCTACTACGATAACAATGAGTACTGGAGTGGAAGTGCCGATCTGCGCTTCACCACACTCAAGAATGTTGTCAGAATGGAAGAAGAGGCACAGCGAATCAACCTCCCTGCTGTCAACGCTTACAGTGCACTGGGTAAGTTCTTTCGTGCGTCCTTCTATTACGATATGACCATGAAAGTAGGGGATATCCCTATGAATCAGGCACTTTTGGGCGCCGAAAACGTGGCTCCTGCCTATGACACCCAAAAGGATGTGCTGAAGCAGGTACTCGTATGGCTGGATGAAGCCAATACTGATCTGGCTGCCCGTATCGCTGCTTCTGACGTATCGCTGGAAGGCGATATTTACTTCGGAGGCGACCTGCGCAAATGGCAGAAAACTGTCAACTCGTTCAAACTGCGCGTACTGGTTCAACTCAGTAAAAAATCTGCCGATACTGACCTGAACGTAAAGGGTGAATTTTCCAAAATTCTTGGTAACCCGACTGCTTACCCGGTAATGGAAAGCAACAGCGACAATTTGCAGTTCATTTACGGAAGTGTCTTCAACAAATACCCCTTTAATCCCGACAACTTCGGTTTCTATGCCGATCGTTATAATACTTCTGCTGCTTATGTGAATACGCTCTCTGCGTTACATGATCCTCGAGTTTATGTGGTGGCTGAACCGGCTGCCGCCAAACTGGCCGCCGGTTTCACTGCAACTGACTTCGAGTCTTATGTAGGAGCCCCTTCCGACGAGGGTCTGGATGAAATGGCTACCAAGGTGCAGGCCGGAGAGTACTCACGTATTAACAAGTCTCGTTTCTTCAGTAATTACGTTGGTGAGCCCAGCATACAAATCGGTTACCCCGAACTTTGTTTGAATATCGCCGAGGCGATTAACCGCGGCTGGGCAACCGGCAATGCAGGTGAGTGGTATAACAAAGGTATCACTGCCAGCATGGAAACTTACGGCATCACTGATGTGGCAGCCTATCTGGCGCAGACCCAGGTGGCTTACGCGGGAAATAACGCCAACGGTCTGACTCAGGTGCTGGTTCAGAAGTACCTGGCGCAGGCTCAGCACAGCGGACTGGAGTCGTATTACACATGGCGTCGTACCGGTGTGCCAGCTTTTGCAGAGGGCGGCCCGGGAACAGGTAACTCCGGTGTGATACCGCGCAGGTTTCAGTACCCAACCAGCGAACGCGATAACAACACCGATAATTACCAGGCAGCGCTGAGTCGTCAGTTCGGTAATACAACCGACAATATCAACGACAAGCTCTGGATAGAGAAAGATTAGGTTTGTCTGAAGCAGGCCGGGCAGCGGCAATGCCGCTTGCACCGGTCTGCTCCGGTGCTTCCTAACCTTTTGTCATAACTTCACATAGAATGGTTTAATTAAGTGGGAAGTCGGCGAAATGCCGGGTTCCCACTGCCTTTTGATTCAAAATCACCAATTTCACATCCATCATGACAAAAAAAGAAAAAGTAGCTGCTATTATGTCGCTGTTCTCGGCGAGAGGCGGAGAGGAATACTTCGGAGAGGATGTTACCCAGTTGCAACATGCCGTTCAGGCAGCCGAGATCGCCCGCGAACTGTATCCGGACGACCCTGAGTTTATCGCGGCAGCATTTTTACACGATCTCGGACATATCTGCGTCATCCCGAAGTCAAAGGAAGCGTCTATGAGCGGATTCGGGGTGAAGAACCACGAAAAGGCCGGAGCTGATTTCCTGCTTGGACTGGGTTTTCCTGAAAAAGTAGCCCGGTTGGTGGAATGCCACGTTGAGGCCAAACGATATCTGGTCAGTACCGATGCGAGTTACTTTGAATCACTATCAGAAGCAAGTAAAATCACACTGATGCATCAGGGAGGTAAAATGGAGGCAGAGGAGGTAGCAGTTTTTGAATCAGATCCGTTTTTCGGGCTGCATATAGCACTCCGCAGAATTGACGAGCGCGCCAAATCTGCGGAGCATACGTTCTCATCGCTTCAGTGGGTGGAAGAACTGCTGGAGGAGGTCGTTTCCTGATATCAAACAAGTGTTTCGGCCAGTCCGAAACTCATGGTCATCCCGGCGCCACTGAGTCCGTTCACAATCCAGACTCCATGCGCCGGATTGGCCACGAACTCGGTCTTGCCGGGTAACTTCGGATAAACTCCGTGCCACGTCTCCGTTAGTTCCAGTGTCGGAAATTCGGCGAAAGTGGACAAATACCCCAGAATTTGCCTGTTTATCTCTTCCTTATCAAATGGAGAGACGTCCCAACCGTACTCATGACTGTCGCCGAGGATGATCTCCCCCGCTTTATTCTGGGAAACCAGTACGTGTATGCCGTATTTTGAAAAAGCCGGATTTTCTGCGTCATACCGCGTTCTTATGTGTTTCAGCTGGCTCTCCAGATATGAAAATGCGTTGTAGTGCAGCAGCGTCAGCCCGGCACAGAGCGAAGGCCCCAGATCCCATCCTTCCGGTTGTGTTACAGTACGCATCATCTGCAGTTTGCACTTGGTAATCCCGCTTTCCCTGAATATCTGCGGATAAAGGGTCTCAAAATCGGCACCCGAACATATATAGATTCTTTCTGCACGCCAGATCTCGAAAAAATCGGTGAGAAGCCCTCCCTCGGCGTGTGAAACGGCAGTGCCAAAATGAAATTCAACCCCGTGAACCTGCTCGAGGTATTGTGTCAGTTGCGGAATGGCAAGCCTTGACGTGACGGTACATTCGGTGGAACTGTACAGTGCGCCCTTTAATCCGTCTGTTTTTACTGCCGGACTCATTACCGACACCTCGGCGGGTGTCATGAGTGTTGTTTTGTATCCCGCATGAGGTGCATCCTGGTGAAATGCCTGTATCACCTCCCATTCATCCTGATGGTATGCCAACTGGAGTGATCCGTTCTGCTTCAGCCACAAACCGCTTTCCGAGGCTGCCTCTATCCATATTTCTCTGCTTCTCATAGCACGGTCAAGCAATTCCCCCGCAGGTTGTCCGACCGGCCAAACCAGTCCGAAGTTGCGTATGGATGCCCCGACTGCTCTCGGGTTCCGCTCGAAAACGGCCACTTTATTCCCTTTTTTTGCCGCAGCATACGCAATGGCCAGGCCAACTATCCCGGCACCCACGATTGCCACATCGTACTTGTTGTCTTGCATGATATCTTGTTTGTGTAACTGCCTCACAGTTACCTGTTTTCAGAATGATATTTGCTACTCAGGTAGAACCATGAGGCCAGTCCGAGCAGCAGAATAATAATTGAGCTTCCGTAGCACAGCAACTTGTAGTATTCAAGCCAGCTCTGTTGTTCTGCACCGAAGTTTTTCCAGAACAATACTGCCGCACTACCTATGTATCCTGTTGAATCGGCTATGTACATCAGGAATCCCACATTTCCTGTTTCTTTAAATGCAGCCAGTAGCCGGTCGAAAAGTACTCCGTTAAACAACAGATACGGCAAAAAAAGCCCCGAACCCGATACGATCATCCACAATAACGGTGACATTATTCCCGTTCCTAACAGATATGTCGAAAAAGCAAGTAATATCGCGCCGCCAACGGTCATGATGTGAATAATTCCAAGAGCCTGGTAATGCCTCGAAATACTTGCCATGGAGCCGATGCCGGCCAGGCACGCCAGTGCTACGGGTATCTCTGCCGTGGTCAGTAACGCGGGCTGTCCGCCAAATCCAAGGTCAGACCATATCTCTACGGCAAAATTGTCGCGTACGTCCCTGACTACGGTGAGCACCAGATAAATACCCGTAAGCAAAATCATGCCGGGTGCAAAACGACTGAACAGGGCTCTTTGTTCCTGTTTCGACATAGTGACCCGCTCCGAACGGCTGTCCCGGTCTGCTTCCGAGGGCGGCGGAATGTGCTCGAGAATCCACACGCAAACTGCCAGAACAGGCAGAAAGATCAGTCCTGCGACAAATGGCATCCATTCCTCCCGAACATGGCAGCTGCTCATCAGCCACCGGCCCGTCGTTTTTGATATGCCTGATGAAATGATGAAATTGACGCACAGCACTGAAGCAAGTATGTCGGTGGCACGGCGTCCCTCCAGATAGCTGAATACCAGTCCCCAAGCCATACCCAGCGGCAGACCGTTCATAAACATCCATAATATATTCCAGGGATAAGGGGTTGTGGCAAACCCCAGCAGAGCAATTTCTGCAAACAGAGCCACACCCATAAGCAGGCGGGCGCGATGTTGTACTCCCAGTCCGGCTATGACGCCTATCCCTATAAATTTGGAAAGCGCATAACCAGCCACCTGGGCTACCACCAGCAGTATTTTGTAATGGATCCCCGAAAACTCCCTGCCATCAAAAGATGCTGCCGTGAAAGGTTTTCTAAAACCATATATACTGCAATACGCCAGAAATGCAGCCGCTGCTGTTACAACAACAAGCTGTAGTGGTGTATCGTGACCAAGATGGCGTTTTAATGCCGGTGAGTGTAACATCTGTTGCGTAATTACACACAATATTATGTTCTCAAGTATCTGTAAATTAGGTACTTGTGGTTAAATAATCTTATCTTAATGATCGCTTTTCAATAACTTAATATTCCCCTGTAAAACTTAAAAATGCCGTAACAGTAGCCCGGTTACATTTGCGACAAATAAAACTGATATGCCTGTCAAACTGATTGTACTTGATATCGCAGGAACTACTGTGTGCGATAATAACGAAGTGCTGAACTGCTTTTCAGCAGCCTGCCGGAAAAGTGGTATTGAGGCTTCCGATGCCCGGCTGAATTCGCTGATGGGTGTCTCCAAACTGGAGGTTTTTCATACGCTCTGGCGGGAACAACTGGGCGACAATACCTCCGGGGACATTATTCGGGAAAAGGCCGATGCTGCTTACGCTACTTTCAGGCATATTCTGGAAGACTATTACCGTACCTGCCCCCTGCAACCCACGGAGGGTGCACTTGAACTGTTCCACTGGGCCAAGGGAATGAATATAAATATTGCTCTTAACACAGGGTTTTACAGAGCTGTCACCGATATCATTCTGGGGCGTATGGGCTGGCTTCCCGGTATGTCGGGCAGTCCGGTACAGTTCGTAGTTACCAGTGAGGAGGTGCCCGCCGGACGACCCGCTCCGCATATGATACACGCCGCAATGGCATATTTTGGTATAGAAAACCCCAAAAATGTGGTAAAAATAGGCGACACGCCGGTTGATTTGCTCGAGGGTAAAAATGCTGACTGTTTGTTTTCTCTCGCGGTAACCAACGGTACGCATTCCTTCGAACAATTGTCGGTTTTCGAGAACGACGGTCTGCTGAAAAGTCTTCGTTACCTGCCGGAATTTCTTTCTGCTTAATATTCCCTTCATCTAAACTTAATCCATACTTAACGCCCTATTTTCGGGAAGGCAATGCCATGCCCCGATCTTTGCAGTGAAATTTTGACTGACTAAATTTTTCCTGCAATGAAAAAAATTATTCTGCTTCTTGCGCTCGTCGTGTCTCTGGCGGCCAGTGCACTTGCACAAGTAATTGTTACCGGCGATATCGCTACCAACACCACCTGGACGAAAAACAATACATATCTTCTTAGTGGCTTTGTTTACGTGACCAATGGTGCTACGCTAACAATCGAACCTGGTACTGTAATCAAGGGTGAAAAAGCCTCAAAGGGCTCCCTGATTGTTACACGCGGCTGCAAGATTGTAGCGAACGGTACTGCTACAGAACCGGTTGTCTTCACCAGCGCAGAGGCAGCACCCTCTTATGGCGATTGGGGTGGTCTGATCATTCTTGGCTATGCACCTACCAATATTTCCTACAACGGTATTGCGGGTATAGGTCTGATTGAGGGCGGTATTGATCCTGTAAAGGGTATTTATGGCGGTGGCGACCAGCCCAACGGAGCGGTAAGTGCCGACAATTCCGGTATTCTTCGCTACGTACGCGTAGAATACCCGGGTATCGCCTTCCAGCCAAACAACGAAATCAACGGTATCACTTTTGGTGGTGTCGGCTCAGGTACTATTGTTGATCATGTGCAGGTTTCATACGCTGCCGATGATGCTTTCGAGTGGTTCGGCGGAACGGTAAATGGTTCGCACCTGATTGCTTACCGTGCACTTGATGACGATTTCGATACGGACTTCGGTTACGCAGGAAAGGTACAGTTTGGTCTGATTGTCCGCGATCCGCAGGTGGCCGACGTAAGCGGTTCAAACGGTTTTGAAGCTGACAACGATGCCAGCGGCAGCGGTAACACGCCGAAGTCGCGCGCAACTTTCTCCAACGTAACAGTTGTGGGTCCTGCAGGCACAGTAAATTCCAACTACAAGCGCGCAGCACACCTGCGTCGCAATACAGAAAACGCGATTTTCAACAGTGTCATGGTGGGCAGCTACCCTGTAGGTCTGTTCATTGACGGTGACTCTTGCGCAAACAATGCTGCCAATGGCAAGTTGATTGTTCGCAACAGCTTCTTCACTGGTATGACTACTCCGTTGAGCACGAACTCAAGCGGCTTCAATATCACTAACTGGGCTGCCGACAAGTCTATCGTTGCTTCCAGCAACTCGGCTGACGCCAAACTGGTTGATCCGTTTAATCTCAACCTGCCAAATCCACGCCCGCAGCCCGGCTCACCTGTGCTGACTGCCGCCAGCTTCACCAGCGATGCGCGTATTCAGGATGACTTCTTCACGCCGGTAAGTTACGCAGGTGCCTTTGGTGCCACTGGCGACTGGACTTGCCCGTGGGCTTCCTGGACTACTCCGGGCTGTATCCCGGCACCTACACCAAATCAGGTGCTGGTTTCTACTGATATCACGCAGAACACTACCTGGACTGCCGATAACGAGTACACACTGCAGGGCTTTATTTATGTGAGTAACTGCGCTACGCTGACTATCCAGCCTGGAACAGTTATTAAAGGCGACAAAGGCTCAAAAGGTGCTCTGATCGTCACACGCTGCTCCAAAATTGTAGCCGACGGTACGGTGGATGCACCCATCGTATTTACTACTAACGACCCGAACCCGTCTTATGGTTCCTGGGGTGGTCTCATCCTCCTCGGCAATGCTCCTACCAACCAGACTTACAACGGAACTGCCGGCCTCGGCCTGATTGAGGGTGGTCTGGATCCAAACAAGGCACTCTATGGTGGTAATAACCCCGATGATAACTCCGGCGTACTCCGCTTTGTACGCGTAGAATACCCGGGTATCGCTTTCCAGCCGAATAACGAGATCAACGGTATCACTTTCGGTGCTGTAGGTGCGGGTACTGTCGTAGATCATGTACAGGTTTCTTTCGCCGGCGACGATGCCTTCGAATGGTTCGGTGGTACCGTTAACTGCAAGCACCTGATTGCTTACCGCGCACTCGACGATGACTTCGATGCCGATAACGGTTACGCAGGAAAGGTACAGTTTGGTCTGATTGTCCGCGACCCGCAGGTAGCTGACGTAAGCGGCTCCAACGGTTTCGAGATTGATAATGATGCCAGCGGCAGTACAACTACTCCCAAAACTGCACCAACATTCTCCAACGTGACCCTCGTAGGTCCAACGGGTACTATCAACTCAAATTACAAGCGTGCCGCACACCTGCGCCGCAACTGTGAAGCTGCTATCTTTAACTCGCTGCTCCTCGGAAGCTATCCGGTGGGTATCTTTGTTGATGGATCTTCTACCACTACCAATGCCACCAATGGCCTGCTAGAGGTAAAAAATACACAGGTACACGGTCCGGTTGATCCGCTCAGCGCCAATCCGGCTACATTCGATATAGATACCTGGTTCGCTACCAGCGGATGGGGTAATGCTATCAACGCCAGTGCTACAGGTGCCAGTCTGCAGGATGCCTTCAACCTGGATTACCCGAATGCTCAGCCTACCGGTCTTTCCTCTGCACTCAACGCTTCCGCTTTTTCTGCCACCCGACTGAACAATACCTTCTTTGATAATGTATCCTACGTGGGTGCATTCGGCGGCGGCACCGGATCCGACTGGACATGCGGATGGGCCAGATTCAAGGAGCTCAACAACAACTGTTTCGTTGGAACTGAAGAGGTTGCCACCTACATCAATGAGGTGAAACTCTTCCCGACTGTCGCAAACGATCAGGTGACACTCCAGCTGAACATGGTTAAATCAGCTGATCTCTCCGTTGAAATATACGGTATGAACGGTCAGTACTTCGGTAGCCAGATCAATGAAAAGGTATTCGAAGGCGCTCAGCAGTTCACGCTGAACACTGCCACACTGCCCCGCGGTTTCTACTTTGTCCGCATTCAGGCCGGCGATGCAGTAACTACCGAAAAACTGATTATCGCAAGATAAACAACGGCAAGTTTAGTATAATAACTTGATGATTTGAGTCGCTCCTGCAGAGGGGCGACTCATTTCTTTTTCAGCCATACACTCCCCCGGAATATTCATACATCTGATTTGTTGAGAATTTTGTCCGCAGTGCCGGAATATATCCGTAAAATAGCCCCCGAAACCTGATCATTCAATTTGTCTATGCTCAAAAATATTTTTCTCAGCTGCTTTATGCTGATTTGTACACTGGCAACTGCCCAGCGACCTTCAGCAGCCGACTCTGCCTTCATTCGGGACAACTATACGAAACGCGAGGTGATGATCCCCATGCGCGACGGTGTGCGCCTGTTTACCTCTATTTACACGCCGAAAGACCTGTCAAAGAAATACCCGGTTATCATGCGGCGCTCTCCTTATTCCTGCAGTCCGTACGGTGCCGATACATACACTACCCGCATCCAGAACATGGATCTCGCCCGGGCCGGCTATATATTTGTGTTCCAGGATGTCCGCGGTAGATATATGAGTGAAGGGAAATTTGTGGATGTCCGTCCATACATCCCCACTTCCGATCCGTCGCCAAAGGGTAAAAAACAAACTGACGAAGCCACAGATACCTACGATACCGTGGACTGGCTCCTGAAATTCGCCACGGGTAACAATGGCCGTGTGGGAGTCATGGGTATCTCTTATCCCGGCTTTTATTCTACCATGGCCATTCTGGCCGATCACCCCGCTATCAAGGCGGTATCTCCCCAGGCACCCGTTACAGACTGGTTTATCGGCGACGATTTCCATCACAACGGCGCATTTTTCATGATGGACGGATTTGCATTCTACTCCGGTTTCGGAAAGCCGCGCCCGGAGCCTACCACTTCCGGCCAGCCTGGTTTCAGCGACTGGAAAACACCCGATAATTATGACTTCTTCCTCCGGGCAGGTGCCCTGCGCAACCTGACCGAAAAATTCGGCATGAAGGATATCCCGTTCTGGAATGAACTGATGGAACACCCAGACTACGATGCCTGGTGGCAGGCCCGCAATCCGCGTCCGCACCTCAAGAACATAAAACCCGCAGTGATGACCGTAGGTGGCCTTTTCGATGCTGAAGACTGCTGGGGTGCCTGGAATGTGTATAAATCCGCAGAGAAACAAAACCCGTCATCTGTGTCAAACAGGATAGTGATGGGCCCCTGGGTACACGGCGGCTGGGCGCGCGGCGCCGGCGACCGGCTGGGCGCTGTGACCTTCGGTTCGCGAACCAGTGAATTTTATCAGAAGGAAATTGAATTCAAGTTTTTTGAATATTACCTGAAAGATTCCGGTAAAATGGAGCTGCCGGAAGCTTATGTGTTTGAAACAGGCTCCAACAAATGGAGTACTTACGATGCCTGGCCACCCAAAGACGCCCGTCAGGTGAAATATTACTTCGGCGCACAGGGCAGGCTCTCTGCAGCACCCCCGGCTAACGAGAGTACAACTCCGCAGACCGACCGGTACACCTCCGATCCGGCTAATCCTGTGCCCTATGCAGATGGAATACACCTTAGAAGAACGAATGAATATATGATTGATGATCAGCGATTTGCATCCCGCAGGCCCGATGTGCTGACTTATCAGACCGAATCACTGGGCAGCCCGGTAACGGTAACCGGTCCGGTAATCGCCGACTTGTGGACCACCCTGAGTACCTCCGATGCCGATTTTGTGGTAAAACTGGTAGATGTATTCCCCGATACCTTGCAGGGCCGCGAAAACGGAATACCGATGGGTGGATACCAGATGCTGGTGCGGGGAGAAATTTTCCGGGGTCGCTACAGAGACAGTTTCGAACAGCCCAAAGCATTCGTGCCCGGAACTGCAGCCAATGTCAAGTTCGAGCTGCCCGATGTGTCTCACACCTTCCTGCCCGGACATAAAATCATGGTGCAGGTGCAGAGCAGCTGGTTCCCGCTGGTGGATCGCAACCCGCAGCAGTTTATAGATATTTACAAGGCAAAAGATGAAGATTTCATCCCCTGTGATATTCAGTTGCACCGCGATGCCGGTCGCGCATCGGGTGTAATACTGCCTGTTCGACAGTAGGTTTTATCCTGAAAAACGGACAAGAAGACGTCTGATCAGACCCTGCATGGCGGCTTCTTGCCCGTACATTCATATCAGTGTATTTGTACAAAATGCTCGTTTTACATGTTATTTGAGCTTTGATACAGGCTTTTTACTTAAATAATTGTGATTTTAGCTAAAAAATGCACACTAATTTCGGCAATCTCTTTAGTTTTACGCACGAGTTTTAATATGTAAAAATGACGAACATGGTAAACATGAAATCTACCCCCTTCATGATTGCGGCGGCCCTGTTTTCTGCAATCACGCTCACTGCCCAGAACTATCCCTCCAATCCGGAGCCCGGAGCCTGTTATATCAAATGCCCGATTGAAGTACTTCGGGAAATTGAAAAGGTGGTTACCAACCCTTCTTATCTGGAGTACAAGGTGGCTCCCCCTGTTTACAAAACCGTGGAAGAAAGGGTGCTCGTGCGCGAAGCATCCAGGCGCTTCGAATACGTGCCCGCTGTTTATCGCGAGGAAATTGACTCGATTCTGGTGGAAGAAGCGTACAGCACTTACACAATCAGTCCGGTGAAAATGATAGATACATTCGAAACAATCTTGCTCGAGCCCGCATACTCCCGGTTCGAAAACAAACCAATGATTGACGGATGTACCTCACCAACCCCCGGCGAGTGTGATGTAATCTGTTACGTAGAATACCCGGCAGTTACCAAAAACATTCCCGTCAAGCGTATCGTGACGCCGCCGACTTACGCCCCCAAAGCCAAAGTCGGTCAAAAATATAAAATAATCCGCCGTATGGTTATTGACAAACCGGCAACTGTCCGTGAAATCGAGATCCCTGCCGAGTATGTCACTGTCCAGAAAAGAATGCTCGACCGCGATGCCATGGTGGATTCCTCCTTAATCGCTTCTGTAGTTCGCGAAGAGGTATTCCTCACCCGCGACCGCGATGACGAAGCCTCTATTTATGGCTACGAGTGGCGTAAAATTGAATGTGAATTGCTGGATTACAACATCCTGCCCATTTACTACGATGTAAACAGCGATATTCTGACACGCGATGCAAAAGATGTTATTGACGAGAAACTCCTCAAGCTGATGCAGCGCCGCCCCGAACTCCGCGTGGAAATCAGTTCCCACACCGACTCCCGTGCATCCGAAGCCTTTAACCTGGAGCTCTCCAACCGCCGTGCCAAAGCCGTAGTTGACTATCTGGTGTACCGCGGCATTCGCCGTACCCGCCTCGAATACCGTGGCTACGGAGAATCACAGCTGGTTAACCAGTGCCGCAACGGCGTACAGTGCACCGAAGAACAACACGCTCAAAACCGCAGAACTGAATTCCGGGTACTGCCTAGATAATTCTTCAACCGGCTTGCCGGCTCAATATCATCATGCAAAAGGCGCAATTCCGTCAGTCGGGATTTGCGCCTTTTGCATAAGAGCTTGTTCAGGAATCTCTGCCGTTGGCAAAAACAGGCTGATTTTTTGTCAGTTTTTGCGTTTTTGAAGGCGCATAGCCGGTGCTACGTAACTGAAAAAAGGTGAAAAATGGCGAAAA
>Ga0172373_10004143_pt1 | contig 20599 bp, 24 predicted proteins | sample Lak10m_2_FD_114546 | JGI IMG/M metagenome (GOLD analysis project Ga0172373, IMG submission 114546) | Freshwater microbial communities from Kabuno Bay, South-Kivu, Congo - kab_092012_10m | ecosystem: Environmental > Aquatic > Freshwater > Lake | place: Democratic Republic of the Congo...
AAGAAAATATTATCTAGTTCTTGGCTTAAATAAAACCAAAACTCAAGATTTAATTTTAAAGCCTACTTTTCGGCTTATTAGTCAATAAAAGTATCTATAAAAAAATTATTTCGGAACTAGTCTTTTATGATAATTTTTATCCGTGATGATGTTCTTCCGTATGGGAATGAGATTCTTCTTTTTCTTCCTCCTCTTCGTGTCCTCCTCATCCTCAAAATTTTTTCAAGACTTTGACTCCAAAAAAGTGAATAACAAATCAGAAAAAAGCCATTACAAAAGTAATAAGTAATCGGTAAAATATAAAAAAAAGAAGAAAAATGCTAACATAATGGAGATTTTTGGAAAGAATATCATAGATAAAGGAAGAACTAAATGGACTTAAAATATCTCTCAAAAAAACAAGCTCAAAAGCGGAATTTTTAAAAATAGATATAAAAATTCAAAGAAAAAAGAAAGGAAAAAGAAATCAGAAAATAAGATTTTCTCCTCCACTGGACCTTATATTAAGCGAAAAAGAATTACTGAGAACAAAAGAAAATCAAAAAACAGGAATCATACAAGTGAAAAAAGAAAGGACAAAATCTTTATTTGTAAGCAAAAAATTTTGATAAGTATCTAAAATTAATCCACTTTGAGTCAGAAGAAGATTTTTTATTTCGAGATTGGCTATCTGAAAAAGCAAAAATCCAATAATAATTCAAGAATAAATTTTATAAATCTTATCATTGCTGACAATTACAAATGTCCCAGCAGAAATAATCGCTATGATAAAAAAAATATAATCCTTATCATTGAGACTAAAAATAAAATCAGTAAGAGATCCCATATTAATCTTTTTTGTTAACACAAATAATATATTCTTCAAAACTTCTATCTCGACAAGCAAGCGGTTTATACTCTATATATCGTTCAAATCTCGTTCTTATTTCTTTCGTCAAATCTCAAAAATCTTCTCATTTAAAAACTTTGAGCAGTAAATTTCCTCATTTTTTTAAAAATTCATCCGCAAATTTAAGGATTTCTATATTAAGCTCTACACTTGCATATTGGTCAACATCTTTTCTTCCAGTTGTATTTGGAGCGATATCAGAAGTAATCACATCAAAACGGTCTTCACTTCCTAAAATTTCTTTTATTTTTGGTCTCAAAGTCGTATATTCAAAAATATCATGTTGGAGACTATACACATTTTTCCCGCCAATTGTATCGATTTTTTTTATATCTATTCCGATGAGTAATCCGCCATCTTTTATAATTCTTTTTATAAATTGCATAAAACTTCATGGTGCAGCTCCTATATCGCAGACTTTCATATCGGGACGAATGAGCTCAAAAGTTTTTTGTATTTCTTCCAACTTAAAAACACTTCTTGCTCGAAATCCTTCTTTTTTGGCTTTGTGAAAATATTTATCTTTTATAATAAATGGTTGTGGTCTTTTTCTTCTTTTTGCTTGGAGCATATTTTATAAATCTTTAAGAATAATTTTTTCTATTTCATACAAGAAATCTTTTTCTTCACTGCCTATCATTTTTCAAAACTTCATTTTTTTATCCAGTTCTATCAAATCTTGGTAAAAATTTTTAAGTTCTTCAAATCGTATATTATAAGTTTTTCCTATCAGAAAGGCTTTATTTCCAAGCCCAAGATAATCTTTTATTTCCGTTTGAGAAAAATGAAGCGATTTAAGCATATCAATATAGACTCTGTTTCGTATATTTGCCAAAAGAGAATTATAGAGAGCATAAACCGTAATAAAATTGAGAGTATTTTTTATTTCTTTCAAAACGGTATCTTTTTTCTTATTGAGAAGATTATCAACAATCATAAAAATATTTTCTTCTATTTCTGGAACGATATTTTTTTCGATATCATCTTTTGTTATTTTCTCCTTTGAAAGCAAAAGTTTTTCAATCTCGCTGATAATTTTTTGTATATGAGCCGATTTATATCGTACTAAAATATCTAAGTCTGCAGAAGAAATTTTTCCATCATATCTTTTGAGAAGAAATTTTTTCAAATCATTTTCATCTCAAAAAGAAAAATCTTTTATTTCTGCTTTTTCGCTTATTTTTTTGTATATTTTTGTTCTTTTATCTGGATTGCTAACAGAAAAAACAAGGATATTTTCCACGGGAATTTTTTCAAGAATTGCAAGAAAAAAATTTTCTAAGTTAATTAATTCTTCACCATTTCCTCTTATTTGCGAGATAAAACTAGCCGTAAAAGGATAATCTTCGATGATAATAAATTTTTTTCCTCAAAAAAGACTACTTCCCAAGAGATTTTCTGCCAAAAAATGAGTATCAAAAGCCAAAATATCTTTTATATGAACAAGATTAAAATCTCAAAATTTTTCAAGAAAAACTTTTTTCCATTTTTTTACTTCTTCTTCAAGAGCAAAGCTATTATTTCCCGTAAAAAGATAAATCATATTAATTTTTTAAAAGTATTTTTTTAAGTTTTTCGCTTCAGGATTTTTCTATAATTTCAAAGATTTCATCCATCATCTGTAGTGATTTTTTAAGATGCAGTAAATCTCTGCAATTACTTCTTCAAAGAGCCAATCTCGTCAGAATAGAATCAATATCAGAAATATATTTGAGCCTTGCTTGGACTTGGTGAAGAAGAATTTTATTATTTAAAAATTCTTCTATAAAAATATGTCGTTTTTCTATTTCTTCTTTGTCTTTTGATGGTTTTACAAGATTTTGTTGGAGCATTCTCGTTCAAGCAGAAGTTTTTGTCTGGTGCATCACTCAAAAAAGAGTTCAAATCGTTCTTGATTTTGTAGAAAAATTATAAATAATATCCAAATTTTTCATCGTTGATTCATCAATTTCCAAAAAATTTGAGAAACTTTCAAAATGAATTGCATCGAGAAATGCAACACTAGATTTTTGATTTCCTTCGAGATAATCGAGAAGAAGAGCCGAAGATTTTTGTGCAAGAGCTTTATTTTCTATTCAAAATCATTCAAGATTTTTTACTCAAAAATGCGAACAAAGTCTTTCTTTTGCTTGTTTTTTCCCTTCAAAATAATAAATATTGAGATTGAATTTTTTTATAAATAAATTTCGTATATTTCCTTCCTCAAAGAGATTTTTTTCTAAAATAACTTCTTTGGGAGCAATTCTATATATTTCTCAAGCCATACCATCAAAACTTGTAAATTCACTACAAAACCAATAATTATTCGTGAGATCAAGAAAACTCACTCCATATTTTCCATTTTCTTCAACAATACTGACAATATAACTATTGGTAATATTTTTTTCATATTCTTCTCCTTCAAGATGAAGAGTTGCCGGAGTCACCACTCTTGCCACTTCCCTTCTCACAATTCCTTTGAGTTTTGGGTCTGAAACTTGTTCGGCAATCGCTACTTTATAACCAGCTTCGACAAGAAGAGGAAGATATTTTTCTTTTGCATGGTAAGGAATTCCAGCAAGTGGAGTCGGTGAAGAAGCATTTTTATTTCTGGTAGTAATGGCTATCCCCAAAACTTTGTGAGCTATATGAGCATCTTCATCAAACATTTCATAAAAATCTCCCATACGAAAAAAGAGGATACAATCTTTGTATTCATTTTTTATATCGTAATATTGCTTCATTGCGGGAGTAGTAATATTTTCTTCATTCATAATTAAAAAGGATTTTTAGAAAACAATTGAATAAATTTTGTTGCTTGTCCTCTACATTTCTTTTTTGAAAAATCAGCATATCTTGAAATATTGAGTAATATTGCCAGTGCAACACTCAGAGAAAGAAGACTTGAGCCTCAATAACTGACAAAAGGAAGAGTAATTCAAGTCAGAGGAACAATATTGAGATTAATTCCGATATTGATAAAAGCTTGTAATAATATCCAAGTCGTAATCCCCGTAGCAACATATTTTGCAAATAAATCACTTACATGATTTGCTATCAAAAATCATCTATAACCAATATAAATATACAGCAAAATAAGAATGGTTCCTCAAAAAAATCAAAGTTCTTCAACAATTACAGAAAAGATAAAATCTCCTTGCACTTCTGGAAGGTATCAAAATTTTTGAATTGATTTTCAAAATCAAAGTCCCCCAAATCAACCACTTCAAATAGCAATAAGGGCTTGCTCTGTTTGATAATTAATTGTTTTATTTTTTATTGCTTGTTCGTTATCAGAGAGGAAATTATCTATTCTATCTGTAATATAAGAAAGTTTATTTCTTGATTCTGGAAAGGATTTATTATATTTTCAAAGCCCATATATAAGACTTGCAAAGACAATTCACGAAATAACAAGGATAAAAAGATATTTTACATTTGCTCCTGCTGTAAAAAACATAATCATAGCAAGTGGCACTATCAAAAGAATAGTTCCAAAATCAGGCTGAAGTCAGGTCAGAAAAACAAGAATAAAAAGAATAATACTAAATGGAATAAATCCATCAGAAAAAGTATGAAGCACTCACTTATATTTTTTGAAAAAATAAGCAAAATAAATAATAAGAGAGAGTTTTAAAAACTCCGTCGGTTGTATAGCAAAAGGAAGAAAAGGAAGATTTATCCATCCTCTTGCCCCATTCCAACTTGGTCATATTATAAGTACGACAACTAAAAGAATTACAGTAAAAAACAAAAAAAATCGTGAGTGTTTTTCAAAAAATGTATAGGGAATTTTTACGATAAATCAAAGAAGTACCATTGATAAAACAACATGAAAAATATTACGAATAACATAAAAATAATTATATGAAGATTCTATAAGTCCAGCTTTTGCCATCGCACTTGTTACCCTAAAAGATGGATAAACAGAAACAGAGCTTATCATAATCATTCAGAAAATGATAAGAAAAAATATAGCAAAAAATAATTTATAATCAACTCACTTCGCTTGAGACATAAGGTATAAAAATTAAAAAACTATTTAATCTAGGAAAAAAAAATTACTAACAATCATCGTATAAAATCCAAAACAAGAATAAGAATAATAGGAGTAAAATCGAATGGTCAAAAACTACTGGGAAGAGATTTTCTTATAAAAACATAGAATGGATCTATAATATCCGAAAGGATTTTTGGTCTAAAACGAATTCAAAGAAGCAAAAGCCAAGATAAAATAACATCTAGTATGATGATATATTCTATAATCCCAATAAATGTAAGTAATCAATGAGCAATAAACTGCATATATATATAAATTTACAAAATTATATTTTCCACTCTTCTTTTTTTTCATAAGCATTAAGAGCTGCAACTTCTTGAGCTTTTTTCTTACTACTTCCAATTCCTACTCAAACACAATCTTTTCCTATAAAAACTCACACTTCAAAGGTTTTATTGTGGTCGGGTCATTCTGATTTTAAAACTTCATAAGTAGGAGTGATATCATATTTGGCTTGAGAGTATTCTTGTATAAGTGATTTAAAATCTTTGAAAAGATTATGCTCAATAATATATTTCAAAGTAGGATAAACATATTGATTAATAAACTGACTCGCTCATAATAATCCTATATCAAGATATATTGCTCATAAAAAAGCTTCTAAACAATTTGCAAGCAAATATTCATTATTCCTTCCTCATCAAAGTTCCTCTCATTTTCATAAAAATAAATATTCATCAAAGTGGAGATCTTTTGAAACCTTTGCAAGATTTTTCCCTCTTACAAGAGCACTTCGTATATCGGTTAATTCTCACTCATTTTTGAGAGGAAAATCTTTAAATAAATTATCTGTAATTATAAGCTCAAGCACTGCATCTCATAAAAATTCTAGTCTTTCATTGTGTTCTGGAGTAAAATCAGGTCTTTCATTGACAATAGACCTGTGAATAAATGCAAGTATGTAGAGTGATACATCCTGAAAACCAATACCAAGAGAAAATAAAAGTTTTTCTATTTTATCTTTACAATCATCATTTTCTACCGCTTTTTTAAGAATAACCATGAAACTTTTTAAAAATATATAAAATAAAAAAATACTGAGCTAAGTTTATAAAAATAGCTCAAAATGTAAAGAAAAAAAAATACTACAATTTTTTATTTGTAGTATTGTTTATATAAAAAATGAAAATGAAGAAATATAGCTTTCTTTTGTTCCATCATTTTTTATATCTTCATAATTTTCAAAAACTTTGTTTAAAATCCCATTTACTATTCTTTTTCATGATTCATCAGAAAAAGTTTTTGCTAATTCGACTCATTCATTGAGAGAAACTTTTGCTGGAATTTCTTCTTTCAGATAAAACATTTCCGCTATTCCTATAAAAATAGGTAACATATAGAGAAGATGCATATTAGCAATATCAAACTTGGGAGCAAATTTTTTTATGATATAAAGCAACTCTGATTCTTTGGTCAAAATAATATTATACATCTCTTTAATATATTTTTCATCGATTTCATGATTAAATTTTCCTTCAAAAAAAGCCTCCAAAAAAAGTTCTTCTGAATTTTTATAAAAACAATCGGCATATAATCTCTGAAATAATATTTTTCTTGATAACTTCCTTGATATCTGACTCATATATTCAACTCAGTATAAAAAAAATAAATTTTCAATTTTAAAGAACAAAAAAATCTTCAATTTAGAATAATTGAAGATTTGAGAAAACAACTAAATTCTTGTGATTTTTTTCCCCTTTACTTTTTTAGAAATAACCACTTCTCATTTATACATTCAATCTTCATCAACAAAATGAGAAAGTCCATTTCCCTCTTTATTAAGAGAAACTCTATCTGTAAGTTTTTTTGCAGAAAGATTTATCCAATTTTTTGTTCTTCTTCCACTTCTTGATTTAGATGTTTTTTTGTCTGGACTAAAAGTCATAATTTACAAATTACATAATAATACTGTTTTAACAGCAGGAATTTTATAAAAATTAATAAAAAAAGCAAATAAAAGTTTTCATTTTTTGCTAAAAATGAAAAAATAAGATAAAATAAGCAAGAAAGATATAGAAAATTAATATTTAAAAATATAAAAAAATGAAAAAAAGTAAGAAAATACTTTTAGCCATTACCGTTTTTCTATCATTTACACATATATCCTATGCAAATACGGGGACTGGAGATCAAGCCACAGAAAAAACAACAAACAATATAGTGCAAGATGCTCTGGATAAAAGAAAGGAAGAGCTAAATAAAGTGCTTGAAAAAAGCCAAGAAGAAAAAGATCTTGATTATGTACAATGACTTCTTAATGAATTAGAGATAAAAAAAGAAGTAAATACAAATCTTCTTAATAATATTAAAACAGAGCTCAGTAAAATACAAAAAAATATCAGTATTAATGATACTAGACTCAAATTGTATGAAACATTGGATTGAAAAAATCAAGAAATCAATACAGAAATAATCGGGATTAAAACAGAAAATCAAAAATTAAAAAAAGAAGCTTATTTCAAAGAATCTCTTATCAATGACCTAAAAGATACGATTGATAGCTATAAAATATTGGAAGTAAAATACAATAATCTTCTTGAAAATTATGTGAGTGTAAAAAAGATGGCAGATAACCAAAAAATTAATGATATAAACACAAAATTAAAGATTTTTTATGCTTGATTTATTTTCTTTTTAATAGTGTATATTTTAAAAATTAGTTTACAAAATCATGAAAAATTCTCTCAAAAATTCTCAGAAAACTTTTTCGCTTATTATGACTTAATTTATGGAATAGTCCTTACAATAGTTGTTATTTCCTATCTTTTCTTTATTTTTCCACAACTTTATATATTGTTTGTTTTTGTTTCCTGATCGATTATCGTTGCAAATGTTGTCCTTATTTCTTCTTTTGTAAGTAGTATTATCATTTTTAGAAAATTTAGTATTGGAGATATTATAAAAATGGATGATGATGTATGAAAAATAATAAGAATTACTCCTATTCATACAATAATTAAAAGAATAAATGAACATGGGATGATAGAAAAAGATGAAATAAGTATTCCTAATATAGATCTCATAAAAGATAAAGTAACTTTAGTAAGAGATATAAAAGAAAAAGATCATACTTTTTACATTATTCTTTCTCTGAAAACGACAAAAAATATATTTGAGATTCTTACAGAAATAAGAAAAAATATTATTCTAAGGTATCTTACAGAACAACCAAAAAGTATCAATAAAAATGATGAAGATATGTTTAAAAGTAGATATGAACAAATAGATTCTGAACATATACGAGTAAATTTTTATTGGATAGGAACCGATGAAATAAATAGAAAAATAGAACAAGAAATAATCAATTATATAAGAGATCACATATTTAGTAATGAAAAAAATGAAGAAGAAAAATGAATAAAAAAAAGTAAAGTTAATAAGGCAAAGAAAGAAGATATAAGTCAAACTATAAAGGATCCTCTTGCTGTCCAAAGAATGGAAACTATTTTACTTGATTAAAAAATAGAAAATTAAAATTGCATAAAACAATAAGAATAATATAATTCCATCACTAATAATTTTTTAATTGAGATGATTATGGTGAAAATTATATTATTTTTTGTAAGTATTTTTTCTTTATTACTCTCTTCTTGTGGGAAATTTATAGAAGAAAAACAAATTCGTACAAACCTTGCAAACCAAAAAATAACAAAAACATCTTCTGGAAAACCTACAGAAGAAAAAAAAGATAATTCGGGTCGTAAAATTCCTTATATTTGATGTAAATGGGAAAAAAGAACTTGAGCTTGACTCGAAGTTTGAGTGCAAAATTGTAAAATAAGAGGAAAAAAATTAACAATAAATCCAAGTGAAACTCTTCCTTGATACTTTTTTGAAGTTGATTCTGGAAGCTGATTTGTTGCACAAAGGCTTGCTATACAAGTTTTTAATACTCCTGAAACTAAGACAATAGAAGAATCTCTTGGAAAAGTATTTGAGAAAATAAAATCTCAAAATGAGCTTGATGCCAATAAATGTAAATTTAAAAAAGATGAAGCTCTTTCAAATAAAGATAAAGAAATATATACTTTGAGACAAAGTGGAACAGGAACAACTCAAACTGGTTCAATTTGTTGAGATTATTGATATATTGATGATGGGGATACAAAATATTTTGAAATTTTCAAAGATAAATTAAACAAAGTTTTATTTATAAACCAAACAAAAGATAAACAACTTTTTGATGAAAAAAATATAAAAATACTAAACTAATCTGATTTTATGCAAAAAATCCTTATTATAGAAGATGACTTTTGAATTTCTCAATCTTTAAAACTGTATCTTGAAAACTCCTCATACGAAGTATTTCTTTATGAAACATGATGAGGAGCAAAAGAATTTTTTCAAAAAATTCTTCCTGATCTTGTTATTCTTGATATTAATCTTCCCGAAAAAGATGGAATAGAAATATGTAAAGAAATAAGAAAAGAATATCAAACTCCGATTATTATGCTCACAGCAAGAAGCTCTGAAATAGATAAGATTAAATGATTTGAAACAGGAGCTGATGATTATATCGCAAAACCTTTTTCTCCAAGAGAATTACTCGTAAGAATACAATCTGTTTTAAGAAGAAGTCATAAAGAGAAAGAGGATACTCATATTTTGAAATTTAAAAATGTAGAAATAGATACTTCAAAAATACTGGTAAAAGTAAGTGGAAAAGAAGTTATTTTTACAAAAAATGAATTTGATATTTTGAAAAAAATAATAGAAGAAAATGGAAAAATTGTTTCGAGAGAAACTCTTATGAAAGATATTATTGGCTATAGTGATTATCTTTTTGATAGAACCATCGATACTCATATAAAAAATATAAGAAAAAAAATAGAAGATAAAGATATGATTATCACTATCAGATGAGAATGATATAGATTAAATAAATAATAATTTTTCAAAATTATGAACCTTTCAAGAAAATTTATTATTATTATCGTTTCTAGTATATTATTTATAGCCATAATAAATATTATGGCATTTTATTTTTTCTATAATTCCTATATAAAAATATACCTTGCTGAAAAAATAAAATATAGAGATGATATTTCCATAGATTATATAAATGATGTCATAGAAAAGCAAACTGTCGATGATATTGATAATATTTTTTCGGATGTAGAGGTAGAATTTTTTGAACTTCTTGGAAACAATAAATGAAAAATCCCGCTTAATAAAGAAGAAAATAGAGATATTATCATCAACTATCTTATAAAAAGTTGAGTAACTCCAAAATACATAGAAGAAATTCTTCCAACCAACAATTTTCAAAAAGTTCTTGATTCTCTTAAAAATAAATCTTCTCCAGAATATAATTTTCTTACCAAACTTACTTGGTCTATTATTATAGCCAATTTACTCAGTATTATAGGAATTATTATTGTAATATTTTTCTTTACAAAAAAAACTATTTTCCCTATAAAACAAGTAACCAATCAAATAAAAAATCTTGATTTTTGAAAACCAAACCAAGAAATTTCTTATAATAAAAAAGATGAAATAGGACTTTTGATTAATGCTATCAATGGTCTCAATAAAAGACTTTCTGTACAAGAAAATATCAGAACAAGACTCCTTGCTGATATAAGTCATGAGCTCAAAACTCCGATTACTTCTATACAATGTTATTTAGAAGGAATTTCTGATGGAGTTATAAAACTTGATGGGAAAACACTTCCTTCTATTACAGAAGAAATGAAAAGACTTATAAATCTCGTAAATAAGATAATGGACTATGAAAAATTTGACAATAAAAATCTCGAAGCAAACCTGCAAGAAGAAAATGTGAGCGATATTCTCAAACTTGTTGTAGAAACTCATAAAAAAAGACTCAAAGAAAATCATCAAAGAATAAAAATCACATGAGAAAATATTACTCTTCCGATGGATAAAGATCTTTTTAAACAACTCACTCATAATCTTATATGAAATTTTCTTAAGTATGCTGGAAAAGAAAGCTTACTTACTATAAATATCACAAAAAAATATATAGATTTTTCCGATAATGGTGCTGGAGTAAGACAAAGTGAAATTCCTTATTTGATGGAAAAATTTTATCAAGGAAATATAGAAAAAACTGGAAATATAGAAGAAAGAGGAATAGGAATAGGACTCAGTATTGTCTGAAAAATACTTGAATCTCACAATTGGAAATACCAAGTAAAAAGTGATGAAGGAAAATGATTTAGTTTCAAAATTATTTTGTAAACTTCTTTTTTGAGCGGAAACTTCATAAAAAAATTGGAATATTAAGATTTATTAGTACAATAACTTTGCTAAATATAAAACCTTAGAAAAATGAAAAAAATTAATATTTTCTGTTTAGATTTTTTAAATTTATATAGCTTCTATAAAACAAAAAAATGAAAAATTTTTCAATAGCATTTATCTTTATAATTCTTAGCTTCGCTCCTTTTTTTTCTGTGCAAGCTCAAGAAGATACTATAACTATAAAAGAATTACAAAAAAATATACAAACTCTTAATGAAGAAAAAGCAAGTAAGTGGGAAAAACTTAGACAAGAAAATGGAAAAATTAATGATTTTATAGAAGAAAAATTAGGAACTGAAGAACCTCAAAAAATAGAAGAAATCGTAAATAATTATTATACAAAAAAAGAAGAATTAGAAAAAAATATAGATGAAAAGGCAAAACAATGAGAAGATACAAAGGAGATTAAGGATGAAATACTCAAAACAAAACTTGATCTTTATAAAAAACTTGTTCCTTATATAAAAAAAGACCAACTTCAAGAATATCTCAGCTATATAAAATGAAATATAGAAACAGAACAGGAAGATAAAAGTATAAAGGAGGAGATCATCAAAAATCAAGAAATTATTTATAGAAAGGTAAGTCTCATAAAAGAAAAAATAGAAGAAAATAAAAAAGTGCTTGAAGTAAAGATAGAAGAAGCTGTAAGAGAAAAACTCAATGAAAAAATAAAAAAAATTCTTGATAATGAAAATTTTAAAAATCTTCAACTTTCTTCAAAAAAAAGCATTTTTGAAAGTACTCTTGAAAAGATAATTGCAAAAAAAGAAACTCTTAAAAAGATAGAAAATAAAACAAGTATTGTCCAAAAAAAGATAGAAGTTTATGAGATTGTAGAAAATAAACTTAAAGAAGTAATGAGTGGGTTTAAATAAAAAGTGTTTAAATAATTATTTTTTAACTTTAATAAAATATGGAAAAAAGTATTGAGGTATTTTTAGAACAGGTTTCTCCAAAAGAAATAAAAGAAGTCCTAGAAAATCATCTTTCTAAAATAGTAAAAGATGATGAAGAAAAAGATATTACTCTTGTAGTTAATAAAAAATATGCTATGAATGAACTTCATAAATCGAGAGATATCCAAGCACTTCTTCATACTGTGCATAAAGTATATTGAGAAGATTACACTTTGACACTCAAACTTCAACTAGAAGATCTTAGTGTCCATCAAGATGATGAAGAAGTTTTTGTTCCACATATGGTTCGTTATTAATAAAAAATCCCTCTAAAATCAGAGGGATTTTTTTTATTTTATAGCTTCTAATATCAAGTTTACTGCATATTGAGCGGTTCAGATATTATTTTGTATTATGATATCTGCAGTTTCTTTATAGATTTCTTGTCTTGATTCATATAATTCTCTAAAATCGCTTTCATTAAAAGGTTTTCTATGGGTTTTTCATTTTTTTTCTGCTTCAATTATTCTTGTTGCTAAAGTATCAAAATTACATTCAAGATAAATTATTCCATAATGAGCTTCTCTTAGCATTTGTACATTTTGAGCTATTGTAACTGCTCATCATCAAAGAGCTAAAACTTCTGGATATGTTCATAATATTTCTTGTATAGCCTGAGTTTCTTTTTTTCTAAATTCATCTATTCAACTTTCTACAATAAAATCTCATATTGGTATACCACTTGTTAATCATTTATCCATTATATATGCATCACTATCTATAAAATCTCCTCATAATTCTTCTGCTAATCATGTTCAAACTATGGTCTTTCCTGCTCCCATAAATCAAGAGAGTGCAATTTTTTCAAATTTCATTTTTTTAAATTATTTAATAAAATAAGATTATAATAATCAAAAAAAATCTACTTATCTTTAATTTTTCTTGCTTTCATAATAATTTTCGTAAGCTTGTTTGGATTTTCTCAATAAAATACACTTTTAAATATTTTTGATGCTTCATTAGAGTCAATAATAATTTCCTTTTCTCTCAAAAATGTATCAACTCGTCTAAAATTTGGAGTTTTCCACTTCTCAAAATCTTGCATAACATCATCTGTAAAAATAGATTTCCATGCCTCAGATATATTATTTCAATTCCTTATAAAATGAGATAAAAAAGATTTTGTCACCTCTTGCATATAGTTATTTCTCAAAATCATATCTACACAAGTAGAGACAGGAACATTATTTTTCCATGGATTTTCTACTTCAGGAGGTAATTTTCTCACAGCAGAAAGTACAGCTAGGATACGATGAGGAAGTCATTGTACATAAGCCATTTTTTCATCGTGTTCCTCTGGATTTGTTTTGATTATCTTCATTCATAGTTTTTGTGTATTTTTAATTATTTGTTGTATTGATAGTGGGAGATCCTCAATATCTCTTCCATTTGCAGAAAGAGCAATTTTTAAATCTTTTTTTGTTCATTCTCAAAACAGAAAATGTATATTTATTATCTTATCAGGAGATTTAATAGGAGTATCTTTTCATATAATCTTTGGATTCATCAGTCCAGCAAGAGATAATAGAGTGATATCTGGATTATCGGTAATATGTCTTACTTGTTTTGCAATTACTCGAAGAGTAGTTGTTAAAATTACAAGGTTTTCCGGAATACCATTTGCTGATTTTCATCTTAATATACCACGAAGATTAAATCACTCAAAAACTCACCTAGGATAAAGATCCGAAAAATGTTTACTACTTTTTTCATCATTTAGGTTCCATCAGAATACACAGGCATCATAAGAAGGGTTGGAAAGTGTCATAAAGTATGAAACTTACAGGCAAAAATAATAAATTTATTATAATAGTATTTTATAATTGTCAATAGAAAAATTGTATGATTTATTAAATAGTTTATTAGTACAAAAGTATAACTAAGAATCAATGTTGATATTAGAAGGATAAACTATTATACTTCTATATTGCATTTTATCCCATTTTCTCATCAAAACTTTAGCGAAAAATGGTGGGACAACCCGAGTGTTGTGGTCTAAATCGTTATATTTAGTGTGCTTTGAGTTTCCTTAAGAATTAGAGAAAACTTTAGGAAAATTGAGAAAATTGATTGTTTAAAAAAGCAGTGAGAAATTTTTCTCACTGCTTTAGTTTTTATGATTTTATTAATTAATATTATTGAAATAAAAATAAATAATTTACTTTGACTCCACTAAAAAACTCCCTCAAATTTGAAGGAGTTTTTTGGATAAATATCTTTCTATTTAAAATTAAATACATCTACCACTTTTCCATTTACCATTATATTTTCATCAGAAGCTAGAATTATTGGCTTGTGATATTCATCTTTTGATTCTGGAACAAGATAAATATTACTCGGATCTTTTTTAAATTTCTTTACCGTTGCTGATCTATCAACGATGAATAAAAAAGCATCTTTTTCATTGAGATTTACTTCATCTTTTTTCACAAGTACATAACTTCCATTTTCAATAAATTTTCCATTTACTTTAAAATTGTTCATACTTGTTCCTTCTATCCTTACGACAAAATATTTTTTTCCATCTCATTGGATTAATTTTTTTGAAATAGGAAATACTCATAAATCTGTTTGTTCAGCTTCTACAAGCGGTCTTCCAGCATTTGCAAAACCAAGAATAGGAATATGCATCGTTGTCTGAAATCCTATAGAATTTCCAAGTTTTATACTTCTGTGCCCATCTCCTCTCGTAATAAATCCTTTTTTCTCAAGAGCTTCGAGATACTGCACTACTCCTCTTTTTGATTTTTGTTCAGTGATAACCTGCATTTCATCAAGAGTTGGAGCTTTTCCATGCCTCATAATATATTCATAAAGTAAGTCAAAGACTTTTTGTTGTTTTTCGGTAAGCATAATAATTAAAATTAAAAAATAAATGCTCTCATTAACATTGTATACACTATATATAGAAGTCAAGAGAAAATTAGTATTTTTTTGAAAAAAGTTATTTTTTCTCTATAATTAGCTCAATTTTATCTATAAAAATAATAAAAATGAAAGATTGTAATGGAAATATTCTCAATAATGGAGACACTGTAATTGCAACAAAAGATTTAAAATGAAAATGAGTAAATATAAAAAGAGGTAATAAGTTTAAAAATATTCGTCTCACTGATGAAGATGGAGTGATAGAAAGTGGCAAACTTGTGCTAAAAACAGAATTTTTTAAGAAAGCATAGTTTTTTGGAGATAACTAAATTTTTAAAATTTTTTCTATTTTATCCATAATTTTCATAGTTTCTTTTATGCACAAAATTATTTTGGAATAATGTAAGATATCTTCATAATTAAGATTTCTTCCTTTTCTATCTTTTAGCCATTTTTGAGCTGGTTGGTATCATCAAATATAAAATTCCCAAACGGTCGCTGGAACTCAAGAAAAATACTGAGCATCGTTTATATAGATACTTCCAAGTCCGGACTCTATGGAGTCCGGACTTTCTTTATACCCTACTTTTTCTACGAGATTATCTCCATCTATTTCATATTTTGTGATGAAATTTTTTGGAATAAGATTTTCATTTTCCATCAAATGATAACTTCTTAATTCTTCTCACAGATGAGCCATTTCAAAAAATAAATCTTTACTGACATCAAAAGGAATTTTTGGAAAATCTATTTTTAAAAATTCTTTGTAGGTTTCTCTATAATTTTTTGAGTGTAAAACAGCATAAATATAATCAAAAAGATTTTCAGGGAAAAATGTTGGGATAACACTTGGGGCAGACATAAAGCCAGCCCTTACGGGGTCAGGGATAAAATCTGCTCTTATACCTAGTTTTTCTTCTATTTTAGAAATAATTTCCATATTAAAATTTGGAGTTTTTATTTCTCATCATTCTGATGATATTTCAGAATTATTTAAAAATAAATTTTCTTCTTTTTTTGTGTAAAGGTAGAGTGGGAAAACTTGGGTCTTAGCATAAGCACTTTCAAAAACACAAGATTCAGAAATATATTTAGAACAAAAAATATAAGAAAAATCTTGTTTTGTTTGTCTTTTTACAAATAATCATAAATTATCATTTAAGAAAAAGTTTTGCATTACATTATTTCTAGACCAAGCCAAAACTCATCTATTTTTATCTGAATATAATGTGTACCTTACATCAAAAGGTCTATATAAAATATTCTCTATTTTTGAGTTATTTATATCATTTTTAGCAAATTTTACTTGCCAATCTCTTCATTCTTTTTCTATTAAATATTTTTGTTTAATTTCAATTTCAGTTAGTAGTTCAAAATCTTTTTTAACTTCATTCATTATTTTTTTATCAAATTGAATCATAATTCAATCTTTATGAGTTTCTATTCAATTACTATTTACATTAAAAATTTCATCCACAGAAAAGCCTTCATCATATTTTGCTTGAGTTCAAAAATCTTTTGGCACAAAAAAGTAGTATGGTTCTGTTGGTTTCAGTTCTTTCCAAGCGACATCTTCAAAGTTTGTATTTGTTAAATTATCATATTTTTCCTGTCTTTTTCAAAAAGAGTCAAAATGAAAAATTTGTGTCATGGTTATATTTAAAAAGTAAAAAAAAATATTCAACCTTTTGGTTCCTTATAAAATCTTAGATAAATAAAAATACTCAGTAATAATAATAAAAACGAAATTATGATTATTGTTGAAATATATTTTTTAAATCAGACAATTAATGATATATCTGCAGTAATAATTGCAATAAATAATGCTGATAAAAACTTCAAAAAGGGTTGTTTATCTTCATCTCAAAGCTTAAAATATCTTTCATAATATGTTAATTCCGTATAAAATCAATCTTCTAATTTTATTATTTTACTCATACTTTCTTTTTAAAAACTAAAATTTTATTAGAACAAAAGCAACTCTAATATAACTTATATTTTTTCTTCTACCTCTGTCAATTTTTTTATTTTAATTTTTAAAATAGATAACAAATATATAATAATTTTATTTTTACCCTTGGAAAATATTTTTTTATTTTTTTATAGTTTTAAGAGGATTAATTTTTTTGATATAATTTATCTTCTATCCATTTTCTGGGATTATTTTCTATATATTCTGCTATTTTGAGATATGCTTTTTCATTTCTGATGATATGTTCATAATAATTTGTATGCCATAATTTTCAAGGAAATGTTTGCCAATTATTCTTTTTTACATTATCTATATATTTATTTGTGCTAATTGATTTAAATCATCCGATTATATTTCATAGAATTGGATGATTTACCGCGTACGGATGCCCCTCGTGGGTATCCTCTATCTCTGGAATCGGGCAACCACAAGGGATTGCCCCTACGATATTTTCATCATTATTTTCATCATTCCCGTACGGATGCCCTTTATGGGTATCCTCTACCTCTGGAATCGGGCAACCACAAGGGATTGCCCCTACGATATTTTCATCATTATTTTCATCATTCCCGTACGGATGCCCTTTATGGGTATCCCTATTATGCCCCTCATTATTCACATTATCTATTATTTCTATAATTCAATGGAAATGATTTGGCATCATCACATAATTATGCAATTTTATATTTTGAAATCGCTCTTCCAATTCCAGCCAACACTCTTCTATCACTTTACCAGAATCATATAAAATCATTTTCATCATCTTTTATTTCTCCGAGCAAATTCAACCCATTTTTTATACAAATCGTTATAAAATATAATCATTTATTTGAATAATCATAATTTTTTAATCTCAATGATTTTCTTTTATGTATGTATGGATTATAAATCATATTTTTAGAAAAAAATTACTAATTTTTCTTTTTAATAGCAAAAATAATACTGACTCAAGCCATTATATCAAATATATTTTGATCAATATCGCCGTTTGGACAAGTTTCTTTTTTACGAGCATTTCCGTGCAGGTCATAAATATAGATTTTATCAAAAGTTTCAAGTAAATGTTTTCTCATCTGTCTATGAGTTATTCCATCAAGATAACTATTATTCGTAATAAAAGCCAAAATTCATTCTCCTTTTTTCTCTATATATTGTTCTCCATATCTTATAAATTTTATATAATCATCATCCAAATTTATTTTTCTTTCATTCAAATCTTTTTTATAATCTTTGAGTAAATCCAAAATCCAAGTTCATTTATTTTGTGATGAAACTGAATATGGCGGATTTCAAATAATGGTCATTATTGGGATATTTTTCTTGATATAATTTGCTTCATTTGATTCTGCTGAAAGCCAACTTGCAAAAATAGTTCCAGTATCTTCGTGCTGTTCTTCAAGAGAGTTTGTGAGATAGATTCCAAGTCTATCTTGGTTTTCATTTTTATATCCTGTTTCTTGCAAAGTTAAATCAAGTTTTAAATGTGCCATAGCATAACTTGCCATCATTATTTCAAATCCATGAAGTCTTGGAAGGAGATTTTCATCAACATAACTTTTCCAAATTCCTGTCATTCACTCAAATCTAGTGGTGTAAATATATTTTATTATGTCATTCAAAAAAGTTCCTGTTCAAGTTGCTGGATCCAATATCTGTACTTTATGAACTTCTCTTTTTCTTTTTTGCATTTTTCATTTCACAACTTGCAAATCCTCTTCCAGAGTAATTTTTGAAGTGTCTGCTATTCAATCAGCTAAATTGAAATCATTTTTCAAGATATAATCAACTCCTCTAATCATAAAATTTACAACTGGTTCTGGAGTATAATAAACTCATTTTGATTTTCTCAATTTTGAATCATAACTTGCAAGAAAATCTTCATAAAAATGAATTATTGGATCATTTCTTGAAGTTGTTTTTCCATATCAGTCAAGCAATTTTTTAACATCACAAGCCAAAAAAATCTCAACTAAGTCATCAACTATCCAAATAATTCTTGAATCTAAATCATCTCTCAAACTTTGAAAAAATTTCTTTAAAAAAGGATTGGATTTTGGAAGTAATTTTGCGGCTTCATCTCTGTCAAAAGTAGGTAAAGTTGGGTCGTGTAAACGAGCAGTAAATAATCCATAAGTTATAGTTTGTGCATAAATATCAGCAAAACTTGTTTCATCTAAATCGTGAACAAGTATTTTTTTAAATATTTCAAATTGATTATGAATTTCCGTTTGAGTGTCCTTATTATTTACAAGTGCCATATAAATAACTCTTTTTATCATACGAGCCTTTCAAGCCATTATTTCACTCAATTTTTTGGAAGAAGTAATTGTTTGAGTTTTGAAGCTTAAAAAATTAACGAGAAGCATTTCTAGTTTTTCAAAATTTTCTTGTTTTGAGATTATTTTATTATTTTGTATTTCAGCTATTTTAATGGATTCTACAAGAATTTTATTTCTATAAAATCTAAAATCTAAATTATCAGTGTGGATAAAATTATAGCCGAGTTCTCCATCAAAGTATTTTTTTATTTGTTCTTGATTTTTTTTATCATCCAAAATACTGGGAACAATATCTTTTGCTTCAATATAGCCTCTTGGGATATTTTTTTTATCTGTGATAATAAAATCTGGAGCTCCACATTTTTCTCTTGCTGGTTCATTTGTAGCAAGAATATTTTCATTTATTATCTCAAGCAAATTTTTGAGTGCTGGTCTATAACTATGTTCTCTTGCTCTTCATGAGTTAAACTCTTTTATTATATTTTCCAAATAGGTTCAAACAAAGCTCATAAGATTTATTTAATTCGAGTAAAATATTTTAAGAGTAATATACTAAATTTGTTTAATATGTCCAATAATGGGATAAATTTTTAAAAATTATAAAAAACGAACTTTTTTCAAAGTTCGTTTTTACTTTTTATTTTAAAATACATAAACTTTAAACTACAAAAACTTTGAGAGGAGGAAATCAATTAAATTCTACAGAACAATAGCTTTGTGTATATGCTCAAGTACTAAAAATATAAACCAAATCTCAAGACTTTAAAGTATTTGGCAAAAGGTACTTATAATCTTCATACAAAATGTCTGCACTATCGCAAGTTGGTCAAGCAAGTATAACTGGAGATTTTTCTCATGTGACTTCTGTATAGATGGGATATTTTATAGATTCATCTAAAGTTTCAATAAGTCATCAAAATTTTCAAATATCTAAGTATACCCAACGAGTATCATTTTCATCCAATGTCTTTCTAGAAACCAAGGCTACTTCTGATACAATAACTCCTATATTTCAAACAATAGACCTTCATGGTTCCATTATTATTTCCACATCATCATTTTCAAAATGGTAATCAAGAAATTCTTGGATAGTAGTGAGATAATTTTGGAGAGTATCTGTTTTTTTTATATAATGAGTAGGTAAACCTCATCAAAGATTCAACATTTGAAGTTGTATTCAGACTTCTTTCAATTCATCAAATAATTAGACATCTTGCACAACTATAAAAAAAGAGTAAACTATGTCCAATTACTATATTTATAAAAAACAAAAAGATGAAAATATATGAAAACTTAATAAACTATAAAGATGATAAATTTAAAAGA
>Ga0172373_10004144_pt1 | contig 20599 bp, 22 predicted proteins | sample Lak10m_2_FD_114546 | JGI IMG/M metagenome (GOLD analysis project Ga0172373, IMG submission 114546) | Freshwater microbial communities from Kabuno Bay, South-Kivu, Congo - kab_092012_10m | ecosystem: Environmental > Aquatic > Freshwater > Lake | place: Democratic Republic of the Congo...
GATGATTTTGGTCGGTTTTCCGGTAATTGATTATGGTACACGGATACCACGGATTTCACGGACAATCACGGAAATTTAAGAACTATCTGTGACAATCCGTATGATCCGTAAAATCCGTGTCCAAAAAAGGCTTTAGAAATGGAATCTCGCATTCTTCGATTGATCGCTGCTTTGCGCGCCAGCGGGGTGCGCGTGTCACTCGCCGAATCTGCCGAGGCGTTTTCGGCTGTGGATTTGATGGGCATTCAAGACCGCGAGTCGTTTCGACTGTCTCTTCGTGCGACCTTGGTCAAAGACGTGAAGGACCTCTCCACCTTCGACAAGCTCTTCCCGCTCTTCTTCGGCTCAGGGACTCCGCCGGAGATGGGCGGCAACCCATCGGATGATCTGACGCCGGAAGAGATCCAGATGCTGGCAGAGGCGTTGGAAAATTTTGCCGAGAAACTCCGTCAGCGTATGGAAAGGCTGATGAATGGCGAACCGCTTTCAAAGTCCGAATTGGAAGCGTTGGGTCAACTCGTCGGCTTGAATCAGGCGGATAATCTCCAATATCAAAATTGGATGACCCAGCGCATGATGCGCGCGATGGCGTTCCCTGAAGTGCAAAAGGCAATGCGCGAGTTGATGGAACAGCTTGCCGAGATGGGCATGGACCGCGAGCGCGTGGAACAGATCCGCGAGATGATTCAACAGAACATGCAAGGTATGCAGGAGCAGATGCAGCAATTTGCCGGGGAACGCATTGCCGAAAACATGAGCGAGCGTCCGCGCGGCGAGAATATTGAGAATTTGATGAACCGTCCGTTTCAGGCGTTATCTGACGCGGATAAAAAAGTTTTACAGCGCGAAGTGAAACGCCTCGCTGCCGCCTTGCGGACAAGAATTGCTTTACGCCAAAAGAGAATGAAGACCGGACAAATGGACCCGAAGGCGACCATCCGCGCGAACTTGAAATATCACGGCGTGCCGATGGAGATCAAACACCGCGACAAGATCCGTAAGCCCAAGATCGTAGTGATCTGCGATGTCAGCACATCGATGCGGTTTTGTTCGGAATTGATGTTGAGCTTTTTATTTGCCCTGCAAGGACAAGTGCGCAAGACACATGCCTTTGCCTTCATCGACCACCTTGAATCCATCTCGGAAGATTTCACCGGTACAAATGCAGATGAAGCAATTCAGTCCGTGTTGTGGCGTATGCCCAGCGGACATTACAACACCGACCTCGGATGGTCGCTTAACGATTTCAACAAAGAATACATGGACACGCTCAACAGCGGAACGACCTTGTTGATCGTCGGGGATGGGCGCAATAACTATAATGATCCGCGCATTGATATTTTCTCGACCATGGTACGCCGCGCCACGCGCACGATCTGGCTCAACCCCGAACCAGACTATATGTGGAATGGCGACAGCGATATGAAAAAATACGCGCCGCTTTGCAATAATGTCTTGAAGGTCAGTAATTTGCGCGAGCTGGCAAATGCAGTGGACGAATTAATGACGGGATAAAAAAAGAGCGGGTCTTTCAAACCCGCTCTTTTTTTATTTCAAGTAAAGGTCTGCCACTGAGAAGGCGATTTCTTCTGCGCCGCCACCGCTGGCATAATCAAGATTTAGCAGCACAACAACTGAAAGATTTGAGCCTGCAAAACGAAGGTAATAAGATTCGAATCCCAGCCAAGCGCCTGAATGCCCAACATATGCTTCGCCGTTGTGTTCGGCAATGTCGAAGCCAAAACCGTACCCTGTCGATTCGCCGCTATTGAGCTCTGCCGGGGTAAATGCTTCATCCAACATAGCCTGACTGACAAGCTCATTGGTGTAGAGCGCTTGATCATACAAATAAAAATCACCAAGAGTTGAGTAAATGCTGCCAGAGCCATTTATATTATCCAATGCATCTGGCTCGTAAGCCCCTTCTGTGGAGTAACTTTCAGCAACATCGGGTCCATCACGGCGGGAACTTGGGAGGGCAAAAGTATTACTCATGCCAAGAGGAGCAAATACTTTGTCATTCATAAATTCAGCATAGGTCTGTCCTGAAACTCGTTCGATCATCGCGCCGAGAACATCGTACCCGGTATTGCTATAGTTAAAGGTTTCACCAGGTTCTGTGAGCATGCTTCCGTTTTCTGCCAAAACACGAATCAGGTCGCTGTTTCCAGGCATGTCTGCCGAGACAGACAGGGCGTCATACAATTCATCGCTATCGTCATACCCCATAATACCGGATGTATGATGCAGCAAACTTCGTACGGTTACACCGTCGTCTGCCCAACTTAATTCGGGCAGGTACGCAATGATCGGCGAATCGAGATTAACATCTCCCCTCTCAGAAAGGATCATCACAGCCATGGCGGTGAATTGCTTTCCAACTGAGCCAAGGTGAAATACTGTATCTGGTGTGATGGGTTCTTCGTTCTCTACATTTGCATACCCATAACCATTTTGAAAAACGATCTCGCCGTCTTGCACCACCATGATCGCCCCGCCCGGACCATCAGAGTAATCTGCCATTATTGCATCAATATTCGGGGCATCCTCGTCCACTATTGAGTCTGAATCTGTTTCGGTCTCGTCAGGCTGGTCACTGTACGAATACGACACGTCTCCATCATCATCCATAAAACCGCAGCTTGCAATCAAAAAAAATACAATCGGCAATACATATTTGAATTTCATCATTTATCCTATTCGATTTTATTATTTAAAGCGCCGCCTCCTGTTTCACAAAACGTAAAACACCTACTGTCTTTATGATGCGCTTGTTTTTATCTTCATTGCCCTCTGAAAACACAGGGGGCTCATATGCGCCGCTGACGATATGCAATCAAGTTGAAACTCCCTTATGGTTCAAAATCCTTTATAACGAAAGGTATAATGCGCTAATAGTGTTTTGCGGAACAGAGAAAGAAAATCATGAAAAATATTCTTATCGTAGATGATGACCTGAAAGTAACAACACTCCTTGGGCGATATTTGTCGTCATTGGGGTATCAGATCACTCCTGTAAATCAAAGCTCCAAAGCCATTGCCACCGCAGAGGTATTGCACCCTGACCTTTTCATCCTGGACATCATGATGCCCCACCCCGATGGCTTTACCCTCACCAGTATGCTGCGAAATAATGTCAATTTTACCAAAACGCCAATTTTGATCATTACCGCTCTCGAAAACAGCAACAGCCGCGCAACTACACTTGGGGCAAATGGGTATCTTGCAAAGCCATTTAATCTGGATGAATTGGGCGAAAAGATCGCTGAGATGATTGGCGCCCCCTAGGGTGTTGAATGTAGTATCATACACACCATAATTTGAATATACTAATTTTCTCAGGATAAACTCATGGCAAAAATAATGATGGTAGATGACGACAAACTCGTCACAGAATTGCTTCAAAAACTTCTAAAATCAGATGGTTTTGACACTGTTACAACGAATGATAGCTCTGCCGCTTTGGAACTTGCAAAAGCAGAATCGCCCGACATCTTCCTTTTAGACCTAATGATGCCGCAACCTGACGGGTTTCGCCTTTGCCGAATGTTACGCGAGATCCCGCAGTTTATTCACACACCGATCATTATCGTCACAGCGCTGGATGACAGCGATAGCCGCGCAGTAGCCTTTGGAGCAGGGGCAACTGACTACATCACCAAACCATTCCACCCGGGTGAACTAAAAGACAAAATTTTAGAATCACTTGAACGATGATTTATAGAAATAAAAAAAACACCCCGTAGTATCACAGGGTGTTTTTTTATTTTACGAACGGTCTTTACTACTTCAGTGTGCGGATGTAGGCAACAGCCTGCCAGATCTGCTCATCGGTCAAAATGCCCTTCCAGGCAACCATGGCAGTTCCTTCTTTACCGGTGTTAACACGCCAGTACAGGTAATCATCACCAACCTGGGCAGCGAGATCAGGGAGATTCTTAGGAGCGGGGTCAAGAGCCGCACCGGCAGGACCATCACCATGTCCCTGAGGACCGTGGCAGGATTCGCAATTGGTGGCGAAAACTTCAGCGCCAGCAGTGGCGGCATCGGCGCCCAAAGGGCTGGTTGCGCCAGCATATTCAGCAGGGACGGTAGCAATCGCAGCCGCATCGCTGGAACCGCCACCACAAGCAGCGAGCAAAACAGCGCTCAAAACCAAAACAACAAACAAGACTTTCTTCATCATATACCTCCAGAGGATTCGGTTGAATATATATTCGGGGTTGGATTATATTGATATTGCAAAATTAATCCAGCCTGACATTAGTTACTTTTTTCACATGACATCTACACATCAACTTTTACGCCCACCCTTAAGCGTACGTTGAAGTCTTTCCAGTTCCTTCAATTTTCCTTTAGAGGCTAGTTTCGCCTGCTCAATCCAACTCTCGGGGTTCATCATATGTAACCCTGCCCCCTCCAAAATCTGATTCAAGTCAGATTCGCTTGCCATGGCAAGATCGTCAAATGTCTCAATCCCTGCGCCAGCCAGAACTTTCTTTACTTTTGGACCAATTCCCTCAATGAGAGTTAAATCATCCGCCTCTTTTTTGGATCTCGGCTCATGATTTGCCGGAACGGTTTGCTGCTTCATCAATGTAGACAGCCACCCAGAAATGACTACCAACGCGAAAAATCCCAATAAAATCCCCAATATCCAAAGAAGCTCTGTATTTGGACCTTCCCCACCTTCAGAAAGCAATAACAGCACCTGCATGGTAACCTCCATTTGAAATGTAATTTTTTAACTTATAAGTGAAAACAAGGTGCATGTCAATTCCAAAGGTAAAATTAGCCCATATTATTCCTGGAGTTACACACATGAAACAAAAGAACTGGCAAGCTCTTCTCGCCGCAATCATCATTATTGGCATCGGCTTTCGATTGACAACCAAACCTGCGCCAGAACACCCATATTACGATCAAGGAACCAATTCTCCGCTCGTCATTGCCCATCAAGGCGGAGATGGCGTCTGGCCCGGCGAAACAATGCTTGCCTACCAAAACTCTGTCGAACTCGGCGTAGACGTGCTCGAAATGGATATCCACATCACCAAAGACGGGATTCTCGTACTCATGCATGACGAGACCGTAGACCGCACCACCAATGGAACGGGTGAGATCGAAGCCATGACCCTGGAAGAGATCAAAAAACTGGACGCAGCCTACAACTGGTCTCCAGACGAAGGAAAAACATTCCCCTATCGCGGGCAGGGAATAACAGTGGCAACCCTCGAAGAAGTATTCCAAAGTTTTGCAAACAAACACATGACCATCGAGATCAAAAAGACAAACACCTCCATGGCAAAACCCTTCTGTGATCTCATTCGTGAATACAACATGCAAGATAAGGTTCTGGCTGCCTCCTTCCATGATGAGCGATTAAAAGAATTCCGCGCCGAATGTCCCGAAGTTGCCACATCCAGCGCCAAGAACGAAACCACCGTGTTTGTCCTGCTCAGCAAAACCTATCTTGGCGGGTTCTACTCGCCAAAGTTCTTCTCTCTGCAAGTACCCGAAAGATCAGGCGGCATCACAGTGATGACACAGAGTTTCGTCCGCGCAGCACATGCCCGCAACCTCGCCGTCGAACCGTGGACCATTAACGACAAAGAAACCATGCGAAGGTTTATCGATTGGGGCGTTGATGGAATCATCACAGACCGCCCGGATATCCTCGTAAACCTGCTAAATCGTTAAAAACGCCTGCTTGAACTCAAAAAAAAACGCGACGGATACCCGTCGCGTTTTGCCTTATTCCATCCAGGTAACCCTGTCTTCAAAACCAATCCTTGTATACGGGTCTGGTTCAACTTCCGGGTAGCCAACATAAATAAAAGCGATCACATGCTGGTCTGGAGCAAAGCCCAAAAACTCTTTCACCTTTATGTTCTGAGCCCAATCACCTGTTCGCCAAATCGCACCCAAACCAAACCCATTCGCTGCGAGCAAAATATTTTGGCAGGCAGCCGAAGCCGCCGCAATATTTTCCACTTCAATCACTTTGGGGTCAGAGGGCTTATCAACCCCTACCGCAATAATCACCGGCGCACGCAAAGGCAGGCTGCGAGTCTTTTCCAAGCCTTCCGGCGGCACGTCTGGGTTTTGTTCTGCAAACGACGCAGCCATAACGTCACCCAATTTTTTGAGACCATCCCCGGTCATAACAACGAATCGCCACGGACGCACCTTGCGATGGTTCGGCGCTTGCGCCCCTGCGCTTAATAATTTTTCAATCACCTCGCGCGAAATCGGGTCCTGCTTCACTTTGCTTACCGTCTTACGCTCATGAATTGCTTTCAAAATATCCATTATTTCCTCCGAACTTCAAAGACGCTTACAGGTAAAATTGTCTTACCATGAAAATATTTTATTCAGAAAAACACCGAAATCACCACCCCCCTTTTGAAATCTTCGATGGTGGAATTCGCGTTCCATATTTTGAAAACCCCGACCGCATGGATCGTATCATCACATCGCTCAAAAATACAGATTGGGCAGAATTCAAAGAACCAGAGGATTTTGGACTCAACCCGATCCTCGCAATACACGACCAGGGCTACATCAACTTCCTCGCCTCCTGCTGGGACGAGTGGCTGGATTCTGAACCCGAAATTGCGAAAACGCCGGAGCTTCACGCCTTTTTGCCAGCCACCTTTGCATTGCGCAGACAGCCGCGCCCCACATCCTCCATCCGTGGACGCGGCGGTTACTACATCATGGACCTTTCCGCATGTATCGTCGCCGGAACCTATCAAGCCGCACTTACTTCCGCCAATATTGCGTTGAGCGCAGCAAATTCATCATTCATTCACCACAACTCATCCTTTGCCCTATGCCGCCCGCCCGGTCACCATGCCGGAAAAGATTATGCCGCCGGATATTGCTTCATCAACAACGCCGCAGTTGCAGCAAACTGGCTTTCACAAAAGGGAAAAACCGCCATTCTCGATATAGACTATCACGGCGGCAACGGCACACAAGATATTTTCTACGAACGCGACGATGTATTGACCATTTCCATCCACGGTGACCCAGACTTTGAATACCCGCACTATGCCGGGTTCGCAGATGAAACCGGCACAGGCAAAGGGACTGGCTTTCACCGTAACTTCCCGCTGCCCAAAGACACTGGCGACGAAGGCTACCTGAAAGCGCTGGATGAAGCCTTGAATTTAGTTCGCAGTTTTTCGCCGAATTACCTTATCCTCTCCTTTGGCGCAGATACATTTGACGGCGACCCCCTTGGCACATTCCATGTCACCAGGCATGGTTTTAGCGAAATTGGAAAACGCATAGCAAGCCTAAAAATCCCCACCAGCATTATCATGGAAGGCGGCTACGCCAACGAAGCGCTCGGCGAAAACACCAAAACCCTTTTGGAGAATTTTAAATGAACAGACGATATTCAGCTTTAGCGATACTTCTTTCAACGGTTCTTGCCTGTGGCGTTTCAGCACAAAACGAACCCGCACCAGAGTCTCAAGAAACAAAAACCCCTGTGGTGGTTTACATCACCGCAACCCCCCAGCCCACCCAACCAGCTACCGAAACAGCCTTCCCCACAAATACGGCAGAACCCATAGCCACATCATCCCCCGAGCCAGGCACACCAACGGTCACCGTTAATAAACAAGCTCATTGCCGCTACGGTCCCTCTGTGGCATACCTGCACGCCGCAGACCTATACGCAGGGGATACAGGCACCGTCCGCTACCGCGCCATGTATGGCAACTGGCTTTACATCCAATTCGACAAACTCACCTATTCATGTTGGGTTGCCCCTTCTGTGGTGGATGTCGCTGGGGATATCAGTGTTTTGAAAAAGATAGAGCCCGACCTGTTACGCATCGGCAGTAATATGTACGGACCTCCCCAAAACGTGCAGGCAACCCGCAACGATGACGAAGTAACCATCACATGGGATCAGGTCAAAATGACCAAGGATGACGACCGGGGCTATTTCATTGAGGCGTTTGTTTGCCAGAATGGCGCCTATCTTTGGTGGACGGACTCCTACCCCAATCAATTTACCACCACCTACACTGTAAAAGATGAAGCGGGCTGCAACGCCCCCTCATGGGGAAAAATATATACAGTGGAAAAACACGGTTTTTCTCAACCTGTGGATATCCTCTGGCCCGCGCCATAAAAATAAAAAAAACTCCTGTTAATGTTGCAGGAGTTTTTGTTTCACTGATTTTATATTTCAAATAATTCCAGCTTTTCTAAACGCCCCTTCCAAAATATCGATCGTTACTGGTTTTATGATCATCGCCTGAGCGCCGCCGCGCATCACGTGCTGACGCGTCTCAGGTTGATCGTCGGAAGTGATGATAATGACCGGCACCTTCATCAAGCGCGGTTCACGGCGGATATACGCCAACACTTCGGTACCATCCACACCAGGCATATTAATATCCAGACAGATAAAATCAGGAACCACGCTGGCAAGCACAGACATTGCAGCGCTTGAACCATACGCTGTCCGGGCGGGCATATCCAACAAATCCAGCATTTGCTGTAAAGCATCCGCGGTGTTGCGGTTATCGTCAATGATCAAACCTTCAGCCATCAGTCCTCCAAAATTGACATACCCCTCACAGATATGTCGTATCCTCTCAAAGCGGCAACCAACTTCCTGAAACGCGCACCAGCCGACATATCCAAAAGAGGCGCCAGTATTTTTTATTCCATAAACTATTTTCGTATTACCTGATCGTAACGCGCATTGAAAAGCGGCAAAAAAAAACAATCCAATGACGGCTGAAATTCCCAGCCTACAATCTACACGTTCAGAAGCAACATCGAGGTGAGTATACTCCTTCTAATTATAGCCGTGAATAGATGCGTTAGGAATTTACATCAAATTCAATGCAAGTTATCCAACCCCATCCATTGCGGCGCCAAGGCGTTTGACGATCTCATCCACCTCATCTTCAGTGATGGAAAGAGGCGGCGAAAATGCAAGGGTGTTCCCAAGCGGGCGCGAGCGCAGCCCGTGGGCTTCGGCAGCTTTGAAAATTTTCATGGTTGTAGCCACATCAGCAGCTTTGGTATTTTTATCTGAAACGATCTCCACACCGTAGACCAGACCCAACCCGCGCACATCACCGACGAACGAAAACTCTTCCAATTTCTTCAAGCCTTCGAGCAGACGTTTGCCGAGTTCACGCGCACGTTTTGGGAATTCTTCACGCTCCATGATCTCAAGATTTTTCAACCCAACCGCACACGCCATGGCATGACCAGAATATGTGTACCCATGCATATAGGCTTCAGTATCCGCCGCAGATTCCATTGTCTCGCGAATGTCATCAGAAATTTGAATGCCGCCCAATTGGGCGTATCCACTGGTGATGGCTTTGGCAAAGGAAAGAATATCCGGCTTCACATTCCAGTGTTTGAGGGCAAACCATTCGCCGGTGCGCCCAAAGCCGGTGATGACTTCATCTGCAATGAAGAGGATTTCATATTTATCGCAAATTTGCCGGACGAGCGGGAAGTAATCGTCGGGTGGAATGACCACGCCGCCAACACCCATGACAGGCTCGGCGATGAAAGCGGCGACGGTATCGGCTCCTTCGCGGAGAATGGCTGATTCCAACTCGCGAGCTGCTGCCTGCCCGACAGTTTCGCCATCTTTCAATTGACCTTCATAACGATATGGGTTCGGTGCAGGGATGTGAATAAACCCTTCGGGCGCGGGACCGAACATGGTGTGATATTTTTCCAAGCCGGTGGCGAAAGTGGCGGTGAGCGTTACACCGTGGTATGCACCTTTGCGGGCAATGACCTTGTACTTGCCCGGCTTGCCTTTGCGCTTCCAATAATAGCGCGCGGTTTTGAACGCTGAGTCATTCGACTCTGAACCGCCTGAAGTGAAAAAAGTGGTGTTCAAGCCTTCATACGCAAAGCCCGCCAGTTTATCTGCCAATTGAACGGAGGGCAGGTTGGTCATGCCGGAGAAGTTGGATGTGAACGCCAGGGCTTTCATCTGGTCGTAGGCGGCTTTGGCGATCTCTTCACGTCCATAGCCTGCGTTGACGTTCCACAGTCCTGCCATGCCATCGAGGATTTTGCGTCCATCGGTGAGGTGCAGCCAAACGCCCTCCCCTTTTTCGATCACCAGGGGGTTGGCATGGGTTTTGGGGTGATACGTGGGGTGAAGCTGATGTTTGTCCTTCTCGATCCAGTTTTGGGTTTGGTTGGTCATGGAGTCTCCTGAAACGTGATGCGTAATGCGTGATTTTACGCATTACGCATCACGCATTACGCATTTTAAATTCATCATTACCCTAGCACTTCCACATCATGCGGACCAGACTCTTTCAAGCCGGAGCCGGTCATGCGGGTAAAGACCGCCTTTTCTTGAAATTCTTCAATGGTCTTCGCGCCGCTGTAGCTCATGCCAGATTGCAAACCGCCGATCAACTGGGTGAGCACTTCGCGCGCTTTGCCGCGATACGGAACCGCTGCCTCCACGCCTTCGGCTACATAATCTTCAACTTCTTCGCGGGTGAGGTCGTTGCCTTCACGTTTGTTACGGTCGATATTTGCCGCCAGTGAAGCCATACCGCGAGAAGCCTTGTAGCGGTGTCCACGGCGGGTCATGATCATGCCGGGGCTTTCATCGGTACCAGCCAGCATGGAGCCGATCATCACGGTTTGGGCGCCTGCCGCTATGGCTTTTGCCACATCGCCCGGGTGGCGAATACCACCATCGGCAATGATGGGGGTTTTGCTTGAGGCGGCAGCCCTGGCACACTCGATTACGGCTGTCAGTTGCGGCACGCCTGAACCCGCCACCTGACGGGTGATGCAAATGGAGCCGGGTCCTACGCCAACCTTTACCGAGTCTACACCGGCATCGATCAAACGCTTGGTGCCGTCGGCTGTGGCAACATTGCCGCCGATGATCTGTGCATCGGGAAAATGCTTGCGGATATTCGCCACCATATCAAGCTCAAGTTTCGAGTCGCCGTGGGCAATATCCACCACAATGCAATCTGCGCCCGCTTGCAATGCGGCTTCAACGCGGCGCATTTCTTTATCGCGAACGCCTACCGCCGCCCCGACAGCCAATCGTCCTTTTGAGTCTTTTGTGGCTTTGGGGTATTTGGTGATCTTCATAATATCTTTCAAGGTCACCAGCCCTGCCACCTTACCATCTTTGCTCACAAGCGGCAGTTTCTCTATGCGGTATTCATGCAGTAAACGTTCTGCGTCTTTCAAAGACGTATCGGGCGGGGCGCTGTGAACTGTTTTTGTCATAATGGCTGAAACCGGTTTAGAATCATCCGTCTCAAATAACAGGTCGCGGGTGGTGATGATACCGACCAATTTATCTTCTTTATTGACGATCAAAATGCCGCCAGTATCTGTTTCTTCTACAACACGCTTCACATCGCCAACGGTGGCTTGGTCAGACATGGTGAGTGGATTCTCCACCATGAACGATTCTGCTTTTTTTACTCGCTCGATCTGGCGAGCCTGTTCCGCAATGGTCATGAAGCGGTGGATGATACCAATACCGCCTTCACGCGCCATGGTGATCGCCATTTCGCTTTCGGTAACCACGTCCATATTGGCAGAGACTATTGGGGATTGCAATAACAATTTTTTGGTAAGCGGGCTGGTCGTAGAGAGGACGCGCCGGGAATCCACATCGGAATATTGTGGGATCAACAGCACGTCATCGTACGTTAAGGCAGTTTCAGGCAAAATTCTCATTTGTTTTCGTTCTCCTCGCGACCGAATTATAATGCTTGACAGAAAGATCACAGAGTAGAAAACAGCCTCTGAAACGCAAACAACCTGGAGCGGAGAAAGAGGCGCGGCTCTGCATCCATTTTACAGATCGGGTACATGTATCCCGAATTTCAATCAAGGGAGTTCTTATGACAGTCATAGCAGTGATCGGTTCGCAATGGGGTGACGAGGGCAAGGGCAAGGTGGTGGATTTTCTGGCGGAGCGCGCGGATTATGTGGCGCGCTTCAACGGCGGGAACAATGCCGGGCATACCGTCATCAATGAGTTTGGGACGTTCAAAATTCATTTGGTGCCATCGGGTATTTTCGCACAGAACACAACCGGCTTGATCGGCGGCGGTGTGGTGATCGACCCGGCGGTGCTGATCGAAGAAATTGAAATGCTCAACAAGGCGGGCGTGAACGTGGATGGACGCTTGTGGGTTTCGCCGCGTTCGCACATCATCATGCCGTATCATAAAATTTTGGATGGCTTGTATGAAGAAGCCAAAGGGGCTGGCGCGACGGGAACCACGCGGCGCGGAATTGGTCCCGTGTTCGCGGATAAGGTCAGCTATAACGGAATCCGCTGGACGGATTTTGCGAGTGATATGTTCGAGCAGCGTTTGGAAGTGCAGTTGACGTTGAAGAACAAAATCATCGTGGCGTTGGGCGGCGAGGCGCTGAAGTTTGAGCAGGTGCGCGATGAGTATCGCGGATATTACACGAAGGTCAAGCCGTATTTGAAAGAATTGTTCTCGCTAGTGCAAGATGGTTTGAAAACAAACAAGACCTTTTTGCTTGAACAGGCGATGGGTTCGTTCCTGGATACGGATTGGGGCACGTATCCTTTTGTGACCGCTTCGACGACCATCCCTTCAGCGGCATCAGCAGGGCTGGGCATTCCGCCCAAGCATATTCAGAATGTGATCGGTGTGACCAAAGCCTACACCACTCGCGTGGGCGGTGGACCATTGCCCACGGAAATTCATGATTATGAAAGCGAAGTTTATAAGAAGTTCGGCGAAGTCGCCGCTACGACGGGACGCGTCCGCAGAGTTGGCTGGCTGGATTTGGAGATCGTGAAAACCGCGGCTGAGTTGAGCGGCATGACCGAAATCTGCTTGACCAAGTTGGATGTGCTCAGCGGCTTGAAAGAAATTCAGGTTTGCACCGGTTATAAGATGAACGGTGAAACCGTCCGCTATGCAGATGTGGATGCCTATGGCTTGGACAAGGTCGAGTGCGTGTACGAATCCTTCCCCGGCTGGAGCGAAGACATCAGCAAGGCGAAATCATTTGAGGAGCTACCCGTCAACGCGCAGAAGTATGTCAAGATGATCGAAGAAGCGGCGGGCGTACCGGTGAGGTGGATCGGGGTGGGTCCGGCGAGGGATGAGACGATTCGAAGATAGGCGGCAGGAAAGAAAGTATGGGGGGGTAAAAAAAATGAAAGAAGAAAGAAAAGCAAGTGGCAGTTACTTTGTAACTGCCACTTGCTTTTTATAGTACGTATGGAGCGCTTCGGGCAGGTGATGCGGCTCTACGTCAACGGTGAATTGATGGAAGAACGCCTCTTGAACAACCCCAAAATTGCCTCTGGTGATGTGAGTTTTTACTTCGGAAAGGCATCTGAAGAAAGCGGTGGTATTCAAGTCGTGCAGTTCGATAACTTCCGTGTTTGGGAGTTGCCGTAATGCCCGCAAGTAGAACTTGCGGAATCCAAAAGTGCGGAATCCAGAAGTTCTACTTCTGGATATAACCCATGCTATACTCGCCTCATGAAAAAACAAAAAGCCCTCGTATTCAACTGGGAATCAGAAAAAGCCGCCCGCAACGAAGAAAAGTATGGAGTGAGCTTCGAAGAAGCCAAATCCATTTTCAATGATAAAAAAGCCATCTATTTTGATGACCCAACCCACTCACAAAAGGAAAAACGCGAGATCGTGATCGGACGCGCACCCGCTTCAAGACGACATATAGCCTGTATCTTCACCCGAGCCGATGGCGGCATCCGAATCATTGCCGCAAGGCTTGCCACGCACCGCGAACGACAAGAATACAAAGATAACTCCGACGAGAAAATAAAGGTCATTTACCAGATAAAATAACCCGCTACGTATCCAACATAAGACCACCCCCACACCACACTATTCCATACGATGGAGACTGCGATGAAAAACAGCCATAAATACTTTGCAGGGGCGGCGCTCATAGCCATAGTCATATTTGCCGTTATTCAGATATGGTCGAAGCAAAAAGCTGCCGAAGAAGTCATCTACATCGCTGTTGCCGGACCCATTACAGATACACGCGGCATTGTCATGCTTAGAGGGGTGGAAATGTACCTGGACGAGATCGGGAACACGGTCAACGGCAAGCGTATTGAAGTACTTCAATTTGACGACGCGAACGACAAGAACCAATCCTACCTGCGCGCTGTCGAAATAGCAGACGACCCCAGAAAACCGCTGGTCGTATTGGGGCATCGCGGCAGCGACCAATCTATCAGCGCCGGAGAGGTGTACAAGGAAAAACAAATTCCGGCGATCACCGCGTCCGCCCCGTCTCCTTCCGTCACATTGAACAATGACTGGTATTTCCGCGTAATTGTGGAGAATAATTTACAAGGTCACTTTGTTGCCCGTTACGCCAAGGATATCCTTGGCTTCGATACGATCAGCGTAATTTACCAGGATAATGATTATGGTGGAACACTTGGAAGAGCCGTATTGGAAGAAGCAAGAAGGATAGGGCTCACCATTGCCTATGAAAATGGTTATGAAGACCTCCCCAAAGAAGAACGCTTACAAAAGCTGCCCGATATTGCTTCTGAAGTAGGCAGTATTAAGAACCCGGGGCTGGTCATTCTCGCTGTTGGTGATGAAGATGGCGCGCATCTCGTCTACAATTTGCACACAGCCAACCCAAACCTCCCAATTCTTGAAGGGCTTATCACCCAAACTTTTTACAACACACTCAAAGACCTCTCTGGCAACAACAGTGCGCCTTATTTACAAAACTTATGGACCACTCAACACCTGATCTACGATACAGGCAATCTTATTGCCCGCGAGTTCAGAGACAATTACTTTAGTAAATATGGCGAAGAGCCGGATGCAGTTGCCGCCGCTTATTATGACGCCACCATGATGGCAGTAAAAGCGATCGAAGCAACCGGCGCTGATGGCAGTGAGCCTGAAAGATCACGGGATTCGATCCGCGCATTCTTAAGCAAGCTAACAAAGTTAGACCCGAACTATCGCGGCGCCACCGGCTTTATTTATTTTGACAAGAACAGAAACGCCATTAAACCCGTCCGTATTGGCATTTATGATGACGGGCAACTGATCTCAGCGCCCATTCAAATGAGCGCCATTTCAAATATTAGCATTGTCCGCGATCTGCAAGGACAAATCGCACAGGGAAGCATCATCAAGCTGGATGGAAACTATTACTATAAAACACAAGTCGTCTACACAGGGATAGACTTGAACGAGATCAGTAATATTGACGTCAAGAATTCAACATTCACGGCAGATTTCTATATCTGGCTGCGCTATATTGGCGAGTTTGACGAAAGCAAAATCGAGTTCGTAAATGCGGTCAACCCGATCAACCTTGGTACACCCATAGCAACAGATGAGTTCAACGGACAGACCTATCACGCTTATCGTGTAAAAGCTAATTTCAAGAGCAATCTCAATTTCAAAGCGTATCCATTTGATACGCATTCATTTGAAATCACCATCCGCAACCGTGATATCCCGTACCAGCAAATGATCTTCGTCCTCGATGAAGTTCGATTGCTGGAAGATAGCGCCCTCAAAGAACAGTTGAACGAACACATCGTAGGCGGATGGGAGGTCACCGACGTCAATGTTTACAGCGACATACTCCGGACAGAATCAACCCTGGGTAATCCGCGCCTAAGCACCGCAGGGGTGGATTACTCCATATTCCATGTGAAAACCACGGTGAAGCGAGATGCGCTAAATTTTAGTATCAAGAACCTTTTTCCCATGTTTGCCGTACTCGCACTTGCCTACCTGGCATTTTATATTCCACCCAGTGAATTTGGAATGCGCGTATCGCTTGGTATCAACGCAATCATGACCACCGCATTCTTCAGCCTTAAAGTTTCAAGCGACCTGCCGCCCATTGGCTATATTGTGGCGCTCGAATACATTTTCTTTATGATCTACAGCCTTGCCATTTCCATCATTGTTATTGCGATCATGATCTATATGGCAAACAAAAACGAAGATCAAAAACTGATACGAAAACTAATCCTGTTTGGGCGTTTTCTTTTTCCAATAGCAATAGCCATTACAGGGTTTGCGATCTGGAGAGCGATCTAAGAAATGCAGCTTTATTTCATCCGCCACGGACAATCGATCAACAATGCCAACACCAGGAATAAGGGATACGCGGAGCATTCCGACCCTTATTTGACGGAGATCGGCAAGCAACAGGCGAAACGTACGGCTCAGTATTTGAAAGAAAATCAAACCATTAAACATAACGACCCATGGAACAGCCAAAACCAATTTGGGTTTGGGATCACCCATATCTACACAAGTTTGATGGAGCGAGCCGCAGAAACTGCAGCCCATATCACCCGGGCATTGGGCGATGTGCCGCTCAGCGCCTGGATGGATATTCACGAAGAAGGCGGTATTTTTGCAAGGGAAAAAGAAAATCATTTCGAAGGCTTGCCGGGAAAACCGCGCTCGTTTTTTGAGCAGCACGTTCCAGAAATGACCCTGCCCGCCTCGCTGGACGAATCTGGCTGGTGGAACAAGCGTCCTTTTGAGACAGATGAAGAACGGCAGTTTCGCGCTGAAAAAGTTCTGGCAGAATTGATCCAAAAGCACGGAGATAAAGAAGGTCGACAGGAAGCACGGATCATCTTTGTCAGTCATGGTGGATTTTTCATGCGGTTTATGTGCGCCGTGCTAAAACTTCCATGGCGGCAGGCGGCTCATGATTACCGTTCGTGGTTTCTACTTAACAACTGCTCGATCAGCCGCTTCGACTTCCGTGAAGATCATGCAACCATCTCCTATCTCAACAACACGAGGCACCTTCCGGCAGATTTGATCACCGGATAATTCATTGCGTTATAATTCGCCGAAATTTATAACGTTTCGGAGGCGAAAATGAGTTTGGTCGAAATAATTATTTGGATCTTTTTTGGCGCGCTGGCAGGCTGGATCGCCAGCATCATCACCGGCAAGAACAAACAGATGGGCGCCATGGAAAACATCGTCAGTGGTATTGCCGGGGCTTTTCTCGGCGGGTTCATCCTTGAAAGTTTTTTTGAAACCGATGGATTTACCGGACTGAATTTATACAGTTTTGTTGTAGCGATCCTTGGCGCAATCGTCTTGATCTGGATCGTCGGCTTTTTCCGCGGCGGACGCCGTCGACGACGATAGTGTGTTTAAAAAATCCCCGTCCATGTGGCGGGGATTTTTTTATTAAGTCATCGCATTTTCCCGCGCCACAGCCAGGACGTATTCGATCATCTTCTGCGGAATGTTCACGCCGGTGGTCGTGATGCTATTACGGAATTCCATGGTGTGATTGATCTCGTTGATGGTAAAGCCATCTTCATCTTCAAAAAGGTCAAGTGCTAACAAGCCGCCACCAACCGCACGCGCCGCGCGTTGACATAAGTCCGCGATCTCCGGCGTGACCGGACAATTGGTCGCCACTCCGCCGCGAGCCGTGTTCGTGATCCAATTCTCCGATGAACGATAGATCGCCGCAATACATTCATCTCCGACCACAAAGGCGCGAATGTCGCGCCCGGGTTTATGGATGTATTCCTGAATATAAAAGACCTGATGATTAACTCCCAGCGTGGCTTTGTGCTCGATCAAAGACTCTGCCATGTGACGGTTATCGACTTTTGCCAGTAACCGCCCCCATGACCCTACTACCGGCTTAAGCACACACGGATAACCCATCGCCTCGACCGCCTGTAGAGCTGATTCTTCGTCAAAAGCCATAAACACTCTGGGAGTTGGGATGCCGTTCTTCGCCAGCAGTTGACTGGTGACATATTTGTCACCGCAGCGTTCTGCCACCAGAGACGAATTCACAACGGGCACGCCATGCGCCTCAAAGATGCGCGAGATGTACAATCCGCGTGAGTACGAAATGGAACGCTCAAAGAGCACATCCACTTGTTGTGGAAGTTGATGAATATCAAAATAGTGGTCGCCATCATTGATACGCACAACTTCAACATCTGGCTGTTTTTCAAACTCATCCAAGAGATATTTTTCTTCCGCGCGCAGGCGGGTGTATAAAAAGCCGACTTTGGTCATGGTAACTCCTTATCAATGCAGAATGATGAATACGGAATGCAGAATCAAATTCATCATTCTGCATTCCGTATTCTGAATTTGACTTTTTCCGTCACTTCACTTGTTGTCAGATTTCCGCCCAGATCGGGTGTGGTTTCGAGGCTGGCAATACAGTCATTCACGGCTTGACGCAATCGATTTGCTGATTCAATTTCGTTCAAGTAATCCAGCATCATGGCTGTGGCAAGGAACATGGCAATGGGGTTGGCTTTGCCCGTCCCCACCAGAGGCGGAGCACTGCCATGCACCGGTTCAAAGACCGCCGCCTCTGTACCGATATTGCCAGACGCCGCCACGCCAAGCCCACCGACGAACATGCAGGCTTCGTCACTGAGAATGTCGCCGAACAGATTGGTGGTGACGATGACCTCAAATTGCTCCGGCGCGCGGACGAGTTCCATGGCACAGGTATCCACCAGCATTTCTTTCAACTCAATGTCTGGATATTCCTTCACAATCTCAAAAGCGACACTGCGAAACAATCCGCAAGTCTGACGCAAGACATTGGCTTTATGGACGACATGCACGGATGTACGTCCGGTTTGGCGGGCAAGGTTGAAGGCTTTGTGGATAATCCGTTCGGAGCCTTTGCGGGTGATGACTCGTTCGGTCACTGCACGTGTACCATCTTCTTCAAGCCGTTCAATGCCCGAATAGAGTCCTTCTGTATTTTCGCGGACGATGAGAATGTCAATATTCGAGCGTGAAGACTCATGCGGAATAGATCGTGTCGGACGCAGATTTGCATACAGATCGAGAGACTGGCGCATACGCACAACGGGTGAAAAATAATTTGGGATGGCTGGCGGTGTGGTCACGGCGCCGAAGAGAGTCGCATCAGCGTGGCGAATGGCTTGAAGTGTTGAATCAGGCAGGGGTGAGCCTGAGCGTTGATATTCCCCAAAGCCGATGCCGCATTCGGTGAAATCCAATTCCAATGGCAGTGCTGTCAACACATCCTTCGCACAAGCGATCACTTCAGGACCGATGCCGTCACCGGGGAGTAAACAGATTTTGTACATGGTTTTACAAATGCAGAAGCCGGAATGCGGAATGCAGAATTCTGCATTCTTCATTTTGCATTCTGCATTAGCTCCTCAATATCGTGCTGTTTCAAGAATCTCACAATGCCGCCTGCATCTGCGATCTTCAAAACAAAATCTGGCAAGGCTTGCGCTTGAAAATGATTTCCGGTTGTGCGGTTGAATATCTCGCCAGTTGCAAGGTTGACATCGATGTCATCCCCTTCCGTGATATCAGCCACAGCTTCGGGGCATTCCAAGATCGGCAGACCGATATTGATGGCATTCCGAAAGAAGATGCGCGCAAACGACGGAGCAATGATGCACTTGGCTTGCGAACCTTTGATGGCAATTGGCGCATGTTCACGCGACGAACCGCATCCGAAATTTTGCCCGCCGACGATGATGTCGCCGGGGGTTACGTTCGTTGCATATTCAGGCTTGACTTCACAAAAGACATTCTTTGCAAGTTCAAGCGGATCAATGGTGATGTTATACCGACCGGGAATGATCTCGTCGGTGTTCATGTTCTCTCCGAACGTCCAGGCTTTAGACATAGTTTGTTACTCCTTGTTTATGTATGAGGCGGGTGGTAAATAGTAATTGGTGATTAGTAATTACTATTTACCAATTACCAATATTTCTCTTGGGTCAGTGATTTTTCCAGTCAGCGCGGTTGCGGCGGCTGTGGCTGGGCTGGCGAGATACACTTCAGAAAGCGGGCTGCCCATGCGCCCAATGAAATTACGATTCATCGTGGTCAAAGCACGCTCGCCCGCCGCAAGGATGCCGCCATGACGCCCAATACATGCACCGCAGCCTGAGCCCGTGACGGTACAGCCCGCATTTAGTAAAATCTCGATCAAACCATTCTGCATGGCTTTCTTATAAATACGGTCGCTCGCCGGGGTGACAATGACACGCGTAAATTCGTTGACGCGTTTGCCCTCCAACATGCGCGCCACGATCTCAATATCTTCATAGCGTGCGTTGGTGCATGTGCCAATATAAACCTCGTGTACTTCCAAGCCTTCCACCTGTTCGAGCGGTTTGGCGTTATCCACATCTGGGTGACAAGCTACATGCGGTGAAAGCGCAGCGACATCGATTTCGATGACGCGTTCATAACGTGGATTGACAGGACGAATCTTTTCAAACGGACCCTTCGCGGGGGTATGATGTTCGAGATAATCAAGAGTCACATCATCCGCTGCGATCAGACCGCACTTCGCACCGATCTCGGTGGACATGTTCGGGAAAACGATCCGCTCGTGCATGGGCAGGTTGTCAATATATTCACCGCCAAATTCGACTGAACGATAGGTGCCGCCATCCATGCCCAGCAAGCCTGCAATGTAGATCATCACATCTTTGGCATACACACCAGGTTGTGCCGTGCCAGTCAACTCGATACGGATCGTCTCGGGCACTTTGAACCAGCATTTGCCC
>Ga0172373_10004145_pt1 | contig 20597 bp, 12 predicted proteins | sample Lak10m_2_FD_114546 | JGI IMG/M metagenome (GOLD analysis project Ga0172373, IMG submission 114546) | Freshwater microbial communities from Kabuno Bay, South-Kivu, Congo - kab_092012_10m | ecosystem: Environmental > Aquatic > Freshwater > Lake | place: Democratic Republic of the Congo...
GAGATCGCCGCTGACGCCGGTGATCCGGAACAGGGAGGCAAGCAGGGCAGCAAGACCGAGGAAGCCGCCGACGCCGGCGCCGCGCCAGGATCTGGGGGCATCGGAGAGCAGTCCCCACCAGATGAGCAGGAGGGGGACGACCGTGACGAGGGTGGCGAGGACGGTCAGGTTGCGCTGCTGGTGGGAGCGCGAGGGATCAAGGCCGACGAGGACCACCGTGCCCGACCCGATGGCGAGGATGACGATGGCGATCCACCATTGGATCGGGGGTGGGCCCTCCGGAGGACGTGAGGACGGATGGGGGGTGCCGTGTGCCATGCGAGGGGGAGAGTTGGCCGGGGTGGGATCCAAGTTTCAAGGACGGCGTGAAGGTGGCGGACGCCTGCATCGCCATGGGGAAGGCGTTGGAAGGGCGACGAGGACATCGCCACCCCGTTCCATGTGGGGTTGTGGCAGGATGCGCACGGGCGTGTGTCGGATTTCCGCAGGCACTTTTCGGTTTCAATCCGTGCAACACGCGGACGGCGTCCGTAGGTTTTGCGGCGAGGTATGGGACACGACTTGATACGGGTGGGAGACGACGTGGCGCTGGCCGCGTTGGCGGCGGAACGTTGGCTGGACATGGTGGAGGCGGCGGCCCAGACGGGTCGGCCCCACCGGGTCGCACTGGCGGGCGGCCGCATCACGAAACGCTTCTTGGAGCGGGTCGCGCAACGTGCGATCGAACGCGCGATCCGTCTGGATGGCGTGGACTTCTTCTGGGGTGACGAACGCTGTGTTCCACCGGCGGATCCCGAGAGCAACTTCCGTCTGGCGCAGGAATCCCTGCTGACGCGGGTGGGCGTCCCGGTGGAACGGATCCATCGGGTGCTGGGCGAGCTGGATCCGGCGACGGCAGCGGCCATGGCGGAGCAGGATCTGCGGAGGACCACCGGGGTGGACGGCGAGGCCATGCCGGTGCTGGATCTGGTGTTCCTCGGGATGGGTGAGGATGCGCATGTGGCGTCGTTGTTCCCGGGAGCGTCGGCGGAGGTAACAGAGAGTTCGGCGGTGTACGTCCCGGCAACGGGGCCGAAGCCCCCGCCGCGTCGGGTGTCGCTGACCTTTCGGGCCCTGGCGGCGGCAACGGAGGTGTGGGTGCTGGCCTCGGGATCCGGAAAGGAAGCGGCGTTGAAGGCATCGCTGACGCCGGGAAGCGGGACGCCGTTGGCGCGGGTGCTTCGGGAACGGGCGCGGACGTTCGTGTTTACCGATATTCCTGCCTGAGCTGCGGCAAGTTGCCACGGCTGGGATCGTTTTTGAACGCTTTCGGGAAAGCGGCGTCGATATCCGCGTTGGTTGGATGCGCGCCTGCCAAGGGTTGGCACAGAGGTCTTGCTGGGTGACGAGGTGCGGGCGCGCGATCTCCAGTTGGCCTCGTCACCGATCTGAGCGCCCCGGTGAGGGCGTATTTGGCCTCATCACCAGAGAGCCGGTCCTGAGTGGGACCGGCTCTCGCTGTTTTGGATTTGGGGAGATCAGTCTGATCGGACTGATCGGACTGATCGGACTGATCGGACTGATCCTCCGGTTCAGTGGAGGGTGGAGAGGATCTGCTTCTCCTTGGCCTGCCAGTCGATGAGGCGTTGCTGGTGTTCGGCGAGGACGGAGGCGGGGACCTTCTGGGTGAAGGCGGGGTTGGCGAGCTTGTCCTGCACCTTCTGAATCTCGGATCGGACCTTGGCCAGTTCCTTCTCCTGTCGGGCGCGCTCGGCCTCGACGTCGACGAGGCCGGCGAGGGGCAGGAAGAGTTCACCGATGGCATTGGCGGCGACGGGGGTGCCCTTGGGGGCCTGCCAGTCGGCGGCGGCGAGGGTGAGGGCCTCGGCGTTGAGGAGGCCCTTGAGGATGTCCAGTTCCTCCTGCGGCAGGGGCGCGGCAGGCCGGATGACGAACGGCACGCGCTTGTTCGAGGGGATGTTGGACTGGGCGCGCAGGTTGCGGCCGAGGGTGACGAGGTCGAAGCGTGCCTGGGCGGAGGCTTCGATGACTGGGTCGATGCGGAAGTATTCGCGTTCGTCTTCGTCGAAGGCCTTGGGCCAGGCGGCGTAGAGGAGCGTCTTGCCACCGCGGTCGGCGGGGAGGTCCGTGTTGAACGCCATGCCGTGCCAGAGTTCCTCGGTGATGAACGGGAGGAACGGATGGAACAGGCGGAGCGTGTGGCCGAGGACGAAGTCGATGACGGCGAGCTTGTTGTTTCGTTGGGCGACCTTGGCGGGGTCGGTGGGCGGTTCGCCGGGCATGCCGAGCACGGGCTTGGAGGCCTCGATGTACCAGTCGCAGTACTCGCCCCAGAAGAAGCGGTAGAGCGTCGCGGTGGCGTCGCTGAACTTGTACTCGGCGAAGGCCTGGGTCACCTCGCGGATGGCGAGGTCGAGCCGGCCCAGGATCCAGCGGTCGTCGGTCGTGAGGAGCGCCGGGTTGACCTCCTGTTCGGTCTCGCCGCCGTGCATCTGGCGGAACCGGCAGGCGTTCCAGAGCTTGTTGCAGAAGTTGCGGCCCAGTTCGACGGCGGTTTCGTCAAACAGCACGTCCTGCCCGAGCGGCGCGGCACGCATCACGCCGAAACGCAGGGCGTCCGCACCGTACTTGGCGATGAGGTCGAGCGGGTCGGGCGAGTTGCCGAGCGACTTCGACATCTTGCGACCCTGCTTGTCGCGGATGATGCCGGTGAAATAGACGTTCTTGAACGGCAAGTCGCCCATGTACTCGTACCCGGCCATGATCATGCGGGCGACCCAGAAGAAGATGATGTCCGGGCCCGTGACGAGATCGGTGGTGGGATAGAACGCCTTGAGCGTGGCGTTGGCAGAATCGGTGGCCTTGTTGTCGGTCCAACCCATCGTGGCAAAGGGCCACAGCCAGGAACTGAACCACGTGTCGAGGACGTCCGCGTCCTGCGTCCAGCCTTCGCCGGCGGGGGCTTCAAGCCCACAGTGGATTTCATCACCGCGATACCACACCGGGATCCGATGCCCCCACCACAGCTGTCGCGAGATGCACCAATCCTGGATGCCGGTCATCCAGTGGTCATAGACCTTGGCCCAGCGGTCGGGGAAGAAGCGCATGGAGCCGTCGGCGACGCACTGCTTCGAGGCGTCGACGCTGGGATACTTGAGGAACCACTGCTCGGAGAGGCGGGGTTCGATGGGGACGTCGGCGCGTTCGGAGAAGCCGACGTTGTTGACGTAGGGTTCGGCCTTCTCGAGGGAGCCGGCGGCTTCCATGAGTTCGGCGGACTTCTTGCGGGCCGCGAAGCGGTCGAGACCGGCGAGTTCGGGGCCGGCTTCGGCGGTCATCTTGCCGTCGGGCGTGAGGACATCGATGACCGGGAGCTTGTGGCGGAGGCCGATCTCGAAGTCGGCCTTGTCATGGGCCGGGGTGACCTTGAGGACGCCGGTGCCGAACTCGAAGTCGACGTGGTCATCGGCGATGATGGGAATGACGCGCTGTTCCTTCGGGACGTCGAGCGGGAGCGCCTTGTAGACGTGCTTGCCGATGAGGTGCTGGTAACGCGGGTCCTTGGGGTTGACGGCGACGGCGGTGTCCGCGGGGATGGTCTCCGGCCGGGTGGTGGCGATGGTGAGGAAGGTGCCCGGATGTTCCACGACCTCGACGCGGAAGTGGTACATGAACCCGCGCTGCTCCTTCATGGTGACCTCCTCGTCGGAGAGGGCGGTCAGGGAGGCGGGGCACCAGTTCACCATGCGCTTGCCGCGGTAGATGAGGCCCTTCTTGTAGAGGTCCACGAACACGCCCTGGACGCACCGGGAGTATTCCGGGTCCATGGTGAAGCGGGTGCGGGTCCAGTCGCAGGAGGCGCCGAGGGCGCGGAGCTGCTTGAGGATGATGCCGCCGTACTTCTCCTTCCATTCCCAGATCCGGGCGACGAGGGCCTCGCGTCCGAGGTCGTCGCGGTGCTTGATCTCGCCGGCCTTCTTGAGGGTCTTCTCGACGACATTCTGGGTGGCGATGCCGGCGTGGTCGGTGCCAGGAAGCCAGAGGACCTCCTTGCCGTCCATGCGTGCCTTGCGGGCGAGGATGTCCTGGATGGTGTTGTTCAGGACGTGGCCGAGGGTCAATACGCCGGTGACGTTGGGCGGCGGGATGACGATGGAATAAGCGGGGCGCGAAGCGGAGACGCGGGCGGGGTCTGCGGTGAAGCAACCCTGCTCCACCCAGAAGTCATACCACTTCGTTTCGACGGACTGTGGCTCGTAGGCCTTGGAGATCTCGGTCATGACGCAGCCGGGGATTCTGCCTGAACGCAGCGACCGGGGCCAGTGCCCAGTTCTGGAGGGGAGTTTGAAGTTTGAAGAGTCAAATTTGAAGGTCTGAACCACTGCCTCGTGACCTCGTCAGCCACATCGCAAAGGTAGAAGACGACGTGAGGAGGCTGTGGATGAAGATCCCAGTTTCCAGATACCTGATCCCAGTCCCGTGGCCTGCTGTTGGCTACGGTTGGGGTGGCGGCTGGGCGGGTGGTGTCTTCCACAACCGGCGTTGGAGGGTCGCGCGCCAGGCAAGGCAGGGCTGTTCGATGAGATGATGGCTCAGTGCGGCGGCCGCGAGGGATAACGTCAGCGCCAGCGCCCACTGCTGGAGGGATGGCCAGAGGGTTTGGAGGCAGAAGAGTTGATGCCAGAGGTACAGGCTGTAGGACAGGCGGCCCAGCCAGACGGCCGGGGCCCAGGAGAAGAGCCTGCCGGCTGGTTCGCTCCGTTCCTCCACCAGAAGCAGGATCAGGTAGGCAATCAGCGTTGAAACCACCGACGGCACGAACGCGACGACGAATCCCGGTAGCCGCAGGTTTCCCAGACACAGCAGTCCCAGCAATGCCGCACCCACGGCAAACCCCGTGGTTCCGTTCCGGGTCGCGAACCCGAGTGCCGCACGGCACTTCGGCTCCCGCTGCACCAAGGCCAGCAGGACGCCCGCGATCAGGAAGTCGTAGCGAAAGTCCAGCCGCGCCCAGTTCAGGTGTTCGCCGCCACTGGTCCACATGTTGACCTGTCGCCAGACCGGTGCAGCCATCCACAGTGCGGCGGTGATCGGGATGCGCCATCGAACGGCCATGAACCGCAGCAGGAATGGCCAGAGCAGGTAAAACTGTTCCTCCACCGAAAGGCTCCAGTAGTGGCTTGTCAGCGAAGGGCCTTCATCGGTGAACCAACGCAGGTTCCTGACAAAGAGGGTGCAGGCCACGATCTCGCCGGGCTTCGCAAGACCCAGCATGGCAAGCCCCAAAAGGTACGCGAAGGCCGCAGGCAGGATCCGGAGCGCCCTGCGGAAGTAGAAGAGGCCGATATCGAAGCGTCCGTGCGTGGATTCCTCGTTGAGCAGGAGCCACGTGATCAGGAAGCCGCTGATGACAAAAAAGACGTGGACCCCGCTGCCTCCAGTTCCCGCCAGATGGCGCAGCCAGGGCCAGGTGGGGAAACCCGGCAGATGGGCGGCATGAAGGAGGAATACCCACGTGATCGAAAGCGCCCTTAGCCCATCCAGACCGGCCAACCGGGTGTTCATGCTCCTGCCTGTTCGCCGTGTTTTGCCACGAGCCGGAGGGTGCAATGCCCAGGACTTGGTTATCCATGACTAACTCCGGCCTTGATCCGGGAACTGGAATCCGGAATCCGGGAACTCGCCGGGTGAGGACACCCGGCCTTCACCATGAAACTGAAAACTTCGAACTCGCCGGGTGAGGGCACCCGGCCTTCAATCAGGAAACTCCCGTTGAAGGCTGCGTGCCCTCACGCGGCGCCTTTCTTGTCCCGCCGGGTGGGGGCACCCGGCCTTCAACTGAAAACTTGGAACTCTCCCGGGATGCATCCAACCGGCGTTGGCGGACGTTTCTTCAATGTCGCAAGAGTCTGCTAGCCACCGTGGAGATGGCTGGCAGTCTCTCGTCTTCAAAATGCAACGGTCGATGAAATGGACATGGGTGTGCACGGCTGTGGCCGGTGTCTGGGGCTTCCATCAGGTTTGCGCCCGGGATGAGGCGGACCTGCACCGGGTGGTGATCACCGGTCGGGCGGATTCCCTGTTGGAGATCGGCCAGACGGCGAGCGAGGGATACGTCGGACGCGATCATCTGGACCAGCGGCCCATCCAGCGGCCGGGCGAGGTGCTGGAGACGGTGCCCGGATTGATCGCCACCCAGCATTCCGGCAACGGGAAGGCGAACCAGTACTTCCTGCGCGGGTTCAACCTCGACCACGGCACGGATTTCGCCACGACGCTGGATGGCATCCCGATGAACCTGCCCAGCCACGGCCACGGCCAGGGCTACACGGACCTCAATCCGCTGATCCCGGAGCTCGTGGAGACGGTCCACTACCGCAAGGGACCCTACTTCGCGGAGATCGGCGACTTTGGTTCCGCCGGGGCTGCGGACATCCGTTACGTGCGTGAGCTGCCAGAGACCGTGGCGACGGTGTCGGGTGGTTCCTTTGGCTATGCGCGGGGACTGGTGGCGTCGTCGCCGAAGGTGGGCGAAGGACGTCTGCTGTACGCCCTCGAAGCCCAGCACGACGACGGGCCGTGGGTGCGGAAGTCGGATTCGCAGAAGTACAACGGGGTGATGAAGTATTCGCGCGGCGATGCTGCCACCGGTTGGTCGGCGACCTTCAGCGGGTACGGCGGACGATGGAACGCGACCGACCAGATCCCGGAATCGGCGGTGGGCGAACTTCCCGACGCAGGTTTGGAACGTTGGATCCGACGGACGGCGGGGATTCCCGGCGCTTCATGCTCGCGCTGGAGGGTCACTACGACCAGGACGCCGGCCACGGTGAATGGACGGTGTTCGGGGGATGGTACGACCTCGATCTCTACTCGAACTTCACCTACTTCCTCGACGATCCGGTGCGCGGCGACCAGTTCCGGCAGCGCGACGAACGTTCGTTCGGCGGACTCCGGGGACATCACACCTGGGATTACGGGATCGGGTCGGTGGACGTTTCTTCCACGGCTGGATTGCAGATCCGGGGCGATGTCATCGACAACGCCTTGGAGCGCACGCAGGCCCGCGAGGTGTTCGCGGTCACGCGCGCTGATGAGATCGGTCAGGTGAGCGTCAGCCCGTACGTGGAGACGGCGGCGAAGTTCACGCCGTGGTTCCGCACGCAGGCGGGGGTGCGGGCCGACTGGTACTCGTTCGATGTGGCCTCCGACCGACCGGAGAACACGGGCAGCGAAACCGATTTCCTCGCCAGTCCGAAGCTGACGGCGGTGTTCGGGCCCAGGGCGAAGACGGAGATCTCGATCGGTGCCGGCATGGGCTTCCACAGCAACGACGGTCGCGGTGCGGTGACACGTCTGGATCCGGTCAGTGGCGATCCGGCGGATCCGGTGGATCCGCTGGTGCGGAGCGAGGGTGCGGAGATTGGCATCCGGACCCTGGCGGTGCCGGGCCTTCAATCGTCCCTGACCTTCTGGATGCTGGATATTGATTCCGAGTTGCTGTTCGTCGGCGATGCGGGCAGCACGGAGGCCTCGCGACCCAGCCGTCGATATGGCGTCGAGTTCGCGAACTACTGGACGGTCAACCCGTGGGTGACGCTCGACGCGGACTTCAGCCTGAGCCACGCCCGCTTCCGTAACGAAGACCCGGCCGGGAACCACATTCCGGGATCGGTGCGATCGGTGGTCGCGGCGGGCGTCAGCCTGAGGGATCCGTCGGCGGAGAGCGGCTTCTTCGGGAGCCTGCGCGTGCGCTACTTCGGACCGCGGCCGTTGGAGGAGTCGAACACCCAGCGTTCGTCGGACACCCTGTTGATGAATGCGCAGGCGGGGTGGCGGTTCAACCGGACCTGGTCGCTGGCGGTGGACGTGTTCAACCTGCTCGACCGCTCGGACAGCGATGTCGATTACTTCTATGAATCCGCGATCACGCCGGGTGCAGCGCGCGAGCAACGGCATTTCCACCCGGTGGAGCCCATCTCGGCGCGGGTGACGCTCACGGCGCGGTTTTGAGGGGGGGAGTTTGAAGATTCGTGGTCTTCATGCCGTGTGGGTGCGCAGGCGCGATTGAAGGACGGCCAATGCGGCCTTCATCGACGGGAAGGCCAGTTCGTCGGCGGAGACATCGAGGGGATTGCGCCACTCGAATCCGGAGACGTCATCGAGGGCTTCCGCCGAGGCCGGGTTGGTGACGCGGGCGCTGAAGAAGAGGTCGAGGACCGGATACAGGACGCCGCGATAGGCGTATTGGTTGACCTGCGAGCAGAGGAAGGTGACGCCGGAAAGCCGGACGTTGACCTCTTCGCGGACCTCGCGTTCGACGGCGATCTCGGCGGTCTCGCCCATGTCGATGAATCCGCCGGGGGGAGCCAGCAGGCCCTTGCCGGGTTCCTTGGCGCGACGGATGAAAAGCATGCGCCCGTCCTCCCGCGCGGCAAAGGCCACGGCCGCGACGGTGGGATTGAAGAAGAAGAGAAACCCGCAGGCGCGGCATTCCATGCGGTTGGACTCCGCGCCGGGGCCGAGGGGTGCGGCACAACGCGGACAATGCGCGAAGTGTTCGCGGGGCGGGATGGCCGGAACGGGAACGGGGGTGCTCATGCGGACAGTTCTCGCCCAGTGGGCCCGTGTCGGGAAGGCCGAAAAATGGCGCTTCCGGCCGACCTTTCGGGTTCCCGGAAAGCCCGTTTGGGGGGAGATCTGTTGAGGATCATCGCCCTGGACCGGATTGTCCCTCAACGAGGAGGTGGCCCGCCCCCGCCCATGCGGCGCAGTTCGGCGCGGGGAGCGGTGCGGGTGCCGTTGAGCTCTCCCGCGATGTTGTCGTGGCGGAACTGGATCCAGGTGGAGAGGGGGGTGGTGTTCATGGGGTTCATGGGACCGATGGGACGAATGGGACGAATGGGACCCATGGGATCGGAGGGTCGCATGGGTCCTATTGGTCCCATAGGTCCCATAGGTCCCATCCCCCTCGCGGGCTCCTCTTTCACAAACGCCTCCACGGCGGCGTGGACCTGTTGGAAGTCCTTCAGGAGGGCGTTGGTGGAGCAGGCCCCGGACTGGAGCTCGGCGAGGATGCTGCGGTAGCGGGCGACGAAAGGCGGATGGGCGAAGATGCGGTCGAGGAAGGGGTTGGACTGGGTGTACGGGGTCAGGATGGAGAAGGCGGCCTGGGCGTCCTCGGGACCGGCGCCGGGATGACGGCCGAAGGCTTCGTTGAGATCCCAGGGGAGGAACCGGAGGCGGCCGTCGCGGGAGTCGAGGAACAGGTAGTAATTGTGGCCATTCCCGATCATGGAGTCGTAGCTGGAGAGCCACGCCGTGACGGCGACAAAGCGGAGGAGGGCGTCGGGATCGAGGGCATTGGTGACGGCGGCAGGAAAGTCGGTGGCATTGGCCTCGTGGATCGCCTGGAGGCGCTGGATGAAACGTTCGGTGTCCTGCGCGCGGACCTTGGATCGCGGTTCGTATCGGTTGGTGTAATCGGACCAGCGGGAACCCAGGTATTCGAGGCCCCGGGTGCGCTCGGGTTTGACGAGGAGTCCCTTGCTGGTGCCGAGGCGTTGCTTGAGGAAGTCGCCTTCGATGGGTTCGATGAGCGTGTAGAGTCCGAGGTATTCGCGGGGGGTGGCGTCGTCGAGGGTGAGCCAGACGCGGGCGTAGGCGGTGCGGGGTGCGGGAACGCCGGCGCGGTTGAAGGCGGCGTAGGCGAGGGTTTCGCGGAGCTGGGAGGGGTCGTTGACGTTGTTGTTGAGGAAGAGTTCCTCGAGTCCGGCGAGGGTGCGGCCGGGAGCGTGTCGGTCGAAATCGAGCTTGAACGGGCGTTTGTGCGAGTTCCGGGATCCGTTGTAGGAGCTGTTGCCCTTGAACCGGACACCGACGTTGGTGAAGCGGACCCCGGCGACCTCGACGACGCCGGTCGTCCACGGGAACTCGAAGCCGCCCGGTGGCAGGAGACGCGGACCGGGCCCGTTGGGCGGGTGGTTGGGATTGCCGGGACCATCGGCGCGTCGGGGCCCGTCCGGGTCCTGCGGGTTGCGGGGGCCGCGGGGTCCATCCGGTCCGCCGAAGCCTCGTGGTCCCTGGGGTCCCGGAGGTCCGCCCGGGGCGTTGGTAGGTTCCATGGCCTTCCAGTCGGCGGCGCTGAGGTGGAGGTGGATCTCCCAGACGTTGGTGGCCTGGAGGAAGGCTTCACGGGTTGCCGGGAGGGCCGGCGCGCCGAGCGAACGGACCATGAGGAGCAGGAAGGTGATTCCTGCGAGGACGGGGCGGCAGTGCAGACGGCGCATGCCATGGCAGACCGGCACGACAGGACAAAGGTTTCGCTTGGGTCGGAAGGGAGCGCTGCGACATGCTGGGGGGAATTCCATGAGTACGGCTGAACACACAGGGGACGCGACAGGCTTCGGGTGGTGGCGGTTGTTGAACCGGTACCAGTGGTTCGTTCTGATTGTGGCGGCGCTGGGGTGGCTGCTGGACTGCATGGACCAGCAGTTGTTCGTGCTGGCGCGGGCTCCGGCCATGAAGGAGTTGCTGACGGCCGGGTTGGGGCGGCCGGCGACTCCGGGCGAGATCGGCGAATATGGCGGGTACGCCACGGCGATCTTCATGCTGGGTTGGGCGACGGGCGGGTTGATCTTCGGTGTGCTGGGCGACCGGTGGGGTCGGGCCAAGACGATGCTGCTGACGATCGTGCTGTATTCGGGCTGTACGGGATTGAGCGCGTTCGCGACGCGGTTCGCGGATTTCGCCCTCTACCGGTTCCTGACAGGGCTGGGGGTGGGTGGTGAGTTTGCCGTGGGCGTGGCGCTGGTGGCGGAGGTGATGCCGGAGCGGGCGCGGCCGTATGCGTTGGGATTGCTGCAGGCGTTGTCGACGGTGGGCAACATGACGGCGGCGTTGATCGGGATCTCCCTGGGTTTCATGGAGCAGGGGGCGAACCTGGCGGGATGGGCGCCGTGGCGCTGGAAGTTCATCGCGGGCGCGCTGCCGGCGTTGATCGTGATCTTCGTGCGTCGGGGCCTGAAGGAGCCCGATGCGTGGCTGGCGACGCGGAACAACCCGGAATTGCGGAAGAAGATGGGCGATTACGGTGAGCTGTTCGGCAATCCGAACTGGCGCCTGCCAGCAACCTTGGCCGGGATCACATTATTCGCGGGGGTGATGCTGGCGTTCTTTGGTCCAGAGGCGTGGACGAAGAACATGATCATCCCCGGTTTCTCCCAATTGAAGCTCACGGTTGTGGCCGTGGCGTTCGTGGCCCTCGGATTCGGCCTCTGGACCATCTACGGCGGCGGTGGGGACACTCGGTATCGGGGTCGCGCCGTGACCGGGTTGCTGTTGGCGTTGAGCGGTGTGATCGGCGTGTGGGGCATCGCGTTCTTCAGCGCGGATCTGGTGCGTGGGGTACTGGAGAAGAAGCTGATCGCGGACGGAATCGACAAGGCGCTGATCCCGTCGCAGCTGACCAAGTGGACCGGGATCAACTCGATGGTGCAGAACTTCGGGGCGTTCTTCGGGATCTACGGTTACGGTCTGTTGTCACAGCGTATCGGGCGCAAGCCAGCCTTCGCGGTGAGCCTGGTGTCCGCGATGGGCGCGACGGTGGCGACCTTCTGGTTCCTGAGGGACTTCAAGGACATCTTCATCTTCGTGCCGCTGATGGGATTCACGACGCTGTCCCTGTTCGGCGGGTATGCCATCTACTTCCCGGAACTGTTCCCGACGCGGCTGCGCAGCACGGGCACGAGCTTCTGCTACAACGTGGGACGGTTCGTCGCGGCGGCGGGGCCTGCAGCACTCGGGGTGTTGTCGGGGGTCGTGTACAAGGACATGCCTGAACCGTTGCGGTACGCAGGGGTGACGATGTGCGCGGTGTATGTGATCGGGTTGATCGCGCTGCCGTTTGCGCCGGAGACCAAGGGACAACCGTTGCCGGAATCGGAACGGGGATTCAGCCACTGACCGTGGCCCGAAGCTGAGAATGAAATGTCCCTCGGGGCGGCGATGTCCTCATCGCCCTGGGTAAAGGCTTTGGAACGGCGACGAGGACGTCGCTACCCCGTTCGGTTACATGCGGGGTGCAGTGACAGGAAACGGGGGTGCCGGAGGGAAACCGGCACCCCCCGTTGTCGCTCAGGGAGGGGGAGAAAAGGGGAGACGTGGGGATCAGTGGCGGGTCAGTTCGTCTTCCTTGGCGAGCCATTGATGGATGGTGAACACGAACGTGATGGCAAGGGCGACGGCGAGGGCGAAGATGGCGTAGGCTCCGATCATGGTGTGTTTCTGTTGTGCGGGACGTGCCCGCGGTTTCGTTGTCCATCGGTTGATACGCCAGGTCTCCGGAATCGCGCTCGCCCAAGCTTGGCCTGTTGTTTGCATGAAATGTTCGGTGCGGTCGCGGCTTTCCATGCGCGATGGGATGCAGTAGAGGCAACGCGTCATGTCACCGACTGCGGTTGAGATCCTGGCGACGGTGCTGTTCGCACTGGCTGTGTTGCACACGTTCCTGGTGAAGCGGTTCGCGCACTGGGCGCACAAGTATCCGGAGGGTTCGATCCCGGAGAACCTGCTGCATTTCATGGCGGAGACGGAGGTGGTCTTCGGCGTGTGGGCGGCGGCGTTGTTCGGGGGGATCATCCTGCTCAACCTTCATCCGGGGTCGCTCTCGGAGATCCTGGGATCCGTGGGCCACGCGGTGGAGGCGGGGGTGAAGTACATCGAGGGCCAGAACTACACGGAGCCCAAGTTCGTCCTGGTGATCATGGTGGTGGCGGCGACACGGCCGGTGGTGACGTTGGCGGAATGGTTCATTGAGGGCGTGGCGCGGGTGCTGCCGTTGTCGCCGGCAACGGCCTTTTACGCCGCGGCGTTGGCGGTGGGTCCGTTGCTGGGCAGCTTCATCACGGAACCGGCCGCGATGACCCTGCTGGCCGTGGTCTTGAAGCGACGCTATTTCAATGCGGGGATCAGCAAGCAACTGGCCTACGCAACGCTCGGGTTGCTGTTCGTCAACGTGTCGATCGGCGGGGTGCTGACGCACTTCGCGGCGCCGCCGGTGCTGATGGTGGCCTCGAAGTGGAAGTGGGGCGTGAGCCACATGTTCCTGCACTTCGGGTGGCGGGCGATCCTGTCATGCCTGGTGAGCACCGCGGCGGTGGTGTTCGTGTTCCGCAAGGAATTGAAGACGATCACGGTCGAGAAGGCGCAGGGCGGGGCAATTCCGGCGTGGCTGACCGCGCTGCACCTCATGTCGATGGCGCTGGTGGTGCTGTTCGCGCATCACCCGGATGTGTTCTTCGGGATCTTCATGATGTTCCTCGGGTTGGTGACCGTGACGCGGGAATATCAGGAGCCGCTCAAGCTGAAGGAGGGGTTGCTGGTGGGATTTTTCCTCTCGGGTCTGGTGACGCTGGGGTCGTTGCAGGAGTACTGGCTGAAGCCGTTGATCCAGGCCTTGGGCGGGGACGCCCTGTACTTCGGGACAACCGGCCTGACGGCCATCACGGACAACGCGGCGCTGACCTATCTGGGATCGTTGGTGGAGGGGTTGTCGGATCCGTTGAAGTACGCGCTCGTGGCCGGTGCGGTGACGGGCGGTGGGTTGACGGTCATTGCCAATGCCCCGAATCCCGCCGGTGCTGGAATCCTTCAGGATTCGAAGGTCTTCGGCGGCGAGGGCATCAGTCCCCTGAACCTCTTCCTGGGGGCGCTGTGGCCGACGGCGGCGGCGATCGTTGCGTTCTGGTTCCTTCCGGGCCCTCGGTGATCCGCAGATGGCGGGGATGGTGCGGATCCACAGATTTCAGACCGGAAGGGCAGTGCATCTATCCACAGATTCCACAGATTTCATGGATTCCGGTGAGCTGGGAACTGGGATCTGGGGACTGGGAACTTTGAAAGTGTCCGGCCTCGCCTCCTGACGTCGGCGACTACCGATGGGATCAAGGGGCGGCGGATCGTGACATCACGGTGACCAGGAGGCCGACGAGTGCGGCGAGGGCGATGCTGTGGCCGAACACGGCGCGCAGGATGCGTCCTTCCTGGCCGTGGACGCGGGTGGCGACCCCCGCCACGACGATGCTCTGGGCATCGATCATCTTTCCCATGACGCCGCCGACGCTGTTGGCGGCGCACATGAGGTAGGGGTTCAGGCCGAGTTGCTGGGACGTGATCTTCTGGAGTCCGCCGAAGAGGACGTTGGAGGCGGTGTCGGATCCGGTCAGGGCGACGCCCAGCCATCCGAGGAGGGTTCCGAAAAAGGGGTACAACGGACCGGTGCCGGCGAGGGCGAGTCCCAAGGTGGCGTCGGCCCCGGAGTATTTGGTGACGTTCCCCAGGGCGAGCATGGCGGCGATGGTGACCAGCGAGCTGCGCACGCGGAGCAGTGTCTGGAAATAGGTGCGGAGGAGCTCGCGCGGGCTGAAGCCCATGGCGAATCCAGCGAGGACCCCGGCCAGCAGGATCCCGGTGCCGGTGGCAGAGATCCAGTTGAGCTTGAAGATGGCGTCCTCGGGCTTCGCCGCGAGTGTCTCGACCACGGGCGGGACCCGGACGACCTGCTGGTGGAGTCCGGTGACGGCGAAACCAGGGGCGGAGACACCGTCGAAGGCCTTCTTCACGTCGGGCAATCCCCAGATGAAGAGGATTCCGGCCAGCAGGAGCCATGGGAGCCAAGGGTTGCCGGCGGGTTTGGGGGTGACGGCAGGGACGGGATCGGTGGCGGCGTGCGGCGCCGGAGCGGAGGCGGCATCATGCACTTCCTCCGGCGCCTTCCAGCCGTCGCGCGGTTGCCAGAAGCGCAGGAGCGTCACGAGGCTCGTGATGGAGGCAAGGCCTGCGGCGGTATCCACGAGCCATGGGCCGTGGAAGTTGGACACGAGGAACTGGACGAGCGCGAAGCTGCCCCCGGCCACGAGCGCGGCAGGCCAGACGCCGGCGAGCGCGCGCCATCCACCATACGCCACCACGATCCAGAACGGGATCATCAGGGAAAAGACCGGGAGCTGGCGTCCGGCCATCCGGGAGAGTTCGAGGACGTCGAGCCCGGTCACCTGGGCAAGGGTGGTGATGGGGATGCCGACGCTGCCGAACGCCACGGGCGCGGTGTTGGCGAGGAGCGCCATGGCCGAGGCGCGGATGGGGGCGAATCCCAGTTGCATCAACATCGCCGCGGTGATCGCCACCGGTGCGCCGAAGCCGGCGGAGCCTTCGATGAACCCGCCGAAGGCGTAGGCCACCAGGATGAGCTGCACGCGTCGGTCGGGAGCCAGTCGGGTGAGTCGGGAACGGAGGATCTCAAACCGGCCCGACTGGACGGTGAGTCCATGAAGGAACATCACGTTGAGGACGATCCAGCCAATCGGGAAGAGGCCGTAGGCGGCCCCATACGCCGCCGAGCCGAAGGCCGCAGGCGCGGGCATGTGGAAGGCGAAGAGGGCGACAGCGAGGGCAACCCCGAGACCGAGGAGCGCGGCCGCCCAGGCCCGGATGTGTCCGATGGCCACCAGGCCGAGCAGCACGACGACGGGAAGGGCCGCGACGGCCGTGGAAAGCCAGCGGTTGCCAAAGGGATCGTAGGTCTGTGGCCAGAGCATGCGGGGAGATGAGGGAAGTTTGAGGATGGAAGATTCAAGGTTGAAGTCCGGGGGGAAGTTGAAACTTGAGCTCGCTTCCACTGCCTCGTGACCTCGTCAGCCACGAACGTAGCAGTCGACGTCAGGAGGCTGTGGAAGAAGCCATCACCCCCTGCCTCGTGACCTCGTCAGCTACGAACGTAGCAGTCGACGTCAGGAGGCTGTGGAAGAAGCCATCACCCCCTGCCTCGTGACCTCGTCAGCCACGAGCGTAGCAGTCGACGTCAGGAGGCTGTGGAAGAGAAGGGGGCTTGAAACTTCAAACTTCAAACTTCGAGCTTTCCCCGGATCGGCTGCGGAGGATCAGGCGGAGGGAGTCCAGGCGGGGGCGTGCGCCGGCGAGGTGCTGGGCGAGCGCCTGCCGGTGGTCGAGGAGGCGTTGGACTTCCTCGGGTCGGACGCTCGGGTTGACGCGGGCCAATTGCCGGAGTCGGGCGATCTCACCGTCGATCTGCGTGGTCATCTCGCGTTGGGCCTGGGCAATGAGGTTCGGGAGGTGCTTGTGGACGACTTCCTCCGACTTCTCCAGGAGCAGTGGCAGCACCCGCTCCCGGATCTCGGGTCGGCTGACATGCGGGTAGGCGTCACCGGGACGCACCTGACGGGCGAGGGATTCGCGATCGATGAGGGTGCACGCGTCGTTGCCCTGGGGATCGACCAGCACGCGGAGGGGCGTGGGCGGCAGGAACCGATCGATGTGCAGCGCCGGCGGAGCGACGCATTCCAGGAGGAAGATCGTTTCGAGGTAAAGCCCGCTGCCCTTGCCATCCTTCCACAGGCCGAAACTGGCGTTGCCCTTGTCGGCGCCGAGGACGAGGTCGAGCGCGCCGGTGACGAGCGGGTGGTCCCACGTGAGGAACTGGACGTCCTCGCGGGAGAGCGCGCGGGTGCGGTCGCCGGTGACGGTGAGGCCTTCGAGGGGAAGGCCGGGGAAGGACTCGGCGAAGATGCCCGCGGAACCCAGCCGCCAGGTCCGCGCGGCGATCTCCTCGACGTGGATGCCGAAGTGGTCGAACACGGCGACCATGAACGGGTCGAGCGTGGGATCGGCGTCCTGCTTGCGGATCTCGTCGACGATGCGGGTGGCGAGCTTTGGCCGGAATGAATTCAGTTCCAGGAGGCGGTCGCGCCCCTTCTCGAGTCGTGCGGTGAGTTCGAGACGGGCCGTCCGGGTTTCAGCGATCAGGTTCGCCAGGTCTGTGCGGGCCGCCTCGCCGCGTTCGTGGAACTCGAGGGCCAGGTCCGTGATGCGCAGGCCGAATTGTTCGAGGAGCGCGCGTCCGCCCTGGAGGTTCTTTTCGAAGGAATTCAGGCCCTCGTGATACCAGCGGACGAGGAGCTCCTGGGCGCTGCCCACGACGAACGGCAGGTGCAGCTGGATCTCCGAGGTCTGGCCAATGCGATCGAGCCGGCCGATGCGTTGTTCGAGGAGCTCGGGGTCGAGGGGGAGATCGAACATCACGAGGTGATGCGCGAACTGGAAGTTGCGACCCTCGCTGCCGATCTCGGAACAGATGAGAAGGCGCGCGCCGTCCTCCTCGGCGAACCACGCCGCGTGGCGGTCGCGTTGGACGAGGGTCAGGCCTTCGTGGAAGACGGCGAGCTTGGCGCTGGTCCACTCGCGGAGTTCGCGCTCGAGGGTCTCGGCCTTCGCCCGCGTGCGACACAGGACGAGGATCTTCTCGTTGCCGAGGGTGCGAAGCTGTTCGAGCAGCCATTGCACGCGGGGATCGGCGGAAAAGTCGGGTTCGAAGTGGGCCGCGAGGCTGGCGTCGGAATCGGCTGAGAATTCCTCGGTGAGGCGTTCGAAGAGCTCGACGTTGTCGCCGTCTTCGTCGAGCGGCCAGAGGCGGGCGACGCGGCGGGGGAACCCGGAGATGGTCAGGCGCGTGTTGCGGAACATCACGCGGCCGGTGCCGTGCTGGTCGAGGAGGGATTCGAGGAGCGTGTTGCGGACGGTGTCGTCGGCGAGCTTCGCGAGGCGCGGTTGGAGGGCGGCGGGTGTTTCGGCGAGCAGTCGCGCGAGGGTGATGACCTCGCCCGGCTCGAACGATTCCTGCGCGATCACCTTTTCCGCGAGGTGCGCCACGTCGCGGTAGCCAGCGGATTCGCGGATGAAGGCGTCGAGGCTGTGGAAGCGGTCGGGGTCGAGCAGCCGCAGGCGCGCGAAGTGGCTGGCCATGCCGAGCTGTTCCGGCGTCGCTGTCAGCAGAAGGAGGCCGGCGGTGGCCTTGCCAAGGGATTCGACCACGGCGTACTCGGGGCTGGCGGCTTCCGGGGTCCAGCCGAGGTGGTGGGCTTCGTCGACGACGAGGAGATCCCATCCGGCGGCGAGGGCCTGTTCGCGCCGACGGGGCTTACCGGTGAAAAGGCTGAGGCTGGCGATGACAAGTTGGTCGTCGAGGAAGGGGTTGGCATCGGGCCCGCCGGCCTCGATCGCGGTGCAGCGTTCCTCGTCGAAGATGTGGAACCAGAGGTTGAAGCGCCGGAGCAGTTCCACGAACCACTGATGCACGAGCGAGTCGGGAACGAGGATGAGCACGCGCTGCGCGCGGTTTGTGAGCAGCAGGCGGTGGACGATGAGGCAGGCTTCGATGGTCTTTCCCAGACCGACTTCATCGGCGAGCAGGACGCGCGGTTGCAACCGGCCGGAGACCTCGGCGGCGATGCAGAGTTGGTGCGGGATCAGGTCGATGCGTCCGCTGACGAAGCCGCGGACGCGCGACTTGCGGCGACGGTGCTGGTGGCGCAACGCGGCAACGCGGAGATCGAACTCCGCGGGGGAATCGACATCCGCAGCGACCAGGCGTTGCTCGGGTCGGTTGAACGTGAGGGTGTCGGACAGTTCGGACTCGGGGATTTCGCGGCCGTCGGCGCGGTAATGGATGAGGCCGCGGCGTTCGATGACGGATTCGGCGGTGACGGTGGAACCGTCGCGCAGCAGGAGCGAATCGTCCTTGTGGAAGCGGACGCGTCGGAGGGGCGCGTTGCCGAGGGCGTACTCGCGGGATTCCTGGGTGGCGCCGAAGGCCACGGTGACGGTGTGCGCGGTGGTGCGGAGGATGGAGCCGAGGCCGAGCTCGGGCTCGGTTTCGCTGACCCAGCGTTGGCCGGGAAGATAGGGAACAGACATGTCGCGCCGGAAAGGGGGAGGGCTGGGGCGCGGAGTTTCAAGAGGCGATTCGCGGATTGATTTCGGGGTGTCGATGTCCTCATCGCCATTGGGGAGGGCTGCACGTTCCGGGCTTTGACGGAGTGCGGGATGTCCGTCAGACATGTCCGGCATGCGGACGACATCACGGAATTTCCAGAGGGATTTTGCGAGCATGAAGGCCCGGGCCAGGTCTGGGGAGGCCATCTACATTTCTTCAGGCACGGAGGAGTTTGTGTTTCAGGTCGTGAAGCCCAGGACCTGGCAGGGCGCGCTCCGAGGCAAGGGACACATCAAGGGCGACCTGTTCAGCACGGGCGTGGAATGGGAGGCGTCTCGGTGACCCACCTGGTTCTCCCAATTTCCACTGCCGTTGCTGAGCGGGTAGCCGGGCTGGAGGCTTCCGGATTCCACAAGGACCCGGCGGATCAATTGATCGTAGCAACCGCGTTGGTCCATGGCCTTCGGCTGATCTCAGATGACTCGCGGATTCGTCAATGGGGTCGGGTGCCCCTGCTGTGGCGCACTTCCCGGGGGTAGCTCTTCCGATGCCCCACACGATGTCCGTCAGGGGGGCGACGCTGGGTGTGCCGTGCCTTGGGATGAATGGTTTGGAGGTTGATTAACTTCATTGCATTCCCGGAGTTGAAGTCCGGAAATGCAAGGATACAGTCGCAGCATGATTGAACGTCCCGGGGCGAGGCAGGCGTTGAAGCTGGCCGTGGCAAACAATCCGGTGGCGGTGCTGCTGGGGCCACGCCAATGCGGCAAGACCACACTGGCCCGCGAACTGGCCGGGGAGCAGCCGTCGGCGTTCTTCGATCTGGAAAGACCTTCCGACCGGGCCAAGCTCCGAGAGCCCGAGTTGCTACTCGGAGGACTGAAGGGGTTGGTGGTGATCGATGAAGTGCAGCGGATGCCTGAACTGTTCACGGTGCTGCGCCCGCTGGCGGACAGGCCGGAGCCGTCAGCGAGGTTTCTGCTCCTTGGAAGCGCGTCACCGGAGCTGGTGCGGGGCGTTTCGGAGTCGCTGGCGGGTCGGGCGGGGTTTGTGGATCTGGGAGGGTTTGACCTGCGGGAGGTGGGAGCCGATCAGTCCGATCGCCTGTGGTTGCGCGGCGGCTTTCCTCGCTCGTTTCTCGCTCGGGATGACAAAGCCAGCCTGCAATGGCGGGAGGATTTCATCCGCACGTTTCTCGAGCGGGATCTTCCAGCCCTGGGAATGAGGATTCCATCCGAGACGTTACTGCGGTTCTGGACCATGGTGGCGCACTATCACGGACAAATCTGGAATGGTGCAGAGCTGTCGAGAGGCCTGGGTTTGTCCGAGAAGACGGTGAGGAGTTACCTCGATCTGTTGACCGGGGCGTTCGTGCTCCGGCAGTTGCAGCCGTGGCACGAGAATCTCGGGAAGCGGCAGTACAAGGCGCCCAAGGCCTATGTCCGGGACTCAGGGTTGTTGCATGCCCTGTTGAGCCTTGAGACCCGGATGCAGTTGGCTGGGCACCCCAAATATGGCGCGTCGTGGGAGGGATTCGCGCTCGAACAGGTGCTGGAGGCGGCCGGTACCCGGCAGGCGTTCTTCTGGGGCACGCACGGTGGAGCGGAGTTGGACCTGATGCTCCTGCGCGGCGGCAAACGCTACGGGGTGGAGTTCAAGTGCGCGGATGGTCCGGTGATGACCAAGTCGCTGCACATCGCCTTGGAGGACCTGAAGCTGGATCGCGCCTGGATCGTGTATCCCGGGAGGGAGAGTTATCCGGTGCATGAAAAGGTGATGGTGTGTCCGCTCCCGGCGCTTTTGGAGGAAC
>Ga0172373_10004146_pt1 | contig 20595 bp, 16 predicted proteins | sample Lak10m_2_FD_114546 | JGI IMG/M metagenome (GOLD analysis project Ga0172373, IMG submission 114546) | Freshwater microbial communities from Kabuno Bay, South-Kivu, Congo - kab_092012_10m | ecosystem: Environmental > Aquatic > Freshwater > Lake | place: Democratic Republic of the Congo...
CACTGCGACGTCAAGCCGCATGCGAGGCGAAAGACCGCACACTGTCGCCGGTCGGACGATCTGCACCGCCATTTGATTCGAATAACTGAGGAGCACGCGCTCCCCGACCATCTTGGTCTTGTTGTACTCGGAGAGCGGTACGAGCTCGAGATCTTCAGTCACCTGCGGTTCATCCTTCAACCCGTAGACGCTACCCGACGAGGCATAAATAAAATGCGGAATACCCACTCGCGCAGCTTTGTCCGCGAGTTGCATCGTCGCGAGGCAGCTGATCTCCCACGTCAACTTCGGATCAAGATCACTGCAAGGGTCGTTGGCGACCGACGAAAGATGAATAATGGCGTCGACGCCCTCCAGAGGCACTGAGTCGATATTCCGGATATCGCCCTCAACTACCGTAAGACGGGGATGCGACGGTAGATAATTGCCGAACCACATGATATCCAGAGCGATCACGGTATGCCCCGCACTCAAAAGCTTTGGCACAAGAACCGTACCCTTGTATCCACAGGCGCCTGTCACCAAAACTTTCATACATGGACCGCCGTCAGTGTCGATGTTTGCCAACTCTCAACGTCGTGTCGCGCACGATGCAAGGACTGCTCGGTACCAATGTCGCGATGATAGAGAGCGTTGAAAAATGTATTGAGCCGACCAAACATCGTGGGAATGATATCGGTGCTGATGTCGACGGCTCCTTGCGGCACGCTAGAGCGAATGAATGGAAACACCGCAGGTGAGAACATGTATACGGCGGCATTCGCGATGTCACCGACCGGATAGTCCACTTTTTCATGCATTGCGACGAGGAGCCCGCGCGGATCGGCTTCCACGATACCGCAGGATTTTGGCGTATCCGTCCGGAACGTCATCATCGTCCCGAGAGCCTCTGCGGGTCGTCCGTTGAATGCCGCCAGGAAACCGCTCCAGTCGATCAACGACAGGTTGTCGGCATGCGCCACCAAAAAATCGCCCTTCGAGAGAGCCCTCTCATGCGCGAGAAATGTCCCGGCGGATCCCAGCAACACGGGCTCATGACTCAGCTCGATCCATGACGAGTAAGCACTCTGAGATACGAATGCCTCGACCTTTTCGGCAAGGTGATGAGTGTTGATGATGACCCGCTCGAACTTACGCGTTCTCCAAAGCGAATCGAGCCAATGCTCCAGTAGAGGCTTACCGCCGATCGCCACGAGGCACTTCGGCTCTGTCAGCGTGATCGGTCTCAAGCGGCTACCGTGGCCGGCTGCAAGCAGGAGAGCCTTCATTTGAGAGCGCTCCGGCAAAAATCCAGCAAGTTCCCTCCGGGGAAATAAAGGCCCGCCACCCCAGCGGCCAGTGCCGCCTCGACGTCGCGCTCTCGATCTCCGATCAAAACGACTTTCTCAGGATCAAGACGGAATTGAGCCAAGAGTTTATGGATCATTCCAGGCTTCGGTTTCCGGCATGCACATTCGATGTTGTACGGAGGGATGATTCCATCAGGTAGATGGGGGCAATATTCGAATGCCTCGATTTTGCCACCGGCGACTTCGGCATCGCTGGCCAGCCGCAGATGGGTTTCCTCTACGGCATCGACTCCGAAATACCCGCGTGCAACCCCCGATTGATTGGTCGCAACCAAGGCCAAAATGCCTTGCTTTTTGAGCTCACGGAGCAAACCGAGCGCACCGTCGACCCAACGCACCTGATCGGGGCGATGAACAAATCCGAGATCCTCGATTAAAACGCCATCTCGATCAAAGATGACCGCGTCCATGCGCTGAAGATCGAGCATTGGTGTTGTCCCAGCAGAACTGGATTGTTCTTTTCCCCCGGACATGTGTATACCCGATATTCAAACGTCTGCCTATATCCGCCGCGGTGTCGCCAAAACCCAGAACGCATCGGGTTGCTCATCCTGCTCACAGGTCGCGATTTCAAAGTAGCGACTCAGGACGGAGGTCCACCAGGCCATCGGTTCGATGATGAGGTGCGCATTGCGCCCATCCGACAGCACTTTTCTTGCCGGTCCTGTGTGCACTGTCAAGAACGCGAATTTCTTGGTCAATGATGCGAGATGCTTGAGCACAGCGTCCAGATATTCGGGCTCGATATGCTCGAGCACATCGATGCAGCACACGAGATCGGCCGGGACGGCCTCACCATACTGCGGAAACGCGGGGTCGTAAGGCAGATACTCCGGTACGGACACTCCCTCAGCCTGCAAAGCCGGCAGCAAGAGCATCTTTCCTGCGCCGTAGTCGCACAGCGACTGTGGCTTGGCCGATCGCACCACGGCCGCCACGAGGGGCGCGAAGTGTAGAGAAGCCACGCCGTACGCGGGGTTGTCGTGGAGCATCTGCTGCTGATGAAGGTAACTTTCGCTGATCATGACAGGGTCGTCCTCGGACTCGTGTTGTTGGCTCGTTCCTGGCTGCCCGCCTTGAACTCGTTCAGCCTCGGCACCTGATCGCTCGTGGAGAGCCACTCGCGTCCATACTCCACGTCCCGCCACTCCTCAAACCACGGCCCGCCCCGCGTGAAATGGACGGCGGTGGGGTCTTCGCAGTCGGCAGCAGTATGCCAGCCCTCGAGATAATTCCAGGTGACGGGCAGTGAACCTATGGCGTCATCGGTGAGCCAGTTGAAGCGATGCAGATAAAGACCGGACTCGCTGTTCACGACATCGGGGGTCAGGGCTTGCACCTGCTCATGCTCGCAATTGATGAACATGAAACTCGACCAGTTCTTACGCGGATACTGCGTCTGCACCTGCCCATCCATCTTCACGGTTTCTTTTGGTACGTAGTCGTGCTGCACGCAGTAGAGCGCTTTGCTGCTGTCGCGGTAGTCGAGCAGCCCTGCCACGTCTTTGCGAAACAAGAAGTCGCAGTCCACGAACACGGCCCAGCCCTTGTAGCCCGCGAGGTACGGGGTCAAGAACCGCGTGAATGAAAACTCCGTGGACGACAACGGGTCCGCACCGCGCTGATACAGCCCGCGGGCTCGAAGCTCATCCTGACGAATGGGGATCACCTGCAAGGGGATCGACGCATGCTGTTCGAGCGAGCGTCGGCAGACCTGGTAAGCGATGTCTTCCCGGCTGTCCCAGCCGACGAAAATGCGCAGGGGTTTCATGAGGTCCTCACCGTTGCAATGTGGGTCAATTGACGCTCGACGCCGGCGTACAGCTCGGCCGTCTCGGTCGCCTGTTGCTCGGCCTGCTCGATCAGCCCACGCAGCCGCTGCGGTACATCGACCGTCGTACGCTTGGCCTGCTCGTCGAGTTCGGCGAGTTGCTTGTTCAGCAGCAGCGACACTTCCGGGCAGGACGCCGCACGCTTGACGACTCCGCCGTACATCGAAAGATCCGACGCCGGCCGCTTGCGCGCGGCGGTGATGGCGCGGTGGCAGGCTTTGCCGAGCGCCCGCAAACGGGTGATCTTGCGCCTCAGTCGACCCTTGAGTGCGCCGTTCACGGAACTTGGCTTGACGAGTTGCGGCGCCTCGGCCGTGACGTCCATCGCGGGCCGACTTGCCGGTGCTGCGCGATGCGAGGCGGCCTCGACGAACTCCGCCCCTTCGATGCGCGCCCCCTTCGGTGCGAGGTTGTACACCTTGACCGGTGAGCGCCGCTGCCACTCGCGGATGAACTCCTCCGTCCACAGCCGATACGAGTCGAGCTCGAGCGAAGTCGCCATGCTCGATCCGTCGTTCGCGGTGGTCTGGATCAACATGCCCGCGCGCGCCCTTTGATCGAGGGGTTGTCGCAAGTAGCTGCGCTTGTCTGCTGCAACTTTCAAAGTGTCGCCCGTGCCGGCACCGTCGGCGTACAGCCGATCGTCCGGAAAGCCAAAGTCGGCGCCGACGATGGTGACCTCGGTACAGCCGAGGATTTTCGCCAGCTGCATGCCCGTATGAAACACGCTGCCACCGGTGGGGATGATGGGCAGACGAACCCGACCAAATACTTCGGCCAAGATACGGGTGCCATCGCCGGCAAAGTACGGCAGGATGGGCCGATCAATTTTCGCGAGTACCTCGGGCCACACCGACACCTCGACGACAAACCCGGCGATTTGCTGCAGATCAACGCCATCGAGATGTCGCAGCTGCTGGTTCGGGTCGAGCATCACCACGAAATCCGGTGTGATCCCATGCTTCGCCAGCGACTTCAGCGCCTTGTACGCGCAGATGATCACCGGCTTTGGCGTCTGCGCCTTGATCCATTCGATCTGCTCATCGAGCGAAGGGCCCGCGCCGATCACGATGGCACCCGAGCCCGGCATCGCACCGAACAATGTGCTCGTGTTGCGACCATGCTGCACGAGGCTCGGCAGGTTGCGAATGAACTGCTTGGCCCAACTGGCACCCAAAGCACCGATGGTGTTGCGATTGATCATCATCCGGCGCAAGCGCGCATCGAGTGCCTCGCGGATCGACATCGGGCAGTGGGCTTCGGGGCCCCACAGACACCACACTCGCTGGGGACGGCACACGGTCAGTTCCGGAATCGCCGCCAACGCCTGGTCCGTCTTGCGTACATCGATGGCGTCATCACCCTCGATCGCCTCGACACCCTCCTCGGCTTCCGCGCGGATCGCTGTCCACTCGAGGATTCGTGCGCAGTTACGCTGCTGCAGGGCGGCGATGATGTCGCTCGCCGCCTCGCCCGCCACGACATAAATGTCGTAACGCGGATCGGCAGAGATCTCGAGGGCCCGATCGACATACCGCTCGATATCCGTCAGCGAGGGGCGCTCGGCCGACTGCAACCACTCCAGAATCAGCTGGTCATTGGTACGGATGTCGACCAGCAGCTCGACGAACTGCAAGGTCGCCTGAATGGATGCTCCATCCGCGGTCGGTGCATCACCGTCGCTGAACGCCTGGGTGTTGTTGAACATGGCCCGGGCCACGCGCAGCACTCCCATGTGATGGCACAGGGTCGCCTCGTCCGCCTCGTCCACGATCAAGGTCATCAGACCCTTCTGTGCCGCTTGGTAGGCGCGTGCCGCTGCGAGCTTCTCGTTGAGTGCCGCAGACACCAGCTCGGTGCTGTCCGCAGCCTTGAGTGTATTCGGGGCGCCCATGGTTAGTTACCTCGCGCCACGACACGGCCAGACGACTTTTTCGACAGAGTTCGGGCCGCCGCGGCATACAAGCTGGCCACGCTGTCGGCCTGTTCGCCGGTGGCCTCGGCCAACTCGAGCAAACGCTGCGGCGCGTCGATGGTGGAACGCTGCGATTGCTCGTCGATCACTTGCAGGCGTCGCGTCAACACCAGCGACACCTCAGGGCACTCGACCACGTGTTCGGCCACTTCGGCATACGCACGCAGGTCGTGAGCGCAGCCGCTGCGCGCTGACGAGGCCGCCCGGGCGCAAGACTGACCGAGGGCCCGAAGCTTGCGAACCTTGGTACGCAGTCGCGACGCAAGCGCTCGCTCCTCGTCACGCTTGGCCATGAACGCCGCGATGGACTGCATCACTGTGAGCGAGTCGACCGACTCCGCCGAGGCGACGTGCTGCGTCGGGTCGACGACCCATACGGCGCCGGCCAACTGTGCCCCGACGTTCGACAGGTTGAACACCTCCAACTGCGGGCAATCGCGTCGCCATTCGACGAACATCTGCTCCGCCCAACTACGGTAATGATCGAGTTCGATGGTGGTCGGGATCACGCTGCCGTCATTAGCCAAGGCACCGATGAGCAGGCCCGCACGGCTATTACCGTCCAGCGCCCGACGCACGTAGGTGCGACGGTCTGACGACAGTTCGAGGGTATCGCCCTCGCCCGCTCCGCCCGCATAGAGCCGCTCGGCCGGAAACCCGAAGTCTGCGCCCACGAGACTGATGCGCTCGCAACCCACCAACCGGGCAAACTGCAGGGCAATATGCAGCACGCTGCCGCCCGATCGTACGAGCGGAATACGCAAGTCCCCCACCGCCGATACGAGGCCCAGCGTCTCCTCCCCCGAACAGTACGGCAGCAGCGGCAAATCGCCGTGGTCGAGCACCTGCGGATCGACCGCCACTTCGGTGATCAACGCTGCCACGCGAGACAAGTCGCATCCAGCCAGGTGGCGCGCGCCCTGCTTCGGATCGAGCATGACGATGAAGTCGGGGTCGATCCCGGCTCGCAGCAAGGCTTTGGCCGCCTTGTGTGACGCGATGATCAACGGACGCGTCGACTGCTGGCGCAGCCACTCGATCGACCCGTCGAGCGAGGGACCCGCGCCGACGATGACAGCTCCGCGACCGGCAAACGCGCCACGAAGCTGACCCAAGTCGCGGCCGCGTCGCGCGATCGCCGGCAAGTTCTGCACGAACTGCCGCGCCCAACGATCACCGAGACTCGCCACGGTGTGACGGTTCATCAGGGCGCGGCGCAACCGATCATCCAGCACGGCACGAACCGTGTCCGGACAGGTGGCACCCTCGCCCCACAACAACCAGACCTTGCTGGGTCGGCACACGGCAAGATCAGCGATGGACTCGAACGCCGCATCGATGCGGATCGGATCGCCTTCACCCGGCGCTGCGTCCTGGCACATCGCCTCCCAGCGCAGCACACGGGCGTAGCCGCGATGCTGCAACTCGGCCGTGACGCCCGAGGCTTCCGCGCCAGCCACAACGATCACGTCGTTGCGCGGGTCGACATCGAGGCCGAAGATGCGATCCAGCGGCCCCACATTGGCCGTCTGCAACCACTCTCCGAGCAGTTTGTCCGTTTGGCGAATGACCGTGTACAGCCCGAGAAAGGCGGCGGTATCGGTGATGGAGCGCGGCGAGAGTTCCTCCGTAAAGCGTGTGGCATCCGGATTGGTGCCATTGAACATCGCACCGCAGATACGAGCCACATCGAGTCCGTGACGGATGACGTGCTCGGCTCGCTCCTCGACGATGGCCTCGAGGAGTGCCTGCTGCGCATGACCGTAGCGACGCGCTGCGACGATCTTTTCGTTGAGATCGGCGGCCGAGGTGTGGGATTGGGATTCCATGCTGATTCTCCAGTTGCGAGGACGCATCAGTCCTTGTTTTGATTAAAGGTGCTGTCGAGACGTTTCGACGTCGCCTTGAACTCTGCGAGCACAGCGTTCAGGGCAGAAAACTGGCGCTCATAGCGCGCCGTGATGGCTTCGATCTGCTTGTCGAGCTTGCTCTGCTCGGTCTCAAGGCGACTGAGCTTGCCTTCGTACGACTTGGTGACATCGGCGAGAACGCCCGTGCTGCGCACCATGCCGTAGGCGGCGATCGCCATGTCGCCCGCCAAGCCACTGGCCGAGCCGGAATAGATGTACGGTTCGCTGGCGTTGTTGGACAAGGCCTTGACCACGTCCGTGGGGTTCTTCTCGAACGTCGACTTGAACTTCGCCGCGTCGAGCTGCAGAACGCCCTCACGATCGAGAGAAATGCCCAAGACGCTCCAATGGGTGGCGTTACCACTGGCGCTCGATGAGCGGGCCGTGAGCTTTGCGCGTAGCGTCGCTTTCAAGGCCCGGACCGAGGTATCGTTTTGTAACGTCCCCGACAAATCGTTGTCTTTGATCGCCGGGCCCGTCGCGACGGTTATGAACTCCGTGAGCACGTTGTAGGCGTCGACGAAGCGCTGCGCTGCGGCACTGATGTCGGTGGCGTTGAACGACACACCGAGTTGTACCGCACTGCCGGTCACGCTGTTGAGTTTCAGGGTGACGCCATCGAGTGCATCGGTAACCACGTTACTCGAACGCGTCATCGCCATGCCGTTAAGCGTGAACGAGGCGTCCTGAGCACTCTGCAGGGTGGTCGGAAACAGGCTGAAGGTGTACGCCCCCGCAGAGGCCGACGTCGTAGGTGCCGACAGGGTGATGGTGTTGTTGATCGAATCGATGGCCGTGATCGTCGTCCCCGCTGCAATGCCGGTACCGCTGATCGAACTACCGACGCGCAGCCCCGCCACACTGCTCATGCCCAAAGTCGAGGCGCTCGCGGCAAACGCCGTAGGCACCCCGGTCGCCGCAGTGTCCACGGCTGTAAACGTATTAGCCGCTCCAGAGGCGCCTTCCAGCACGATGTTGTAGGGAGTCGCACCGACCCCCGTGTTGACGAGACGAGCCGTCACGGCACCGCCGGCGCCGTTGATTGCGGCCACCATCCCCGCCACCGTGGTGCCCGCGGCAATGGTGATGGGCTTGCCGGCCTCGAGTGTCACAGTGAATGCACTGTCACTGACGACCGTGGTGCTCGCAGCGAATCCAACCGAGGCGACCCTTTTGGCTTGCGCCAACTGGGTGATCGACAAGGTGTGATTGCCGGGGACCGCAATGGAGTCAGATCCGGCCTCGGCCACCACGGCACTCGAGTTCGAGTTAGTGATACTGAGTCTATTCAGTTCGCCCACGCTGCCGAGGTCCGTGGCAGCCGTTTGCAGATTCGTCAGCGCATTTTTGAGCATCGCGAGGCTGGATACGGCCACCTCGGCTTTTTTCTTGCTGCTATCGATCTGCAACTGCCGCGGTTCTTTCACGGCACTGACCAAATCCGATACGAGTTGCTTCGTATCGAGGTCGGCGGCGCCGAGACTGGTTAGAACGTTTGCGGTAGCCACTGCCGTAGTGCCTCAGTTCAACGGATCACATCGAGCAACGACAACTGCGCCATTCGCGCCATCATCGATTGAGAGGCCTGCAACAAGACTTCCTGCTTCTGCAGGTCGGTCAGCGCCGTCGCATAATCGAGGTCTTTGATTGACGACAGCGTGTCACGCGCACGGATCGTGGTCTCCCGCGCCTGCTGCTCAATCAACTCCAGTCGCTGCTGCGTACCGCCGACGCGCGCCAGCGCAGCGCTGGAGTTGCTCACCAACTGATCGACATCCGACAGCGCCTGTACTCGCGCGGATTCGTTGTTATCGCGCAAGGCATCGCCCAAATCGCCGATGACTTCGAAGAACCCGGTGGAGATCGCGCCATTGGTGATCGGCTTGAAGATCGTTGGTCCCGGAACGGTCACGTCTTCGAAACCGACGTCGGTGACTCGCACGCGCAGTGGCGCCGAGGCGCCACTGTAGAGCACAGAGCCGTCTGCGTTCAGCGCATAGGGCGGTTCAGATGAATTGATGCCCGCGAACACGTACCGATCGTCGGCATCGCGCGTGTTGGCGATGTCGATCAACGAACGCTGAATGGAATCAACTTCTTCAGCCAACGCCTGCCGACGACCCTCACCGATGGTCGTATTTGCCGCCTGGAACGCGACTTCCTTCAACCGGTCCATCAACTCACTCGCCGCCTGCATGGCTTTGGCTTGAGCATCAACGCCAATTTTCGCCCGAGAAATTGACTCGACATCGGTATCGAGACGCTTTAGTCGACTCTCGATCGATTGCACACGGGCGACGTCGTCTGGCGCCTCGGAGGGTCGTGTGTACTTGGTACCCAGCGACAACCGCGCCTGCATCTTGGCCATCTCTGCGGAGTTATCGCTCATGCGCTCCGTCAGCTGGCTATAAATCATTCCGGTCGAAACACGCATCGAGCAATCCTCACAATCGCTGCAACAGGGCGTCGAATATCCGACTGGCCGCCTGAATGACTTGGGCGTTGGCTTGATAGGCCTGCTGGTAACGAAGCAAATCAGCAAGTTCTTCGTCGAGGTTGACCCCGGACACCCGCTCGCGCGCTTCGCGGGCGTAATCCCTCACCACGCGCGTCGCATCGCGACCGATCTCAGCTTGAACCGCCAACGCACCGACGCGGTCGACGATGTTTTCGTACTCCTGCTGAACCGTCTGGTCGTTGCCAAGCAGCTGTTTGTTGTCCTGCAGCCGAGCAATGGCCGCGGCCATGCGATTGTCGCCGCGGGGGTCTGCGTTGGGAGACACGGTGAAGGAGTCCCCGTTGGCGGGAATGCCGCCGAGCGTAACCTGCCAATCGCCGTAGCTGATCTTGCGCTCCGCCAGATCGAACACACCGCTGGCCACTGCAGTGCCGGTGCTGCGGTCACTGATCGTGTACGAATTCGCTTCAGCGAAAGACAGCACGTATTCGCGTCGGTCTGTGGCCAGAGCGGCGGACGGAGCGCCCTTCTCGTAACCCCCCGTCAGGGAAATCGCTGCCGCTTCCCCAGCCGCGTCCACTCCGAACACCAGCAGATCCTCTGCCAAAGCAGAGGCCATCACGAAGCCGGGCTGAATGCCGAGCTGTCGCAGGCTGGCGCTGCTCGCCCCCGTCACCGCTGGGTCAAAATCGATGGTGATCGGTGCGTCATTGAAGTATTCGTCTGGCGTCACACCGATGTTGTTCGTGCCCACCGTGAACGGCGCGCCCACCTGCGAGTCGATGTTGCGGAGCACCAGATTGCTGTCGACGACCTCCGCCTGCACCCCGATCGCTGCGGCGTTGATTCTGGCAGCCAGCCCGCTCGCGCGTTGTGTTGCGGTCTCACCCGCGGCAGCTGTGCGGTCTATGGTGACGCCATTGAGCGTCAAGGAAGCGCTCAACGGGACCGCCGTGTTGGCGACCGTCACTTGCTGATAACTCTTGAATTCCAGCTGCGCGCCGTACGCGCTCGGCGTGATGCCGAAATTATTGCTGCCCAAGACGATGTCATTACCGGCGGTGTCTGCAATCACGATTTCCGATTTCAGCGCGCGGCCATCGAGACTCGACGTCGCCGCACTCTCAAGCCGTGCCTCGATCGTCGGCAGAGCGGCATCGGCGTTGATCGCCGCGAGCAAACCCGACACCGTGGCGGACGAGAAACTGCGACCGTTGATGGACAGGCTTAACGGGTCGTTAGTGACGGGCACCGCGGCGCGAATCTCGCTTTTGACCTGCGCCTGAACTCCCGTCGTCGCTTTCAACGTATTAATCGCCGCCGCGTACTCGACCACGGTGTTGGGCTGACCATCGCGAGGTATCTTCGTGGTCACGGCCACGCCGTTGATGCGCAGCGCGCCCGAGTTCAGTTGGCTAAAGGCGCTGACGTCGATCCGCCCCGTCAGTAACTGCGCAGGCGTAAGCACCGGTTTATCATCGCTGTCGAGCTGTGATCCTGCGATGGCGCGCGCGCCATAAATGAACCCCTGATCGAGGTACGCGCTCGTGCCCGATTTGTTTAAGTAGGTATCGGCGTACTGCGCCCCGGCGTAGAAACCGTTCGCCGCCGTGACGATGCTGGCACCCGTTCGGGGCCCCGCGATTTGTCGACCGTCACGCGTGAAGATGGCCACCTCAGCGCTTGGACTCTCTGACCGCAAGACGACATTACGCAGGCCCGCTTCGATGACAGCGATAGGCTTGCTGGAACGTGTGAAACTCGTCGCCGCGACGCCCGCCGCAGACCCCTGGGGTAAGACATCGGACAGTGACCGAAAGGCCGTCGCATCACGCGAGCCGGTGAGGCTGACGTCCGCCGAGATACCACTCAGATTACCGAGTGCGCCGGCGATGCTGAGACGCATTCCCGTGACGATTTCCTCCGGCTCACGGATCAGTGTTGCAAACGTCATGGCCGGGCGTTGGGATGGGCGAATTCGAAACGAGTCGCCGGACGCTGCCGCGCCGTTGAATGTAAAGCGCAGCCCACCCAATTCGACCGCTGTGCTACCGCTCGCGGTGGCGTTGGACTGAATATCCGTGACCACCCACAGCGATCGCGCCTCGTCGTATTTGGCGTCGTACCCCCGTGCAGCCACCTTGCTCGCATCGACAATTTCGACGCCGAGTCGCGCCGTGCCTGCGTTCGCCCCACCGTTGACGTTGAACGTAGGACCGACGTAGAACAGGTCGCCCCCGGCGCGTCCTTGGGAATCAAGACCTTGTTTGTGCAGCGCGTTAACCGCGTTCCCGAATGCCAGCGCCAGCGCATCAAGCCGGTCGACCACAGTGCCGAGCGCCTGCGAGCGATACGAGACGAGACCTCCCGCGATGCCTGAGCGGATCGGCGGCAACACCGTTGGGCGACTTTGGGCGTCGAGCACGAACTGAACACGCCCAGGATCGAGCTCATCAAAGGTGACCGAGATCGTCCGCGCCGTCGCTTCCTCAACGAGGGCGGCGCCCGAGGCGCTCTCGCCCGCGTAGATAGTCACAGCGCCGTTGTCGCTCAACGATGCTGTGACACCGATCTGCTCGGCGAGGTCGCCCAGGATGGCATCGCGCTTGTCCAGAAGCTGCATCGGCTGTTCCGATGCTGAACCGCGATTGGATAATTGTTTATTGATGGCGGCTAATTGCTGCAGGAGCGAGTTGGTCTTGTTAATGCTGTCGTCGATGGCCGATCGACTTGCTGCATCGAAGCCTTCGACCGCCGAACCGAGATTACGGAAGCGCAGTGCCACACCATCAGCCGCTGCCAGAAATCCGGCGCGGGCGCCGACCGAGGCTGGTGCCACCTCAAGCCCGCGCACCGCGCCGAAAAACTCCTCGAATGCACCATGTAGCCCTGCCTCGGAGCTGCCGATCGTGTCTTGCAACGCCTGCAGTTCCTTGAGTAGCGACTCTTGGGCCGACAAGTCGCTGGTCGCACGCTGCAGGTTTTCTTCTGCGAACCGATCGTAAACGCGCTCAATGCCAGCGAAACGTACGCCCGCACCGAGACTGATCCTCGAGACAGAGTCCTGCCCTGCCGACTCGATGATCGAACGCTGCCGGACGTAACCTTCCGTCTGCAGATTGGCGATGTTGTTACCCACCGTGGCCAGAGATTTCTGGTACGCGGTAAGTCCCGACACGCCAATGCCGACGATATCGACCATGGTTACTCGCCCACCACTTTCGCGCTACGCCGCGCGATGACATCTGCCGTCGACTCGGCTCTGGCATTCAGCTGCTTTTCGATGAAATCCGCGAGGCCAATGCCACCGCCTCGCGCCAAGCCAATCGAGATCTGCTGATCAAACATCTGCTCGTAGGTCTCAGTCGTCTGTGAGCCGAGAAGCCCACTGCGACTCACGGACTTGCGCATCTCCTTGAGCATGAGATTGAGGAACAGCGACTCGAACTGCTCAGCGACATTTTTCGTTGCAGCCTGCGGTCGCTGTTCGGCCTTGTTTCGCATCTCTGCGAGTGAGCCAAAGTCGTACCAGCTTGTTGGAGTACGGACGTCCATGGTCTTTAGATGACGATCAGCTCGGCCTGCAGGGCGCCGGCGCTCTTCAGTGCCTCGAGTATGGAAATGAGCGATGTGGGTGAAGCACCAATCTCGTTCACGGCGTTGACGATTTGCCTCAACTCCGTACCGGGCTTGAACAGCACCATCTTTTTCGCGTCCTCAGTGACGGCGATCTGTGCGTTCTGCACCGCTGCGGTCGTGCCACCACTCGACAGCGCGTTGGGCTGGCTCACCTCATTGGTCGCATCGACCGTCACGGTGATGTCCCCTTGGCTAACGGCCGCGGCTTTTACCCGCACGTTGGAGCTGATGACTACGGTGCCAGTGCGTGAGTTCACGACAACCCGCGCCGGAGGCTCGGCCGCATCGACGTCGAGCTCTTCGAGCAAGCCGACAAATGCAACCCGGGCCTCCGGGGCGGTAGGTGCCCTGACCTTGATGGACGCCGCATCGACCGATGCGGCGGTTCCCTCACCAAACTGGGTGTTGATCGCCCGCATGATGCGCGCGCTCGTCGAGAAGTCTGCGGCGGTGAGATTGAGCGTGACGTAGTCACCGACGTTGAGCGGTCCCTCAACCTCGCGCTCCACCAGCGCGCCGCCAGGGATACGTGCAGACGTGGCGACTCCGACCGCCACCGAACTACCCGCCGCGTCCGCCGTGAAGCCGGACGCTGCCAGGGGACCCTGAGCCACGGCGTAGGTTTCGCCATCGGGCCCGCGCATCCTCGTCATCAGCAACACACCGCCCCGCAGACTCTTGGCCTTGGCGATCGCGGCGACGTTGACGTCGATTTTCTGACCGGGTTTGGCGAATGCCGGCAATTCCGCAGTCACCATCACAGCCGCCACGTTCTCAACTTTGAAGTCTTTGACGGCGGTTGGGTCGAGATCGTAGCTCGACAACGGGCCGTCTACGGACGCGCCGAGGCGGCTCAAGGTCTCGCGCAACGACTGGATGGTGAAGGAGATGTCCTTACCGTCGCCCGAGCCCTGCAGGCCAACAACGAGGCCATACCCAATCAGCTGGTTCGGACGGGCGGCGGACAACGCGGCGATGTCCTTGATCCGTGCCGCGTGCGCCGGTTGCACCAGCACGACACCGACAACCGACAGCAACATCAAGACTAGGCGTGAAACGTAGTTCATGGGCATCCCCAGATCAAAACGGCCAAAGGCTCAGCAGCGCCCGATTCATCCACCCCGCGCGACTGGCGTCGGCCAGTTCGCCCCGGGCGGCAAAGCTGATACTGGCGTCGGCCAAGCGCCGCGAGCGAATGGTGTTGTCGGGCTGAATGTCTGAGGCTCTGGCCAGACCGGTCAGTCGTACGATCTGCGCACCGCGGGCGAGCTCCATGCGCTTATAGGCTCGGATGGCGAGCAACCCGTTCGGTAACACCTCGGTCACAACCGCGGTCACCGTGCCGGTAATGCGCCCCTGTTGCTGTGCACCGCCCTCACCTGTCGATTCGATCGTGCTCTCACCCGGGTTGATGTCGCCCGGCCAAGGGATCCCTGCGCGGTTGAGACGACGATCAATCGATCCGAGCGCTCCGGCCGTCAACGCGGTCGTCGCTGAGTTTCGCGTGGCGTTAGCCGAGGCAGAGCTGGAGGCCGACACCTGCTCGTCGATCAGCACCGTGAGCAAGTCGCCCGGTCGACGGGCGCGGTCCTGCCCGAGGAGGCTGTCCTGGCCCGCCCTCGAAAAGATGGAGCCGTCGACATTGGCTACGACCTGTCGACTTGCGGCGGGAACGTACACCGGCTCCGGTGGCAGATCGCGCAGCGACGATTGCGCGCAGCCCATCAGCCCCAGAAGCAGCACACCGACGATGAGTGCATTACGGATCATGACAGCCATTACAGGTTGTTGTTCGCGAAGCGCAGCATGCCGTCGACCGCCTCGATTGCCTTTGAGTTCACCTCATAAGCACGCTGCGTCTCGATCATGGCGACCATTTCTTCGACTACGTTGACGTTCGAGCTCTCGAGTGCGCCTTGAATCAACTGGCCGTTACCCTGCTGCGAGGGAATGCCCACCTGCGGCGGACCACTCGATGTGGTTTCTCGAAACAAGTTCTCGCCTATGGCCTGCAATCCAGACGGATTGAGGAACCGCGCGAGCTGCACCTGGCCGATGGCCTGAGCCTGGGCTTCGCCGAACACCTGCACGGACACCGTACCGTCGGCACCGATGGTGATGGTCTGCGCGTTCTGCGGAATCGCCAGTTCCGGCTGCAAGCGATAACCACTGGAATTCACCAACACGCCTTCGGCAGAAATCTTGAAGCCACCGTCACGGGTGTAGCCCAGCGTGCCGTCCGGCTGCAGAATCTGGAAGAACCCCTCGCCACTGATGGCGAGGTCAAAAGAATTCTGTGTCTGAATCAGATTTCCTTGAGCGTGCAACTTCTCCGTTGCCACCACGCGCGTGCCGGTACCCAGCAGCAGTCCCGTCGGCGCGGTCGTGTCGGCCGAGGTCTGCGCACCTCCCTGGCGGACGCTCTGATACAACAAATCTTCGAAGGTAGCGCGGTCGCGCTTGAAACCCGTCGTGTTGACGTTGGCCAAGTTGTTGGCGATCACGGTCATACGGGTCTGCTGGGCGTCAAGACCCGTTTTTGCGACCCAAAGAGCTGCTTCCATTGTTGTCTCTCCTTACCGTGCTTACTGGTTGATACGCGCCAACGAATGGCTGCGTTCCGCCAAGTCACTCGCTTGCTTGAGTATCTTGACTTGCATTTCGTAACGACGACTCATGCTGATCATGTCGACCAGACTCGAAAACAAATTGGCATTGCTACCCTCGAGTGCGCCGCTAGCCACCGCCGGCGTCTCCGCCAACGGGAAGGCCTGTCGGTTCTGCGCGTCATACAGACCGTCGGTGCGCAGCGTGACCTGCGTCGGGTCGGCCTCCACCACCTGCAGCCGTGCGATCGGCTGGAATACCACCGCGTCGCCGCCAAGCTGCTTCGTGAACACCGTGCCGTCAGGACCGATTTTGACTTCCGCCAAATCGGGGATAGTGATTGGGCCACCGGCGTCGCTCGTCATCTGCTCACCAGAGCCGATGCGCAAGCTGCCATCCGCACCCACCGACAAATCACCGCGCCGCGTGTAGGCCAGCTCACCGCGCTCGGTCAGCACGGCAAACAACTGATTACCGGTGAGCGCCACATCGAGTGCGCGGCCCGTGGTCATCATTGGCCCGGCGGTCATGTCGACGTTGGACGACGGCTTGACCACTGACACGAAGCGGCTTTGAAATCCGTCGCCGTCATAGCGGTAAGCTTCGGTGGCGGCCGCGTACGCCCGCTTGAAGCCCACCGTGCTGACGTTGGCGATTTCATTCGAAATCTGCTGCACGCGCTGATCAATGAACTTTTGTCCACTCAGCGATGTGAAAATCAGCCTATCCACGCGCGAAAGCCCTCAGTTGATCAACCACGAATGTTGACGATGGTGCTGGTCAGGTTGGTCGCCGTCTCAATGGCCTTGGCGTTCGCCTGGAAGTTACGTTGAGCGGTGATCAGATTGACGAGCTCCTCTGTCAGATCGACGTTGGCGCGCTCAAGCGCACCACCCTGAATCGTTCCGTAGCCGTCAGAGCCTGCGACGCCCACCACGGCATCGCCGGAGTTCGAGGTCGCCACGTAGTTCGCATTACCAATCTGCTTCAAGCCGTTCGGGCTCGCGAAGTTGGCAAGAATCAGCTTGCCCAACGCTTCCTGCTGTCCGTTGGTGTAGTTCGCGCGGACCGTACCGGCCGAGTCGATGCTGATGCCGTCGAGTCGGCCGGAGGTGAAGCCGTCCTGCGTCAACGACAGCACCGAGAAGGGCTGCGAGTACTGCGTCGAGAACTTGCCGTAGTCGACGTTGAGCACGATCAAGTCGGCGCCGTTTTGCGGATCGAACGGCGTGTATTGCGCGCCCTCTTTCGGCGATACGAGCTTACCGGCCGTGTCGAAGGTCAACTGACCCTTACTCAGGTAGATCGGCGCGTAGTTCGGCAAGCTCTCAGGCTTTTTAGTGGTTTCGGTGCCGTCCTTATCGATGTACAACAGGTTGCCGTCAGCATCCTTCGCCTGCACGAGCACGGTGACTTCGGGCACGCTGCCACGCACCTGAGTCGTCGAGCTAAGGCCGAAGTTCGGGTGACCGTTGACGTTAATGAACGACTCTTCGGAGGTTGTGCCCGAGGTGAACTTGAACCGGGCGTTGTCCGGGTCATACTCGACCTTGACGCCGCTGACGGCCTTGCCGGTCGGACCTGCGATCGCATTGATCCGGTCCTGCAGCGCCTGCGCAAACGTCGTGCCGGTATAAGCACCGGGCGGAATGCGGATTGAACCGTCGATACCATCGACCGTGACGTTGACGATATTGTCATTCGAGGTCACGGAGAACGTGCCCGTGATGTCAATGCCCGCCTTGCTGCCGGTGGTGACCGCCGGCTTGGACGAGAGCCCCGTACCCGCAGAAGAAACGATTTCCGTCGCGAACTCGTCGGAGATACCCAGAATATTGGCGGCGCGATCGTTGTCCGACACCGACACCTTGATCAGCGACTTCTCGCCCGTTGTGCCCGACGCGAAGACGAACCGGCGCTGATCCTTCAGGTAGTCGACACGAATGCCATACCGACGCTGATCTTCGTTCAGGATGTCGTTGCCGTTTGGGCGCAGCTCACCCGCCACCAAGGAACCTTGCGTGGTACCGGCACCGACCGCGGCGAAATCACCCGTGGCTGGGAATCCGAGCACGTCGTTGGCCTTGGGCGTTGTGCCATCGGCATCCAGGGGCCCAAGCACCTTCAAACTTTGGATCTTGAAGGAGTTGTCGTTGGGCTTGAAGGTGAACGAGCGTGCACGCGGGTCGTATCCAACCCGAATGACGCCCGCGCCGATGTGCGAGTCGACCTCGCGCTGTACGGCAGCCACCAGATCGTTGGAGGCGTTCCCGGCGTTGGGGCTGTAGGTCTCGAGCGACGGCAGCCGCATCTTGATGCCATTTTCAAGGGCATTAGCACGTGTTTTTCCGGCTCCGACCAGTCCGGCGTTTAGCGCGTTGGCAGTGTCCGCGTAAGCAGTTCGCAGCGGGCTGTCAGCCGGCAAATTATCGAGATCGATTTCGGCAAAAAGTCGAAAGTCACTGTTCGCCGGAGACGAAATACTCGTGTAGCGATCGTCACCGTAGGCGTTGTTGATGGCCTTGGTCAGCTCGGCGGCAAGCTCGGTACCCGTCAAGGCCTGGCCGCGCAGCTTGTCCGGCAGCGAGATGGTGATCGGGTCCGAGTCGTCCACGGAGATCTTCAGGATGCCGCGATTGCTCAAGCCCTTCTGCTTCTCAACCGACGCGCCAATCGTCAACGGCGTAGCGCTCGAAAAATCGGCGCCGGTGAAACCGCCGCCCTGCGACTTCATGGTGTTGTTGACGGTGATCGTGAACGTTGTGTCACCGTCGATATCGAAGAAACTCAAAGACCCATCGAGCGCCTTGCCCGAGAACCCAAGCCCCAGCGAGGCCAACGCCGCCTGCACTGTCTGCGGTGCGGCGCCACCGGTGGCGATCGTTGCCGTACCCGACAGCAGGGTGTCGATGTCTTCAGCACGCAATGATTTGCCGGTCGCCGCATTGGCGGCCTGGCTATGGAATGTCAGCGTGCGGCTCACAGCCGCGGCGCCCGTGCCCTTGGTCAGCGTAATCGAATACTGCTGCGCCGGTGTACCGTCACCCGACGTGGAAATCGACGTAGTCCAGCTACCGCTCGCAGTGGTGCTGACTTCCGACGAGCCGATACGAATCTTGTTGCTGTCTGTGCTACCGAAATCGAAGCCGCTGGCGCGGTCGATGAAGCCGCCGGTCAATTTTGCCGGCGTCGAGTTGACCTTGTTGGTCTGATCGTTCAGGTAATACAAGGGGTGCGGCGCGCCGGCATTGAAGGTCGGGTCAAACTCGGTCGGATCGATCGTCTGCTGACCGAACTTGTCGATGTAGAGCGTCTCGCCCTTGTCGGTCTTCGCGTTAAGCAACGCAGGCTTAATTTCGCGATCACCGACGTAGATGTAGGTTTGCCACTTGTTGGTGGGGTCTTCGATCGTCGCGTTCGACACCTTGACGTAATAGATCGTGGCGATCGAGGGGTTGCCGAGGGAGTCGAACACCGTGATCGAGGTCGATCGGTTGAAGGTGTTGGGATCGTTTCGATCAAACCGATACACGGCAGCGCCCGACTTAAACTCCTCCTGCTGCGGGATGATTTCTGCGTCAGCAGGCAAGTTCACACCGAGGTCGATCTTGGAAGACGCTCGCGGCAGACCGGCGGTGCTCGGCAGCTGCAGCGATTTGGCGGAGCTCAGACCCGTGGCGACGACTGATCCGTCGTCGTTGACCGGGAAGACCTGGACGAACTGCCCCGAAGAGTCCACCACATAACGATCGTTGTTGACGCGGAACGAACCGTTGCGCGTAAACACCGTCTGGTTCGAGGTGAGGTTGGGCTTAAGAACGAAGAAGCCCTGCCCCTGGATGGCCATATCGAGCGAGTTCTGCGAGAACGCCACGTTACCCTGCGAGAACTCCTGTGCCACGCCCTTCAACAGCACGCCTTGACCGATCGATCCCGATGCGTTCTGCAACGGTGAAGTCGCGAAAATATCGCCGAACTCGGCACGGGCTTTCTTGAAGCCGATCGTACCTACGTTCGCGATGTTGTTACTGACGATGCCGAGTTCCGCCGTGGCGGCATTGAGCCCGGTGAGAGAGGTGTAAAACGACATGGTGCTTTTTCTCCGAGACGTCGTGCAGCGTGCACGTCAACGCAATGTGGTGACTTGTGAGAGCGGGACCTGACTCCCGTTCTGCAGATTCAGTGTGACTTCTTGGCCATTCATCGAGACGCTGGTCACGGGCGTGTACAACAACGCCTTGGCCGCCTCGATCTTGCCGGCGCGAGAGACCGCAACCTCGACCTGGTAACGTCCAGGCAGTGCGTTTTTACCGCCGGGAAGAGACCCATCCCAAGAGAACGGATAGTCTCCTGCGCCCGCAGGCCCGAGCTCATAACTTTCCATGACCTGACCCACGGCATTGCGGATATAGACCACTGCACCGTCGACGGGCTCGGTGATCCGCACGGCACCGTCGAGCGCCTGACCTTCGCGCAATTCGCCGTAGTTGCTCGCCGAGAGCACCGAGCGCCCGATCAGCGAGCCGCTCGAGAGCATTCGGTTTGACGACATTTGATCCGCAAGCGCCTTGAGTTGTGTGGCCATCTCGCCGACCGAGTTGACCGTTGAAAACTGCGCCATCTGACCCAGGAACTCGCCGTTTTCCATTGGGGCGAGCGGATCCTGGTTCTTCAACTGCGCGGTCATAAGCTTCAGGAACTCCGCCTGACCGAGCGAGGTCGAGCGAGCGGCCTCCTTATCGCGTTCTGCTTCGTAACTGGAGACGCCTGACGGCAGTGCCGTACGGGCGGAGGATGGAATTGTTGTGGCTACCATGGCTGTCTA
>Ga0172373_10004150_pt1 | contig 20588 bp, 13 predicted proteins | sample Lak10m_2_FD_114546 | JGI IMG/M metagenome (GOLD analysis project Ga0172373, IMG submission 114546) | Freshwater microbial communities from Kabuno Bay, South-Kivu, Congo - kab_092012_10m | ecosystem: Environmental > Aquatic > Freshwater > Lake | place: Democratic Republic of the Congo...
CTATGCGGCCCATGACTTCCTGAGGAACAATTATCCTGAAATCAACCTCGATGTTGTCCCGGATGTCTCAGCCGGTCTTGCCAAGGCATCGCTGGGAATGGTGGACGCCTACGTTGAAAATATGGCCAATGCCACTTTTTACGCACGGGAACACGGCATTACAAACCTGCAACTTGCCGGCAAAACAGATTTTGAATACCGCTGGGGAATCGGCATCCGCAAGGACTGGCCCGAACTGCAGGGAATCCTCAACAAGGGCCTCGCGGCAATAACCGAAGCAGAGCGGTCAGAAGTTCTGAGGCGCTGGATATTTATCAAGGGGCAAAAATGGCAGCCCACCAGGACATTCGTGATTTCAGCCGTTGCCGCCTCGTTGGGGACGCTGCTGCTCGCCGCCATCATCTGGAACTATTCGCTTCAGAAGAAAGTAAGGAGCCGCACAGCATCGCTGCAAAACGAGCTTGAGGAACGAAGAAAAACGGAAATCACCCTTGAAAAATTGAACAGCCAGTTTGAAGCCCAGGTGGAAGAACGGACTGCGGAGCTTTACAGGCAGATCGACGAGCGGATTAAATCGGAAAGTGCAGCAATCGCCAGCGAAAGGCTGTTCAGGGAGCTGTTCGAAAATATTTCCGACCCAATCTATATCGCCGATATGAACGGCATGGTCATTGCGGCCAACAATCAGGCGAGCAGGGAACTCGGCTACGCTCACGCAGAGCTTCTGCAATTGAACATTCAAGATATCGATCCCCGGATGAGTCCGGAAAATGCAGTTGCCAGCTTCACTGCCGCGTCTTCCCCCTCCGGATCATTTACCTTCGAAACTACCCACAGGCGGAAAGACGGATCGACGTTTCCGGCTGAAATCAATCTCCGGTCAATCGATTTTGACGGACAAAAGGCGGTGATCGGCGTTGCCAGAAACATCACCGAACGAAAGCGTTCCGAGGAAGAGCGGCTGAAGATAGAACAGCAACTTTTCAGTGTGCAGAAACTGGAGAGCCTGGGGGTGCTCGCCGGGGGCATTGCCCATGACTTCAACAACATCCTTACCTCCATAATCGGCAACGCCGACCTGGCGATGATGCGGATCAACCCAGAGTCGCCGGTCGTTGACAACCTGCAGCGGATAGAACAGGCGGCAGTCCGGGCAGCCGATCTGGCCAAGCAGATGCTCGCCTATTCCGGCAAGGGGAAATTCGTTCTCGAAATCCTTGATCTAAACCTTCTGGTGGAGGAAATGCTGCACATGCTGGAGGTATCCATCTCCAAAAAAGCCGTGCTGCGGCTCAGCCCCTATCACCCTCTCCCACCGGTAGAGGCTGACGCAACCCAAATTCGCCAGATCATCATGAACCTCGTGATCAACGCCTCCGAGGCGATCGGCGATAAGAGCGGCGTTATCGCCATTACAACCGGTTGCATGGATTGCGACCACAGTTATCTGAAAGATATCTGGCTGGCGGAAAACCTTGCCGATGGCCTTTACGTCTATCTCGAAGTGGCCGATACCGGCCGCGGCATGGACAAAAAAACAATGTCCCGCCTTTTCGATCCTTTTTTCAGCACCAAATTCACCGGGCGCGGCTTAGGTATGGCTGCCGTTCTGGGGATCGTGCGCGGCCACAAGGGAGCAATCAAGGTTTACAGCGAAGTGGGAAAGGGAACGACCTTCAAGATTCTGCTGCCCGCCAGCGGTCATCCGGCCGAAATTTTCAACTGCAGTATCCCCGTGGAAAAATTACAGGGCAGCGGCACGGTCCTGCTGGTGGACGACGAAGAGACGGTGCGCGGCATTGGCGCCGAAATGCTGAAGGAACTGGGATTCACCGTAATCACCGCCGCGAACGGAAGGGAAGCGGTGGAGGCATTCAAAGCCACTCCGGAAATTGCCTTCGTAATCCTTGATCTGACCATGCCGCACATGGACGGTGAACAGTGCTTCCGGGAGCTGCGCCAGTTAAAGCACGATGTTAAAGTGATAATGTCGAGTGGTTACAACGAACAGGAGGTTACCAGGAGGTTCGTCGGCAGGGGAATTGCCGGATTTATCCAGAAACCCTATCGGTTGTCGATGCTCCAGGAGGCAATCCAAAATATTGTCGGAAGCTCGCCGAACCAGGGACAAAAAAGTTGATCACAGCCGCTGCTGCTCGAAGCCGGGGATCCTCAAATGATTTTCCACCCGGGCAAGGATAAATCCCGCAATCGATGTCATCAACAGGTAAAAAACACCGACAATCAGGAATACCTCGGTAAACCGGAAGGAGTTAGATGCCAGGATCTTCCCCTCACCGGTAAGTTCGATGCAGGTAACCATGTAGGCAAGGGAAGAATATTTTATCAGGTAAATAACCTCATTCCCGCAGCCGGGAAGCGCCCGCCGCACTGCCTGCGGCAGGATGATCGCGGCAATCATCCGGAGTCTGCTGAACCCGAGCGACTCGGCGGCCAGCATCTGCCCCCGCTTTATAGACAAAAGCGCCCCCCGGACATATTCAGAGTTGTAAGCCCCGCTGCAGAGGGAAAAACCTAAAACAGACGCGGCAAACGGGCTGAGATAGATATTGAAATAGGGCAGACCGAAATACCAGATGAAAAGCTGGATAACAAGCGGAATCCCCCGAAAAAGTGCCGCATAGACATCGGCCGTCCTGCGGACGGGACCGCTGCCGTACACCCTGAGAACCCCGACGGCCATTCCGATTGTGAGGCCGAAGAGCGCCGAAGGAAAGATGAGCCGCAGGCTGACTCCGAAACCCCGGAAAAGGGCGGGCAGAACCTCTGACTGGATATAAAGCAGCCCCTCGGTCATCCGCGTTCCCCGTAAAGATCGGTAATCTTCGAACAGAATTCACGGGTTCGCGAATGTTCGGCGTCGTTGAATATCTTGTCGGGCGTTCCCCGCTCAACGATGAGACCGTCCTCCATAAAGATGATCTCACTTGCCAGCGAACTGGCAAAGCCGATCTGGTGGGTTGCCATGATCATCGTCATCCCGTTGGTCCCCAAATCACGGATGACCGCATGCACCTCGCCGATCAATTCCGGGTCGAGCGCCGAGGTAGGCTCGTCTAAAAGCATCACCTCCGGATCCATCGCCAGCGCCCTTGCTATCGAGACCCGCTGTTTCTGACCTCCCGATAACTGGGCAGGGTACTTATTGATGTGCTCCTTCAAACCAACCCTTTCGAGTTCCAACCTCGCACGCGCCCCCGCCTCCTCCTTGCCGATCCCCTTTACCTTTGTAAGACCGATCCGGACATTTTCGAAGGCATTGAGGTGATCAAAAAGGTTAAAATCCTGAAAAATCATTCCCACCTTTTGGCGATAGGCGTATAGCTCGCGCTTGTGCTCGGGATGAATTTCCCGACCATCCAGCCGGACAAGTCCCTGATCCGGCTTCACGAGAAAATTGATGCAGTGCAGAAAGGTACTCTTACCTGCTCCGGAGGGACCAATGAGAATTTTCAAATCGCCTTTGTCCACTTCCAGAGACACACCTCTGAGAACTTCCCGCTGTCCATATCTTTTCGAGAGATTTTCAATCCGCAAAATGGGAGATGTCATATCATTCCTGAGTTCAATTATGTGAATATCCGGGGATTCTTACCTTGTCTTCCAAAAGCCGCAATCCCTTCACGCCAAGCCAGGTAAGAATCATGAAAATAACCCCCGCCGCAAAATAGAGAGGAAAATGCTGATAGGTTCTCGTTGCCACGAAATGCGTGCGCGCCATTATCTCGGCCACGCCGAGCGCATACGTGACAGCCGAATCCTTGAGCAGAATGGAGTATTCGTTGGAAAAACCGGGAATAGAAAGCCGCAGCGCCTGGGGGATGATAATGAAGGCAATCGCCCTGAAATCGCTCATTCCCAGTGCCCGCGCCGCCTTCAACTGCCCCTCCGGTAGCGCCTGAATCGCTCCGCGAATGATCTGGGACTGGTAAGCGGAGCTGATGAGTCCCAGCACCAGGATCGCGACGGTAAAGGCAGAGAGGTTTATCCCCAGCGCCGTACAAAGCCCAAAATAAAAGAGAAAAAGAAAAACAAGCAGCGGAATCCCACGGAAAAACCAGACGTACACCCCGATACTCCGGCGAATTGCCGCGCCTCCGTACACCTGTCCGGCCGCCAGCGGGACACCGATCACAAAACCGAAACTCAGCGCTCCGGCGACAACGGCGATGGTTACCAGCGAGCCCTGCAACAGATAGGGGAGGGCATCAATAATGGCAAGCAGATTTTCCGGCATTAGTTAAAAAACCCTGAAAAATGGAAGGCCCCTTTCTGGAGGGGCCTTCCCAATGCGCGCTTCTTTACAGAGAAAAGCAAGCAAATTCAAACAACATTATTTGTCGATGTAGCTCTTTTTCAGTTCGGCCCAGTAGGGCGATTTCATGAGTTTCTTCAGTCCATCGTTGAGCTTTTTCAGAAATTCCTTATCCTCCTTGCGCACTGCGTAACCAAATTCCTCATCCTTCATTCCGAACCCGCCCAGAATCTTGACGGGCTTATTCTTTGCCGCATCGAGCGCCGGGGCATCATCCATGGCTGCGGCAATAATCCGGCCGTTGATCACATCCTCTATCGCCAGCGGCGCTGAATCATACTGTACGAGTTCGAACTTCTTGCCACCCTTTTTGAGCAGATTCTCGTCGATCCACTTTGCCTCGGTAGTGCCGCGCTGCACGCCAATCTTGTTACCATCGGCAAGGACCTTCTCAACGGTCACCGCGGCATCCTTTTTCGCAACTAGAACCTGTTTTATCTTCCAATAGGCAGTCGTAAAATCGACCTGTTTCCTACGCTCGTCGGTAATGCTCATCCCGGAGGCAACGATGTCGATCTTTTTTGCCTTCAGGCTGGGGATTATGCCATCCCAGTCCATCGGCTGGTGTTTGACCTTGAATTTCATCTCCTTGGCAATCCAGTCCAGTGCCTTGACATCGAATCCATCCGGATTTCCGGATTTGTCAACATACGCAAAAGGCGGAAAATTGGCATCGATCCCATTGATATAGACCTTTTCCGCAGCAACAGCCGAAACCGCGAGCGCCATGCAAATCGACAAGAACCCGCAAAAAACTCCCCAAACCGATTTTTTCTTCATAAAGTCCACTCCCCTCAAAATTTAGTTACAAAGCCTCTGAATCTGCCCAACACACCATCCGCGCGTTCGTTTTCTCACAGGGGGCAACGACAAAGCCGCATAACTTTCAGGGCTTCGTCAGCCCCTTATCCGGCAACCAGCTCATCTTCCGATAATAACCGCTTGCGTATCGGTTTGGGAGTCTAAACAAAATCACTGCAACTGTCAAGCATGGAGGTGATGACAGCATGGAGATGATGATAATTTCCCCTTGACAATTGCCCCCTCTCTTCATACCATCGCACCGCTATAACTTGGAAATAACCAGCTTCTTACGTTTTCAAATCATGCCCGCGGCGGGCGGGCAAGGATAAAAGTCTCTCCCAAACCCGCCTTCTCACGTCGGGGGTCGTAAATATCAAAGGGGCGTTTTTTTGTAAAGGAGCAGGAATGAAACAAGGTGCACGATTTCTACGGGCAGGCCTCCTGCTGTTGATTATAATGGCGGCGCCCTCCCCTCTTTTTGCCGATACTTACACACTGGATGATCTCTGCCGGATCGCCTTGAACTCTGCGGAAAAACTGAAAATCGCCGAGCAAAACATCGCACTCGCAGAAATTGGAACCGACAAGGCCCGCTCCCTCCTTTATCCTCGCCTGACAGCGGCCGCCGGCATGACCCGATATTCCGAACGTAAATACACAAGCGCCGGCGGCGTTTTGCAGCCGGAGAGCGCCTCTTCCTGGGGCATCAGAATGGACGAAACCCTTTCGCTGAGCGGCCGCGAACTGACAGCTCTCGAAATTTCCCGGCAATCGCTTCTCAAAACTCGTTATGATGTGGAGGCTCTGCGCGACGATTACCTGCTGAGTAACATCGCGGCTGCCTATTACAACGTCCTGCTGGCCGAAAAGAACTTAGAGATCGCCACCGTGAATCTGGAGAGGTTGAGCCTCTATAGGAGCGCGGCCGAGAAACGTCTCCGCATCGGCGATGTTACCAGAACTGCGCTGTTACGCGCCGATAGCGAACTTTCCGGGGCAAAATCCGACCAGCTCCAGGCCAGAAACACCCTCAACCTTGCAATTGCCGTCCTGGCAAACCAGGCAGGAATTCAGGCGCCCTTCACCCTCCAACCGGAACCTGTCCGAAAAATTGAAATCCCGGACCTGGAAGAACTCCAGAAACAGGCACTTTCCCGCCGGGCGGAAATCAAAAGCCTCAAGATGCAAAAAAAGATAGCCAGTGGGCAGATCAGCTTTGCCAGAGGGGCGTTTCTGCCCTCCCTGACCGTTGTCGGGGCGTACGCCGGCGCTGAACAGAACCCGACTTCCACAAGTCTCAACAGGGACAGTTTTTATGGGGGAATCGCCCTGAATTTCCCTATTTTCGACGGCGGATTACGGAATGCGGACGTCGCCGAGGCAAGGGCACGCGAACGCCAGGCTGATCTGCGAATCGAAAGCGCCAAAAAGGAGATAGGCATCGAGGTGAAGACTGCTTATCTGGAGCTGACGACGCAGCAGGGCATCCTGCGTTTTCTCGAAGACCAGTTGCTCTTCGCCCGTGAAAACTATCATGCCGTTTCCCGGCAGTTTGAAGTTGGATTGGCCGACAGCCTCGACGTAATGGACGCCAATTCGCTTCTGGTTTCGGCGGAACGGAAGTCGGCGGTTGCGGCTTTCCGCCTCCAGCTGGCGTCGCTTCTTCTCAAAAAAGCCGCCGGTCTGCCTTGGGTCACGGCGACAAACGGCCAGGCAAACGGTCAGTAAAGCGTCCCCGGCGCATATGGCAAATAAAAAACACTGCTTAATGAAATAATAGGGAAATGGGTATGACAATCAAGGAGAGGAAACAGCAGACAACTGGAAACCGGCAGCTTGAGAATCGGAGGGGAACGCCATTGCGGGACCTGTTAAAGAATCCAAGGTTAAATCTGATTTTAGGCGTATTTATTATCCTTTCCCTGCTCGGCTGCAATAAACCGCCGGAAAAGGTTCGCAAACAGGCTGCGGTGAACGTGCGGGTAGCGGAGGCGGAAACGCGGTCGCTTCGGCCGTTTGTAGAGGCGATAGGTTCACTTGCGCCCCGCAGCCAGGTCACGGTCAGTTCCGAGTTGGACGGCATTCTCGATTCCATTGCCGTTGATGAAGGCACCGTCGTCAAAAAAGGCCAGGCAATCGCCGAGATCCGACCGACGGATTATCGGCTGGCGCTGGAACAGGCGGCCGCCCAGCTTGCCCAGAGCGAAACGGGGCTTGCCAATGTCCGGCAGGAGTATGAACGTAAGGGGGCACTCTACCGGGAGGAGCTGCTCACCCGGCAGCAATTCGACGATATTACCGCCCGCGTCAAACTGGCCGAGGCTGAGGCGGCCAGGGCCCGCTCCGGACACAACCTGGCTAAGGAAAAGCTTGCCCGGACCAGAATTTTTTCCCCGCTTACGGGAAGCGTCAAGGAAAAAAAGGTTACGGCGGGCGATTATGTCCGCAACGGTTCATTTCTCGCATCGATCGTCCAAACCGATTTGCTGAAGCTGATCTTTTCCGTCTCCGAAAAGGATGTCGGAAGTCTGCGCCTTGGTCAGGAAGTTGATTTCATTACAGATTCTTTTTCAGATCAAAAATTCCACGGCCGACTTTCCGCCATTCTGCCTGTCCTCGACGAACGAACCCGCACCCTGCAGGCGGAGGCGCTCGTTTCCAACGCCGACCAACGCCTCAAACCGGGTCTCTTCGCAAGGGTAACCCTCTATACCGGCACCGCGCAGAAACGTGTCGTCGCGCCGATTACCGCCCTGATCTATGACGGCTCCAAAACAAAGATTTTTGTCGTCGAAGGAGAAAAGGCAAGGGAGAAAAACGTCATAACTGGACGAAAATATGGCGAATACATGGAAATTGTCGAAGGCCTGCAGGATGGGGAGAGCGTCGTGACCGTGGGACAGAACAACCTGATGGAAGGAGTGCCGGTTCATGTGGCTCGCTGACACCTCTGTCAAAAGGCCGGTTTTCGCCACCATGTTCATCATGGCCCTGGTGGTTCTGGGTGTGGTCAGCTATCCGGAAATCGGCGTTGATCTGTTTCCGAGAGTTGATTTTCCGATTGTGACGATCTCGACAAACCTCAAAGGGGCAAGCCCCGAGGTAATCGACATTGACATAACCGACAAGATCGAAGGCGCGGTCAACACGATCAATGGAGTAAAGTCTATCACCTCCGGCAGCACCGAAGGAACATCGCGCATCACGGTGGAGTTCGTCCTGGAACGGGATATCGATCTGGCCGTGCAGGATGTCAGGGAAAAGGTCGCGCTGATCAGAAACAAGCTCCCCGACGACATAGAAGAGCCGCGGATCGCCAAGGTCGACCCCGACGCCACGGCGGTAATGTGGCTGAATCTGGCCGGGCAGAAATCGGTCAGGGATATATCTACCTACGTCGATGAGGTACTCAAGGAAAAACTCCAGCGGATAAGCGGCGTCGGCGATATCCAGCTTTGGGGGCTGCGGCTCCGGCAAGTGCGCGTCTGGATCGACGCAAAAAGGCTGAGGGCCTACGGCCTTACCGCGAGCGACATAGCTTCCGCCCTCAAAAAGCAGAACATCGAACTGCCGGCCGGTCGGATCGAAAGCCTGACGAAGGAGTATACAGTTAAAATCAAGGGAGAGTTTCCCAATGTCGCCGCCTTTAGCGATCTGATCGTCGCCTATAACAACGGTTCCCCGGTTCGCTTGCGGGACGTCGGCCGGGTGGAAGACGGGATGGAGGAACAACGCTCGATCGTCCGCTTTAACGGCGTGCCGGCAGTGGCGCTGGGGATTCAAAAACAGTCTGGGACAAATACCGTTGCCGTAGTTAACGCGGTCCGGAGGGAAATCGAGAATATTCGCACAACGCTGCCGCCGGGAATAACCCTGAATATCGCGATCGACCAGTCGAACTTTATCCGCCGGTCGATCGACGAGGTAAAAAGGCATCTCATTCTGGGCAGCCTCTTTGCGATCCTCGCCGTCTTCATCTTCCTGCGCAACATCCGGACGACACTGATCAGCGCCGTGGCGCTGCCGATTTCAATCATCTCCACGTTCGCGCTGTTGCGCGCCTTCGATTTCACCTTCAACAACATGACGATGCTTGCCCTCACCCTCTCCGTCGGCCTGCTGATTGACGACGCAATCATCGTCATCGAAAACATCTACCGGCATGTCGAAGATGGTATGCCGCCGAAAGAGGCTGCGACCTTCGCGACATCGGAAATCGGTCTGGCCGTCATGGCAACCACCTTCGCGATCGTCGCAATCTTTCTGCCGGTTGCATTCATGAAAGGAATGATCGGCCGTTTTTTTCTCCAGTTCGCACTGACGGTCGTCTTTTCCGTGCTCATTTCGCTACTGGTTTCCTTCACGCTGACGCCGATGCTCGCTTCGCTTTTTCTCAAACGCGTCGCACTTCATAAAGGCGAGTCTGCCGCTTCGCTTTCCCGCCGCGGCATTGCCGGCCGCTTTTCCGCAATCCTTGAAAACGGCTACAAAAAACTCGAAGACGGCTACCGCCACGTCCTGCTGTTTTCGCTGAATAATCGGATAGTCATGCTGATCGGGGCGCTGGTTCTGTTTATCGGCAGCATTTACATGACCCGCTACCTCGGCAAGGAATTCACCCCGCCTGAGGATCAGGGGCAATTCATTGTCCGTCTCGAAGCCCCGATTGACTACTCGGTCGCAAAGGCGGATGAGCTCTTCCGGCCAGCGGAGCAAATCGTCCGGGGAATGCCGGAGGTACGGGCGGTTTACTCCGTTCAGGGGATCGGGGGGACGGTGTACCGCGGCCTGCTTATGGTCTCGCTGATCCCGAAGAAGGAGCGCGCCAAAAACCAGATGGAGCTGAAAAAGGAAATTCGCCAGCGGTTGCGGAAATTTCCGGGGCTGAAGGCATCGGCCGAGGATTTTTCGATGATCGGCGGCGGGCAGCGGCAGGTGCCGATCCAGTACAGCGTCCGGGGTAACGATATAGAGGCGCTCCGGTATTATACTCGGCAAATCTCCTCCGCTCTGTCAAAAAAGCAGGGCTTCGTCGATATAGACACCTCGCTCGAAATGGGCAAACCCGAGCTGAAGGTGACAATCGACCGCGAAAAGGCTGCCGATCTCGGCGTTGACGTGGCAACCATTGCCGAGGCGATCAACCTGCTGATCAGCGGCGAGGCGGAAGTTACCAAATTCAAGGACGACAGTCATGGCAAACGCTACGACCTGCGCCTCCGTCTCAATTCCGACGAGCGACGCAACCCCGATGACCTCGGCCTGCTCTACGTGCGCTCGAAGAGCGGTAACCTGGTAGAACTGCGCAACCTCATCCGGATTCAGGAGGGAGGCGGCCCCAGCGTCATCAACCGGGTTGACCGGCAACGGGCAATCACCCTTTTCGCCAGTCTCGAAGACAAACCGCTGGGTGCGGCAATGATCGATTTGAATGAAATCGCCGCGGGGATTCTGCCCCCCGATTATACCCCCAAATACAGTGGACAGGCAGATACCATGTCGGAATCATTTGGATATCTGATGTTCGCAATCCTGCTGGGGGTCGGAATGGCCTACATGGTGCTGGCCGCCCAGTTTGAAAGCTTTGTCCACCCCTTCACGGTGCTTCTGGCAATGCCCCTTTCCTTCATCGGGGCCTTCGGCGCGTTGCTTCTTACCGGGCAGACACTGAGCATTTTCAGTTTTATCGGCCTGATTCTGCTGATGGGGCTCGTCAAGAAAAATGCGATCCTCCTTGTCGATTATACAAACATCCTGCGGGAACGCGGCTACCCCCGACGTGAGGCGATTCTCCATGCCGGTCCTGTGCGGCTTCGGCCGATTCTGATGACAACCTTTGCGATGGTCTTCGGGATGATCCCGGTCGCCTTCGGAGTGGGGGAAGGCGCGGAAACGAGAGCCCCAATGGGGATCGCAGTGATTGGCGGCCTGCTGACGTCGCTCTTTCTGACCCTGGTAGTGGTTCCGGCTGCCTACGACCTCTTTGACGACTTCCAAAACTTCTTCACACGGAAAAAAAAGGGAGCCACCGGAAAAACAGAGGGAGAAAAGCCATGAAGATGTGCATGCTCGTCTATGCGGAGGCGGCCGATGAGTCGGTAATCGCGGCCATCAAGGGGGCTGGAATCAGCGGTTACACCAAGATGGTCGAAGCCCGCGGCGAGGGAACCCAAACCGAGCCAAAACTGGGCACACATGTCTGGCCCGGCAAAAACAATGTTCTGTTTTTCACCCTGCCGGATGAGGACCTTTCCCGTGTCCGCGGGCATATACGCAAGCTGGAATCTGAAGATCCCCACGCCGGGGTCCGCCTTTTCATCATGCCGCTGGATGAGAGTCTGTAGCTGTTGCTATTTTACCCCTATGTGGTTATTATAGGCCATGCAAAAAGAACCCTCGCTCAAAGTAATCTTTTTAATCCTCCTTACCTTGGCATTGATGTCTTTTTCGGTCCGGGCAACAGCCAATACTGTTTTTCCCAAACCCACCGGGGCGATCAACGACTTCGCCGGCGTAATTCCTGAGGAATACAGGGCTCAGATGGAAAATATCGCCCGGGAAATTTTCGACAGCACCGGGACGGCTTTAGTCGTCGCCACCGTTCCTTCCCTTGGCGATGAGGAACCGAACGACTATGCAAACCGCCTTTACCAGGCGTGGGGAATCGGGAAAAAGGGCGAGGACAAGGGAGTGCTTATCTTTCTTACAGTCAAGGAACGGCGGGTTAGAATTGAAACGGGATACGGCGTGGAGGGCATTATGCCCGACGGCCTGACCGGCGAAATCCTCGACCGGTACGCCGTTCCCAATTTCCGCGCCGGCGAATACGGAAAAGGCCTTTATGAAACCTTCTCGGCTATTGCCACAATCGTCGCCAAAGACGCAGGCGTAACCATCGGCGCTGGCGGGTCAAACAATCCCGCCTTAAAGCAGACCAAGCGGCAGAAAAAAACCGGTCTCCTCCAGTATTTGCTCCTGATTGTCGCCGCCGGGTTTTTCCTTGGAACAAGACAGGGAAGGGCCATGCTGCCCTGGATTCTTCTTCTGCTGATGAACAGCGGAGGGGGAAGACGCGGAGGAGGCGGTGGCTTCGGAGGCGGTTTCGGAGGTTTCGGCGGCGGTATGAGCGGCGGAGGAGGCTCGAGCCGCGGATTCTGAAAAAGGGGGTTGCAATGTCAAAAATACCAAAAAGACCTGAGGACATTTTCCCGGTTGTCACCGCTGACTGCCAGGCGGTTTTTGGCGATGAACTGCTTTCGATCATTCTTTACGGCAGTGGCGCCGGAGGCGATTACCTGCCCGGCAAATCGGATCTCAATTTTATGATAACCCTGACCGACGAGGGGATCGAATCGCTGGGAAAAGCGATCGCAATGGTAAAAAGGTGGCGCAAAGGCGCCGTGGCGCTTCCGCTCTTTGTTACCCGCTCTTATATATCCGATTCGCTGGATTCGTACCCTGTGGAATTTTTGAACATCAAACACCGCTACAGGCTCGTTTACGGCGAAGATGTGCTGGCGCCGCTCACCTCCTTCGATCATAAGCATATTCGCCTCCAGATCGAACGGGAGCTCCGGGGAAAACTCCTGCATTTGCGGGGAGGCTGGCTTGCGACGGAGGGCAAACCTAAAAAAATCAGGGAGCTGATCGGCCTTTCACTGGGTTCCTTCATCCCCCTCTTCAGCGCCCTCCTCTACCTGAAAGGAAGCGAAATTCCCAATACGAAAAGGGATATTATAACTGCGGCGGGAGATGCCTTCGGCTTCAATGCCCATATCTTTCTTAATTGCGAGGATGTCCGCAAAGACGTTGACCATTTTTCGGCGGAAGAAATAAGAACGCTCTTTAAAAACTACTTGCTGTCGGTTGGCCGGCTCTGCGACCAGATCGACCGGCTGGCCGTAGGGGAGTAGCAGTCTGACAGGCCGTAAACCGTGACTATGACGGCGAACGGGTTAAAAACAGCAGTGGCCAATGGCCTTTAATAAAAAAACAGGAGGAAGTTATGACAAGTGGAAAGAAAATTTTACTGATCGCCGTAATTGTAATTCTGGTGCTGGTCGGCGCCTTTTACTCATTTTTCAAAGGCACTTATAACCGGTTCGTTACCCTCGACGAGGGGGTGAAGGCGTCCTGGGCGCAGGTGGAAAATCAACTCCAGCGGCGATACGATCTGATACCGAATCTCGTGGAAACGGTAAAGGGCTATGCGAAACAGGAAAAGGACGTTCTCGTTGAGGTGACCAACGCGCGAGCCAGGGTGGGCGGGGCATCAACCGTCCCCGATAAGATCAATGCCAATAACGAACTCACCGGCGCCCTGAGCAGGCTGCTGGTGGTTGTCGAAAAGTACCCGGATTTAAAGTCCAATGTAAATTTTCTCCGACTGCAGGATGAGCTGGCCGGAACGGAGAACCGGATCGCCGTTGAAAGGAAGCGCTACAACGACGCGGTGCAAACCTACAATGTGCTGATCCGCAGTTTCCCCGCCAATATGCTGGCCGGAATGTTCGGATTTGAAAAGGCGGCCTTCTTCGAGGCGCCGGCCGCCGCCAAGGCAGCACCCCAGGTAAAATTTCAATGAAATAAGCCTAAAAGGAGATCCTGAATGACAAAATACGTGTTTACGTTTGGCGGCGGCGCCGCCGAAGGCAAGGCAAGCGACAAAAATCTGCTGGGAGGCAAAGGTGCCAATCTCGCCGAGATGTGCTCTCTGGGGATCTCCGTGCCGGCGGGCTTCACTATCAGCACTGCCTGCTGCACTGACTATTATAAAAACGCCTGTAAGCTTCCCGGAGACCTGGACATGCAGGTTCCTGACGCCCTCAGGCAGACAGAGGCAATAATGGCAATGAAGTACGGAGATCCGGTGAATCCACTGCTCGTCTCCTGCCGTTCCGGGGCCCGCTCCTCGATGCCCGGCATGATGGACACCGTTCTGAACGTGGGCCTCTGTACGGCGACTATCCCCGGGATGATTGCCAAAACTGGAAATCCCCGCTTTGTCTGGGATTCTTATCGCAGACTGATCATGATGTACGCCGACGTCGTCATGGAAAAGGCGGAGGGACGGGAGCCGGCGGCGGGGAAGGGCATCCGCAAACTGCTCGACGAAAAACTCGAGGAGGCAAAACACCAGCGGGGCTGCTCTTCCGATACGGAGCTTGCAGCAGAGGAAGTCAAGGAACTGGCGGAAGACTTCAAGGAACTGATCGAAAAACATCTCGGCAAACCCTTTCCCGACGACCCGCTGGAGCAGTTGTGGGGGGCAATCGCGGCGGTCTTCAAGAGCTGGAACGGGAAGAAAGCCATTTCCTACCGCCGGATAGAGGGCATCCCGGACGAATGGGGAACCGCCGTCAACGTTCAGGCAATGGTCTTCGGCAATATGGGCAATTCCTCTGCAACGGGAGTGGCCTTCACCCGCGACCCTGCCACCGGAGACAACAAGTTCTACGGCGAGTGGCTCGTCAACGCCCAGGGCGAAGACGTCGTCGCCGGCATCCGCACCCCCAGTCCAATCAACGACGACACCAAAAACGAACAGAACAGGCACCTTGTCAGCCTCCAGCAGACCATGCCGGAAACCTACGGGGAACTGGACGATATCCGCAAGAAACTCGAAACGAATTACCGCGATATGCTCGATATCGAATTCACCATCCAGGAGGGCAAGCTCTGGATGCTCCAGTGCCGTGTCGGCAAGCGTACAGGCGTTGCCGCCTTGAACATGGCGCTCGATATGCTGTCCGAGGGACTGATCGACGAAAAAACGGCCGTTACGCGCGTTGCCCCTGTGCAACTGGTCGAACTGCTCTATCCGATAATCGACCCGAAGGCTGAGGCAGGCCACGCTGCGGCAGCCAAGGGGCTTCCGGCCGGTCCGGGGGCGGCAGCGGGCGCCCTGGTCTTCACCGCCGAAGAAGCGGTGGCAGCCGCACGGACCGGCAAAAAATGCATTCTTATCCGCGAAGAGACAAACCCGGAGGACGTCGAAGGAATGCGGGCGGCAGTCGGCATCCTCACCGCCCGGGGCGGCATGACCTCGCATGCGGCCCTCGTCGCCCGGGGCTGGGGAAAATGCTGCATCGTCGGCGCCGGGAGCCTGCAGGTGGACGTCAAAACCCGGACCGCAGCGATCAGCGGCACAAACATTGTCCTGAAGGCAGGGGACACCGTCACGCTCAACGGCACCCGGGGGCACGTTTACCTGGGGGCGCTGCCAATGATGGATGCAACGGAAAACCCGCGTTTCCAGCAGTTCATGTGCCTCGCGGACAAGTATCGCACAATGGGCGTGCGCACCAACGCCGACACCCCGCGGGATGCCGGAGTGGCCCGCGCCTTCGGGGCCGAGGGGATTGGACTTCTGCGCACCGAACACATGTTCTACGGAGAGGGGTCGGAACAGCCGCTTTTCTTCCTGCGCAAGATGATCCTGAGCAATACCACTGAAGAAAGAAAATCCGCCCTGGGCGAACTGTACCCGTTCGTCATGGCCTCCGTCAAGGGCACACTGTCCGCTATGGAGGGATTGCCTGTGACCATCAGGCTCCTCGACCCGCCGCTGCATGAATTCGTGCCGCAGGGCACCGAAAAGCAGGCGGAGCTTGCCCGCGCGCTCGGAATTACTCCGGCGGAGGTCAAAAAACGGGGCGAGGAACTTCACGAATCGAACCCGATGATGGGGCACCGCGGCGTCCGCCTCGGCATCACCTATCCAGAGGTAACCGAGATGCAGGTGCGGGCCATCTTCGAGTCGGCCGCCGAACTTCTTGCAGAGGGCAGAAAATGCCTGCCGGAGATCATGGTGCCCGTCACCTGCGACGTCTCCGAGATCGAAGAGACCAAGAAGGCAACGGACCGCATTTACAGGGAGGTTATTGAAAAATTCGCCATGAAGGAACTGGAATACAAGTACGGCACGATGATCGAGATCCCCCGCGCCGCGCTCCTTTCCGACCGGATGGCAAAGATCTGCGAATTTTTCTCTTTCGGCACCAATGACTTGACCCAGATGACCTTCGGCTTCAGCCGCGACGACATCGGCGGCTTCATGCATGATTACCTGGACAAAAAACTCCTCCCCGCCGATCCGTTCCAGACGATTGACCGCGACGGCGTCGGCCAGTTGATCAAAATATCCGTCGAAAGAGGACGCGCGACTCGTCCGGATCTGAAGATAGGCATCTGCGGCGAGCACGGAGGAGACCCGGCGTCCGTTGAGTTTTGTTACGAACTGGGCCTGACCTATGTGAGCTGCTCCCCGTTCCGGGTGCCGATCGCCCGCCTTGCCGCCGCCCAGGCGGCGATAAAGGCCGGCAGGACAGCATAACAACGGCCAATCGGCAGCTCATAAATTATAGCTGTAGCTATTTACGACAATTTCACGGAAATCGCCAGCGTCTCCGCCACCTTGCGGCGCAACGCTTCCATCGAAAACGGTTTCTGAAGAAATCCCAGGCAACCGCGGGCGAGGATCTCCTCGGCCTGACCGTTAATGCTGTACCCGCTGGCAAGAATAACCCTTACCCCGGGATCAATTTCTTTCAATCTGTCAAAAACAGCCCCTCCCCCGGTTTCCGGCATAATCATGTCCTGAATCACCAGATCGATCTTTGCAACCTCCCCGACTCCGTTCCTTACGGCAGTAAATTTTTCTATCGCTTCCGCGCCGCCGGAGGCAGTCACAACCTTGTAGCCAATCGCCTCCAGCATCGCCGTTCCCACATCGATAATTACCTTCTCGTCGTCGACAAGGAGGATAGTTCCCCCGCCGTAGCTCATCTGACCTTCTTCTTCAGGCGCCGGCGCCTTTTGCGCCAGTTCCGAATCGCTTGCCGGCAGGTAGATATGAAATGAGGTGCCTTTACCTATTTCGCTATAAACGTCAATAAATCCACCGTGATTTTTAACTATCCCATAGACCGAGGCAAGACCGAGCCCTGTGCCCTCACCGATTTCCTTGGTTGTAAAAAACGGCTCGAATATCCTCGCTCTCGTGGCATCGTTCATCCCGATACCCGTATCCGTCACAGAAACCATCACATAGCGGCCCGGGATAATCTCGGCAGATTTTATGAACTTCTCATCGATAAAAACATTTTCAGCGCTCAGATAAAGATGCCCTCCGGCGGGCATCGCCTGCCCAGAATTGATAAAGAGGTTCATTAACGCCTGCTGCAACTGGGCGCCGTCCGCATCCACCTTCCAGAGATCCGGCGCTGTCTTTTTTGTAATTACGACATCTTTTCTGGTATCGCCGAAAAGCGCTGCCTCGCCATCGATTATCTCGTTGAGATCATGGGTTTTTACCTCGTACTTCCCGCTTCTGGCAAAACCGAGAAGCTGTCTTGTTAGACTCGTCCCCCTGTTCACCAGCGCTTCGATGTTCTCGATGTTCCTGCGCAGATTGACATTCAAGCCGTCATTGAGAAGGGCCAGCGAGACATTTCCCTGGATTCCCATGAGCATATTATTGAAATCATGGGCAATTCCTCCGGCAAGGAGCCCTATGGCCTCCATCTTTTGCACCTGCTGAAGATTCGCCTCCATCTTTTTCCTCTGGGTTATGTCCGTTGACGACACAACCAGCCCTTCCGGCTCTCCCTTGGAATCGATGATCAACGCGGCGCTGATGGCGATGTCGAGAATTGCCCCATCCTTCGTCAACCGCCTGGTTTCGATCGTTACAGGTCCCGGGTCTTTCGCACTGTACAGACCTTTAATGGGCTCTTCCGTCCTCTCTCTCTCCTCGTCCGGGACAAAAGGGATCCTTTCCCCTAACAATTCTTCCAGCGTCCAGCCAAAAAGATCGGTAAAGGCCCTGTTGATAAAGCGAACCTTTCCGGCCACGTCGTAGGCCACTATCGGATTCGGGGAGGCTTGGAGCACCGCCCGCATATTTTCCGCGCTTTTCCGGATCTCCCGGCCGGCAAGGATACGTTCGGTTACATCCCGGGCAATGCCGCTGATGAAAGGCTGCCCTTGCGAAGGACGGATAAGATCGCTTTTGTATTCGAGGTAAACAATATCTCCGTTCTTGGTAAAATAGGCGGCTGTCCCCTCGTAATGCCCCTGTTCGATGATCGTTCCGATGTATTCGGTTTCAAAAAGCGGGGCCAGCTCCGGCTTCATGAACTCGGTAGTTTTTCTTCCGATGAATTCACGATCGGCATAACCGAGGATATCAAACAACGCCCTGTTCGCGGAGAGAAAGCGCCCCTCAAGATCCTGAGTGTAGATAAGATCCGAGACGGCATTGTACAATTCACCGAGGCGCCGCTCGGAAATCGCCCTCTCTTGCTCCGCCCTTTTCTGTTCCGAGATGTCCCTTACCCAAACCTGAATGCCCGGCTCGTTTTCGATCTTCACAACCCGGGCCGAGATCTCTCCGGGAAACGACGATCCGTCCTTCCTCAGCAGTTTCACCTCGTAGCGCGGCGCCGCTTCTCCGCCTTTGAGGCGCGTGAGAGCCCTCTCTCTGGTAACTTCCTGATACTCATCACTATAGACACGCCAGTGCTCCATGCCGAGCAGCTCTTTTTCCTCATAGCCCAGCATCTCGCAAAAGAGGCGATTGGCAAAGACTATCTTCTGCCCTTTCTGGATGAAGATCCCATCGAAGCTCCATTCGACAAGATTCCGATACCTTCCCTCTGTTTTTAATAAATCATTCTCACGAATGGCAATTTCTTCGACCATCCCCTTGAAGCCGTCCGCCAGCGCGTCAATCTCCGGATAACTGGGCGGCACATCTGCAAGCCGGTAGTCTCCTCCAGCGATCTTCTCCACCGCGCCGACTAGACCGGACAGGGAACGCAGCGGCTTTTTCAAAACAACGGCGGCTAAAAGCAACGCCAGTAAGGCCGTGGCGACCACACTCGCCAGGTAAATAATTCTTATTCCCGAGATTTTGGCGTATATTTCAGGCTGGCACACCATCACCCCCCAGCCGACGGCAGGGACGATCGCCGTACTTCCCATCTTTTGCTGATTCCGGAAACTGTATGAGAAGGTCCCGGTTTCACCGGTCAAGGCCCTTCTAACCGGTTCTATATTCTTGATGCTCATTGATTCTTCAACGAGCCGCTTCTCGGGATGGAAGATGATATTGCCGAAACGGTCGAACACCAAGGCATACCCGCTCTTGCCTATTTTGACTTTATCGATTATGCCTGCGAGCGCCGCAAGATTGATATAGCCGACGACCACACTGTCTTTCCCGGGAAGCGCCACGGCGATCGTCGGAAGGCCGGTCAAAGGGGAGGCAAACGTTTCCGAGAAAGCGGCCTGCCCCGTTGCCCGCGCCTCATCGAAAAAAGGCTGTCCCGCCATATTCTTAGCTATCCGGTCCTTTTGCAGAGGGGCCATATCCCTTATCCTCCCCTGCCGATCGGCCAATTCAATCCGTTCGAAAACAGCGAAACGCCTCTGCAGGAGGCGCAGAAAATCATCCTGCCGGCCACCTTGTTGACCGTAGCCAGCACGGTCTTTTACAAGCTCGAGCACCCGAAGCGGCTCGGCAATAAACCGTTCTATTTCACCGGCCAGCCCCCTGGCAACCTGGATGTCTCTTGCAGAAATGCCATGCTCTATGGTTCGGGAAAGCATCTGGAAGGCAAAGGTGCCCACAAGCGCCAGCGGCAAGATCGCCACAAGAATGAAGTTCAAAGTCAAGGCTTTTTTGATAGTAAACCGGTTGCGCATTAGTCACTCCAACGGTTGAAAACGTCCGCCCCTTATGGGCACTATAAAAAAATCCACTCCTGCATCACCCCTACGGAACTGCGTTTGCCCCCATCCCCTTCGGAGCGGGGAAATATTCACGGCCATCCGGAAGCCGCACAGTTAACCCTTCCGCCGTCCGGAAGGCCTCCGGGAGAATAACCTCTATCTTTCGCCTGCGGGCGGCGGCCAATAATTTTTCGACGCTGGAAAATTCATTCAATTCCTCGATTGTCCTTACCGTGGGCGGCATCATGAACATCCGACAGGCCTTGTATTCGGCAAGGGCGCATGCAGGTTCGAACCAACAGGAATCCGTCAGTTCGATATTGTCGTGAAGCGGTTTCTGGCCGGCAGGCAGGACGGCAAGAAAGAAGCGGGCATTGAAACGCCGGGGAACGATTTCCGGCGTAATCCAGTGGGAATAGGGAATGAGAAGATCGGGCGCAAGAATCAGCTTCTCCCGCCGAACGAGCTCGAGCAGGGACAGCCGCCGCTGATAGATTTCCCTGCGATAACCGGCAAAACGGGCGGCCGCTTCCGGGTCAGACAAATCAACGATCTCCCCTGAAGAATCACGCGCCAGCAGAACTCCGGCTTCCTCAAATGTCTCCCTGATCGCCGCCATAAAAAGGCCAAGGGCCAAATCCTCGGAAATATCAGGTTCTTGGAGAAGCAGTCTCGCCTTTTCCCCATTAAACCCTCCCGCACAGCCCGCCAA
>Ga0172373_10004158_pt1 | contig 20563 bp, 12 predicted proteins | sample Lak10m_2_FD_114546 | JGI IMG/M metagenome (GOLD analysis project Ga0172373, IMG submission 114546) | Freshwater microbial communities from Kabuno Bay, South-Kivu, Congo - kab_092012_10m | ecosystem: Environmental > Aquatic > Freshwater > Lake | place: Democratic Republic of the Congo...
AGGAGCAGCGGCCCCCACTCGGCTGCTCGGATGGCCCCGGCAGCCTCCAGTACTTCGCGTGACACGGAGCCGTTTCGAAGCCGTGTGGTGACGACTGGTCTTACGGCTGCCGCATCATCGGGGTTCCTGGTTTGGACGAGCTGTCGCAGCAGGGAGTCCTGGTATTCGGTAAGCACCACTTTTGAGACACTGTTCTGCAGGGTCAGGCACGCCGACTCATGTCGTCGCAGCAGCAGAGTCTGGATTGCCGCTTCAAGTTCCTCACGTCCAAATCCCGCCGTCTGTCCTGCTGTCGTCAGGGCAACGGATCTTTTCACCCATGCGGCAATCAGCGGCGTCCAGCGCTGGTCGTCGGATGCGACCATGGCTGACACGGCCTGAGTCTGCAGATGGGGACGTGATTCACCGGCCTCCCAGATGATCGACATGGCAGTCAGGGCGGATTCATCCTGGCTGGTGGCGATTCCCTTCAATGCCGCAGCAGCAACGTCCCGGTCGTCGGACATGGCAAGTTCGCGAAGAGTTGTTACGGCGTCGGAGCCTGGCAGCTGGTTGAGCAATCGAGCGTATTCGCGTTGTTGTGCGGGCGTTCCCGTGGTCGCCTGTCTGAGGATCGCGCCTGCCTGCTGTTCGGTCAGACGATCCACCGCCCCTTCCAGCGCCGCTCGGCGAATTCCGGCACTGGGGCTTTCAAGATCCCGCAGTGCCTGTTCGACCGGGGCGATTCGATAGACGCCCGACAGCCCTTCGGCAATCGCGTCTTCGCGCGTTTCATAGATCTTCACTGAAGAACGCTGTCGAAACGGGCTGCCACCCATTTGAATTTCGGCCATCGCCAGCGCCGCAAATCTGAAGCTCGACTGAGGTTTGCGAAACGGAAGCACTTGTCGCTGAAGTGTGTTGGTCTGAGCAGCAGACAGCAGCGATATCCAATGCCCTGCTTCTCCCGAAACGCTTAACCGGCCGGAGTCTGCGCCCGTAACCAGAACTCGCTCCACCCCGGCCGCACTGAGCTGTCGCAGGGAGGAATCGAGGAACCAGAGAGAGAGTGCATCGAGCTCCCGACGGCTTGTGATGACAGCCAGAGCACCCTGCGGCCCCATGCGTTCCACGGAAATACCCTGGAGTCTGCTGATTTCGGCATTCAGGGAGAGCGATCCTGTCTGTTGCAGCTGACCATCCAGAACCTTCTCTGCCGGAACTTCGGATGGCGCCGGCAGCTGTCCCCAGATTAACAGAATCTGCTCTGCCTCAACTGGCACCGGTGTGATGCTCCAGTCGAGCTGCAGTTCGCCGGCCGCTCCCGCATCCAGCTGGAGCTTTTGTGGACGATGCTGACCGCGAAGTTCGAAATCACCTTCACACTTCAGGCGAAAGTTTCCAGCAGAGATGGAAAAAGCCTGGTTTGTCCGATTCTTCAGATCCAGCGTCAATGTGAGTCGAATGGCTGTTTTGGCCTGAGTCGATCCACTGCCGGGTTCTGGTGGCAGTAATTCGAATGCGGAAACCACCTTCTTTACGGCCACATCGGGCCATTCTGTCTGCGGCGGATCCGCACAGGCCCCGAGCCCTGGCAGGCAAAGCCAGAGCCAGAGCCAAAGCCAGATTCTGCTTGCTGGGCTACAGATGAAGTTCTGCCGCTGCATGGCCCGATATCCGCGAAAAATGTTGGAACCGCCAAAAATGTCGATTCACCGACCACAGCTGGGATTCTAGCAGGCCGGAGGCCGCGTGGAACTCCGGTTCCGCTGGAAATTCCCGGGTTCCAGCTCCGCCAAAACCGCATCTGCTCCCAGCAACATGGCAACCACCGCCAGCGCATCCTCGATCCTTTCCGTCAGCCCAACAGTGCCAGGCCGGGCAGAATCGGTGAACCAGAGACGTCCCGTGACGCTGTCGGCGTGAGCGGTCAGCTGCGAAGAACGGGCCGCGGCAGCCGTCGCGGAATTCAGACGCGCCGCCAGGAGCCCAGCATCCACGCGTTCCCCGCCCGCTCTACGCAACACAAGCCAGCGATCGTTGTCGTGAACTTCCAGAGCTGGCCCCGAACCCGCCCGCCGCGCCTCCGCCAGGCTGCAAACCGCCACTGACCAGCCACAGTTCTCCGCCAGCCACTGCACGCGCTGCTGTACGAGCACGTCGTCGGCCCCCACCAGAAGCCGCCGCGTGGATGTTCCCCTGTGCCAGCCCCGCAGCCACTCCCGGTACCGCGGCTCAAAATCCAGGGTCTCATAGCGCCCCAGTGTTCGTGAAAATCGTCGCAGCGGACGTCCGCCAGTCCCCGACTCCGGCAGCTCAAGACTTAGCCGCATTGGCGCTGCCGCGGCCGGCAGCTGGCCGGAATCAGCTGCCGCTGATCGCAGGACCACTCCGAAATCCCGCCAGACCACCTGCACACCGTCACCAGCGACATCCGTTGCATCCAGCCCGCTCCAGCCCGCCGCCGCTCCCGCACCCGTCACAAACAGAGCGCCCGCAAGTCGCGGATAACACCGAAGCACTTCCTGGAGCGACGCCGATGTGCTTCGGCCTGCATCCAGTACGTCCACCCCCAACTCCCGTACGGCAGTCACCACAGCAGCGAAGACCTCGGCGGAAAATCCGCGGCTGTCGAAGCCCATCAGTAACTCGGGAGCCGCAGCCCACTCCACTGGCAGGGCGGTCGCTGCTGATCCCGCTGTCCGGTCTGCTGCGAGTTGCACGGCTGACTCCCGCTGCAGCTGACGGCTGTTCACAAGACTCAGACAGAGGATCTGTGCAAGAGTTCTGACGGCGGCCGGAGTCAGCGCGTTCAGCCACAGGCCCCGCACCCCGAACTCAGTGCGTTCGATCCCCGTCACGCGATGCTGTCGAATGGACAGAGCCTGCGCGGCTGATCGCTCTGATAAGCCTTCCGTGTGCAGTCGCCAGTCACACTCATCACAAACACTCCACCCGGAACTCAGACGAGCCCGATGCACGGCCGCACTGACCGGCTGCAATTGCCCCGGACACACAAACTGTGGTCGTTCCGGGGACAAATCAGGGTTCATCACAGGATCCCCGATTCGCGTCGATGGAGCTTCTGGACGAGTTTGGCGATGAGCGCCGTCCAGCCGGTCTGATGACTGGCTCCCAGCCCTCGTCCGGTTTCACCATGAAAATATTCGTGAAACAGCAGCAGCTCGCTCCACGCGGGGTCATCCCGATAACGCGGATCTCCGCCGTGACATGGCCGATGGCCATCCGGTCCCGGCAGGAAGATGCGGAGCTGCCGCCGCATGAGCTCCTCTGCGACCTCGCCGAGCGTCATCAGGTTTCCTGAACCTGTCGGACACTCCACCTGAAAATCCTCGCCATAGAATTCATCGTAACGCTCCAGCGCCTCGATCAGCAGGTAATTCATGGGAAACCAGACCGGCCCGCGCCAGTTGCTGTTGCCCCCGAACATCGCGGAATCCGAATCACCCGGCACATACCCCACCCGGTGCTCCTGCCCGTTCACATGAAACACAAACGGATGCTGCAGATGCACTCGTGAAAGCGAGCGAATTCCCCAGGGCGACAGGAACTCGTTTTCATCGAGAATGTAACGGAGCATTCGTTCCATACGCTCCCGGGTTGGAATTGCCAGCAGTCGCAGTGCGTGCGCGGGCCGCAGCTCGTCAGCGTCACGCGACACCTGCATGAACGTCATGTTCTGGACCCGCTCCGCCCGATGCTCCAGAAACCACTCCATCCGCCTGCGAAACCCGGGCAGCTTGTTGAGCACAACATCGCTGAGTATGATCGATGTGAACAGCGGAATAATACCGACCATCGAGCGAACTCGCAGCGGAATGTGCTGTCCGTTGTTATATAAATGATCGTAATAAAATCCGTCACGCTCATCCCATAAACCAATTTCGCTGAGCGAATTCATCGCATCGGCAATTTCGATATAATGTTCGAAAAACTTGGATGCCATATCTGCGTAAGCCGGATTTTCACTGGCCAGTTCCAGTGCCATCGTGAGCATTCGGGCGCAATAGAATCCCATCCACGCAGTGGCATCGGCCTGGTGCAGATGTCCCCCCGTTGGCAGTGGCCGCGAACGATCGAACACTCCGATATTGTCCAGTCCCAGAAAACCGCCGCTGAAGATGTGCTTTCCCAGCAGGTCCTTGCGATTCACCCACCACGTGAAATTCAGCAGCAGCTTTTGAAAGCTGCGGGCCAGAAACAGGCGGTCCCGGCGACCGGGGACGCCCGTGTTCTTGTACACCCGCCAGCAGGCCCACGCGTGCACGGGCGGATTCACGTCGCTGAAGTTCCATTCGTAGGCCGGGATCTGCCCGTTTGGATGCATATACCATTCACGCAGAAACAGCAGCAGCTGGTCCCGCGCAAAATGACTGTCCACATCCGCCAGCGGGAGCATGTGAAATGCGAGATCCCAGGCGGCATACCACGGATACTCCCACTTGTCCGGCATCGATATAATGTCACGATTAAACAGATGCGGCCAGTCAGCGTTTCGAATCTGTTTACGCGACTGTGCCACCGGAGGCAGGTTCGGGTCGCCCTCCAGCCAGTCCTCGACAACGTAATGGTAAAACTGCCGCGTCCACAGCAGGCCTGCATAAGTCTGTCGCAGAATCGGTTTGACTTCCGGCGGCAGCGACGTGGGGATTTTTCGTGCGTAAAAGGCGTCCGCTTCGGCAATTCGCTGTTCGAAGACGCCAGCAAAGGCGGCGCCGAAGGGCTCCGCAGCTGCCGCGGTGTCTGCCGGACGCAGCCGCATCTGGAGCACCGCTGATTCGCCGGAACGCAGCGACAGCCGATAGACAGCGGCTGCCTTCGTTCCGTAGTGCTGCGGATTCACCGCGTCCATCCGCCGACCGATCAGATATTCGTGGAAGGCATCCTTGTACCAGCGTCCGGCATGGACTCCACTGGCAAGATATCTGGGGTGCGATTCATTTTCCGTGAACAGCCAAAGAGGCGGTCGCCCGTCAGGCCCGAGGTCCGCTGTCAATTCGTATCGGCCCAGAGTCATGTGTTCGGCGATCACCTGCCGACCGTCTTCAAGGTACAGCCGCGGTTTGGGCCAGCAGCCTTCGTGCGTACAGCCCCACGTCCATGTGTTGCGAAACCAGAGCGTTGGCAGGACGTGCAGCTGCGAGAGTGCCGGGCCCAGATTCACGATTCGCAAGCGGATCAGAATGTCATCCGGACTGGCTTTGGCGTATTCCACAAACACATCGAAGCAGCGATTGCGGTCGAAGATCCCGGTGTCCGCAAGTTCCAGTTCAGGCAGCTGACGGCTGCGGTGCTGATTCTCGTTCACCAGTCGCGAATACGGATACTCCTGCTGTGGGTACTTATAAAGAGCCTTCGCGTAGGAGTTCGTTGGGGTTGCATCAAGATAATAGTACTCTTCCTTCACGTCCTCGCCGTGGTTGCCTTCGTGCCCGTTGACCCCGAAGAATCGTTCTTTCAGAATCGGATCACGACCATTCCACAGGGCCACGGCAAAACAGAGTCGGCACTGACGATCACAGAATCCCAGCAGTCCGTCTTCGCCCCAGCGATAAGCGCGGCCGCGTGCGTGGTCGTGGGGAAAGGATGTCCAGGGCGTGCCGTCATGCGAATAATCCTCGCGGACTGTGCCCCACTGACGCTCTGACAGGTACGTACCCCAGCGTTTCCAGTTGGCCCCGTCAACGCGCGCTTCCTCCTGTTCAAGACGCACCAGTTCTGCTGTGGCAATTTCAAGCGGATTCATGGCAGGCTTCACCCGCAGCTTCCATCGGCCGTCGCATTGACGTCCTGCAGTGCTGTTTCGGTCGCAAGCCGGGGTTCGCTGGTTTCTGTTCCGGCGGTGGTCGAGGGCACCACCATCAGCCGCGGAGCCTTTCGAGTCTGTTCGATGACACGATGCATGTGCTCTGCTGACATCGTCTCCATCTCCATGAGGTCAGCAGCCAGTTTTTCGAGCGTTTCACGCTGTGAAGTGAGTGTTTCAAGGGCCGTGCGACAGGCTTCATCCACCAGTCTTCTTACCTCAAGGTCAATTTCTCGCAGCGTCGCTTCCGCGTGCATTGAAGACGACACCACACCTCCGGAGCCTGCAAGAAAAGGCGACCGCTGAGACTCACTGTAGTACGTTCTTCCCAGCCGCGGGCTCATGCCGAATTCGGTCACCATCCGGCGGGCAATATCGGAGGCCCGCTGCAGGTCATTCTGAGCGCCTGTGGAGGTTTCGCCGAAGATGATCTGTTCGGCCGCCACTCCGCCAAGAAGCACGGCCAGACGGGATTGCAGTTCGGCCTGTGTGAGCAGTTCGCGGTCGTCCTCGGGAAGCTGCAGCATATAGCCGAGGGCACCCATGCCGCGAGGGATGATGGAGATCTTGTGAACCGGATCCGTGTGGGGCAGACTTGCCGCGACCAGGGCATGACCCGATTCGTGGCAGGCAACCCTGCGCTTGACTTCCTCGACGATGATTCTTGAAGACTTCTCCAGCCCTGCCATGACACGCTCAATGCCTTCCTCGAAGGACTTCATGGTGACCCGCTTGTGGTCTCTGCGGGCTGAGAGCAGTGCCGCTTCATTCACGAGATTTGCGAGATCTGCGCCGACGAAACCGGGCGTGAGCCGGGCGAGGCGTTTGAGATCCACTTCGTCCGCCAGCTTCACTTTTCCCGCATGCACTTCCAGAATCCGCTCGCGGCCCCGAATGTCCGGCCGATCCACCAGCACGTGACGGTCAAAACGGCCCGGCCGCATGAGCGCCGGATCGAGCGTTTCGGGGCGGTTGGTGGCTCCCATGACGATCACGCTGTGGTCAGTTCCGAAGCCATCCATTTCAACCAGCAGAGCATTGAGCGTCTGTTCGCGCTCGTCATGACCACCCGGAGCACCGCTGCCACGCACCTTTCCCAGCGCGTCCAGTTCGTCGATGAAAATAATGGCAGGAGCCCGCTGCAGGGCCTGCTGGAACATGTCGCGGACGCGAGCGGCTCCGACACCCACGTACATTTCCACAAAGTCCGAACCGGACAGACCGAAAAATGGAACTCCAGCCTCGCCCGCAACCGCCTTTGCCAGCATCGTCTTGCCAGTGCCCGGAGGTCCCACAAGGAGCACTCCGCGGGGAATTCGGCCACCCAGTGCCTGATAGCGTGCCGGCGTTCTCAGGAAGTCCACAACCTCCTTGAGCTCTTCCACCGCTTCGTCAATCCCCGCCACATCCTTGAATGTCACCTGGACGTCATCCTGGGCATAGAGTCGGCCGCGACTGCGCCCGAAGGACATCGCAGATCCAGCTCCTCCCAGCCGTCGAATGATGAAGATGAAGCCACCGATCAGCAGGGCCGTGGTTGCCAGAAACGGAACCATCTGCGCCCACTCACCCGCTGGCTCGTCAAAACCGTAGGCAATCTCCTTCGCCGCCAGCTCCTTCCGCAGGTCCTCTCTGGCCTGCTCGCTGGCACTGAGCAGAGGCGTGTAGTAGCTTTTCCATGACAGATTGCGATTAGCGAGAATTTCTTCACGCGTATGATCCTGCCACGTGAGGTAGGCTTCTGAGAACTGCAGCTGACAGACGCGTTCTTTGGGAAGGTCTCCGGAGCGAATTTTCCGCAGGAAATCACTGTATTCCATCCGCTCGCCCTGCCACGAACGGGAGAGCACGGAAAACAGTACCGCTCCAAGAATCCCAAGGATCAGCAGGTACCAGAAACCACCTCCTGACGTCCCGCGTTCCCGCCGCCCACCTTTCGGGTTACGGGCTCCCTCGTTGGGGGATTTCTTGGCAGGGGGCTGCTGATCGCCAGTCATGAGTTTTCTCGATTGGATTCGGGGAATCGTGAGCTTCTGTCCCCCCCACTCTAGAACGACTCCCGCAGAGGGTCAACCTGCTGGCTGCTTTCGGGAAGCGAAAGACGGCGGAAAGTTGCTGGCCGGATGTATGGGGATATTCCGCCTCTGACGACGTCCGGAAACGGCAAATCGCGGCGGGTTTCCGCTCACCAGCTCACCCGGAAACCTGGTCACCCAATCGACACCCGGCTCACACTGCCTCGTCTTTTTCCACGGGAAGTGATAGAGTAGGTCCTGACAGGGGTGCCAGTACTTTCATCAGGATCGTTATCCATGTTGCCGCGCCGCAGGTTTTTGTCAGTCACGGGGGTATGTACTGCTGCCACTGCATTCGGGCAGGCTGTCCGGCCGCTGAAAGCCGAGGCTTCAACAGGTCTCGCTCAGGCCGGATTTTCACTGGGATTCAGCCTCTACGGCATGAAATCGATCCCGCTCGCCGAATCACTGGCGTTTTGTCGGGAACTGGGATACGAGCATGTAGAGCTGTGTCTGAATTCCGGGTTTCCGTCAGAACCGACTGTATTTTCCGCCCAGTCCCGCATGGCCACGGCTGCACAGCTGCAGCAGCTTGGACTGGCGGTGCCCTGTCTGATGGTGCTGATGAGTCTGACGGCTGACGACGAGGCCCATCGGAAATCGCTGGAACTGATCTCTGCGGCGGGCCGTCTGGCGGTGGACGTGGTTCCGGCGCAGCCGCCCATTCTGGAAACGGTACTCGGCGGCAGCCCTGCGAAGTGGCCGGAGCAGCGGAGTCTGATGGCGGACCGACTGCAGGACTGGGCAAAAGCAGCGGAGTCGGCGGGGACGGCGATTGCACTGAAGGCTCACATCGGCAGCGCGGTGAATTCCCCTGAACGCCTGCTCTGGCTGCTGGAACAGGTCCCGTCGCCGTCTTTGCACATCGCCTATGACTACAGCCATTTCCAGCTGCAGGGGATGGACCTTGAGCAAACGCTGAGGCCACTGCTTCCTCGGACACGTTTTATTCACGTCAAGGACAGCGAGGGAACAGCGGAAAAGTTCCGGTTTTTACTTCCTGGAGCGGGTGGGACGGACTACGTGAAGTACTTTTCACTGCTGCAGCAGCTGGGATATACGGGACCGGTCTGTGTGGAGGTGAGCGGACAGGTATCGGGGCAGCCAGGTTATGACGCCCGCGCGGCGGCCCGCCAGTGCTTCGAATCGCTGAACGGAGCACGCCAGAAAGCTGCGGGGATGTCTGGGCGAAACTGATCCATCGTGCTAAAAGGACATCTGGCTGACCGGTTTCGCCTGACTTTTCCATTCAACCTGCAGCGAGCGTCCCAATGGTGTCCTCTGTTCGTCCTGAGCACGGAGTCGGCGGCAGGGCTTTCTACAGTTTTCTGACAGCTCAGTTTCTTGGAGCGTTCAACGACAACTATTTCAAGCAGCTTGTCCTGCTGGTGTGCGTCACAGCTTCGGTATCAACCGGGGCGGGAATGACGGTGCCGTGGAAGGAAATCGCCATGGCAGCCTTTGCGCTGCCGTTTGTGCTGTTTTCCGGGGTTGGCGGTTTCCTGAGTGATCGCTGTTCGAAACGCACGGTCATTGTGGGCTGCAAGATCGCTGAAATCCTGATTGTGTGTCTGGGGCTGGCACTGCTCGTGATCCCGGGTTTAACGCAGCAGTTACAGTTATCGCTGCTCATAGCGATGCTTGGCCTGATGGGAACGCACAGTGCAATTTTCAGTCCCTCGAAGTACGGGATCCTGCCGGAGCTCTTCCGTGAGGATCAGTTGCGGCCGGTGAATGGTGCCGTACAGATGACAACGTTTCTGGCGATCATTTTCGGGATGGTTGCCGCGGGAATCGCTCTGGACGAGATCGGTGGTCGCTTGTGGATTGGAAGTCTGCTGGCGGTGATCCCGGCCGTTTTGGGAACGCTCACGGCAGCGTTGATTCCCGGGGTCCCTGCAGCGGAACCGGCGCTCAGATTTCGCCCCGAGAATCTCTTTCTGCCGGCTTCGGTAACTGAGATCCTGTGGTCGAATCGCGGGCTGCGATCGGCGATTGCAGTGTCTGCGTTGTTTTGGTTTTTGGGTGGTGTGACGCAGATGTCAGTGACGACCCTGGGCGAGCAGACGCTGGAGCTGAACAGCACGCGTTCCAGCGTGCTGGCGGCGGGCATGGGAATTGGCATCGCCGCTGGATGTGTGGTGGCTGGATTTCTGGGGCGTCCGGGGAGTGGGGGTGGCTGGACGGTCGCGGGCGCCTGGCTGCTGGTGGTCTCGATGTCGCTGGTGGGGCTGCTGGGTTCAGGTGTCGTGGGGCGGCCGGCGAGCTCGGGGGTGGACGCTTCGTCCGAACCGATCTGGCAGCGTCTGCTGGTGGCCGATTCGCTGGAATGGGGACTGCGAGCAAGCATGGTGCTGCTCGGATTTGCTGCCGGCATTTTTGTGGTGCCGGTGCAGGTGTATCTGCAGCAGGCACCGCCCGCGGACGTCAAAGGCAGGCTGCTCGGCGTTCAGAATCTTGCCACGTGGATTGGGATCTTGTTTTCAGCCGCTTATTCGTGGATTGTGGGGGCGATCCTGCGACTGATTGGCGGCGAGGCAGGAGATCAGCGGCTGCAGTGGGCCATGTTTCTGACGCTCGCAGTAATGCTGGTACCGGTCGGACTGCTTTACCGACTGCCGGAGCGAGCAACTCAGGAATCCCGCTGAAGACTGCTCGAAATCCGCGCGCTGACAAATTATGATACGTCAGGGTTTCAACGTCGATTCAGTCGGAGATTCTTCATGCCGGACGCGGGCATCCTGGCGACTTTGCTGCTGCTGGTTGGCCTGTTTCTGCTCGGGCTGGAATTTTTCATTCCCAGCCTCGGCATGATTCTGGTGCTGGCCTTGATTTCGCTGGTCGTCTCATTCTGGTCGGCAGTGCAGGCCTGGTGGGGCCGGGATCCCGGGTTCTTCTGGACGTACATTGCGGCGCTGATTTTTGGAATTCCGTCCAGCCTCGCAATCGCCTTTGTGGTTCTGCACAAGACCTCCGCGGGCAGTCGGCTCGTCCTTCAGCCCCCAGCCCCGGAACCGCTCGTTCGGCCTGAAGAACTGTCGCTCATCGGTAAAATCGGCAAAGCAGCCAACCTGATGACTCCAGGAGGCCTTGTTGTCGTGGATGGTCAGCGACTGCATGCCGAGTCACCGGGAATTCTGGTGGAACCAGGAACGCCTGTGATTGTGATCGGAACCGTTTCCAATCGAGTCGTGGTTCGCCCGCTGCGCCCGGACGAGCTGGCGGCCCACACGGATTCTCAGGCTCCTCCCCATGCGAAAGACACCGACTCTTCTTCCCCGCGGACGGCTCAGGCGCTTGACTTCGAGCTGCCCCCCGGATAAACCCAGTTCCCGCGGTTTGATTCCTGTGACATTCCGGAGGCTTCCATGCAATATCTGCTGGTTCTCGCACTGACACCGACCCAATGGTACCTCATGATCTTTTTCATGATTGTGCTGCTGGTCGTCGGAGTCGTCTGTATCCAGTTTGCCAGTCTCTGGCTTCAAAGCCTTGCCACACGTGCCGGTATCGGACTCTGGACAATGGTGCTCATGCGGCTCAAGCGGGTCAATCCTGCAGTGATCGTCCGCAGCCGTATGATGGCCGTCCAGGCCGGTCTGCTGGAAAAATACTCAGTGCCCACGCGGGCGATGGAATCGCATGTGCTTGCCGGTGGCGATGTGCAGAAAGTGATCAAGGCACTGATTGCTGCCGATAAAGCCTCCATCGAACTCGACTGGAACACCGCTCAGGCCATTGACCTTGCCGGCCGTGATATCCTCGAAGCAGTCGCGACCAGCGTCAATCCGAAGGTCATCGACTGCCCCGACCCGCGACGCAATCAGGGGACGTTGTCCGCGGTCGCCGCAGACGGCATCGAACTCCGCGTGCGTGCCCGCGTGACCGTTCGCACCAATATTAAACAGCTCATCGGCGGTGCCACCGAAGAAACCGTCATCGCCCGCGTCGGTCAGGGCATCGTACAGGCCATCGGTTCGACAAAGTCCTACAAGCTGGTTCTTGAAAACCCCGATTCGATTTCCAAAACAGTGCTCGAACAGGGACTGGAAGCGCAAACTGCCTACGAAATCGTGTCCATTGACATCGCGGATATCGACGTTGGCGAAAACATCGACGCGCGACTCACTGCTGATCGTGCCGAAGCCGAAATGCGTGTCGCCCAGGCCAAGGCCGAACAACGCCGCGCAGCCGCTCGCGCACGCGAACAGGAAATGATCGCTCGCATCCAGCAAAACCGCGCCGCTGTTGTCCTGGCCGAATCCGAAGTCCCCCGCGCCGTCGCCGAAGCCTTCTCAAGCGGTCAGCTGGGGCTGCTGGATTTCTACGAGCTCAAAAACGTGCAGGCTGACACGCGGATGCGCGAGTCCATCGCCGGCGAAGGCTCCACCCGCGCCGGACGCACCACCGAAGGTTGAAATCGTTCCCACCTCGCGGTCCCGCCGGGATCGCATTCACCACGTAACTACCATGGAGTCACCATGCGAACCGGGCGATTGATGTTTGGACTGCTGCTGGCGCTGACCGCCTGCAACTCCCTGAATGCCGATGACTGGCAGGAAATCTTTGACGGCAAAACACTCAATGGCTGGGACGGCGACCCCAGGGTATGGTCCGTCCAGGACGGCGCAATAACCGGCAAAACCAGCGACCAGGTCAAACTCGATGCCAACACCTTCATCGTCTGGAAAGGCGGAGAACTCGATAACTTCGAACTGGAACTGGAATATCGCATCGTCGGCGGAAACTCCGGCATCCAGTACCGCAGCTTCGAACTCCCGGGAAAATGGCGTATCGGCGGCTACCAGGCTGACTTCGAAGCCGGCAATACCTACTCCGGTATTCTCTACGGCGAAGCCTTTCGTGGCATTCTGGCCCAGCGCGGACAGTCCACCGAACTCCTCCGCAACGACGGTAAGTTCGAAGTCAAAGTCACAGGCTCCGTCGGAGACTCCGCCGAAATCCAGAATGCCATCAAAAAAGAAGACTGGAACAAGTACCGCGTCGTCGCTGACGGCTTCCACTTCCAGCACTTCATCAACGGCATGAAGACCGTGGATGTGACCGACAATGACCTCCAGGACCGCCGCGCCGTGGGCCTGCTGGCCTTCCAGGCACACGTCGGCCCACCAATGACTGTCCAGTTCCGAAACGTGCGTCTGAAAAAACTGCCAGCCCCCAAAAAGGTTGCACTCATCGCCGGTCGGCCCAGCCACGGCTACGGAGCCCACGAACACCGCGCCGGCTGCATGCTCCTCGCCGATGCACTCAACGCCGCCAGCATCGGCATCGAAGCGACCGTCCACACTGACGGCTGGCCCAAAGATGAATCCGTTCTGGATCACGTGGATGCCATCGTGATCTACGCGGACGGAGGTGGAGGCCATCCCTTCAATCAACACCTCGAACGGCTCCAGGCGATCCAGAAACGCGGCGTCGGTATGGTTTGCATCCACTATGGCGTCGAGGTCCCCAAAGGCCCATCCGGCGATGCATTCCTCAAATGGATCGGCGGCTACTTCGAAACTGACTGGTCCGTCAACCCCCACTGGACCGGCAACTTCGCCAACTTCCCCCAGCACCCGATCACCCGCGGCGTCAAACCGTTCAGCGTCAATGATGAGTGGTACTACCACATGCGGTTTGCCGAACAAAACTCCCGACTGATTCCCGTGCTTGCAGACCTGCCACCTCGAGGAACGCTCGTTCGCGAAGACGGCAGCCTTGCCCGCGGTGATGGCCCCCACAGCAATAATCCGGCCGTCCGAGCCGCAGTGATTGAACGAAAGGAATCTCAAACCGTTGCCTGGGCCGTGACCCGCACTGACGCCGGACGTGGCTTTGGTTTCACCGGCGGACATGTCCACTGGAACTGGGGCAACGATGACTTCCGCACCCTGATGCTCAACGCCATCGCATGGACAGCCCATGCAGACGTCCCCGAAAATGGAGTGCCCTCGAAGGCCTTGAACGTGAAGGACCTGATGGCCAATCAGGACTTTGAAGTCCCCGGCGACTTCAACCCCGCTCGAATTCAGGCCATGCTTGATGACTGGGCAGCCGCGCGGAAGAAGTAACACCGCCAAAAGCTCTGCACGAAATGTCAATCCCGGATAACGGTGCGTGCCCGCGCTGGCAGCGATACAGCGGGTTCGAGCAACGGTCGTACCGTTAAACGGTCATCGGCTGATACCAGATCGTCACCAACTCAAAGTCACCACAGCTATGGCCCCCGACGCTCGCTGGAAGACAGCCGATTTCACACAGATTCCCGGTGTCCCCTGCCCCTGCGGAACCGCACGCCGTGCCTTTCACGGCGTGCCTGAATTTCCAGGAACACTGCATGTCACAGAAATCAGCGAAAACGCTCAGCGACATTACCACAAAACGCTCACGGAAACTTACGTCATCCTCGAATGTGGTGATGACGCACAACTCGAACTGGACGGTGAACTGATTTCAGTCAGGCCTCTGCAGGCCTTTGTGATCCCCCCCGGCGTCCGACATCGCGCAGTCGGCCGCATGAAGGTCCTGATCGTCGTGATTCCGGAATTCAATCCGGCCGATGAGTGGTTTGACTGACATCAGACAGCCTGTGTGATGTCAGGCTGCCCGCAGTGGCCGCGCGTTGGCTGCCCACTGAATCCACTCCGTCACTTCCTGCAGATCCGGACCGTTCTGATTTCTCAGCACTCGCCGCCCCTCCGCCGTCTCAAGAAATGGTTTCATGGCTGCCAAAAGTTCCGCCGGCGTGCGACTGGCGAGTGATTCCGGGGTACTGATTCCACAGGCAGCAAGGATCTGGGCGTCGTGTCCGCGAAGCTCGGGAATCCGACAGACCAGCTGGGCCTGAACCTGCCAGCGACGGATGATGTCAGCTGTGAGTCGCTTCTGGTTGAGCTTTTCAGCGATTCTCTCAGGGGCGACGTTGAGAAGTTCTTCAATCGTACGAACTCCAGCCCCGTGCAGAATCTCGGCAGTCTTTGGACCAATCGAAGGTGCCTGCACCACATCGCTGGTACGACTCAGAAAGAACCGCATACCGCCGATGCGTTCCACGGGCTGCCCGTCCGTGGCGTTTGCCGCCTGCGGATCAACTCTGAGCTGAGCCGCGAGCTGTTCTCGGCGGGCCACGCGTTTGGCACGTCGAGCGGCACTTGCCGGTTCAACTTCAACCTGTTTGCGGCGACGAGTCACGATGACGCGACTGCTGGAAGCTGTCTGCCCGGCTGCGGCCGTCTCACCGGGAGTGTCTGAGGGATCTGCCGCAAGCACCGGTTTGCGGACGGACTTCCCTGTGGGAACAGCAGCGGCCCTCGCGAGGCTGCGGGCTGCCTGCAGTTCTTCCGGCGTCCTTGAAAACTGGCCGAAACGAGCCCAGTTGAGCGCCTGCTGGCGGTCGATCAGCCGACCACTGCGGCGCCAGCGCGCCCCGGCATCTGATCGCTGGAATGCGGTGATCCTTTCATAGACAGACTCAGGCCGAAGTTTGCGGAGTTCGTCAGCGGAGGTGATACCGGCAGCAAACAACAGAGCGGCATCCCCGCGGCGAAGCATCGGGACGCGAGTCGCCAGCTCGGCCTGACCGCGAAGTGCCTGCAGTCGTTCTACAGGAACCAGATAACCACGCAGACGAATGGACTCCTCCAGCTCAGGAACTGTCCTGTCCAGCAGATCGATCACTCGCATGAACTTCGCAGCCCGCAGCGCCTCAAGTTCACCGAGACTGATACCGGCGAGATCTTCGATGCCGTGATCCAGTTCGAGATAGAACAGCCAGTTGGCGCCACTATGCTGAGGCAAATCGGATGTCAACGCCACTGGTACTTCCGGCAGCTGCTGGCTGGCGGCTGCTGCGACTGGAGTCTGCGGAACTGGAACAGCTGAAACCGGAACGGGCGCAGTCTCCGTGAAATCAGCGTGTTCCACAGTATGCAGTACAAGTCGAGGAGGGGGCGGTGGCAGTTCACGAACCGCCGATGTCGCAGAAAGCTGGCGAACTTCCAGCGGGTGGTCACCCTGCAAAGCAGGCAGCTGGGAATCTTCTATCAGCCACAGCAGCTGCTGTCCCTGCTCGGCCGACTCGCACAGCAGTTCAACCAGCGGAGCTGCCAGCTGAGAGTCTGAGCGCAGGAGTTCGTCAGTGAGAAACAGCGGGACAATTCCATCGATGGCCCCGCAGATTCTCAGCAGCGCCAGCCGCAGTGCGAGGCCAACGAGCAATCGCTGGGTTCGCGGCAGCCCCGCCAGTTTTACGATTGATGGTGCAGTCACTGTTCCGGAGACCGCGGTCGGTACCACCGCCAGCTCGTTCAGCTCCAGCTGCACAGTTCGCAGTGTTCCCCCTGTGAGCCGCTGCAGGAATGACGAGGCCAGCATCAGCACACTCGGGCTCCGTGTCATGGCGAGTTGTTCAATGGCCTCACGGAGCCTGCGCTCGGCTCCATCCAGCTGCCTCCGCTGTTCCTCAAGACGCTGCACCTCGGCATCGAGCGCACCGTACTCAGCCTGCAGCTGATCCAGCTGTTCAAGAGCCTGCGAAGACAGCGTCACCGGAGGCGGGGATTGGAGTGCTGCGGTGAGTTCCGCCAGTCGTCGCTGCAGCCGGTGAGACTCCTGATCCAGCTGGTTACGTCTGCAGTCAAGCTGCTGGAGTGCTGCTGTGCCCTGCTGACCGGCTTCAAACACCGTCTCAGCCTCTGCCGAACGCACGGAATCGCTCAATCCGGACAAAACCACATCGATGGCCACGATTGCCTGTTCAATCTGCAGCTGCAGGGGATCGTCAGGCCGCTGCCGCTCCAGCTGCTGCTCATAGTCCGCAAGCCGATTATTGAGTGAAGCAACTTCGTGGCGAACCTGCTGCAGCGATGAACCTGCCAGCCCCATGTCCAGTTCTTCAAGTCCACCTGCATGGCCTGCCTCGGAGAGTCTCCGGAACCGCTCCTCCATTCGCAGAATCGACTCCCGCATGGCGCTGAGAGATTCGCTGGTGAGCATCAGGCAGGCACCACCGGTTTCCCGCAGTGACTCAAGATCTGCGACCGCTGCCGCACGCAGCTTCTGCCATCGCTGCAACATATCTGAGCGAGTCCCCGCAGTGCCTGCGATGACTCCAGTCACCACAGAGTTGCCCGCTGAAATCTTCAGCAACTGCTGCCGCTCTGATTCCACGCTGGAAGACTGCTCAGCCAGTGCCTTCAGTTGTGCTTCGCAGTCTGACAGCTGCCTGCGAAGTTCCGCAGCTCGCTTTCTCACTTCAGCCCCGGTATCGCGGAGCACCGTAATCCGTCGCTGCAATTCGCCCTGAGCCCGACGCAGCTCTGAGATTCGATGCACAATGCCGCCCTCCAGACCGTTACCGTCGCGATCACTGAGCACCTGTGCGAGGGCCTGACGGGCTCGTTCCAGTTCCCGCGCAGATCCATATTCCACTTCGCCGGCAGCAGCCAACCGGTGAAGCATCCGCAAATCGTCCGGCTCCACTGCATCCACATAGCAGAACCTGCTCAATTCCTCAGACTGCAGCCATCGCGGCATCAGCGAAGCGGACGCTGAGAGGCTGTCAACGGGGCCCTGTCCCCCACACTGGAAGAGCTCAGGTATCGCACCAGGCTGCTGCCGCAGCACGTAATGACGCGCTTTCGAGAACAGCTGCAGTTCGCCCGTTACTGCTGTGGCGGTGCGGCCAGTACTCTGCGGAAAATACCGAGTACCCCGCCCGCCGCGACCCGTCGCCTGCAGAGACTGCAGCAGACCTGCAAGACACTCCAGCCACCCGTTCAACGCCGTTGTCGAACTCCCGGCAAGCACAGTCAGACCACGCGACAGGCCCGTCGTGGCCGCAGCATTCGTCCCGGAAATGTCATGAATCCGAACGTCCTGAAGATACATCGCTGTTCCCCAATCACACAGCACAAATGGAAATTGAATTCAGGCAACCCGCTGCAGCTGATGCAGCAATTCAGCAATCTCGCTCTGCGGTTCTGATGCAAACATCTTCCGATCCGTCAGACCAGCAATCAGAGCCGAACTTCTCGAACACAACTCCACCCGAAACTCATCCGAAAATCGCAATCGATACGGCCACGCACCGGAGTGCCCGGCGTTCAACAACTTCCGCAGCGCCTGCAGCAAATCACGCTCACGCAGAGGCCCGTCATCCCACAGTGACAATCGCACCTGACCTCCAATACGCCAGTCCAGCAGTTGTACGGCACTATGCGAAGATAACCGCACACTTCGCGTGGCAAGTTGACTGAGCATCTGTGGCAGAGTCGTCCCTGCCGCAAAAGATTCCTCCAACTGCTGAAATTCCAGGACCTCCGTCGGGATGGTCTGAACAGCCAGTGATCCTCCCGAAACGTCTGCCGTAACCAGCTGGCAGCACCCCGCGAACTGTTCATCGACCGACAGTCGCTGGGGACTCACTGCAGTGACCTGCAGGGATCCCGCTGATGACAGCTCAGTATTGAAGCCTGCCCCCGTTGTTCCCTGAGGCAACGCTGAAATGCGGATGCGACGAGCATCCGCCCAGCCATTCGCGTGGGACACGTCCTCGAACTCGAATGCCACTGCACCGGAAAAACTCGAAGACTGCAGCCCTCCTCCGGCGCCTCCATCCCATACCCAGCGGGTGTATGCTGGCAACTGGACCACGTCAAGCGGTTGCAGTTGCTGCAGTTCACTTTCGTCGTGTCCGAGCAGCGCGAGACGGATTCCATGACGTTTGAGCCCTGTTGCCCGTTCGCGGAGCCACGCAGCAGCCACGGGGAAGTTCTGGCAGGAAGCGATTCGTCCCGCCACAAGGACGAAGCTGCAATTGTGGGTCTCAGCGGCCTTCAGCGCGTTCTGAACGGATTGCCGGACGGCTGAAACCGCTGCACGATGAAGCCACTCAGGGCTGTCTGTGAGCCCTGCCAGACTGCTTCCCAGACGCCACGCGCCTGTCACAATGAATCTGGTTTGCGACATCCATGTCTCCGCCGTGCCGGAGGGAACAACACCCGCGCCGACAACAGAACCCGAAAAACAAACTCTGCCAGCAGTCCCTGCTCGGCAGATTTCGCCGGATCATTGCAGATGCCGCAAATCAACGCCAGACGACTTCCCGGGAATGGTAATCTCAGCCGATGAATTCCGGAACGACCAGTCGAGGAATCACGCCCTGCTCGAAACCGCGCCGCAGGAGCAACCGCACGGCCTCGCGACCACGGACTCCAAAATCAAGCGTCCAGTCGTTTACATACATGCCCACAAATCGATCCGTCTTGGCAGCATCGAGATCACGACCGTATTTCATGGCGTGCTTCAAAGCCGCTTCCCGATGATCCAGACCGTACTGGATACTGCGTTTCAACAGCGAAGTGACTTCCAGCATCGCATCGTGTCCGAGGTCGCGACGAATCGCGTTACCCCCCAGAGGCAGCGGCAACCCACCCGTCTCGTCGTACCACCATTTTCCGAGATCCGCGACCAGGTCCAGCCCCTGAGTCGCGTAAGTCAGTTGCCCTTCGTGGATGATCAGACCCGCGTCGTACTGACCCTTTTCCACGAGGTTCAGAATATCATCAAACGGCTGAACTTCGTACTCAAAGGTGTCCCCAAGCAGAAGTTTCAGCGACAGAAACGCACTCGTGAGCGTCCCGGGAACAGCAATCTTTCGACCTTTCAGGTCTGCGATGCTGAGCGGTCCACGGGAGACCACCATGGGACCGTAGTTATCCCCCATGCTGGCACCGCACGAACACAGTGCATACTGGTCTTCGATGAAGGCGTATCCATGAATGCTGACCGCCGTGAGCTCCAATTCCCCGTGGAAGGCGCGGCGGTTAAGCGTCTCGATGTCCTGTAATTCGTGCACAAACCGGTACCGCCCGGTGTCAAACGCATCGTTCGCCAGCGCGTGAAACATGAAAGCGTCATCCGGGTCCGGACTATGGCCCACGCGGATCAGAATCTGTTCGTCAGTCATGGAATTGGATTTCGGCGGCGCAAGAGTGGTGGTCACGAGCAATTTCCCTGAACGACGGTATTCTGAACGGAATGCGGCTCGATTTCGAGTCACGCTGGGACATTTCTGAGAACCGCAGCTGGCAGCGGAACTTAACCCTCGGGCGACCGCTATGGAGCGGCGACTGGCTGCAAATCCCTCTGAATTGCCTCAAGGAGCGATTTGCCGCAGCAGTTGAGCAGTAGTTCCGGGGCTCGCCTACGGAAATTCTCGAACGACGAGTGCGGCGGAGTAAGCCCGCTGCAGCGATGTGCTGCGGGCTGCCAGAAGTCGCTCAGACTCACCGCCGGCCGAGACCTGACGCTGACAACGAAGAATTGCTGTCGAATATCCAGAAACTCAACGAATTCCCCTGGATGTTCCGGATTGCTTTCGTGCACTTCGACCGCTTCATCGACCCGGGCGAGGGCGATTTCCAGTCCCTTTGCGTCCAGCGAAAACTGTTTGAGTGACAGGTACCTGATCAATGCGGCTAAATCGAGCGGATGGGCGGAAGCCCCCGGCTGTGTTTCGCACCGAAGGTGCACGCGCTGTCGAGGGCGTTGTTGGAGTGTTTGCAATGTCCTTTTGCCCGCAGGCTGCCGCCATGCGGCTGGGATTGCGTTTGGGATTGCGTTGGAAACCAGCGGCTGGGCGGAAGCCCCCGGCTGCGTTTTTGCACCGAAGGTG
>Ga0172373_10004161_pt1 | contig 20551 bp, 13 predicted proteins | sample Lak10m_2_FD_114546 | JGI IMG/M metagenome (GOLD analysis project Ga0172373, IMG submission 114546) | Freshwater microbial communities from Kabuno Bay, South-Kivu, Congo - kab_092012_10m | ecosystem: Environmental > Aquatic > Freshwater > Lake | place: Democratic Republic of the Congo...
CGGTTTTGGATACAGCGTTTAGTGATGGAAAAGCTGAAGGCGAAAAGGCAAAAGCCGTTGACGTAGCGAAAACGATGCTTGCTGAAGGTTTTGACGTTGCCACTGTTGCAAGGATTACCAAACTGACACCTGCTGAAGTGGAAGCGTTGCAGTAAAACTAATTCTGTTTTGGCAAGGATTGTTAAGTTTGGGGCAATAAAAAAGCCGTGTACAAAGCTAACAAAAGCCCTGCCCTTTGTTGAAGGGGGCGGTTTTTTTTGTTTGTGTGGGGGGGGGCGGTCAGGCACGCAACGCCTTGAAAATCTAGGACTCTTTGTTGTTTGCGTGTGGTAGAATTTGAGCAACGTAACCAAGACCTAAACCATGAAATTTGTCGATCCAAAAACAGATATTGCTTTCAAAAAAATCTTTGGTAACGAAGCACACAAAAACGTGCTGATTGAGTTTCTCAACGAAATGTTAGAACTCGAATATCCGATTGCCGATGTCACCATCACAAACAGTTATCAATCGCCAACGATTTTTGGCTTAAAAGAAACCGCTTTAGACATCAAAGCTACCGATACCGAAAAAAGACAGTTCATTATCGAAATGCAGGTCGAAAAAGAAGCGGCATTTGCCAAACGTGCGCTTTACTACAGCAGCAAAGCCTACAGCCAACAACTGAAAAAAGCTGAAAAATACCATCAACTAAAGCCCGTCATTTTTCTTGGCATCTTGGATTTTACCTTGTTTGAGCATGGGCAACCTTTGTCACGGCATTTGATTCTGAACACACAGAACATGGCGCATGACCTGAAGGATTTGGAATTTAACTTCATCGAACTGCCAAAGTTCACGCTGACAGAAAACGAATTGGAAACAGTGACAGACAAGTGGATTTACTTTTTGCAACAAGCTCCGAATCTCGACCATATTCCGAGTAACGCTACAACACCTGCCCTGCTACAAGCCTACCAAATCGCTGAACAACATCGCTGGACAGCTGAAGAATTAGAGGCTTACGAGGCACAGGGTTTGAAGTTAGGGAAGGCTAGGAATGCTTTGGAAACGGCACATTCGGATGGTAAGGCTGAAGGCGAAGTCATTGGAATTGAGAAGGGCGAAAAGGCAAAAGCCGTTGACGTAGCTAAAACGATGCTTGCCAAAGGTTTTGACGTTGCAACTATTGCAGAGATCACCAAACTGACGACAGCTGAAATTGAAGCGTTGAAGTAAAACTAATTCTGTTTTGGCAAGGATTGTTGCTGAAAAAGTTTAAGTTTGTGGCAATAAAAAAGCCACCTTGTGAGAAACTGGGGGCGGTTTTTAAAAGCTAACAAAAGCCCTGCCCTCTGTTGAAGGGGGCAGGGTTGTTTGCGTGTGGTAAAATCAGTGTTAATTTTTTTGTAGAAGGAAAAATGAGTACCGTAACATTTGACGCATTACAATTTGTGCAAACCTTAACGGAATCTGGTTTTGAACAGAAACACAAAAACCGTTGAAATAAAAAAGATGATTAACATCCGATTTCATGCACATTGATATTTTCAGCGCAGTTATTTTTAATATTATCAGCTCTTTTTTTATGGGCGTGAGTTTGCTATTTGTAGCAAAAGGCTATTTAGGGGAAATAAAAGGCGTTAAACATTGGGCAGTAGGTTTGCTTTTTCAATGTTTGGGTTGGTTTTTGCACATGGTGACAAAAATTTTGCCTGAATTTACATTCATTGCCCCAATTGCCACATCTATTTTAATTACTGGCGCAGCATTTTATTTTCACGCACTAGTTGAATTCAAAGAAGTCAATATTTCAACAAAACCGCTTTATCAAGTTATTTTCGGCTGTTTTTTATCGCTTATTTATTTTGGTTTTATTGACGACAATATCAGTGTCAGAATAGTGATTGGTGCGTTTTCAGGATATTTAATTGGTATTTCAATCAGTTATTTATTATTTAGCAAACGTTTTCGCAAGGGAAAATCACTTTCAAAAAGCCATTTCGTAACAGGTTGTGTGTTTGTACTTTGTACGATCATTTTAGGTTTTCGTGCATTTTACTTTTCGATTTTTCCAGCTAATTCGATTTTTGTTTCGAGTTATTTGCAAGATTTAACTTATGTTTTTTTTCATTTAGTGATTAGTCTGACTTCGTTTAGTTTTTTGCTTATGTGCAGTGAAAAATACGCAGTCATGCGAACCCAAACCGAAAATGTGCAGCATCAAACCGTGCAAGCACTGCGAGAAAGCGAACATCGTTTTCGAACTATGCTCGATATTTCCCCCGTTCCACTTGGTATTCATGATGAAAAACAAAATGTTATTTTTCTAAATCATGTTTTTATTGAAACTTTTGGTTATAACTTAACTGATATTTCCACTTTCGCTAATTGGTGGGAAAAAGCCTATCCCGATGCAAATTATCGAGCGCGAATTATTCGTAAATGGATGGAAATGTTGCAAACTACGCAAGAAAATAACAGCGCGTATTCATCACCGATTGAAATGATTGTCTTTTGTAAAAATGGCACACAAAAAACCGTGCTGGCAAGTGTTTCTACTTTTTCAAAATCGCCTGAAAAATTATATTTGTTTGTTTTTCAAGATATTACTCAAAGAAAACAAAATGAAATAGCCCTTTTGGAAAGTGAATTCCGTTGGAAATTTGCTTTGGAAGGTTCAGGCGATGGGCTTTGGGACTGGAATATCGCAACAAATAAGGTGTATTTCACTAAACGCTGGAAAGAAATGTTAGGTTTTGAAAATCATGAAATTGGTGAGGATTTATCTGAATGGGAAAGTCGCATTCACCCAGATGATAAAGATTACACGATGGCAACTGTGCAAGCCTATTTTGATTTAAAAATTCCTGTTTATGTTTGTGAACATCGAGTAGGCTGCAAAGATGGTAGTTATAAATGGATTTTAGATCGCGGCATTGTGGTACAACGTGACGCAAAGGGTAATCCATTACGCATGATTGGCACGCATACCGATATTTCAGCGCAAAAACAAACCGAAGAAAAATTGCAACAACTCGTCACGCAAGAGCGTGAAAGTCGGCTTGAACAAAGTCAATTTATGGCAATGCTTGGACACGAATTAAAAACACCATTGTCAGTGATTAGCATGATTTTAGGTATGAGTGATTTGGGCGAAGAAACCCGAACGCATTGCAATCGTGCAATTGGTGATATTAACAATGTTGTTGAACGTTGTTTGCTTTCTGAAAAAATCGCCGATAAACAATTGGGTGTCAGTTTCTCAAACTGTAATTTAATGTTTTTACTCGAGTTTTTAAAAAATAAAACGCATAACTCGAATCGTTTAACCATTAAATTGGAAGCAGATTTTGTGTTACAGAGTGACAGCCAATTACTGCAAACTATTTTGCTCAATTTAATCGATAACGCTTTTAAATACAGCCTGAAAAATAGCCAAATTGAAATTCTCGCAAAAGCTCAAAACGCGGGGTTGTTAATTACGGTAAAAAATGCAGTTGGCTCGGCGGGATTTCCTGAGGTCGAGAAAGTATTTGAAAAGTATTACCGCAGCAAATCCGCACGTTCACAAACAGGTTCAGGTTTGGGTTTGTATTTAGTGAAATCGATTGCAAATTTAATAGGTGGCGAAGTTGTTTATCGACACAATGAAACGCATGTGATGTTTGACGTGTGGCTTCCATTTCAACCTACTTAATTTTTTACTATGCTAAACATTATTGTTATTGAAGATCATGATTCGTTGCGAACAGTAACGGTGAATACATTAAACAAACACGATTATCACGCAGTCGGTTTGTCTTGCGCGGAAGATTTAGATGATGTTGCGGCAAGTGAACCTGTTGATATTTTTATTATTGATTTGAATTTGCCTGATGAGGATGGCATCAGTTTGACAAAACGGATTCGCAAAACTAACTCGAAAGTAGGCATTATCATCATGTCTGCGCGAATTGGTTTAGAAGATAAATTACTGGGTTATGAAAGTGGCGCGGATATTTATTTGCCAAAACCTGTTGATTCTGAAGAATTGCTCGCGGCCATTGCTGCTTTAGCACGGCGTTTAAAACCTGTGCAAACTGACACGCCTGATGTAGTGCTGGATTATGCACAATTAGTTTTACACGCAAATGGGAAACAAATTAGTGTCAATCAAGCCGAGGCAATTTTATTGCAAGCGTTAAGTCGGGCTAAAAATCAGCAACTCGAACATTGGCAACTCATTGAAGCTATTGATAAATCAGATTCTTTTACCAAGGCACATTTAGAAGTCAAAATTCATCGTTTACGGCACAAACTAGCTGAGTTAGGTTTTGATAAAAATAGTATTAAAAACGTGCGCCAACAAGGTTATCAACTTTGTTTAACTTTATTTGTGCGTTGAAAGTGTTAGAAAAAACGTAAGAATTGGTAATTTTTTTTTGTCGTGTGTTTTACACTAAAAACAGTACCAACAGCCCCCATAAGTCAGTAATAAAACGGTTCTTTGAGCATTTTGCGAAAAGAGCCGTTTTTTTTACCTGCTAACCAAATGATCTTTATGCACATCGACGTTTTTAGTTCCGTTATCTTCAACATCACAAGTTCCTTTTTCATGGGCTTGAGTTTATTTATTCTAACACGCGGATATTTAGGAGAAATTAAAGGCAGTAAACGCTTTGCAGTCGGTTTGTTGATTATGTGTTTAGGCTGGATTTTACAAGTCAGTAGCAAGTTTTTTCCGAATGTAGGAATGCTTGCACCGTTAGGCACGACAGCAATTATTTTAACTATCGCTTTTTATTGTCATGCCGTAGTTGAATTTAAAGAAATCAAATTCCCTACCCAGTGGCTATATTATTTAGTCACTTTGACGCTGTTATTATTGTTTTTCTTTGATTTAGTCATCAAAAATGTTCACGTTAGAATTGCAATCACTGCTTTTTCTGGTTGTCTTTTTTCTCTCATTACAAGCTATATCTTACTTGCAGAACGCTTTTACACAGGTTTAATCCCTGCTAGTCATAAAGTGACAGGTTATATGTTTACTTTATGTGCGGTAGTTTTATTTGGCAGATTGATATATTTTTCATTTTTTCCAATTGAAACCATTTTTTCTGCGAATTGGATGCAAGATTTAAGTTATATCGTTTTTCACATTGTCATTAACGTGACCTCTTTTAGTTTCTTACTCATGTGCAGTGAAAAATACGTCACGATGCAAAAACAGACTGAAACCAACTTACAAGCAAGTGAAAATCGTTTTAAAGATTTGTTTGACAATGCACCATTACCTTATCAATCGCTGGATATAAATGGTAATTTTTTAGAAGTTAATCAAGCGTGGTTAAATCTACTTGGTTGTGAACGAGAAGACGTGATTGGTAAATTTTTTGGTGATTTTATGGATGAATCATTAAAAAAATCGTTATTTGATAAGTTCAATAAATTTAAAGCACAAGGATTTGCGACGAGTCCGATGTTTGAAATTAAACGTGACAACACTGAAAAATCACGCTTAGTCGTGATTCATGAGCGAATTGCTTACGATGAAAATGGCGTGTTTCAGCGTTCGCATTGCATTTTAGATGACATTACAGAACAGTATCTTGCTGAACAGAAATTAAAAGAAAGCGAGGCACGTTTTCGTTACATTATCGATATTTGCCCCGCACCAATGGCATTAAGTGACAGTGAAAATGTCTTGTTTGTTAATCGAGCTTTTATTGATTGTTTTGGATACGATTTAAACGATATTCCCAAAATTTCTGATTGGTGGGAAAAAGCCTATCCCGATGAAGAATATCGTGAATGGGTAAAACAAGGTTGGCTCGAGAATTTAAAACAAGCAAGCCAACAAAATGTTTCGGTGGCACCATTAGAAGCGGTTGTGCAATGCAAAAATGGTGAATTTAAAAACATTACGGCGAGTGCATCACCGATGATGCAATTTTCAGCATTAGAACAAGAAGGATTAAATATTGTTGTTTTTCATGATATTACTGAACGCAAATCCCAAGAATTGGCAATGCAACAAGCAAAGCAAGCAGCTGAAAATTTAGCAAAATCAAAGTCAGAATTTTTGGCAAATATGAGCCATGAAATTCGCACACCAATGAGTGCAATTATTGGTTTTTCGGAATTAGCTCTCGATGAACCATTACCAGAAGAAATTCGTTTGTATTTTCAAAATATCCACTCAGCATCTAAAAGTTTACTGAGCATTTTGAATGATATTTTAGATTTATCGAAAACAGAGGCTGGTAAATTAGAAATTGAAAACATTGAATTCAATTTAGTTGAAATTCTTAACGAACTGCACAATTTGTTTTATCTCACTGCAAAAAAGAAACAGCTTATTTTTAGTTTTGATATTGATAACAGTATTCCTGAAACGCTTATTGGTGATGGTTTTCGAATTCGGCAAGTTTTAACCAATTTGCTCGGCAACGCGCTGAAATTCACAAAAAAAGGTGGCGTGACTTTAAATTTGCAATTATTGGAACAAAAACCTACCCAAGTGATAATTCGTTTTTCGGTTTCTGATACGGGAATTGGAATTAGCCGCGAATTTCAAAAAAGATTATTTACCCCTTTTAGTCAAGAAGATAGTTCAACTTCGCGTCATTTTGGTGGCACAGGACTTGGGCTGACAATTAGTCAAAAATTACTTAATTTGATGCAAAGCACGTTAAACGTAGAAAGTGAAGTGGAGCAGGGCGCGACGTTTTATTTTGATTTAGTGTTAAACGTGCCGCAGCATCAACAACACATTGAGCTAATTTATGATGAGTTAAAAGCGGGCGGACTTGCTTCAAAATTGAGTGTCTATAATAAAAAACGGGCTAACTCGAAAAATTTACTCACAAAAGGCGGACTTGCTTACGCGAAAATTTTGCTTGCCGAAGATGATTTGATTAACCAAGAATTAACCACTCGGTTTTTAAAATTAGCAGGTTTAAATGTTGATATTGCCAGTGATGGTTTAGATGTTTTGGAAAAATTGAAAACGAATACTTATGACGCGATTTTAATGGATGTCAATATGCCTAATATGTGTGGAATTGAAACAACCAAAGAAATTAGAAAACAAGAAAAATATCGTTATCTGCCAATTATTGCACTGACAGCAGGTGTTACTCTTGAAGAACAAAACGTGTGTTTTGAAAATGGCATGAATGATTTTGTTGAAAAACCCATCAATCCTGAAAAATTAGTGCAAATTTTAGTGCGCTATCTTGAATAAATTCTCCCCCATATTTCTGTTAAAATTCTGCACTTTACAAAAGGAGTTTCTAATAACATGAAAGCCATTTTAATGACGGCAGTCGGTGACTGTGATGTTTTGCAGCAGCAAGAGATTACCGAACCCGTTTTCACCACGCAAACCCAACTCAAAGTCAAATTACACGCCGCTGGCGTAAATCCTGTTGATACCAAAATTCGCAAAGGCGGACTTTTTTACCCTAATGCACAGTTACCTGCAATTTTAGGTTGCGATGGCGCAGGCGAAGTCGTTGAAATTGGCGAAAATGTTACCAGTTTCAAAGTCGGCGATAAAGTCTGGTTTTGCAACGGTGGTTTAGGGCGTGAACAAGGTAATTACGCACAATTCACAGTAATTGAACAACGTTGGGCAAGTTTGATGCCTAGCGTTGATTTTCAAACAGCCGCCGCCGCGCCGCTGGTTTTAATTACCGCATGGAATTCACTTTTTGAACGTGGTTTGTTGCAAGCAGAGCAAACGGTGTTAATTCACGCAGGTGCTGGCGGCGTAGGACACGTTGCAATTCAATTGGCAAAAATCGCAGGTGCTAAAGTCATTACCACCGTCAGTTCAGATGAAAAAGCTCAATTTGTAAAATCACTCGGTGCAGATGAAGTGATTTTTTATAATCAAACCGACGTTGCACAAGAAGTTAATCGTTTAACGAATGGACGTGGCGCGGATTTGGTTTTTGATACGGTTGGTAAAGAAGTTTTCAAATTAAGCATTCCTTGCACGGCACATTTTGGGCGTTTAATTACGATTTTAGATGCCTCGAATTTGGATTTAAGCGAAGCGCGAATGCGGAATTTGTCAATCGGTTTTGAACTGATGCTCACACCGATGTTGCGGGATTTAGATGACGCACGCGATAAACAAATTACGCTGCTCAAAAAATGTGCGGATTACATTGATACAGGTAAATTGAAAATTCATGTCAGCGAAGTTTTTCCACTTTCACAAGCAAAGCAAGCGCATGATTTAATCGAATCGGGGCATGTGATGGGAAAATTGGTGCTGGCGATTTGAAAATTTCGCGGCTTCGTGTGTTAAAGTTTGCCTCGCGCAAAATACGTCGTGCAAGCGCGTATTTGTTGCCAATTTAACTAAAATAAAAATCAATTTAGGAGAGTTAGAAAATGTTTAAATTCCGTTCATTAGTCACCGCGTTAGCATTAGCAACTTCAATGTCAGCGGCTCATGCGTTGGAAGCATTGCCAACACAAGCACCTGAACCTGCTGATAATCCAAGTACCCCTGAAAAAATTGAACTCGGCAAACAGCTTTATCATGACCCACGTTTGTCTTCAACTGGCACTGTTTCTTGTGCGTCTTGTCACAACACCATGCTTGGCGGTGAAGATAATCGCCCCAATTCAGTTGGCGTTGGCGCACAAACGGGCGGACGCTCTGCGCCAACCGTTTGGAATGCGGCATTTAATAAAGTGCAATTTTGGGATGGTCGTGCTGGTAGTTTAGAAGAACAAGCCGCAGGTCCTGTTACCAATCCAATCGAAATGGGCATGAAAAGTTGGGATGATGTGGTTGCACGTTTGAAAACCATTTCAGGTTATCAAGAAGGTTTCAAAGCCGCATTTGGTGAAAACGCCATTTCAAAAGAAAACGCAACTCGCGCCATTGCCGCGTATGAACGTACTTTGATTACCCCAAACAGCCCTTATGACAAATATGTGAAAGGCGACAAATCAGCTTTGACCTCGCAACAAGTTCGCGGCATGGAAAAAGCGGCTGAACTTGGTTGCACCAGTTGCCACAGTGGCGCAGCGTTTAACGGTGCTGGCACCTTCCAAAAATTCCCCGTGAATGCAGATGGTTTCTTAGAAGCTAAATATCATTTCACCAAAGACAAAGGCGTTGCCGAAGTTTCGAAAAAAGCAGAAGACGAGCATTTCTTCAAAGTCCCCACATTGCGTAACGTGGCTTTAACTGCACCGTATTTCCACAACGGTTCAGTGGCAACGCTTGATGAGGCAGTGAAAGTCATGGCAAAAGTGCAATTAGGCAAAGATTTGTCAAAAGAAGAAACCGCAGACATTGTGGCGTTTTTAAATGCTTTAACAGGCGAATTCCCAAAACAAACCATGCCAAAATTACCTGAAACCGCAGGTAAATCGTTTTTCTAAACGGTAAAAGCAGAGGCGATTTGATTCGCCTCTGCGTGGACAATTTCCTACTTTTTTAGTGTAGAATTAAATCGTCGCAAGACAACAGTTTTAGCCATTTTTCTTTTCATTTAATTATAGGAGTTTTTATGAGCGTTTTAGTTGGTAAACAAGCCCCTGATTTCACTGTTCCTGCGGTTTTAGGTACAGGTGAAATTGTTGATTCATTTAGCTTTTCACAAGCAACACAAGGCAAATATGCCGTTGTTTTCTTTTATCCATTAGATTTCACTTTCGTTTGCCCAAGCGAATTGATTGCTTTAGATCACCGCATGGATGAATTCACCAAACGTAATGTGAAAGTGGTTGCGGTTTCTATCGATTCACATTTCACCCACAACGCATGGCGCAACACACCTGTTAATGCAGGTGGTATAGGCGCAGTGAAATACACAATGGCGGCAGATTTAACGCACTCAATTGCAAAAGATTATGACGTTGAAGTAGAAGGCGTGGGCGTTGCTTATCGTGGCGCGTTTGTGATTGACCGTGCGGGTAAAGTGCGTTCACAAATCGTGAATGATTTACCACTCGGTCGTAACATTGACGAAATTATCCGTATCGTTGATGCGTTGCAATTCCACGAAGAACATGGCGAAGTTTGCCCAGCAGGTTGGAAAAAAGGTGATGCAGGTATGAATGCAAATCCAGCTGGCGTTGCAGAATACTTAGCAAGTAACGCTGATAAATTATAAGCAGTGCGCGGCTCAAAGCATTTTGTTTTGAGCCGCTTTCAAAACCCACGCCGCGACATTCACCCCGAGTTTTTCTTCAATTTGCACAAATGACGTTGTTAAACGCGGATTGATTTCTAACACAAAACAGCCTGTTTCATTTTCAATCAAATCAATGCCGACGTAACCAAATAAATCAGGAAAAGCCTGAGCAATTTTTGTTGCTAATTTTTGATAACGTCCATCATCTTGCGTGAAATTCACGTCGATATTTTTCAATTTAAAAACCTGATTTTCAATTCCAAATTGTTGCAAATTCACGCATAAAACTTGCGCTGTGCCATTTTGAAAAAGGCATGACAAACTGCGTTTTTCACCGTGAATATGCGGCTGAATCAAAAAACTTTTTTCAAAATAGGGTAGGGCAGACCAATCTTTTTCGGTTTGAAGCAAAAACGTATTTTCTGCGCCCGCACCATCAAACGGTTTAATCACCCATTCGTGCGTTTTGTCGTAATTTTTTTCAGGGTTAAAAATTTCTGTTTTTACCGTTGGAATTTGCGCGACAGTTAAAATTTCAAAAGTCGTCAATTTATTGGCAGTTTTTGCAACGTTTTTTGCAGGTGAGGTAAGTAAAATTTTGTTTGCTTGTTCAACTTGAAAACACAATTTCTCTAAAATGCCTTCAAATTCGGGCGCGATAATCCACGCGGCTTGTACATTTTCTAGCGCGTGTGAAAATTCTGAAAAAACATTTTGTTTTGCTTGAAATAAAACCGTTTCAACATTTGGCAACGTTGCAAAATTTGAAATGAGCGCGTTAATCATCATTTGCCCTTCTTGCGCCAAACTTTCAGGGATTTCTTCATCTAAAAAACCGCCGCCCGTGACATATTCAAAAATTAACACTTTCATCATTCAACCTGCACCGCGTTCCAAATCGGCAAAAACTTTTCACAAATTTTTTCAAAATCATCGCTCAACACGGTTTGAATCGTTTCCTCGTTAAATAGGCGTTGTAATTCCAGTTCGTAATCTTGTTCAAGTGCGTAAAACAGCGAATCTTGCGCGGCTTGCAACGGCGTTTTTTTAGCTTTTTTGCTTGTTTGTTTCAAATACGCAAAAAACGCTTCGGTAAAAAAGGCTTCAGGATTTTGCAAACCTTTTTGATAAATAGTCAGCAATTCAATTAACAAATCCTCTTTTGCCAATTCAGGTGTAAAAATCAGTTCATTTAATTTCGGTTCTTTTTCGTTGTGACTAAACAAAAAAGTCGTTTCTTCTTTGTCTTGATTTATCAGCAAATGATGCAGCAATGCGCAAATAAAATCTTTACCTTTTAAACTCGAATAACGATAAAACAAACTGCCATTTTCATAACAATTAGCCAATTTTCCGACCACGCGAAAACCGTTCTTTTCAACAACCGTTTCTTCAATCGGATTACCTAAATTTTTGGTGCGAATTTTTTCGGCAAACGTGGCAATTTCCGCATTTTGTTTTTCAAATTCTAAATCTCCCAAAACGCCCGAAAGCCATAAACCTTGCGCTTTGACACGCGCCACATTCACTAGTTCATTTTGTAAATGTTTGTGTAGCCAATCGTGATGCACTTTGTATTCGTCCAAACGCTCTAATTTGAACGGCTCGCGTTCTTCAATGGCAGTTTCGAGCGTTTGAAATTTGACGCTCAGTTGCCTGCGTAAAAAATGTTTTTGTGGATTTTTGAAAAATGAAAACACGTCGCTTAATTCAATCGTGGTCAGTTCAGGCGCAAAAGCGTTGCCTTGCCACCATTTTTCAGACGGTATTTTTTGCGTATTTAACGCACAAGCGGTTTCAAAATCACGACGTGAATAATTGAGTAACTTCGCATTTGAACCGTCAAAATAATGACGACTAAAACCGTGCAAAGGATGAAAAATGGTTGGATTTTCAATGCTGTAAGATTCGCGTAACACGTCGAGTAATTCACTCACAATCACTGACGGCGGAATTTTTTCGTTATGATTTTGCGATTGCCCGATGTAAGTCAAAATCAATTGCTCGCGTGTGGAAAGTAAAATTTCTAAAAACTGATAACGGTCATCATTTCGACGTGAACGGTCGCCTTTTCGAAAATGCCGAGCGATTAAATCAAACGTAGGTTGGCGGTCAATTTTTGGGAATTCACCGTCATTCATGCCAAGCAAGGCAATGATTTTGAAAGGAATTGAGCGCATTGGTAACATTGAACAAAACGTCAGTTGTCCGCGCAAAAAACCATTTGAAGATTTACGTTCTTCAACGCGACTTTCAAGCCAACTAATAATGACCTGCAACGCGACACAATCATCACCAAAATGGGTAAATTCTGCGGGTAATTCCTCTAATAATTCATTGAGTTGTTGACGTTCAAGCGCGTCGGCGTTGCTGAGTAAAATTTGAGCATAATCGTACAAACAAAGTCGCCATGAAGTGAGCGATTGCGCCGTTTTGAAATTGTCGCTGGCTTCAAATAACAATTTTAAAAAATCATGCAAACCACCTAACGCCAAAGCCGTCGAGCCTTCAATATGTGGATAAGGCAAAATATCATGAACAAAATCACTGTCATCACCAACTGCAAAACCGATGAAAAGCCGATTGAGCATTTCTTGCCAAGTGTTGGCGTTTAATTCAGGTAAATCGAGTTCGGCTTTATGTTTGCCTGATTTTCCCCAACGCACTTGCGTTTCTTGTGTCCAATGCCGAATCAGCTCTAAATCGGTTTCGCTTAATTCAAAATGCGAATGCACAATCGGTTCAGCCAGCAATTCGAGGACGCTTTGCCAGCCAAAACGACTTTGTGACAAATTCAAAAAACGAATGAAAATATCCAGCGCGTGATTACTGAGTCGCAAACTACGGTCAGCAATCGAATGATGGACATCATGAAAAACGGCAGAAATAAATGGTTCGTAATTTTGAATATCGGGAGCCATCACCACAATATCACGCAGTTCCAAATTTTTATCGTGTTCAAGCGCGGAAATGAGTTGATTTTTCAACACTTCCACTTCACGCATTCGAGAATGACAGGCGTGAATTTGAATCGAATTATCAAAAGCACCTCCCCCCTGCCCCCCTCCAAAGGGGGGGAATTGTGGAGCTTGGTTATTTAACAAATCATTTTGCAAACAATGCAAAACGGTTTGCGGATTTTCAATGCTTTCAAAGGTTTCAACATCCAAATCAAGAGCTAAATTCTGCTCAAGTAACAACGCTTGAAATTCACGTCCTTGTTGACCTAACGACGATAAAAGCGGGTGCGAATCGTATTGTTCTTGCGGTTCTTGTTTTAAACGAGCGCGTTTCGTTGGAATATCTGCCCAATAATCTTGCGAAGGATTGAGCAAAAATAAATGCAACTGACAATGTTTTGACAGTCCATGCAAAAACGCCAAAAACAACGGCGGCATTGTGTTAATCCCAAACACAAAAATACGTTCAGGCAATTTTGCGCTGTAAAAATTCTCTTTTGTGTCAAGTAATTGGTTAATCACTTTTTGCCACAACGCGCCGCGATGTTGCGAGCCTATTTGCGTGGTAATTTCGCGCCACAAGGCTTTTTGCCAGCGTTCTGCGGGTGTGTCGTAGAGCAACTTATTTTCTTGCCAAACCGCAAGCAAATCAGGGCGCATCATTTGATATTGGTCAAAAAGTTGTGACAGTTCTTGTGCGAGTTGATAACGTTTTAAATCAGGATTTTCTCCTTCTAAATAATGTTGCAGCGGTAAAAAATCGTCACCTTGCAAATCGCGTAACACATTTTCAATCCGCCACGTCATTTTGTGACGGTCAAATAATTCGTCACTTAAGCGTTTGTCTAATTTTTGCGCCACGCTACTAAAAAATTTCGCAGGAAATAAAAACTCGTAATTTGCCCAAACGCCAAATTGTTGCGCGAGTTGTTGAGAAAGCCAGCGTTCCATGCCCTGACTTTGAATTAAAAATAGCTCTTTGCTAAACGGTGAAGCCAGTGGCAAGGTTTCAATCACAACGCCCAGTTGCGCGACTAAATTTTCGGTTTTATTGGAACTGTGCAAGACAAACATAAATTTAAAAATTCAAAATTAAAAAGTTGGCATTTAATATGCTAGTTAGGTTGTAACTGAGATTACGCAGCTGACTTTGGAAATGCTTTATTTACATTCTGATTCTTTGAAAATAAAGCATTTCTATTTTTTTATTCTGCTTAATTATTCAGAGTTTTTTGCTGAAAAATGAATTGCATAAAACGGCAAGCATTTTGGCACATTTTGACAAATTTAAGACGCTTTGCGCCTGTTTTGAGTAGTTACACACTTTTTTAAAAATTTTGGAGGCAACATGGCTCTCGTAATCAACACTAATTTAGGTTCAATCAACGGACAACGTAATTTAAACGGTTCGGCAATTTCGCAATCAACGGCAATGCAACGTTTATCATCTGGTTTGCGTGTCAATAATGCAAAAGATGACGCGGCAGGTCTTGCGATTGCTGACCGAATGAATTCACAAATTCGCGGCATGACCGTTGCTGTGCGTAATGCAAATGACGGTATTTCTTTAACGCAAACTGCCGAAGGCGCGTTAGGTTCTTTAACGGATACTTTGCAAAGAATGCGTGATTTAGCGGTGCAATCTTCAAGTAACGCTGGAATTTCAGCATCTGATCGTCAAAAATTAGAAACGGAATTTAAAGCCTTAAATGAAGAGTTAATTCGCGTCGTTCAAAACAGTGAATTTAATGGTAAAAAAATTCTCAATGGAGATTTAGCAGGCGGTTTAAGTATTCAAGTTGGCGCAACAACCGATACAAACAGCCGTATTCAAGTGGCTGTTTCTGATATGTCAAAAACATTGTCACCTGTTACCAAAACGACGCTTTTCCCTAATGAACAACCCGTTGATGCAACACTTGCTTCAACGATTGCTAACACCGCTAAAACATCGGCGGCAGATCCACAGTTAACTGCTGCAAATGATGCGGCAAAATTGGCGGATGCTGCGCTTGTTGCAGCAAAATTAGCGGCTGAATCACCTAATGATTTAGCGTTAGCAAAAGCGGCATCGTTAGCAAATCTTGCAGCAGCAACCGCGATTGCAGCGTCATCAACTAACATTTTGGCAACCACTGCAACGAATGCCGCCGCAGCTTTAGTACCAGACGCATTTTTAATCAATGTCACTGGAGCAAATGGTGCAAATACCGCGTCAGCTGAAGCGATTGCAACCACGGATGCAACGGTTCAAGAATTAACAATCACAGGTGCAGCGCAAGCAAATTCATTATTGACAACTGCAACGCAACTTGCCGCCGCCGCCAAAAAAGATGTTGATTTTGCAGGTAGAAACGTTTTTGCAACGGCAATGAATTCATTAACTGGCGACACGCTGAGTGTTATTGATTCAACTGGACAAGCCGAAAGCGCATTAAATTCAGCGGTTTCACGTTATGAAGTCGGTTCTTTTGGTGCAGACAGAAACGCTCAAAAAGCGTTAATGGCTTTTGAAATTGCTAAAGACATTGCCGCAGCTTCTTACGTCAACGACCCAACAAAAACACAAACTGCTAACGATACTGACAAACTTTCATTCATTAACAACAGCAAATTAGTTGTTGAAAGTTCAATGGCAGTAGACAAAGTCGGTACGGATTACGCATTGTCATCGATTGATGCAATTGATGGTGCCATTGCGGCAATTGATACTGAACGTTCAAATTTGGGTTCAACCCAAAACAGATTTACGACCACGATTTCAAATTTGCAAAACGGCATTGAAAACCAATCAGCGGCAAAATCTCGCATTATCGATGCAGATTTCGCACAAGAAACGGCAGCACTCTCCCGTTCGCAAATTTTGCAACAAGCAGGCACCGCCATGCTCGCGCAAGCCAACCAAAATGGTCAAACAGTTATGACGTTATTGAGATAATCTCAATAATTCATTGCCTCAAGGTAATGAATGTCACGCTATTTTAGGTGGCATTTATTATTGTAAAAACTCCGAAGATTAAGGCGGATTTAGCCATCCGCCTTTTTTTTTATTTTAGAAAATGCCCATTCGCACGATAAAGAACTAGCTGTGCGTAATTTCAGCCAGCCGAAAAAGTAAAAATACTTCTTTCATCTATACTCGGAGGTTCCAAATATGGCACTGGTAATCAATACAAATTTAGGTTCGATTAACGGACAAAAAAACTTGAGCAGTTCTACAGACGCTCTCGCAACCACAATGCAACGATTGTCTTCAGGTTTGCGGGTGAATAATGCAAAAGATGATGCAGCAGGACTTGCGATTGCAAACCGCATGGATTCTCAAATTCGCGGTATGAATGTTGCGGTGAGAAATGCTTATGATGGCATGTCACTCACACAAGCTGCCGAAGGTGCATTAGGTGCGTTAACTGATACCTTGCAACGGATGCGTGATTTAGCTGTACAGTCTTCAAGTAATGCGGGCGTTTCAGCTACGGATCGTGAAAAATTACAAACTGAATTCAAAGCCTTAAACGAAGAATTAGTGCGAATTGTTGAAAACAGCGAATTCAATGACAAAAAAATTCTTAATGGCGATTTGGCAACGGGATTGAGTGTTCAAGTTGGCGCAACGACTGATAAAAATAGTCGTATTGAAATCACCGTTTCAAATATGCAGAGTTTGCTCAAGCCGATGTTAAACACTAGCTTGAATCCAAAACATGAATCGGTTGATGCGACCTTTTTTGCAGCGACGGTTGCGAGTATGTCGAATACAATTGTTAATGACTCACAACTTAATGCAGCAAATAGTGCGGCAAAATTAGCCAATGATGCCGTTGTTGCAGCAACACTAGCTGCTGAATCACCTGCTGATTTAGCTCTTGCAAAAGCAGCTTCTGCTGCAAATGCGGCGGCAGCACAAGCCATTTCCGCATCATCAACCAACATTTTAGCGACCACACTCACTAATCAAGGTTCAAATCTTGTTCCAGACGCATTTGTCAATCAAGTACAAATGGCAAATAGCAGTAATGTATCGAATGCCGAAGCGATTGCAACTTCAGATGGCATTATTCAAGAAGCTACAACAACGGATGCAAAACAAGCCGCTGCTTTACTAACAACAGCAAAACAACTCGCACAAGCTGGTAGTTCAGATGTGGAATTCATTGGACGAAATGTTTATGAACAAACAATGAATTCAATTACTGGCGACACTTTGTCTGTGCCTGATTCAAGTACCGCTGGGGTTTCAAGTATTTTAAATTCAGCCGTTTCGATTGCGGAGCCTGGAACATTTAAAGCCGATCGCGTGGCACAAAAAGCAGTTGCCGCGCTTGATATTGCGAAAGCAGTTGCTGGCACGATGTATGTGAATAATCCCAATGCTACACAAGCGGCAAATGAGGTTGAAAAAGAGTCTTTCATTGCAAACAATAAATTAGTTGTAGGCGCGTCCACCCAGTCAGATGCGATTGCCGCTGATTATGCACTGTCTGCCATTGATACGATTGATAGAGCGATTGCGTCTATTGATACGGAACGCTCTAATTTGGGTTCAATTCAAAATCGCTTTACGACCACAATTTCGAATTTACAAAACAATATCGAAAATCAGTCAGCAGCAAAGTCACGCATTATGGATGCAGATTTCGCTAAAGAGACCGCGAATTTAAGTCGCGCTCAAATTTTGCAACAAGCTGGCACTGCAATGCTTGCTCAAGCAAACCAATCAGGTCAAAGCGTTTTGACCTTATTGCGCTAACGTTAAAGGGAAAAATATTTTAAATTTTTCCCCTTAACACATTTGCATAAAGAAAAAATTAAAGTAACTCAAAAACACGCCGATAACTTGCGCGAGTTTCGAATTTACAAACTTTTTGCGATGTAAAGAACTTTATTTGTTGTTTTAATTTAATTTAACTTTTGAGTAATTTCGCTCAAGAGGCTTTTGGAGATAATATCATGGCACTCGTAATCAACACCAACCTTGGTTCAATCAACGGTCAACGTAACTTAAATGGTTCAGGCGTTGCACTTTCAACTTCAATGCAACGTTTGTCTTCAGGCGTTCGCGTCAACTCTGCAAAAGATGACGCGGCAGGTCTTGCGATTGCTGATCGTATGAATTCACAAATTCGCGGTATGACAGTTGCGGTTCGTAACGCAAACGACGGTATTTCATTAACACAAACTGCTGAAGGCGCATTGGGTTCATTAACAGACACATTACAACGTATGCGTGACTTAGCAGTTCAAGCATCAAGCAATGCAGGTGTTTCAGCTTCTGATCGTTCTAAAATGGACACAGAATTCAAAGCATTACAAGATGAATTGATCCGTGTTTCACAAAACACTGAATTTAACGGAAAAAAAATCTTAAATGGTGATTTAGCTGGTGGTTTGAGCATTCAAGTCGGTGCAACAACTGATACAAACAGCCGTATCAATGTTGCTGTTTCAGACATGACAACAACGTTGACCCCTGTAACAAAAGGTACTTTGGCTCCACAAAATCAAGGTATGGATTCAACTTTAGCTTCATCTGTAACTAATGCTGCTGCAGGTGTAACTGCAGCACAAGAACCACAATTGTTAGCTGCAAATGAGGCAGCTAAATTAGCAAACGCAGCCGTTGTTGCTGCAAAAGCAGCTGCTGCTGCGCCAACAGATTTAGCATTAGCAAAAGCCGCTTCAGCTGCTAACTTAGCCGCTGCAACCGCAATTTCAACTTCGTCAACAAACATTCTTGCAACTACAGCAACTAACTTAGGTTCAGGCTTAGTTTCTGACGCGTTTAATAATTCAGTTGTTGCTGCAAATGGTTCAAATGTATCTGCAGCTGAAGCGATTGCAACAACCGACGGTACTGTTCAAGAAGCTACAGCTACCAATGCAGCTCAAGCAGCTTCATTGCTTACCACAGCAGAGCAATTAGCAGCAGCGGCAACAGCTGATGTTGAAGCAGCAGGACAAAATGCGTTTGCAGTCACAATGAACGCTTTAACTGGCGATACTTTAACAACTTCAGGTACTGTTGCTGAAAGTACATTAGATCAAGCGATTTCTCGTGCAATTCCTGGTACATTCTTAGGTGATCGTGGCGCACAAAAAGCAATGGTTGCTTTACGGGTTGCACAAGCAATCGCGGGTACTTCATACGTTGAAAATCCATTAGCAACAACAACTACTAATGAAACAGACAAAGCTTCTTTCGTCAATAACAGCAAATTAGTTGTTAGTGCTGCAATTGATGCTGATGCAGTTGCAACAGATTATGCGTTGTCTGCAATTAACTATATCGATGCAGCAATTGCTGCGATTGACACCGAACGTTCAAACTTAGGTTCAACACAAAACCGTTTTACAACAACGATTTCAAACTTGCAAAACGGTATTGAAAACCAATCAGCTGCTAAATCACGCATTATGGATGCTGACTTTGCTGCTGAAACTGCGAACTTGAGCAAAGGTCAAATCTTGCAACAAGCTGGTACTGCAATGCTTGCACAAGCAAATCAGTCAGGTCAAAGCGTAATGACTTTATTGAGATAAGGTTCTATACTTTTGAGCAAGAGTTAGTGAGTGGTTTTTACTAATTTACGCAATAAGATATAGGTTCCTAATCAATCAGCGTGAGTGTTTATTGCAAGCTCTCACGCATGATTATAGAAATAGAGGGTGTCATGAGCGAAATACCAAATATAACGCCTGCTGCTATTCCAGCCTTAAAAAGCCAATCCTTTAATATGGCGGGCGAATCGAGTCAGAGTGTTGCAACTATCGCGCAGTCAGCAACGGTATCGCTTTCTAGTGTAAACGTGAAAACGCTAACAAAAGAAGGCGAAGATAAATCACTAACGGCTGAAAGCGTTAAAGCTGCAGCAGATATAGGTAACAGAGTGCTTCAAGCTGTGAATAAAAATTTGCAGTTTCAAATTGATGAAGCAACAAACCAGGTCGTGGTACAAATTGTTGATAATGAAACAGGGGAAGTCGTCAGACAAATTCCTACTGTGGAAATGCTTGATTTCATTCGTGCAATGAAAGAACAAGAATCCAACATTGGCAAACTTTACCAAGACAAAGCGTAATTTAATTTTTTGGGAGCGGGGGCGAGAATGGCCAGTATAACAACTTCATTAGGCATAGGCAGTGGTATCGATATTAAAGGTACTGTTAGCCAGCTAACTGCCGCTGAAGGAAAACCACAACTTGATGCAATTGCTGCTAAAACAAGTGTCTCGCAAGCCAAACTCAGTGGACTAGGCACTTTAAAAGGTGCCTTGTCAGCTTTTCAGAGCGCGGTTAAGGGACTAGAAAGCGATTCACTTAATGAATCTAAAAAAGTTTCTTCAAGCGATGAAAAAATTCTTAAAGTTTCAGGTTCGCAAGAAGCTGATGCGTCTGCTCATGCAGTAAAAATTGAATCGCTTGCAAAACCACAGCGTTCGGTATCTAACGCTGAATTTAAAAAAA